>SDGW01000175.1_pt1 | contig 27178 bp, 28 predicted proteins | sample 2873831 | NCBI WGS metagenome assembly SDGW01 (sample SAMN08132700, study PRJNA421101) | hypersaline lake metagenome | isolation source: celular fraction 0.22 microns magnesium sulfate-rich crust from ephemeral... | place: Spain: Penahueca Lagoon, Toledo | collected 2011-07 | reverse complement strand
CTCTCGTACTCCCAGATCAGGTCGAAGTATCGTTTCATCCCGGCGACGAACGAGCCGTTCTCCGTAATCGCGGCCTGTCGTCGGTGGTTGGGAACGTCGGTTTCCTCGACCAGAAAGATCGCCGTCCCCGAATCGTAGTCCATACTCGGATCGGCGAAGGTGCCGCGCCACGGCAGCACCGTCTCGCTGAACCGGTAGTCGATCGCCGGATAGTCGGCCGCGATTCGGTCGACGATGTCCCCCTGCACCGCCGCCTTCTCCGCCGAGAGTTTCCGCGGGTCGAGAAACAGGACCGAGATATCGATACCGCGCTCGAGCGCGTCCTCGACGGCCGGTTCGACGTCGTCGAAGTACGCGAAGCTGTTCGTGATGACGAAGACCTCGTTCGACGCGTTCCGGTAGAGTTGACGGGTCTCCGTCTCGCTCGGCTCGCCGACGTCGACGACCCAGAACAGCTCGGACATCGGCGTCACTTCCTCGTCGGCCCGCTCGTAGCGGGGACGGAACTCCTCCAAGAAGTCGTCTCGTAACTCGTCCACCTCGGTACAGTAGTCCTCGTAGCGCTGTCGCCGGTTCTCTTTCGCGCGCTTGAGGATCTCCGCCGGCGATTTCGGCTGGTACTGCTTCGGACGACCGGGGATCACCTTGATGAACCCGTAGTCGGCCAGCGAATCGAGGACGCCGTACACCCGTGCGTTGGGGATGCCGGTCGCCTCGGAGACGTTCGGGGCGGTCGTCCGGCCGGCGCTCAGGAGGTGGGCGAGCGCCGTGGCCTCGTACTCCTTCAGGTCCAGCCGCTGAAGCAATTCCGTCGAACCGGTTCGCGTACCCATTGGCGGTCGATTGGGCGCGAACGACCGTAAACCCGAGTGGTCGCGGCTCCGCGAGCGAACGGCGAAGCGACTACGCGTTCCGCTGCAGCAGCTCCCGGATCGACTCGTCGACGGTGTGGCGGGCTTCCCAGCCGAGCGTCTCGTTCGCCCTCGAGGTGTCGACCGCGAAGTCCTCGACCATCGTCTCGCCGCTCCGCGGGTTCTCGACGAGTTCGACGTCGATCTCGGCGTCGAGTTCCTCGCGGGCGAGGTCCCGCACCGTCTCCGCGACGGACATCACCGAGGGGTCCTCGTCGCCCGCGATCTCGTACGTCTCGGTCCCGGTCTCGCCGTCGGCCAGCTGCTCGAGCAGTCGTTCCGCGCTCCGGACGTAGGATCTGGCGACGTCTTTGACGTGGACGAAGTTCCGCGACTGCGTGCCGGGTTCGTACACCGTCAGCGACTCCCCCGACGTCGCGCGGTCGACGAAGAAGTTGATCACGGTCGGCTTCGAGACGACCGTGTCGCCGACGACGTGATCGCCGTAGAGGTTCGACTTCAGGAAGAGGTGTGCGGGGAACGCCCCGTCGGCGAACGACTCGACGGCCCGTTCGCCGAGGAGTTTCGTCCGGCCGTACCAGTTGAACGGATCCCGCGGGAGGTCGGCGGTGATCGGGAACCGCTCGGGGTCGCCGAGGACGGCCATACTGAACGGAAACGCGAGTGCGGCGCCCGTCTTTCGACAGAACCAGGCGACGTTGTTCGTTCCGGTGACGTTGACTTCGTAGGCCAGGTCCTGATTCTCGTCGCAGTCGTCGACGCCGCTGATCGCCGCCAGGTGGAGGACGACGTCCGCTCCCTCGAGGCAGTCCTCGAGCCGTCCTCGGTTTCGAATATCGACGTGGGCGATGTCCGTCTCGCCGATCGACTCGACCTGTCCGCGATACTGGTTGTCGAGCGCGATCAGGTCCCAGTCGGGGTGGTGCGTCTCGAGTTGCTGCACGACGCGGCTGCCGATGTAGCCGGCGGCGCCGGTGATCGCGATCGTCGGGTCGCCGACGCTCGAGTCGGTCACGCTTCGACCACCTCCGTCTGATTCCCCTGAAGCCGGTCCGCGAGTTCGCGGACGCCCTCCCGGAGCGTCCACTCGGGTTCGAACCCGGTCTCGGCCAACCGATCGAAGTTCACGTGGTACGACGGACCGGGATGTTCGTCCTCGAGGTAGGTGATATCGAGGTCGCGGTCGAGTTCGTCCCGGACGATTTCGGCGATCTCGGCGATGCGGTAGTTTTCGTCGTTCGACCCGACGTTGTAGACCGTGTTCGGCCACGACTCGGGCTCGAGGGCGGCGTGAGCGTACGCCCGCGCCGCGTCCCGGACGTGGATGAACGGCCGCCAGTTGTTCCCGTCGCCGTAGACGGTCAGCGGGCGGTCGGTCAGGCCGCGGAAGACGAAGTGGTTCACGACCAGATTGAATCGGATTCCCGGCGCCCAGCCGTAGTTCGTACTCATCCGCAGCGCGGTGCCGTCGATGCCGTAGTCGTCGGCCGCCGCGGCGAGCAGCCGCTCGGACTCGACTTTCGATTCCGCGTACGGGTTCAGCGGGTCCTGTTCGGTCCCCTCGTCGATGTTCGTACTGGCCGCCCGCCCGTAGTTGTTACACGACGACGCGAAGACGACGGAGTCGACGCCGAGTTTGCCGGCCGCGGTGAGGACGTTCTCCGTCCCGTCGCGGTTGACCGCGAACGTCTCGTCGCGACGGTCGTGGGTCGACCCCGCGCCGGTGATCGCCGCGAGGTGGACGACGGTGTCGACGTCGCGCATCGCGCTCTCGACGTCGCCGTACTCGCGGACGTCGCCCCGACGGAAGTCGAGCGCGTCGTCGATACAGCCCCGGAGGTTCGCGGGGGAACCGGACGCGAGCGAGTCGAGAACGACGACGTCGCTCACCCGGTCGTCGTCGAGCAACAGCGGAACGAGTTCGCTGCCGATGTAGCCGCAGCCGCCGGTCACGAGGACGCGCATCCTATTCGTCCTCCGTCAGCACGCCGGGGAGGAACCGGTCCTCGTGCGCTTCGACCGTCTCCCGGTGGTCGACCAGCGTCCCGAGGATCTGCCGGACGCCCTGTTCGAACGTCGTCGACTGGCCGTCGATCAGGTCGGCGTACCGGTCGTTCTCGATCTCCATCTTGTGCGTCTCGTCCTCTTCGCGGGGGTTCTCGAAGTGTTCGACGTCGACGTCGAGGCCGAACTCGCCGGCGACGTCGGCGATCGTCTCCGCGATCTCGACGATGCTGATCGCCCGCGTCACCTGATTGTAGACGGTGAGGTCGTCGGGTCTCGCGTCGGGGTCCGAGACGGCGAGCCGCGCCAGTCCCTCCACGGCGTCCTCGAGCGCGATGAAGGGTTTGCGCTGTTCGCCCTTCCCGTACACCGTCATCGGGTAGCCGGCGACGGCCTGCGCGCAGAAGCGGTGAACGACGACGCCGAAGTAGTAGTCGAAGTCGAACCGGGTCGCCAGCCGCGGGTCCGCGGCCGTTTCCTCGGTCTCGGTCCCGTAGGCGATCGCCGTTCGGACGTCCGAGACCGGGATGTCGAACTGTTTGTGCGCCAGGCGCATGTTCGCCGCGTCGTGGCTCTTCGTGAGGTGGTACCACGAGCCGGCCATCGCGGGGAACGGGACCTCGTCGCGCTCGCCCTGGTTCTCCATCGTCGCCCCGCCTTCCGGGATCGGGAACTCGGGCGCGCCGTAGACGCCGGTCGTCGTCGTTTCGACGAAGTGCGTGTCCGTCAGGTCCGCCTCCTCGAGCCCCCAGAGGAGGTTCCGCGTCGACTGGAGGTTGTTGTGCTGGGTGTAGTTGGCCCGCTCGCCGTTGATCTGGGAGTAGGGTGCCGACGGCTGTGCGGCCGTGTGGACGACGGTCTCCGGTTCGTGGATCGACAGCAGGCGGTCGACGGTCGCCTTGTCGGTCAGATCGCCCTGGACGAACGACAGGTTGTCGAGTCCGTGGATCTCTTCCGCCGCAGCGATCCGTTCGTCGATGTCGGTGACGGGAACGGCGCTGGTCGAGCCGACCGACTCGACCCATTCGCGCCTGCCGAAGTTGTCGACGAGGACGACTCGGTCCGGCGTTTCCTCGGCGATTCGCAGTGCTGTGGGCCATCCGATGTAGCCGTCCGCTCCCGTTACGAGTACGCTCATGGTTACTCAGATACTGAGTAAGTGACGGTAAAAGTGTTGTCGTTGCGTGCTGACTCGTCGTCGACCGACGACCGATCGGACGCGAGATGGGCGTTCGGTCGCCCGTCCGAATACGAGTCGAGAACGGCGATCAGAGGCGTTTCGGACAGTTAGTCGAGGAAATACGATGTTAAAACGGCTCCCGGGAGTAACAGAGAGCGGCGCCGCCGAGACGGCCGAAGGACTTAATTGGGTGGTCGGAGTTACTCAGAAAGTGAGTAACATGGACACCGAGAACGACGCGCCGGCCGACGAGGAAGACCGGGACCACCTCTCGACCGTCGACGACGGCTGCGGTTGCACCGAGATCTGGGAACACCTCGCCGACCAGCGGTCCGACGGGTAATCGGTCGAGCGACCGGCGCGCTCTACTCGACCGTGACGCTCTTTGCCAGGTTCCGCGGTTTGTCGATCGACCGCCCCTTCAGGTTCGCGACGTGGTACGCGAACAGCTGGAAGTAGACGTTCGCCACCAGCGGTTCGAAGACCCCGACCGGCGGAACCTCGAGCGCCCAGTCGAGGCTCCCGGTCTCGAGGCCGTCGGAGACGGCGCCGATCGCGGGCGCGCCGCGCGTCTGGGCTTCGGTCACGTTGTTGACCGTCTCGGCCCTGTTCGCACCGTCGGTCAGGACCGAAAGCACCGGCGTCTCCGAGGAGACCAGCGCGAGGGGGCCGTGTTTCAGTTCGCCGGCGGCGAACCCCTCGGCGTGGTCGTAGGAGATCTCTTTCAACTTCAGCGCGCCCTCGAGCGCGACGGGATAGCCGAACCGCCGACCGACGAAGAAGAACGCGTCGGCGTCCCGGTACTCCTCGGCGGCCTCGAGGACGCGCTCTTCCTCGTCTAAGACCTGCTGGATCGCACCGGGAAGCGCGCGCAGATCCTCGAGAACGTCGCGGGCGTCGGTCGCCGAGAGGGTCTCTCGCCCGCGGCCGATGGCGACCGAGAGCAGGGCCAGCGTCGCGACCTGCGAGGCGAACGTCTTCGTGGCCGCGACGCCGATCTCCGGGCCGGCGCGGATGAACACCGAGTCCTCGGTCTCGCGCGTGACCGAACTCCCGAGCGTGTTCGTCACCGCGAGGGTCCGGGCGCCCGCGCCGCCGGCGCGGCGGATCGCCCCCAGCGTGTCCGCCGTCTCGCCGCTCTGTGTCACGGCGACGACGAGGGTCCGCCAGGGATCGCGGCCGCCGTCGAACTCGTACTCGCTGGCGATCTCTACCGTCGCGCGAACGTCGGCGAACTCCTCGAGCAGCGCCGCGGCGTACTGGCTCGCGTAGTAGGAGGTGCCGCAGGCGACGAGCTGGATCTCCTCGAGGGAGTCGAGATACCCCTGCGGGAACGCCAGGTCGAGGTCGACGTCGCCGCGTTCGACGTCGATCCGGCCGGACAGCGTCTGCCGGAGCGCCGTCGGCTGCTCGTGGATCTCCTTGCGCATGTAGTGTTCGTAGCCGCCTTTCTCGGCCGCGTCGGCGTCCCAGTCGACGGTCTCGACGTCGCGGTCGACGACCTCGCCGTCCCGGTACACCGTCACGGAGTCCGGCTCGAGGACCGCGAGGTCGCCGTCCTCGAGATACGTCACGTCTCGCGTGCGGTCGAGAAACGCCGTGACGTCGCTCGCGACGAACGACGCGTCGTCGCCGTGGCCGACGACCAGCGGGCTCTCGTGGCGGGTCGCGACGATCCGATCGTTCCCGGCCTGCACCGCGGCGATCGCGTAGCTCCCCTCGAGCCGCTCGACGACGTTCTCCAGGGCCGACCGCAGGTCGTGACCGCGCTCGAGTTCTCGCTCCAGAAGGTGCGGGATGACCTCCGTGTCCGTGTCGCTCGAGAACGCTCGACCCCCGTCGATCAGTTCGGCTTTGATGGACTCGTAGTTCTCGACGATCCCGTTGTGGACGACCGCGACGTCGCCGGTCTGCCCGGTGTGGGGATGCGCGTTCTCGTCCGTCGGCGGGCCGTGCGTACTCCAGCGGGTGTGACCGATCCCGCAGCGGGCACCCGGAACGTCGGGAACCTCGAGTTCGCTCACTTCGCCCGTGCGCTTCGCGATCGTGAGGTCCCGTTCGACGAGCGCCACTCCGGCAGAGTCGTAGCCGCGGTAGTCGAGGTTCTCGAGGCCGCCGTAGACGATCGGGCCGGCGGGTTCGCCGCCGACGTAGCCGACGATTCCACACATGTTATCCCCTCCTGACGATGGCGTCCGGTTCGATTCGCCCGTCGACGGTCGCGCCGTGATCGACGGTCGCGCCGTCGCCGATTACCGTTCCCGGTGCGAACGTGACGCCGCTTCCGACGGCGGCGTTGTCGCCGACGACGCCGCCGAGGGTGACGTCGTCGTGGACCTCGCCCTCCACGACGACCGTCGTCGAGCCGCCCGCGACCGTCGCGTTCGCACCGACCCTCGCGTTCTCGGCGACGACCGCGTCGCGGACGACGGCACCGGCCTCGATGACCGCGTCCGAGAAGACGACCGCGTTCGAGACGACGGCGTTGGCTTCGATCGTCACGTTGTCTCCGATCGCCGTCCCGCCGCCGATCGTCGCGTTCCGACCGAGCGTCACGTCGCTCCCGATCGCCGTATCGCTGGCGACCGAGTCGTGACGGAGCGTCGATTCCCCCTCCTCGACTTCGTCGATCACCGCCGCGTTGACGTCGAGCAGGTCCCAGAGGTGCGAGACGTCCTGCCAGACGCCGCGATAGCGGACGGCCCGGATCGATCGCTCGTCGGCGATCCGCTCGAGCGTCGCCGTGATCGCCAGTTCGCCGCCCTCGGTCGGCGTCTCCCGGATCGCGTCGAAGACGGACTCGTCGAACCCGTAGACGCCGGCGTTGATCACCTCCGACGTGACCGGCGCACGCGGTTTCTCGTCGATTTCGACGACGCGACCGTCCTCGATCGAGACGACTCCGTAGTCGCTCGCGCGATCGGACCGCGTGACCGCCATGACCGGCCCGTCGTCCGCTCCGATCTCGCGGCGGACCTGCTCGACGAGCGACGCGTCGACGAGCCTGTCGCCGTTCAAGACGAGGAACGATCCCGTCACGGCCGACTCGGCCTGCAGGATGGCGTGGGCGGTCCCGAGCTGTTTCTCCTGGACGACGTACTGGATGTCGATCCCCCAGTCGTCGCCGTCGCCGAAGTAGTTCCTGATCCGTTCCTGCTGATAGCCGACCACCAGCACGATCCGCTCGACGCCCGCGTCCGCGATCGCCGACACGACGTACTCGAGTATCGGCCGATTCGCGACGGGGACCATCGGTTTCGGACGCCGGTTGGTAAGCGGCTCGAGGCGGCGCCCCTCGCCAGCTGCGAGGACGACAGCTGACGTCTTCTCGTCGTTCATACCCGTCGATTGGGGAATGAAGCTTTGAATACTTGCTGGTGCTAACAGTGCTTTACCGGGACGAGGTCCACGTACGTCACTCCGCCACCATATAATTCGTCGTCGGAGCCGTCGTAAACAAGTACTCGAGGACCGTCCAATAACTGGACGTGGGGTCATCAGCGCCACGAACCATCCAAAAACATATGCAATCCGGATGCCCGTCTCTGGTATATGCAAGCAGTCGTTCTCGCAGCCGGCAAAGGTACCCGCCTCCGGCCGCTGACCGAAGACAAGCCGAAGGTCCTCGTCGAGGTCGACGGAACCCCGCTCATCGAGGACGTCATGGACAACCTCATCGAGGTCGGCGCGACCGAGTTCGTCCTCGTCGTCGGCTACATGAAAGAGAAGATCATCGAACGGTACGGCGACGAGTACGAGGGCGTTCCGATCACCTACGCCCACCAGCGCGAGCAACTCGGACTCGCCCACGCCATCCTACAGGCGGAACCCCACGTCGACGACGACTTCATGCTCATGCTCGGGGACAACGTCTTCCGGGCGAACCTCGGCGACGTGATCAACCGCCAGCGGGAGTCCCGTGCCGACGCCGCCTTCCTCGTCGAAGAGGTACCCTACGAGGAGGCCTCGAGGTACGGCGTCCTCGACACCAACGAGTACGGCGAGATCGTCGAGGTGATGGAGAAACCGGACGACCCGCCCTCGAATCTCGTCATGACCGGGGTCTACACGTTCACGCCGGCGATCTTCCACGCCTGTCACCTCGTCCAGCCCTCCGACCGCGGCGAGTACGAACTGCCGGACGCGATCGACCTGCTGATCCAGTCGGGCCGAACGATCGACGCGATCCGGATGGACGGCTGGCGCATCGACGTCGGCTACCCCGAGGACCGGGACCGGGCCGAGGAACGACTCGCGGAGCGCGGTGACGAAGGCGACCAGTAAATCGGTCGCCCGCGCCTCGGACCCGAAAACCACTAATCGCTACTCTCCGACCCTCGTTGCATGGACGTCTCTATCGTCGGCAGCGGCTACGTCGGGACGACCGTCGCTGCCTGCCTCGCGGATCTGGGCCACGACGTGATCAATATCGAGATCGACGAGGACGTCGTCGCCACGATCAACGCCGGCGAAGCCCCGATCCACGAGTCCGGACTCGAGGAACGGATCGCCGACCACGCCGGCACCCGCCTCCGCGCGACGACGGACTACGGCGCCGTCCGCGAGACGGACGTCACCTTCCTCTGTCTCCCCACGCCCCAGGCCGACGACGGCAGCCTCGATCTCGCGATCATGGAAGCCGGGGCGGAGTCGCTCGGCCGCGCCCTCGCGAACGAGGACGACGACCACCTGGTGGTCGTCAAGAGCACCGTCCTGCCCGGGACCACCGACGAGGTCGTCGCGCCGATCCTCGAGGCCGAGTCCGGGATCCCGATCGGCGAGGGGATCGAGGTCGCGATGAACCCCGAGTTCCTCCGGATGGGGACCGCGGTGCGGGACTTCCTCGAGCCGGACAAGGTCGTCTTCGGCACGGCCAGCGACGAGGCGGCGGCCACCCTCCGCGAGCTGTACGCGCCGATCCTCGAGCGCGAGGGGACCGATCCGGTCGAGACCGACGTCCGCGAGGCCGAACTCATCAAGTACGCGAACAACGCCTTCCTCGCGTCGAAGGTCTCCCTGGTCAACGAGCTGGGCAACGTCGCCAAGACCTACGGTGCGGACGCCTACGAGGTCCTCGAGGCGGTCGGCCTCGACGATCGGATCTCCGAGCGGTTCATGCGCTCCGGACTGGGCTGGGGCGGCTCCTGTTTCCCCAAGGACGTCAACGCGCTGCGGGCCGGCGCTCGCGAGCAGGGGTACGAGCCGGAACTGCTCGACGCGGCCGTCGCGGTCAACGACGGTCAGCCGCGGCGGCTCGTCGACCTCCTCGCGGATCACGTCTCCCTCGAGGGGGCCCGCATCGCGGTACTCGGACTGTCGTTCAAGCCGGGCACCGACGACGTCCGCAAGTCCCGCGCGCTGGACGTGATCGAGTCCCTGCGGGAGCGCGGCGCCGACGTCGTCGCCTACGATCCGGTCGCGATCGAGAACGTCCGGCCCGACTATCCCGAGGTCGAGTACGCCGACTCGGCGGAGGGCGCGCTCGCGGACGCGGACGGCGCGGTCGTCGCCACAGGCTGGCCCGAGTTCGACGGCCTCTCGTTCGACGGGATGGCCCGGAAAGTCGTGGTCGACGGCCGCCGGATCGACGTCGACGCGGACGCGCTCGAGGTCTACGAGGGGCTGACCTGGTAACCCGCGGCTCGCGGACCGCTCCTCAGTCGGCCGTCGTCGCGTCTCCCGCCCGCCGTGCGCGTCGGCTGGCGATCGTCCGAACGAGGACGGCACACGTCCCGGCGACGACGGCCGGCCAGCGGTCGGTACTCAGGTAGAGATCGCCCGCGGGGAGCCGGGCCGACGTCAGCGGCCAGAAGACGGCGTAGGTCTCTCCCGTCGGCGTCGCGAGCCCGAGATCCAGGAGGTGATGCGACGCCGCCCCGAGCGCGACCAGCGCGAGGACCGCCCGCCGGTACTCGGGCGCGAAAAGCAGTGCGCAGAGCGCCGCCACGAGGACCGACCCGCCCAGCGTGTGCAGCGCCGACCAGCGGAACGGAACGCCGAGCAGATCGCCGACGACAGACGCCGGGACGACCAGATCGACCTTCGCGAGGTCGGGCGAGAGCGCGCCGACCATCACCAGCGTCACGCGGGCCCGGTCGAGCCGCCCGTCTCGGATCGACAGCGCCGTGCCGATCGCGTAGCCGACGAGGACGTGCGTGAGCAGGTCAGGCATCCCGATCACTCCCGTCCCCGCGATCCGCGTCCTCGAGCGAGCGCGGCGCCGTCCGCCGAACGAACGCGACTCGGCCGCGGTCGAACCGCCAATCGGTCGCGAACCGACCGACGGTCCAGAGGCCACCGAGAAGGGAGACGACGAGCATGGACGCCGTCCCGATCGGGTCGCCGACCGTCGTTCGCTCGACGGCGAGGGCCGATTCGTCGACGAGCCGTCCGAAAGCCGTCACGCGGTCGCCCCGTTCGAGGGGGCCGTCGCCGCTCCGTCGCCGGTCGCTCGCGTCGACGAGCGTAAACCGTTCGTCGTCGTCGGCACGGGTCGCGACGACGATGGGATCGGCGTCGACTACCCGCCCATCGAGGACGACGCGATCGCCGACGAACGCCTCGCGGTTCTGGGTCACCTCGTCCGTTGTCGGGTACCTGCTCTCGAGCGGGTCGGCGGTCGCGCCCGCTAATAGCGTGAGTCCGATCAGCGCGGCGAGGAGGACGACGCCGGCGAGGCGGCGACCCGATCCGAACGGAGCCCGCATACGGCGACAGGTCAACGCTCGCCGGGGTATGGTTTGGGTTCGCGACAGTCGCAGCCGTCGGTGCTGCCGTTCGTCGGTGACTCGCTGGCCCGGCGACACCGGCCCGTTCGCGCCGCCGGCGCAGAGCGGGGTATAAACGCCCGCCGATGATCAATCAGCAACCTTTTGCAGTTACGCGGGGGAGTAGTCGTCGATGGAGGATGACGTGGTACGTGCGGGTTCGGACCCCCGACCGGACGGCGGGGAGGTAATCGCGACGACCGACGACTCCCGCGAGATCACCCCCGACGACGTCTGCGTCCTCATTCCCACGCTTGACGAGGCCGCTACGATCGGCGACGTGATCGACGGCTTTTACGACGAGGGGTACACGAACGTCGTCGTCGTCGACGGCGACTCGAGCGACGGGACCCGCGAGATCGCCCGCGACCACGGCGCCGAGGTGGTCGTCCAGTCCGGCAGCGGGAAAGGCCAGGCCGTCCGCGAGGCCCTCGAGTACGTCACCGTTCCCTACGTGTTGATGCTCGACGGCGACGGGACCTACGACCCGGCCGACGCCGACCGGATGATCGAACCGCTCTCGCGGGGCTACGAACACGTCATCGGCAACCGCTTCGCCGACATGGACGACGACGCGATGCGGGCGCTGAACGGGTTCGGCAACCGCGTCATAAACCGCGCGTTCGGGTTCGTCCACGGCGCGAACTACGAGGACATCCTGTCGGGGTATCGGGCCTTCACCGTCGACTCCTTCAAGCGCCTGTCGCTCGACTCCGACGGCTTTACGATCGAGACCGAACTCGCCGTCGAGTGCGTCAAACACGGAATCGAGACGACCGTCGTCCCGGTCAGTTACAGCGCCCGACCCGACGAGTCCGAAACCAACCTCCACCCCATCAAGGACGGGGGAACCATCCTGCTCGCGCTGTACTCGCTCGCCAAGACCAACAACCCGCTGTTTTACTTCGGGAGTCTCGGCATCACCGGCATCGTCTCGGGCGGCTTCATCGCGATGTACGTCCTCTGGGAGTGGGTCCAGTTCAACCAGAGTCACGAAGTCATGGCGCTGGTTTCTGCGGCCGCCATCATCCTCGGCGTGCAACTGCTCATGTTCGGCGTCCTCTCGGACATGCTCGTGACGCTGCACCGCGAGCAGCGTCGCCGCCTCGAGCGGATCGCCCGGGACGAGCGCGAGAAGTAACGGCCGCTCGATCCAGTTCCGAAACGACACCCGCTATCTCTCGCAGTCGAGAAGGCGCCGCGACGACTCGAGCGACGCGGTCAGAAGGGCAACAGCGACCGGACCTGTGCGACGACCCCGCCCGAGCGGTTCCGCCGATACTTCTCGAAGGGTTCGTGCAGCGCGTTCAGCAGTTCCTGCCGGGAGTCGAACTGTTGGGTCGGGACCCGCTCGAGCATCTCGGATAGCGCGACGTCGTTGCCGTGGACGTCGTAGGGAATGCGCTCGTGGCCGAGCGCCGCGTCGACGTCGTCTTTCGTGGCCGGAAAGCGCAGGTCGGCGTCTTTGAGGCGGGCGTCGACGGCCGCGATGCCGAACTCGATGCTGTCGGGTTCCTCGTCGTCGCCGCTCGATGGTGGCCGTACTCCCATGCCTGTACCTCTCGGTACGGAGCCGGATATAAAAATGGCTGTGGAGACGGTCGAGATCGACGGCGGTCGGCCCGGACGATCCCTCGGGTGGGTCACCGACGGGCGTCGCCCCGTCGACACGCCTTTGGGGACCGCGACGGAGTATGGCGTATGACCGAATACACCACGGTGTCGATCCCGAAGGACCTCGCGGACCGCGTCGAAGATACCATCGAAGGAACGAGCTTCCAGAGCACGAGCGACCTCGTCCGGTTCCTGCTTCGCAGCATCGTGATCCAGCACCAGAAGGAGGGCGAACTCACCGAGGCGGAGTTCGAAGAGATCACCGAACAGCTCCGCGGACTCGGCTACCTCGAGTAGGCAGCCGGTCGGGACCGGCGAGCCGACCGGGCGAACCAGGCCCGCTACGGGCCGTCGTCGGCGGGGTAGTGCTTTTCAGTCTCGAGGCTGCTAGTTCCGGACGGAGGGCGAGACGGATGCCACACGTTCCGAACTTCCCGTCCGAGGACACCGACGAGTCCGAGGACGACCGGCGCGATCGGAATCCGGGTAGCATCATCGATCGAATCATCGGTGACGGCGAGTTGCCGGTAACGACCGGGACCTGAACCCGGTTCACCATCGCTCCGTTTTTCCACCCGCCGGCGTCGAGCGCCGCTCGAGCCGACGGCGGAGCCGTCAGTCCGTCAGCGACTTCCCCGGTGGCGCGGCGTCGACGATCTCGAGTGGTTTGCGGCGGCCGCTGCGGTCGAACGCCGCGAACGATTTCTCGCCGGGCTCCCACGGGGGGACGGCGACGAAGACGACCTCCGCGAGGTCGTCGCGGCGGGTCACCGCGAGTTCGCCGACGGGGTGGGAGACGAACCGCCCCTGCGTCTGGCGGGCGGGCGTCGACAGATCGACGCCGAAGACGGCGTTGACGGCGTTGCCGGGGTCCGGCAGGAAGAAGTCGGTAAAGACCGGCGTCTCCGGGGGGAGATCCACCGCCCCCTCGAGGTCGCCGGCAGGCGAGACCGAGACGCCGGTCGTTACCCCGTCCGGATCCGCCTCGCTGGCTAGATCGAGGAGGACGTCGACGAGGCCGCGAGTGACGTAGACCACGGACACCCTATGAGCGACTGGTAGTTATGTGTATTCCCCGGCGCGGTCCCCGATCAGAGCGGCAGCATATCCAGAGCGGTCTCCGCGTACAGCCGCGGCGCTCGCTTTCGGGACCCGGCGAGGGCGTCCTCGAGGACGGCCGCCGCGTTCTCCATCACGCCGGGGCCGTGACCGACGAGGACGCGTTCGGGCGCGACGCCGCGGAGCGCAGCCCGCGGCGGCTTCAGCCGCAACGCCGGATGGACGCCGAGCGTCTCGTCGCCGGCCAGGAAGTAGTCGACGGTCCCGACCGATTCGGGGATCACGAGCGTGCCGTCGGTCGGATCGTAGAGGGCGACCTCCTGCCAGAGGCGGTTGTCGACGACGGTGATCGCCCGGAGCCCGGTGTCGGAGAGTTCGTCGTCGAACCGGGCGACCGCGGCGTCGACGTCGCCGGTGACGCCGTCGAACCACTCGGGGAGGTAGACCGGCACGTCGTGGCGGTTCGCGATCGCGGCGGCGTCGCGTTTGTGCCGATCGAGCCCGACGACGACGCCGGCGATGTCGCCGAACTCGGCCAGCAGGTCGTCGAGCCCCGCAGCGTCGACCGGGTCGATCACCCAGACCTCGCCGTCGATCTCGAGGGCGTGGCTGGCCCGCTGCATCCGCTCGTCGGGGTGGGCGATCCAGCCGACGCCGCCGTCGAACCGATCGATCTCTCGGAACTCCGTCGCTCGTTCGTCGGCGCGAAAACTCATGTCGTGTGGTATGGGCCACCGACGCATAAACGTGGGCAAACTCCACTTCACGCGGTCGTCGTTGTCGACGGCTGCTGGGGGCGAGGGTCCGTTCGGTGGACCGCGGCGACGCTTCTATGCGCCCGTCGCCCGTACGGTCGAGCATGCTATCCGGGCTGGCCTGGCTGGCGCTCGAGACCAAGTACCTCGAGCCGGCAACGGCGTTCTACGAGGCGGAGCTGGGGCTGACCGTCCGCGAGCGCGGTCCCGACGAGGTCGTCTTCGCGGCCGGCGACACCGACCTCGCCCTCCGCCGCCCCGACGGCGTCCCGCGGGGCGGGCTCCACACCCACTTCGCGTTCTCGATCCCCGACGCCGAGTACGACGACTGGTGGGACCGACTGGGCGACGCCCACGACCTCGAGGAGGCGCAGTTCGGTCCCGCCCGATCGCTGTACCTGTACGATCCCGACGGAAACTGCGTCGAACTCGGGCAACAGGACGTGGCCGGCCCGGGTATCGACGGAATCTTCGAGGTCGTCCTCGAGGTCCGCGACCTCGAGCGCGCCCACGACTTCTACGAGAAGCTGGGGTTCGAGACCGTCGACGTGGGCGACGACCGCAAGCGCGTGCGCCTGCAGGGCCCGATGGCGCTGGAACTCTGGGAACCGCATCTGGGGATCGCCGACGCCCGCGGCGGCGTCCACGTCGATCTCGGGTTCGAAACCGACGATCCGGCCGGGGCACTCGCCGCGGTCCGGGACCGGATCGACTCGCTCGAGCGCGAGGCCGACGACGAGGTCGTGATTCGGGACCCGGACGGGCACGTCCTGACGTTTACCAGTAGATCGTAACGCAGTTTCTTTATTCAAAATTCTATGCGAAATCGGTAGGACAGTTCGACCACTACACGTGCGAATCGATCACTGCACTCCGACCAGAGATGGCCGGTCAACATCTGTCGATCGACGGCAAGTAGCGGCCCATGACAAACGGTGACTGCCAGTGGGATAGTGCGACCAGTACAACACGGAAAATAATCCAACGGTCACTCCTCTCTGCGACCGTCGTTTAGCATCTACTGTGTGTTCGTCATCCCGCCGTCAACGACGAGCGATTCACCGTTTACGTAGTCCGAGAGATCACTTGCGAGATACAGCGCTGCATCCGCGACGTCTTCAGGTTGGCCCGCCCGCCGCGACGGGATTGCCTGCAAGAAGTCTTCTTCGGCGTCCGTACCCATAATCGGGTAGTCATCAGTCGTCATCGTCGTCTCGATCAGCCCCGGATGGATAGCGTTCACTCGAACACCATCGGGTCCCAGCCTTGCCGCCATCGCATAGGTGAGTAGTCGCACGGCGCCTTTCGTTCCACAGTACGTGATGAACTCGCCCGAACCCTCGAGACCGGCGACCGACGAGAGGTTGATTATCCGCCCGCCCCCGGCTTCGACCATCCGCTTTGCCGCCGCTTGAGCGCCGAAATAGACGCCTTTGACGTTGATGTCCATCATCCGATCGAACTCGGCTTCGTCGACTTCGAGGAAGTCCTCGCCGTGGAAGATTCCCGCGTTGTTCACCATCACGGTGACACCACCGAACTCCTCGGCCGCTTCGATCGCCGCCTCGAGATCGTCGACGTTCGTGACGTCACACTCGACGAACGTCGACTTCGCCTGCGTTTCGGCCTCGATCAGTTCGTGCGTTGGTTCTCCACCCTCGCGAGGCGACGCCTGAATGTCCGCGATAACGATGTCGGCTCCTTCCGAAGCGAACCGACGGGCAATCGCGCGTCCGTTGCCGCTGGAACCACCGGTAACAACTGCCACGTTGTCTGTGAGTAATGTGGACATTACACACGATCTAGGTCGCAAGAAGATATAAGTGTATCACAACTGCACGTCGTTGACACCGCGTAATGCGGCGGCCTGAGCCTGGACTCACGATCGAGAGATCTGAGGACGACACCGAACGCGAGCGTTTCGAGCGATAAAGAAACCACACTCCCAACTACTGTGCTGTGATGTGCGTTCCGGTCGTACGGAGCCGTACCCACCGCGCAGTGGCGCGCTGGAGAGCGGCGCGAGGGGAACACGGAAGCCCCTCCCTCGCTGCGACCGAATCGGGCGCGGAGGGGATGGTCCCTCCGCGTCGCCGTGATCGCAAAACGACGGCGTTCGATTCGCTCGTCTCGGGAACAGTCAGAGCCGTTCCGTACTCACGTCCACGCCCGGGGGCGTCACCAGCAGGAAGCCCCGGAAGTGAACCAGATCGCCGCCCGCCTCCTTGACGTCCCGCGCGAACCCCGAGGCCAGCTCGTTGACGTCGCCCTCGACGTTCAACACGAGGACGTTCCCCTTCGAGATCGTCTCGAGCCACTCCTCGGCGGGGGTCTCCCCGTCGAGGACGCCCAGCACGATGCTGCCCTCGATCTCGAGTGCGTCGTCGATGTGTTCCTCGACGGTCCGGAGGTCGAGGTCGAAATCGCTCATGCGGCGTGGATGGCAGCGCGACGAGAAAAACGTTCGCCTCCGAACTTTTGCGCTGCGGGCGCGCCGAAGGCGCGCCCTCGGCAAAATGTCGATCAAAAGCCTCCTCCCTCCGTTCCGGCTCGCTACGCGAGCCTTCACATCGGTCGTCGGCCCGCTCTCTCACTTCGTTCGCTCGCGGTTGTCATCTCTCTTCAGTCCATCGGGAACTCCTTCTGGAACCCGCGGAACTCGGTGCGGTGGGCCTCCTCGTCGGCGAGGATCGTCACCGCAACGTCCTCCGTGACGGGGTCGTTCGCTTCGGTCGCGGCCTCGATCAGCGACCGGTAGGTCTCGATAGCGTCCTCCTCGGCCTCGAGGACCCCCTCGATGACCGACTGGACGTCGGTGGTGTCTTCGGGCGGCTGGAGGCTGTGCTGGTTGGCCTCGAACCCCTCCGAACCCGGCGGCGACTCGTCGAGCTGTTTCAGCCGTTCGCCGAGCATCCGGGCGTGCTCGAGTTCCTCCTGAATGTCCTCCTCGAGGCTCGTCTTGACCTCCTCGGCGTGGATGCCGTCGAGGACGATCGCGTTGGTCTGGTAGTTCATCACGGTCTCGAGTTCGTCGACGTACGCCCCGGTCAGCAGGTCGGTTATCTCGTCGGTCGTCATGCCGACGTTCCTACCACGAGGGAACATAAAATTCTCATACGCGCGCTTGCCCGCCGCGGGCGCTGACGGCGAGCCGTCGTCGACCGGTCGACCGGGAGGAACTGAACGATCACCCACCGTTCGCAGTGAAACTGGCCGAGAGCCACACGTTCCGGGAGGATCGCGGTACGGGGTGACCGAACGTCCATCCCGGAGCGCGCGCGAGCGCTCTCGAGCGACGAACCGACCCGATCGACCACGAAACGGGGGCGCATCGCCGTTCGCTCGCACCGATCGCGCCGAATCCTCCATACAGTACTAGGTCATACATGTCTATACTAGGCCGACGCAGTCGGGCGGTTTTTCGATTCACCACGATCGATAGAGATGGTTCAGTCCGCCGACGACTCCGCCCACAGCGGTAGTTTTATATACCTCGTCGCACCTCGGATTCAGATACAATGTCTTCACAAGACAGCCCATCCTCTGACACCAGTCAGGGGGGTCGAGTTCTTCCAGGGCACGTTAGATTCCACTGACGAAATAGAGTCAGCACGTGTCTTCGATACGACCCTCCGGGACGGCGAACAGTCGCCCGGCACATCGTTTTCCTACGACGATAAACGGCAGATCGCGTCCATCCTGGACGAGATGGGAACCCACGTCATCGAGGCCGGGTTCCCCGTCAACTCCGACGCGGAGTTCGAAGCCGTTCGTGATATCGCTTCGGCCACCAGTTCGACGACCTGCGGGTTAGCCCGCGTCGTCGACGGTGACATCGAAGCGGCCCTCGATTCCGGCGTCGAGATGGTGCACACGTTCGTCTCCACCAGCGACGTCCAGATCGAGGACTCGATGCACGCCACCCGGGAGGAAGTCGTACAGCGCGCAGTCGAGTCGGTCGAACGCATCAAAGAGGCGGGCGTGACCTGCATGTTCTCGCCGATGGATGCGACCCGAACCGACGAGGCGTACCTGATCGACGTGATCGAGGCGGTCACGGAGGCGGGAACCGACTGGATCAACATCCCCGACACCTGCGGGGTCGCGACGCCGACCCGGTTCCGGGCCATGATCGAGAAGGTCTGTGCCCACACCGACGCGCGGGTCGACGTCCACACCCACGACGACTTCGGGCTGGCCACCGCCAACGCGCTGGCCGGCATCGAAGCCGGCGCGGCACAGGCCCAGGTCTCGGTCAACTCGATCGGCGAGCGGGCCGGCAACGCCGCCTACGAGGAGTACGTGATGGCCGTCGAGTCGCTCTACCAGTGCGACACCGGGATCGACACGACGCGCATCACCGAACTCTCGAACGTCGTCGAGGAGAAGAGCGGGATGGACACGCCGGGCAACAAGCCCGTCGTCGGCGACAACGCCTTCTCCCACGAGAGCGGCATCCACGCCGCCGGCGTCATCGAGAACTCCGACACCTTCGAGCCCGGCGTCATGACCCCCGAGATGGTCGGCGCCGAGCGCCGACTGGTCATGGGGAAACACACCGGAACCCACTCGGTCCGGGAGCGACTCGTCGAACGCGGCTTCGAGCCCACCGACGAGCAGGTCAAGGCGGTCACCCGCCGCGTCAAGGACTACGGGGCCGAGAAGCGCCGGGTCACCGTCGACGACCTCGAGCGCTTCGCCGAAGAGGCCGGCGTCGAGCGCCGGAACGAGGAGGAGGAGGTGCGGATCTGAGGGATGTCCTCCCCGTTTGCCACCGGCCGCGAGCGGCGGCTGTCGCGTTCGAGCGGCCGGACTCGTAAGGGTTATGACCCTCGAGGGAGCTACGTAGTCAGTAATGACGGTCCGCGCTCCCCTGTCGACTCGCGCTCGCACGGTCGGCAGCAGCGCGCTCGCTCCGATTCGTATTGTAGGGGCGTCCTAGCCCCGCTCCCAGTACCTCGTAGCTTCGGCCGACTCGCATCGTTCTCCGAGCGATCAGCGACCTACCAGATGACACACTACCGTACACCACTCGATCGCCAGCAAACGGCGGGAGACAACCGATGAGCGAACGCGCAGCAAAGGTCACACCGACCGACGAGGAACAGGACGACGAGCAGATCACCGACAGCGCCGCGCCCGACGCCGCGACCGAAGAGTCGACGGCCGACGCCGGCTCCGAGACGACGACCGAGCCCGTCACCTCGGGCGCCGAGGCCGTCGTCCGCGCGTTGGAGAACGCGGGGGTCGAGTACGCCTTCGGCGTGCAGGGCGGGGCGATCATGCCCGTCTACGACGCGCTGTACGACTCGGACATCTACCACGTGACGATGGCCCACGAACAGGGCGCGGCCCACGCGGCCGACGCCTACGGCATCGTCTCGGGCGAACCGGGCGTCTGTCTGGCCACGTCGGGGCCGGGCGCGACCAACCTCGTGACCGGCATCGCCGACGCCGACATGGACTCGGACCCGATGCTCGCGCTGACCGGGCAGGTCCCGACGGAGTTCGTCGGCAACGACGCCTTCCAGGAGACCGACACGACCGGCGTCACGACGCCGATTACGAAGGACAACACCTTCGCGAGCGGCTCCGACACCGTCGGGAACGACGTCAGCGAGGCCTTCGCGCTGGCCCGCGAGGGACGGCCGGGGCCGACCCTGGTCGACCTCCCCAAGGACGTCACCAACGGCGAGACCGACCGCGAACCCGACGCGCCAAAAGTGCCTGACACCTACGAGGTCCAGGAGCGGGCCGACGAGGAGATCGTCGCGGCGGCGGCCGAGCGGATCGAGAACGCCGACCGGCCCGTCATGCTGCTGGGTGGCGGCGTCATCAAGGGCGAGGCCAGCGAGGCCTGCCGCGAGTTCGCGATCGAACACGAGATCCCGGTCGTCACCACGATGCCCGGCATCGGTGCCTTCCCCGAGGACCACGAACTGTCCCTCGAGATGGCTGGGATGCACGGCACCGGCTACGCCAACATGGCGATCACGCACTGTGACACGCTGCTCGCCGTCGGTACCCGGTTCGACGACCGCCTGACCGGCGGCATCGAGACCTTCGCGCCCGACGCGGAGGTCGTCCACGTCGACATCGACCCCGCGGAGATCTCGAAGAACATCCACGCGGACTACCCGCTGGTCGGCGACGCCGAGACCGTCGTCGAGCAGCTGGCCGAGACGGTCGACGACTCGCCTGAAGCCAAGAAGTGGCGCGCCCAGTGCCAGCAGTGGAAGTCCGACTACTCGATGGCCTACGACGCGCCGAAGGACAAGCCGGTCCAGCCGGAGTTCGTCGTCGAGGCCTTGGACGAGGCCACCGAGGACGACACCATCGTCACCACCGGCGTCGGCCAGCACCAGATGTGGGCCTGCCAGTACTGGACCTACACCGAGCCCCGGACCTGGGTCTCGAGTCACGGCCTCGGCGCGATGGGGTACGGCCTGCCGTCGGCGATCGGCGCGCGGCTGGCGGCCGACGACGACCAGGATGTCGTCTGTATCGACGGCGACGGCTCGTTCCTGATGACGATGCAGGGGCTGTCGGTCGCGGTCCGCGAGGACCTCGATATCACGGTCGCCGTCCTCAACAACGAGTACATCGGGATGGTCCGCCAGTGGCAGGACGCCTTCTTCGAGGGCCGACACGCCGCCTCCGACTACGGCTGGATGCCCGAGTTCGACAAGCTCGCCGAGGCCTTCGGCGCGCAGGGGTACCGGATCGACGACTACGACGACGTCGCCGACACCGTCGCCGACGCCGTCGCGTACGACGGGCCCTCGGTGATCGACGTCCACATCGATCCCGACGCCAACGTCTACCCGATGGTGCCGTCCGGCGGCGACAACGGCCAGTTCGCGCTCACGGAGGATCAGCTATGAAGAAGGGACTCGAGGGCCCACCACCGGAGGAGCGACCGACCCCCGCGGGGCGGCGCAACAAGCAGGGCATCCGCATCGACCCCGAGGTCGAAGCGACCCACGAACCCCGCCGGACCGTCATCTCGGCGCTGGTCGAACACGAGCCCGGCGTCCTCTCGGACGTCTCGGGACTGTTCTCGCGGCGCCAGTTCAACATCGAGAGCCTGACGGTCGGGCCGACCGAGGACGACGACCGCGCTCGGATGACGATCGTCGTCGAGGAACCCGACCCGGGCATCGACCAGGTCAAGAAGCAACTGCGCAAGCTCGTGCCGGTCATCGCCGTGCGCGAGCTCGAGCCCGACGCCATGCGCCGGGAGCTCGCGCTGATCAAGGTCGACGCCGACGACCCCGCACAGATCGCCGCCGTCGCGGAGATGTACGGCGGCAAGACCGTCGACTCGAGTCCGGAGACGGCGACGGTCGAGGTCACCGGCGCGCGCCAGAAGATCGAGGCCGCGGTCGAGACCTTCAGCCAGTTCGGCATCCGGGAGATCTCCCGGACCGGGACGACGGCGCTGGCCCGCGGGACCGACCCGACGGGAGCGACCGGCGCGACCGCACAGCCCGCCGACGAGGCGAACCACAGCGAACCTCACACAGCAGACGATGACTGACGAGTTCACCACCGACATCTACTACGACGACGACGCGGACGTATCGACGCTCGACGACGAGACCGTGGCCGTCCTGGGCTACGGGAGCCAGGGCCACGCCCACGCGCTGAACTTGGACGAGAGCGGGGTCGACGTGATCGTCGGCCTCCGCGAGGGGTCGTCCTCCCGGTCGGCCGCCGAGGCCGACGGGCTGACGGTCGAGGCTCCGGCCGACGCGGTCGCGCAGGCCTCTTACGTCTCCGTGCTGGTGCCCGACACCGTGCAGGCGGACGTCTACGAGACCGCCATCGCGCCGAACCTCGAGGCCGGCGACACGCTGCAGTTCGCCCACGGGCTGAACATCCACTACAACCAGATCGAGCCCCCGGAGGGGGTCGACGTGACGATGGTCGCGCCCAAGAGCCCGGGCCACCTCGTCCGCCGAAACTACGAGAACGACGAGGGGACCCCCGGCCTGCTGGCGGTCTACCAGGACGCGACGGGCGAGGCGTCCGAGCGCGCGCTCGCCTACGCGAAGGGGATCGGCTGCACCCGCGCGGGCGTCATCGAGACGACGTTCCAGGAAGAGGTCGAGTCCGACCTCTTCGGCGAGCAGGCCGTCCTCTGTGGCGGCGTCACCTCGCTGGTCAAGCACGGCTACGAGACGCTGGTCGACGCCGGCTACTCGCCGGAGATCGCCTACTTCGAGTGCCTCAACGAGCTCAAACTCATCGTCGACCTGATGTACGAGGGCGGCCACGCCGAGATGTGGGACTCCGTTTCGGACACCGCCGAGTACGGCGGTCTCTCCCGGGGCGACCGCATCGTCGACGAGAACGTCCGCGAGAACATGGAGGAGACGCTCGAGGAGATTCAGAACGGTGAGTTCACCCGCGAGTGGATCCTCGAGAACCAGGCCGGTCGCCCGAGCTACAACCAGCTCCGGGAGGCCGAGAAGAACCACGAGATCGAGGAGGTCGGCGAACGCCTGCGCGACCTGTTCGCGTGGGCCGAGGAAGAGAGCGAAGACGAAGACGAGTCCGTCCAGGTGCAGGCGGACGACTGAGGAACACGAGCATGAGCGACAACGACGACACGACAGACACGATGGCGGACGTCAGCCACACCAACCCCTACACGGGGGAGACGGCTGGCCGACTGTTCAGCCGCGGACCGACGGTCGCCGCGGACGGGGGCGAGCCGGAACCGGCGACCGAGTCGACCGCGGCCGACGAGAGCGAGCGTACAGCGACGGAACCGACGATGCGCGACGTCGACCACACGCCGCCGAAGCAGGCCGACGACGCCAACCGCGTCTTCGAGCGCGGCCGAACACAGCCCGTAGAGGACGAGGAATGAGCCAGGGAACGCTGTACGACAAGGTCTGGGATCGACACAAAGTAACGACGCTGCCGACCGGGCAGGACCAGCTGTTCGTGGGTCTTCACCTCATCCACGAGGTCACGAGCCCGCAGGCCTTCGGCATGCTCCGCGAGCGGGACCTCGAGGTCGCCTATCCCGAGCTCACTCACGCCACGGTCGACCACATCGTCCCGACGGCCGACCAGTCCCGGCCCTACGAGGAGGACGCGGCCGAGGAGATGATGGCCGAACTCGAGGAGAACGTCCGCGAGGCGGGCATCGAGTTCTCGGACCCGACGACGGGCGATCAGGGGATCGTCCACGTCATCGGACCGGAGCAGGGACTGACCCAGCCCGGCAAGACGATCGTCTGTGGCGACAGCCACACCTCGACCCACGGCGCGTTCGGCGCGCTCGCGTTCGGGATCGGGACCTCCCAGATCCGCGACGTCCTCGCGACGGGGACCGTCGCCATGGAGAAACAGAAGGTCCGCAAGATCCAGGTCGACGGCGAACTCGGCGAGGGCGTCGAAGCGAAAGACGTCATCCTCGAGATCATCCGCCGACTCGGCACCGAGGGCGGCGTCGGCTACGTCTACGAGTACGCCGGCGAGGCCATCGAGTCGCTGGGCATGGAGGGTCGGATGTCGATCTGTAACATGTCCATCGAGGGCGGCGCTCGCGCGGGCTACGTCAACCCCGACGAGACCACCTACGAGTGGCTGAAAGAGACGGACTACTTCCAGGAAAACCCCGAGAAGTTCGACGAGCTCAAACCGTACTGGGAGTCCATTCGCTCCGACGAGGACGCCGACTACGACGATATCGTCCACATCGACGCGAACGAGCTCGAGCCGGTCGTCACCTGGGGCACCACGCCCGGACAGGGGATCGGCATCTCCGATCCGATTCCGGAACCGGAGTCGCTCCCGAAAGAGAAACAGGACACGGCCCGACGCGCCCAGGAACACATGCGCGTCGAGCCCGGTGACACGATGGAGGGCTACCCCATCGACGTGGCCTTCCTCGGCTCCTGTACGAACGCCCGCCTGCCGGACCTGCGACGGGCCGCCCGAATCGTCGAGGGCCGCCAAGTGGACGACGACGTCCGCGCGATGGTCGTTCCCGGCAGCCAGCGCGTTCAGAAGACCGCCGAGGAAGAAGGGCTCAAAGAGATCTTCGAAGAGGCCGGCTTCGAGTGGCGCAACGCCGGCTGTTCGATGTGTCTCGGCATGAACGAGGACCAGCTCGAGGGCGACGAGGCCTGTGCCTCCTCCTCGAACCGGAACTTCGTCGGCCGCCAGGGCTCGAAGGACGGCCGCACCGTCCTGATGAACCCGCGGATGGTCGCGGCGGCGGCGATCACCGGCGAGGTCTCCGACGTTCGCGAACTGCCGGAGACGGAGGTGACGGCCTAATGGCCGACGAAGTCGAGATCCCGGAGGTCGACTACGTCGCCGGCTCGGGCGTCCCGATCCGGGGCAACGACATCGACACCGACCAGATCATCCCCGCGCGGTTCATGAAGGTCGTCACCTTCGACGGCCTCGGCGAGTTCGCGTTCTTCGATCTGCGGTTCGACGACGACGACAATCAGAAGGACCACCCGTTCAACGAGGACCGCTATCAGGACTCCTCGGTGATGGTCGTCAACAGCAACTTCGGCTGTGGCTCCTCGCGCGAGCACGCCCCCCAGGCGCTGATGCGCTGGGGGATCGACGCGATCATCGGCGAGAGCTTCGCCGAGATCTTCGCGGGCAACTGTCTCGCCCTCGGCATCCCGACCGTGACGGCCGACAGCGAGACGATAGAGGAACTGCAGGACTGGGTCGACGCGAACCCCGACGGCGAGATCGAGATCGACGTCGAGGCCGAGGAGGTCACCTACGGTGACACCGCGATCGACGTCACCGTCGACGACGCCCAGCGCAAAGCCCTCGTCGAGGGTGTCTGGGACACGACGGCGCTGATGAAGTCCAACGCCGGCGCGGTCCGCGAAACGGCTCGCGAACTGCCCTACGTCGACGACGCGGCGATTCCCGAAGCGGAATAATCCGTTCTCGGCCCGCTTTTCGCGCCGTTCTACGCGACGACCACGGCACCGTTCGATCAGTTGTCACCGCTCCGTTGTCCGGTCTCGACACCGGTCTACGAAGTGATGGCACACTGAAAGCGGCAGGGGACCGCCGACATCGCGGGATACTTCGGCTCCAGTCGACTACTGAGGGGTATGTCTCGCTCTCTCGACGTCGCCCTCTTCGCGTTGCTCGCCGTTCTCTGGGGGCTTTCCTTCCCGGCGATCTCGGTCGGCCTCGAGTACCTCCCGCCGCTGCTCTTCGCGGCCGCGCGGTACGACATCGCGGCGATCCTGTTGCTGACCGCGGCCGTCGTCCGGGTCGAGCAGTGGCGACCGACCGCGCGGAACGATCTGGCTGCCGTCGCGGGCGGCGGCGTCTTCCTCGTCGCCGGCAACGGCCTGCTCTTCTTGGGCCAGCAGACGGTTCCCAGCGGGGTCGCCGCAATCTTGCAGGGGCTGGTGCCGATCGTCACCGCGCTGTGGGCGATCCCGCTGCTGGGCGAGCGACTGTCGCCGCTTGGCGCCGTCGGTGCGGCTATCGGCTTTCTGGGCGTCGGCCTCGTGATCCAGCCCGATCCCGCGAACCTGCTGGCCGGCGACACCGCCGCGCGACTGCTCATCGTCGGCCAGGTCTGTAGCGTCGCGCTCGGCGGCGTCCTGATCCAGCGGGCCGGCCCGACGCTCGAGCAGTTGCCGCTGGTCGGCTGGTCGATGCTGGTCGGCGGCCTCGTCCTCCACGCCGTCAGCCTCGGCCGGGGCGAGTTCCCTAGCCCCGACGTGGTCGGCCCCGTCTCGATGGGAGCACTGCTCTACCTCGGCGTCTTCGCGACCGCGATCGCGTTCATGATCTACTTCCGCGTCCTCGCGGAACACGGCGCGTTCGAGGCGGCGCTGATCGGCTACCTGGTGCCGATCGTCGCGACGGTCGCCAGCGTCTTCCTGCTGGGCGAGGAGATCGGCGCCCTGACGATCGCCGGCTTCGGGCTGGTCGCGGTCGGCTTCGCCCTGCTCAAGCGACGGGCGATCGCCGACGCGGTGGGGTTCTCGACGGGCGTCGGCAGTCCCTGACGCGAGGGCGACGTCTGGGGGTCGACTCGAGCGAAGTGTCGGATGACGGTATCGATACCCTCTTTTCGGCCCCACGTCGATGTACGGGCATGACTCACGAGATCGCCGTCATCCCGGGCGACGGAATCGGACAGGAAGTGACGCCGGCCGCCGTCGAGGTGCTGGAGGCCCTCGAGATCGACTTCGAGTTCGTCGAGGCCGACGCGGGCGACGCGGTAAAGGAAGAGACCGGCGAGGCGCTGCCCCAGGAGACGTACGACCTGGCGGCGTCGGCCGACGCGACGCTGTTCGGCGCGGCCGGCGACACGGCCGCGGACGTCATCCTGCCGCTCCGGGAGGCGGTCGACTCGTTCGTCAACGTCCGACCCGCGAAGGCGTATCCGGGCGTCGACGCCGTCCGCCCCGAGACGGATCTGGTCTTCCTCCGGGAGAACACCGAAGGGGTCTACTCGGGGATCGAGGACCGGCTGACCCAGGACGTTTCGACGCTGACTCGCGTCGTCACCGAATCGGCCTCCGAACGCCTCGCGGAGTTCGCCTGCGACTACGTCGCCGGCGACGACCACGACGGCTTCTCGATCGTCCACAAGGCCAACGTCATGCGCGAGACCGACGGCGTGTTCCGCGACACCGTCGAGCGGGTCGCCGACGAGCGCGGCGTCGAGACCGACCAGGTGCTGATGGACGCCTTCGCGACGCGGGTCTGTCTCGACCCCGAGCAGTTCGACGTCGTCGTCTGTCCGAACCTCGCGGGCGACGTCCTCTCCGACCTCGCGGCAGGACTGGTCGGCGGCCTCGGCCTGCTCCCCTCGGCCAACATCGGCCCCGACCGCGCGCTGTTCGAACCCGTCCACGGCACCGCGCCCGACATCGCCGGTGAGGACGTCGCCAACCCGGCCGC
>SDGW01000706.1_pt1 | contig 27292 bp, 20 predicted proteins | sample 2873831 | NCBI WGS metagenome assembly SDGW01 (sample SAMN08132700, study PRJNA421101) | hypersaline lake metagenome | isolation source: celular fraction 0.22 microns magnesium sulfate-rich crust from ephemeral... | place: Spain: Penahueca Lagoon, Toledo | collected 2011-07 | reverse complement strand
CGACGGTTCGAGCGTACGTGGTGAGTCGACCATTATACTGGTAATCAACGAGAAATCGGACTGGGAAACCGATCGAGAGGTTCTCTGTGACTGTACCCCCGCCCCCGGGGTTGTCCGCAATTCTGTACTGAGAGACACAGGGACAAAGATCGTAGTTCAACGGATTGGCCGAGTAACGTTTGAGAAGACGGGCGATCGTTAGTACCTGAAACTGACCTCAAATGCTGTTACGCGTTCTTATCGTAGGTAACAGTCGGAGTCAGTCTAGAATTGACGTATGGAGGTATTGTGGTCACCCCCTCCCCCGGGGATGTCCGCAACTCTCAGTTAGAACGTTGGTGGTACCGACCATAGGGACCAGGTGGGTGTATATAAACCAACACCAAATCAATTTGGAAAGGCGGTTTTAGAGTCTATAACTACTACTTACTACTATTAATAGAAAAAGTTATTATATACGTTACCGGGAGACTACCCAGAATCTGCTGAATCGTCAAACACCCCACTAATTGACGTAGCTGAACGAGTTACCCCCTCCCTACCATTCTTCGAATAATTGCGGACGACCCCGGGGGCCCGGGTGGTATTTCGAGTTTAGACAGCATCTGATTTGAACCACCCGTGTAGGCTCAACGACGACAATTCCGGACGGGATGGGGGGTTATTCGGACGAACCGGACATTACGGACATGGGGGTTTATGTGGGAGGCGAACACGGGGTACACACAATGGGTTCGTCTCCGTATTCGACCACCTCCGAGATATTTGCGGTCGGTGGCGAGGACTACCTGAAAGAGGGACATACCCCAACAACACTCCCCGAGCGGCAGGACGAGATACTGAAGCTCCGTCGATCTCTGAAGCCTGCTGCTCGAGGAGCTGGTGCAGAGAACACATTCCTTTCAGGCAAGGCCGGACAGGGGAAGACGGCGGCAGCGAAGGCAGAATTGGCAGAGCTGGAGGCATTTGCCAACGCTCAAGATCTCGATTTGACGACGGTGTTTTTCTCCTGTGAGGGGATCTCCTCGAGTTATACGCTTGCCTGTGGACTTTGTGAGGAACTGGGTGGCGAGAATCCCAACGGCCATCCGATGCAGAAAGTCCTCGATCATCTCTGGGACGTAATGAACGAGATTGGAGGCACGATCATCATCGTTCTTGACGAGATCGACAATCTCGGAACTGACGATAAAATCCTCTATTCACTACCACGAGCACGCGATAAGGACTACGTCAACGACGACGTCTATCCGTCGATAATCGGCATCAGTAACGACCTTCAGTGGCGTGACAACCTGGACCCAGCCGCGAAGGACAGTCTCTATGACGACTCAATATTTTTCGCCCCGTACGACGCAAATGAGCTCCGAGATATCCTCTCTCGGCGTGCAAGCAAGGCATTCCGAAATACGTCGTTGGTGTATGAAACACCAGACGGCGATGAATTCGAAATCAGCATTAATCTCAATGACGATGACGGCTCACTCGCCGAGAGCTTCGACGCCGTCGACGTCGATCGGACTGATTGTACCCTCCTGGGCATCGATTCGGAAGTGCTATCCGATGACGTGATACCGCTATGTGCTGCCTATGCAGCTCAAGACAAAGGGAGTGCCCGGCAAGCCATCAAGTATCTCCGGAAGGCTGCTGCCATCGCCGAGTCCGAGGGTGATGCACGTGTTGAAGAAGAGCACGTCCGAACGGCCCAGGGAGAGGCGGAGCGTGAACTCATCATCGAGGGTATGGAGCAACTCACGACGCAGGGTCACCTCGCACTAGCTGCGGTGACGATTCTCGAACTGGGGGGACACTCCAGTATCCGGACCCGAGATGTGTATGAGGTTTATAAGTCTCTGTCAGATCACATTGACGCTGATCAACTAGCCCAGCGCCGGATGCGTGATCACCTCATCGAACTAGACATGCTGAGCATTATTCGGGCCCGCAAATCTGCATCAGGGTCTGTGGGTGGGGAAGCATATACGTTTGAACTCCGAGTTGAGCCGTCGACAGCCACCGACGTACTCGAGGCTGTTTCTCGCTTTGACTCAGTTGACTTCGACGAGCTCACCAAAAACTGGCTGAACGAACAGAAGAAACTCGGGTAGCAGCGGCTAAAACGCCTATTATTCGATGGCAACCCCCGGGGACGTCCGCAATCCCCCGGGTAGAAATCGATCGCTCCACATTCGACTGTCGGCCTTATTTTTACTTCGTCCGTCGCTCTCATTGAGATTTGACATCGTTGATGTACTCCTGTTTTGATCGATCATCGAGATACTCCCATAGATCCGGATGGGGTGTCGATTCGGGTGATGCTCTCGCTGCGTGTTTGAGAGCCTCTTCTGCACGCTCAACTGCATCTCGCATGGTTTGGATGTCGCTATCACGGAGTGGCTCTCCCTCTGCGATACGGGCCGTTGCCTTCCGAAATGAGTCACGAATCTTTTCTTCGCTGATGTACTCAAGTTTCGCCTGGGGTATGATGCGTACTTTCTGGCAGTATATCTCAGCCGTCAGTCACTCCATCGATGGAGCGCAAGTAGTCGTGATTCTGGATAGTGAGCTGCAAAGGGATTCCTGGTTCTGTTGAAACCCTCAACGGCTAACAGACTTAGGCGTAGGTCGGTGAGTGCAGAGGATAGATTCACCACTGTGTGCCAGATAAAGCAAGACCAACATCGGGGTTTGTAGTAAACTACGACGTTCGCCGGACGCCGTAACACACCTCGAAGGGTGGATACATTACAGTACGTCAGACAAAGTAGCCGATCAGATGATGGTATCTATGAACTTTTGCCGCGAGTAGAAGCCGATATTATGTAACCCCTATCTCAGCTTCACATCGTGGGCAATACCAAATCTGATGTCCTCGGTAGTCAGGATGCTGCGTTGCTTCTGGTGGGTCACTAGATTGTCCGCAATTTGGACATGCCATACGGTGACAATGAACAGATGGATACCATATCAATTTTTCCCCCGCAAAGCGGGCCGGCGTTACTCCTCGCCGGCGCTCGGGTTCGGGACATCGAACCCGTCCCGGTAGCACGGCCAACACGGGAACTCGGCGTCGGCGCCCCATCAGTCACGTTCGTCGGGGTCGTCGGTGCTGTATTCGCAACCCCATTTACCGGCTGTTGCACCGTAGATAGTATTTGACCGATAGGATATCAACAGAGCCGGATTTCTCAATTGCCAGTTAGATGAGCTTGCGTTAGACTGCTTCTCTATACGTCGGAGCTACTGATTCGGATTCTTTGGGGCGATATATTCGCTCTTTGTCTTTCCATCCTCACTCCATTGCCAGTAGAGGTACTCATTTTCGTTAAAGTTGAGACTCAGCGAACTCGATGGTCGCTTTGAGTGTCTCTTGATCAGCGTTTTCGAGAATGTTCTGAAGCCGCTGTGGAAGTTGCGTCATAGGTTAACCAATTTGATCCGGGCGTTTAGCCCTATTGGTTGGTTAACTCTCCGACAAGCACGAATCCAGCAAACCCTGATTCTCGTGTATCTCGTCTTCACGATCCCACAGGAGAAACTATCAAGAGGATGACCGACACCAGAAGAGACGATGACCGAACGGACGGTAGTTACCGGTCCAAACCATCACGCACTCGAAGCAGCGGCGTTCGATCGAGCTCGAACGCTCGCTGAGGAGGGTATCAATCGCATCCTCTATGTGTCGGGTGAATCGGCCCGACATGACCGCGTTGAAACTCACTGGCGAGACACAGGAGACTCACTCAGGTTGCGGACTGCAACTCTCATGGGCCTCGTATTCGACTGCTACGAACAGCTGGAAGGCCCCACGACGCGTCTACCTGAGGAGACGGACCGACGGGCACTGGAATTCAGCCTTGACGAAATCATTGCAGATCAGCCCTGGTTATCAACGCAGCCGCATGCTTCAGCGTCACTGGTTGATGCGTTCAACCGGCGATTCGCACGCTTCCAGAACGTTGGACTAACAACCCCTGACCGGGTTGCCGCGGAGTTTTCCGATTCACCCCTCCCAGACCGTATCCGCAAGACGACGGTTGATGCGTATTCAGCGTACTACCGCAACCGCGACCGGATTGCTGAACCCTGGCACGTTACTGACGAGGAAGTGTTTGAGGCAGTCACTGACCGAGATCTGACTGCTCTCCTCCCGCATGTCGATGCCGTCATCCTGGACGGGTTTCTCGACCCGAGCCAACTAGCATGCCGCATGATTGAAGCGCTGGCAACGTCGTTCCCAACGGTCGCCATCTTACCAACGTTTTCTGAATCTGGCACAGATGGCGTTGATTCCGCAACGACGACTGCTCGAGAGTTGTATGACGAGCTAGGGTTTGAACGAAAGACGCTCGACAACCATGACGACCTCCCACCCCTTCAGCGGGTTGCCACGACGCTCTATCGAACTGAGCCACCTACAACTCGGACCGTCCCAGAAGCCCTCGAGTGGCGTGAGCTCCCTACACCAGAGCGGGAAATCCGATATGTCGCCCGCGATATCCGGACCGCTCTGGCCTCAGGGACTGATGCCTCCAACATTGGGGTCGTCATTCCAGGGATTGATGCCTACGACGACTACGTTGAGGACAGCTTCGATACCTACGATTTGGAATACTCGATTGATACAGGGACCACACTGATCGACACACATGTTGGAAGCGCAGTCGAGAACCTTCTCACACTCTCCGACGCCGCACCTCGGGCCGATGCACTGACAGAGCTTGTGACGAATCCTGTTGTCGAACTCGTTGGGGAGGATAGTGAGGAGGCTGTCCTCACGGCCCATCGGCGGAGTGACGCTATTCGGGTCGGTTCGATCGTTCAGTTCCTTCCCAATGGGGTCACATCGTCTATCGAGTCGCTAATCGAGACACTCTCTCCGCTCCGTAATTCTAGTACCTCATTTCAGGAAGCTTGCGACATTCTCCAGACCGCTATAGCTGAGCTCAAGATCCCAGAGACACTGGACGCCGATGCATCACGAATCGATAGTGGTCGCGAACAGGCTGCGCTTTCACAAGTTGACGAACTCCTCTCCTCGTTCAGTGATGGCCATTTTGAGAACACGGACCTAGCGCCATCGGCAGCGCTCAACCGGGCACTCCGGGGAGCAACATTCGACAGCAAACCTGGTGCATCAGGTGACGTCGTCATACTTGACCATATTGATGCCGCGGATTTTGCGTTCGACCAACTGTATATCGTGGGGCTCACGACGGAACACTTCCCCACGATTATGCGCCATCCCGCGTTCTTCGAACAGATGGTCGAGGCGCACCCGATCCTCGATGTGCTTGATACCCGCCTCAGAGATCGATATCACTTTGCAACGTTGCTTGGCAACGCGAAGGCGGTAACCATCACGACGCCGTCGACAGACACTGAATCGACAGCAGTCGTCCGCTCGCCAATTCTTGATGAACTCAATCGAACGACTGGTATTGAGCCAACGACTGGCACCGATTCCCGAATTGGCTCACGCGAGGATCTGCAACGCGCGATTTCCCCTCTCGAGCAGCGTCTGGAAGCTATCGACGCCGCCGGCAGGCGGGGAGATCTCACGGCAGAGCAAACGATCCGGACAGATCGTGGCACCAAGTGTGCCACTGAACGTTCCAGTTCAGATCTTTCCCCCAGGGATGGATTGCTTGACCCTGAGACCGTCGCAGCGGTATATCCACAAGAGACTCGGGAACCGTATAGTGCGAGTCGTGTTGAGCGCTACGTGAACTGTGGGTTCCAGTTTTATATGGAGAACATTCTGGATCTCGAAGACCCCGATGACATCAACCGAACGCCAGACCCGCTTGAATCGGGGACGTTTGTACATGACACACTCGAACGGTTCTTTTCTGAGCTACAAACAGAGCCTGGGGATCCGGTGGACCTCAGTGAGACTGCACAGTCAGAGTTGGAAGCCCACATGCTCTCGGTCGCACTTTCAGAACTCGACGCGGCGTCATTCGAGTATGAGGGTGTGTTCTACCGCCGCTGGTTAGAGCAATTGTTCGCTGGGCTTGGCGATCCCGACACCAACCCCCACTATAGTGACCCACGACCACACGAGGGGGCAGACAAGGGGTTGCTCGTCCGATTCATCGAGCATGAACAAGAACGGGATGGAGCCACACTCCCAGCCTGGTTTGAGGTTCCATTCGGCGACGAACTCCATGATAGCGATGGGGAATCGTTCGCGATTGAGCTCCCGAAGGGAGACAGTGTTCCGTTCCATGGGTATATCGACCGGATCGATGTCAGCATCGATGAGGACGAGCCGACGATCCAGCTGTTCGACTACAAGACAGGCAGCACCCCATCGATGACGACCACTACGGGTGGCACAACCTTCCAACTTCCACTCTATCTGCTTGCCGCAAAGCAGGTGCTGGATAGCAACCTAACGGACATGGCTGACCTCGCTGCAACGTACTACCAGACAAAGCCACCGAATAACATCTACCAACCGAGGGGTATCGAGTCAAAGTTTGACTCGCCAACAGAGCTCGAACGGTTCCTCAGCGATGTGATCCCCCAACGCCTCCAAACACTCACGACAGCCATCGAACAGGGGCGGTTCCAGACGACACTCCTCACTGAAGACGAAGCAAACTGCGAGTATTGTGACTACAGACGCTCGTGCGACGTCAGACATCACCAACGTAGGGAACGGGTGAGCCGGCTTGCCGATGATCCCGAGACATACGTCCCAATTCGGGCGACGTCGAATGACTTTGCTGAGGTTTTCTCGGGTGAGACTGATGACTGACGATTCACCCAGCACGACACCAGGGTCCGGAGCTGACGACGATACTGCGACAGGGGAGATCCAACTCACGGACGAACAAGAGGATGCACTGGTGCTTGATCGGAACGTGACCATCACCGCCGGTGCTGGGACAGGCAAGACGACAACACTGACCCAGCGGTACCTTCAGTTCCTCCGTTCGAACCCCGAGGCGACGCCAGCGAACATCATCACGATCACCTTCACGCGAAAGGCGGCCGCTGAACTCCAACAACGGGTCCGCGAAGAGGTCTACACTGAACTTGAGGCGGCAGACTCCCCAGCAGAATACGCTCGATGGCGGGATGTTCTCGACGAAATCGACGATAGCTACACCCATACGATCCATGCGTTCTGTGCACGACTCTTACGTGAAAATGCCGTTCAAGCGCCGGTCCCTCTCGAATTCGATGTTCTGGACGAAGACAGTGCGGCAGATCTCCAACGGGAAGTGGTCAGTGACTATCTCGACACCCACGAGACCCATCAGGCCGTCGACCTCCTGTCACGGCTCTTTGGATCCCGTAGTAAACTGACCGATATCCTTGCAGAACTCTTGGCTGCCCGCCCAGACAGTGAGGCATGGCTATCGACCTGGGGCGATCGCGACGTCGAGGACTATCTCGACTTCCTTTGGGACAATGTCTGTGTGCTTGACCCCGACACGGCAGCAGCGTGCCTGCAGTCAGACGCGGTTCAAGATGCTTTCGCGACTGCGCGGAACTTTGCAGAAACCGAATTCGATGTTGATGACGGCGCCGATGGGGTGAAAATCCTTCGTGAGATCGCTGAGGTTGCAGAGCGAGTCGAGTCGTCAAGTGATGACCGAGCCCGCCTTCGCGGGTGTCGAGCACTGTACGATATTCTCGAGAAAAGTTCCGGGGGGCTCTATGCAAGTGCCAGCTACCACCTGGTGGGGACGAAGGCAAACTGGAACACTGAGACGGACGCGTATGACGAGTGCAAAGACGCATTAGGACCACTCATCGAACAGCTCCAGACAATTGAAGAGCAACTGCAGACTGTTCCAGGCGATTTGGACCGGAACAGTGCACACTACGTGATTGCCCTCGCGACGGTCTTTGAGGAGATCCTCACGGCGTATGAGGCAGAGAAGGAACAACGTGATGCACTCGACTTTCCGGATTTGATCGAGACATCGATTGCGTTCCTCGAAACGTCTCCGGAAGTCCGTGAATCCCTCCAAGAACAGTTTGCTGCCGTAATGGTCGACGAATTTCAGGATACGGATCAGCGGCAGTGGGAATTGATATCGCTGCTGACGGGGGTAGCCGACGATGATGTGGGGACTGACAACGTGTTCCTCGTAGGCGACAAGAAACAGAGCATCTACGGCTTCCGTGGCGCCGAGGTGACGACGTTCGATGCCGCAGCAGCTGATCTTGCTGGAGAGAACCAGCGGCTTGGACGTGATGCAATTCCCGATGGGAGCCAGGACTCACCGACAGGGATGGAGCTCTCGGGGAACTTCCGGACACTAGAGGGTACTCTGACGTTCCTCAATGAACTCTTTGGGCAGGTGTTCGAGCCGCTCGGTGACGGCTATGCGGCGTACGAGGCCCGTCCCCAGTCGCTCTCCTTTGAGCGAGACCGGATCGAAGCGGTTGGCGATTGTACTGGCTCGGTTGAATATCTGCTTGTCCCCGAAGATGAGGATGATGCGGCTGCACTACTAGGGGCCGATCATCCCGTTGCTGGGGCGGCTGCCGAACACACCATTGCTGGTGAGGCACAGGCACTCGGTGACCGCTTGTCGACACTCCTCTCGGACCCACCAACAATCATCGACGAGGAATCTGGCGAGCAGCGACCCGCCAAACCTGCAGATGTAGCCATTTTGCTTCGCCGCCGAACGCATCTAGATCGGTACCAACGAGCGCTCGATGCGCGTGATCTGCCGTATTCGGTTATCTCTGGAGTGGGGTTCTACGACACGCCTGAAGTGCAGGCGTTAACCAACCTGCTTTGTGTGCTTGCAGACCCGGACGATGACATCTCCCTGTATGGTGTCCTCCGCTCACCGCTGTTCGGATTCACTGACCAACGGCTGTCCACAGTCGCAACGGCAGATGGATCGCTCTGGGCGGCGCTCAACGCGACTGACGACCAACAGCTTGCTGAGGCTGCGGACCTCCTGACTCACTGGCGAAAAATCGCTGGCTGTGTTGATACTGAGTCGGTTGACGTTCGACCGTGGAATCGTGTGCTCACCCAGGTCATCGACGATACAGGCTATCTCGTCAGTATCGGCGCCGACGAATCCGGCGAACAGGCGGTAGCGAACGTCGAGAAATTCCGGGACGAACTCCGGGAGTGGTCTGAAGACGGGACTCGAACAGCTGCGAGCCTTCTTCGTCGGATCGATCGCCGAGCGGAACTCGACTCACAGGAAGGCGAAGCGGAAGTCCCCGATGGAACGGAGGGGATTCGCATCATGACCATTCACGCTGCAAAGGGACTGGAGTTCCCCATCGTGGCGGTCCCTGATCTTGGGAGTGATCTCAATTTTGGTCGGAGTATCGATGATCACGGACATGTCCGGCTTATCACCGACCATGACGCAGATCCGTTCCTCACTGTAAATGGCCCCTCGCCGGCGGATCCCTTCGAAGACAAGAACACGATTGCACATCAATACGCCGACGATATCGAACGCCCACGTGAACGTGCCGAGGCGAAACGACTGCTGTATGTCGCCTGTACGCGATCACGTGATCACCTCCTCCTCTGTGGCACTCACCAGTTCGATACAGTCGACGATGAACCGACTCTTGCAAGCGCCCGGGACCCCGACGAGGCACAGACCTGGCGTGATTGGCTCCAGCCAATCCTGTTCGATGATTCGATCGTGTCGGCAGTCGTCGACGCTGGAGAGACACAGGCACAGCTAGGAGACGCGACCTACACTGTCCGCTTGCCTGAACATGGTGTCCAGTGGAGCGGTGGTGAGACACAGGACACCGAGGGGGAGTATCCCCACATCGACGTCCCCGATCGCCCAGAGTCTGATAGTCCTCACCGTGTTACGGCAACGGGCCTCGTCGAAGCTGCCGATGACGAAGCGGATGATCAGACTGAAGGGGATGACACAAGCGATTCTGTCGGTGAGTCAGCGCTCCCTCGCCATGAATTTGGGACCATCGTCCATCGTGTGTTGGAGTTCGATTCATCGCCGTCAGAGTGGCCGGCACTAATCCGGAGAATCGCTGGTGTGAACGGATTCACGGTGACTGAAGAGACGGTTGCGGAAGTGATCGAGCATGTTGAGGATGCGACGGCATTCCTCGATGACGTCGCAGGAGCGCATCCCGATGCCGAAACGTATGAAGAACTCTCGGTCGCTGTCGATGTCGGCCAGATCCGGATTGTCGGCGATATAGACCACTTACGAGTGACGACGGACGCCTACATCATCACGGACTACAAGACGAACCGGCTCGGGCAGCGGACAACGGAATCCTTGGCTGCCCACTACCGACCCCAACTGATGAGTTATGCCCTGGCACTGCTCCAGTCAGATCCCGATCGAAAAGTGATTGCAAACCTTCGGTTCACGACGGTTGGAGAAACGCAATCGTTCGAGTGGACAAATGGTGATCAAGAGACCTTGAAGCGAGAGCTGACGTCGATTGGAAATTCAATCGAGTAACGAGAATTGACGTCAGTTTTCGGCTGGCTCCTTCAGTACGAGATTCTGTACTGGATACGGATTTTCTTCGCGATCCGGTTGGTTATCGACGTAGTGCCACAGGCGTCCATCGATTTTGTACAGGAATGATTCCTCGCCGGCCGCTTCAACTCGGACCCGCTCGCCGACCTCATCATCGGCTTCTCGCCCACGGACTGTGAGTGGCTCGACTGGCCATTCGAAGAAGCTTACGTGATCGCCAGGCTCGAGATTTCTGAACGTCTCAATATCTCCGTCTGCCGGTTCGCGTGGGTCGAGTTCTGGATCGTGTATTATAGTCATACTGAATTGAGTGCTGTGTGGTGACTTAATTCTGCGGCCATCTGCTGGCGCAGGTGACTTTCTACAATCAGCCTTAACCAACCGAACCTATTCAATCTATTGGTTAAGACTGTTAGCTGGAAATGACTCGATATCGAAATTTCGATGAGAATATCTCCTCTAATAGCCTCTATGAATGGCAATTAGCGGTTTGACTGAGAATCACCACCATCTAGTTAATGATGTTAATTAATTATATCAACAATGCAATATTACTTTCTGCGTCATCTATCATCGGAACAGAATGGAGACTTTCGAGGAGTTTGTCGAACGACTCCGAGAAATCAAGCAGATGGGATACATTGAGACCCATCGAAGCGGCAACACTGGAATCGGGAAAACACTTGAAGATCTTCTCGAAATAGAGGAGAACAATATTCCAGGCCCAGACGCTGTCGGTGTTGAACTCAAGGCTATGCGGCGGGACTCTCGGAGTCTAACTACCCTGTTTACCAAAGAGCCGCCTCGTTCAAAACGGCCCTTCTGGGGCACGGAGATGGTCCGAGAACTTGGGTATGAAGATGACAAAGGTCGGCAGGCTCTGAAAGTCACAATTCCGCCTGAAGATCCCAATCCTAAGGGATTTTACCTCGATTATGACGAGAGTTCAGTTTCTGTGGTTCACGAGGAAGCTGGAGTGTGTGCAACTTACCCGCTCGACTTCCTCCGCGATCGATTCGTTGAGAAGTTCCCCCGAATTAGTAATGGTGATCGCTGACAGGAAGGAAATTGACGGAAGAGAAAATTTCTGGTATAACGAGGCTTATCATCTCGATGGGTTCGATAGTAATGCGTTCCTCGGCTTGATGCGAGATGGAGTTATTACGCTGAACCTTCGGATACATCTGAAAGAATCAGGCGCGAACCGCAACCGGGGTGACTGCATGGCGGATTATGGATAAAAGCCGGTTGGATGAAGCAATTTCTGAACGCACTTCACTCCTTGATGAGACTGAGATAGACGATATTCCAGTCACAACCTCAGCTAATCGTTCACACACCCTCGATGAACACTGACCTCGCTGTGGTTGTCAGCCCCCGAATGAAGGTAACGTAACCGACGAGTTCACCTAGAAGTCGGTAACGCTGAAACCGACCAGCGAGTAACGTTCTATCCCTGACCGTCGCCGGCCATGAGCAGCGATTTCCCTACTTTTCCGGCCCCCGAAGCACGACGATGTTCTCGTCAGCCATTAGATCGCCTTTTGTCCCCGACACATTCTCCGGGGCGTTCTCCCAGGGCAGAGTCTTCGTCGGGATCTCACGTGGAAGTGTTACCTCGTGTTCGTAGCCGATGTGCTCACAGAGTTCGCGGGTGATGAGATGCGTCGGGATATTGATCCGGCTCATCGTTCGATTCGCGACCACCCATGCAGACGGTTGCCCTGGCTTCAGAACCTTCGCCGTCTCCTTCATCACTTCATAATAGTCGCGCACAAAGTCCATCGCATCGTCTGCCCGACCATCCTTCTCACGGAGCGCATCCATTGTCGCGCCGAACGCCGGCGACCATTCTTCGAGGGATTCCATCGGTTCCAATTCGCTCTCGGCCCCGCCCAGTCCGACCTTATCGACTGATCGCATCTCATCGTACCCGTGTTGACCAGCAATGATTGCTGGGTCTTGGGAGAACTGGCCGTACGCGACAGTCGTCCCATGGTCACCATATGGGGGCGATGTAATCACGATATCAGCACTGTTCTCTGCGACGGACTCGTCACCGTTAGTTGTCGCCGTTCGGGAGTCAGCGTAGTGGATTGAGGTTGACAGTGAATGATCCGCCTGTGAACTGAATTCCTCCATCATGCTGATATTTTTGGAGAGCTTCACACGGAATTTGTCATATACGTCCGGGTTATGCTCTTCTCGCTTCTCTTCAGGCATTCGATAGCGCTTGTATTCGCCATTGCGCTGGTAGCTCACGTCCAGGGTGACGCTCGATAGCACGATGCGGAAGAAACGCGCTATCTCGTTGTTGTAGGCTTGCTCGATTCCGTCGATTCGGTTTCTGATTTCCCACAACTCGTATAGTTGGGGCTCCGGAAACCAGCCATCCCGGATTTCCGGTTCCTGGTCTAATTCGAGCGCGTCGTTTTCGTATGCAGTTCGAACAGACCGAAGATTGTCAGTTAACCCCTCGAGCAGATCATCACGCGCTGTCTTAAGCTGCGGGATCTCGAGCGGGATCGATTTTGTACGGCTGAGGATGCATGCTAATGGATTGATGTCGTTCCCCTCGGCATTGAGACCGTGGAGTCTTCCTTCAACGGCAGTTGTCCCACTTCCGGAAAATGGGTCATAGACGGTATCCCCTTCTGACACAACCCCCCCCGACTTATAGTAGGTCAGTAGCATATCCGGAATCTGTGGAATCATTCGCGCCGGATATGAATGCAGTCCGTGGGTGAGATACGACGTGTCTACACCTTCGAATGTCCAGTCAACATCCTCTAGAGAATCAAACCCATCTGACCCCCCAAAAGTAGCCTGCCGAGTATTCTTCGCCATTGTTTGATTGCTAGAACCTGCGGCGCCCAGTGGCCTATGTATTTCGCATCCTCGGCAGTTAATGGATGCGCAGCTATGCCTCGAGAATATATTACGCAACGACTCCGCAGGCTCCAGGAACACGGTGTCGTTCGAAATCTGGAAGACACGGGGCTGTATGAGCTAACGGAAGATGGCGAAATGGTCGAGATCTAACTGGTAGGGTGATCTGTGTCAATTCGTTAGATAGAGTGGTCGGCCCCTGTCAGACCGGAATAGAACATCCGCTAGTACTCGTGGGTCAGTCGTACTGAGTCTAATACAAGGCCATTATCCTCGGCTGGGGAAAACACAGATTGGTATACAAGAACGTCAGCTTCCGGCGAATTGAAGCAGGTTCCAGTGTTATCTGTAAATCCATTTTCGAATGGAGACCAAACCGTATTTGACAGTTCATGCTTTCGCTTGCCCCAACAATGCAACACAAGAGTATCAATATCTCTAACTATCTCATCATACCTGACTAAATTCCTAACCTTCTTCTCAATAACTTCGGATGATTTTATCTTCTGAAACTCTACAGCGCATGCTGTCGTATAGTCCGTTTTATCGATCCAGACTGAATCAGCTACCGGCGCTGTCGTTTTCCGGATGTCCTGGTCAGTGAGCCTCCGTAATTCCCGGTCAAATATTGTACCGTCAACAAACGCCGTGTACCCAAGCTTCGATCCGAGGAGTGTGTAATATGACAACCCAATCGAATGGATATCCGATTCACTCCACCCCTCCAGTAAGATTGGATAGTGTTCCGTAAAATGCGCCTTTGTAACCGTGGTTTTGATGTTTTCAGTCAACTCCGCCGGTCTGGTATCGTCGATGCCTACCATTCCTATGTTCGCCACTGCTGCACCACTTCGGGGGCCATGCCACCGTGTTCTAAGACCTTCGGACCAACTTTCACCAACAGCGGTGCCCGAACTGCTTCCCCCGTAACAAGTGCCTCTCCGGTCGACAAAGCCGGCAGTTCGTTAATGTCTTGTTCAGAGAGCATTTCTGACGCTTGCCGAATAAACGCCTGATCCTCCGGATTTTTCAGGCGCATCGTCAACAAGGTGTTACATTGGCTCGTGACGTCAGAATCTAGCTTGCTTGGTCGCTGGCTGACAATGCCCAATCCTATTCCGAACTTCCGGCCCTCTGCGGCGATTTTTCGAATTATTGGTTCAGCGACGGAACTCCCTTGTGATGGGGCGAAGATATGCCCCTCTTCCAACACCGTGAATACTGGGCGAATTGGATTGGCTACGCCGCCGATATTGTTGATGATCTCATTGCCCAGTACCCCGACGACAACCTCCATTGCCTGATTCGAAATATTCTCTAAGTCAATGACTGCAATACGCCCAACATCATCCCTGTCAGAAACGGGGTCTGCACGCCCAACGATATCTCTGATATCAACAGGTGTCGCACCGCCGTCATAGAAGATCCCTGTGTCTCTCACCAGATTACGTAATCGGAGCGCAATAATCGAGGCGCTACGCGCACTCAATGCCGATTGCTCTTGTTCGGTCAGTTGCGACCAGTTGCTTAACTTGTCGAAGTCGGTACTCAGAATATCGATCAAGGCCGAGATCGTCCGTGGCTCGTCACGCCGCTCACGCCAGTATCGGAGCGCAACTGAAAGTAGTCGCTCCTGGGGCTCAGACATATCTGGCATAATATTTGTAAGTTCACTCTTGCCGAGTGAGTCAAGTTGGAGCTTCAAAGGTGTGTAATTCCCCTGCCCGTACTTCCGATCTGAGAAATCACTTTCTGTGGCGTATATTGTGACGCCACCACCCTTATCCTGCATCGATTTCAGCCGGTCCCGGGTTTCTGAGAGTTCCGATTCCAGGGGCCCCGAGATTGCTGCATCGTTAAAACTCAGGCTTCCGTTTGCTGCAGCACGGCCGTACTCGCCGTGTGGGTCAAACACGAGAATACTTGCATTTGCCCGTGTGAGCATCAACTCCATAATCCGCCCGATAGTGTAACTCTTCCCGGCGCCGGTCATCGCCAGAACCGCTAAATGTTCGGTTGCAATTTTGTTGACGTCAATATAGATAGGAACCGCTCCTTCCCCCTCTTCATATCCGACAAGGTGGCCTAGCTGGATGCTGTTTTCAGGGGTGTATTCATAGAATAGTTGGAGGAAGTCTGCATCAACTGGGTACAGATCCGAACCTGGATCTAATGGACGACGTGGTGTTTTGATCTCGCCAGTTTCCTCTTCGACGTATCCGATTAACTCGATCGCGGCAAACACATCCTCGCCAAATTCATCATCGGCGAGCATTTTGACGTCAGTTACATCGCCACCCAGTTCTTCTTCAAAGAACATACTCTTTCGGCGGACACTGACAGCACGACCCAGCACCCAGCGGGGGTCTTCATCTGGTGTTTCCCGATGCGGGATTCGAACAAACCCACCTCTCTTGATGCTGTAACTATCCCTGACAGCTGCCGTCACTGTCATTTCTCCAGTGTTACCTACTAACGTTCCTAATGACTCCATGTCAGGGTTCGTATTCATTGGTCTGTCACCTGTGACTCTGAATTGAGCTTTTTGTAATAGAGGTCAAGCATTTCATTGGGGAACGATGCCTCCCGCCGGGCGTACCAGACGGGAACTGGGACGTCGACATCTGATAACCAGAATAAATCCGCAAACATTTGAAGGTAGTCCTCAAGATCAGTTTCACTATGAATATCGGCTCTACCGGGGATTTCTAAGTGTAGTGGGTCACTTTCATTCGACGGCCGGTAGAACATTCCTTGGACTCCAAGAGATTGCAATTCACTTGGCAGCCACCGGCGATCAAGCGATGAGAGTTCAAACGGGTATGTTTGTGTTCGTTCCTCCCCTCCCAACGCCATGTTGATCAAGCGATTTGGTCCAACCTCTTTGATCTGGTCCCATTGGGTATCGACTGACGCAACCGTCTCGGCGGGAACATTATTCAGGAATGAACCTTGACCGTCTTTGCTCTCGTCTGTAGCATTTCGAAGTGCAGTGAACAAGAGGTTGGCCCGCATTTTTGAGAGCCCAACAATGAGCGGACCGTCGTGAGCCCACGGATGAAGCGCATCGTGTGCTGAAGCCCAAAATTCATCTAAATATTCAAGGAGGTCATGCCAATCGTCTGCTGCTGGTGAATCTTCGTACGTTAGTATGTCTTGTCGGGTTATAGTCAGTGAATCATCGTAGATTACGATATCTGGCGTTGGGTCTTGTTCTAGTGCCGCATCAATCAGCTCCGTGGCTATTTGTCTGGCTTCCCACCGGATTCGCCGACTGCTGTCTCCGAAGTCGCATAGCTCGATCCTGGACCGCGTATCTTGAGTTACTTCCTTGATCGTCGACCCTTCTACCGTCATGTCGATCCGAATCGCAATCACCCCAAACAACAGACCCGAGAAGGCAGGCCGGCTCGCTTTCGCTGTACTTACTGCACTGACTACGTGTTCTCCTCCACTAGAGGATACCGAGCGAATGATATTCCCGTCCCGAAGCTCTTGCTCCAGCCTCTTCGAAATCCTCTCACGCTGTTTGAGCTGTTCAATTTCATCCGCTGCTGCCACTTGAATTTCAGCTGCGACTTCTTCTGCAACCGATGTTGATGACTCATCACTCATACTTCTAACCTCCGGGCAAAACTGCGCAGATTCCGTTCATCCACAGCCTCGGACACTGCTCCTGATTGCAGTCCGGACTCTCCAATGAGGCCGTCTCGCTCAGCTGCTTGGATAAACTGTTTCCACTCCTCTTCAGTAAACCCGGTAGCGATACTTTTCGGCAACACTGTTTCTGGCAGTTTGTTAGAGAGTTCAACTGCCTCTTCGGCGTGTGCGTAATAATACAGTGTTAGCAGTCCAGCATCATACTGTCGTGGTGGAATCGAATGTTCGATATCCGATTCCTCTGTCGAGGAGTCCTCAACTGATCCCGACTCATCAATTTCCTTTGTACCTTGGATAGCTTGGTCTAAATACTCGATGAGAGCTGCGACGAGGTCTTGCCGATGTTGCTCATTCCCTGAGATTGCTAACTTATTCAGATCAATCGTCGTGAAAAGTATCCCGCCTGTAGTGCTAGCTTCTCGGTATTCAACTAACACTGGTTCATCATTCCGATCCTTGCCGAATCCACGTCCAGGGTAGGAATCGAAATATCCGATTGTAGTAACGCTTAGTTCCCGATCTGGTGTGTCCGGGAAAACTTCGCGACCCAAATGGATTTTGTCAGTTTTCTTATGGCGGATCGTGAGTTCTGTTTCATCGATTGTACTGACTGTTGTAGACCGATTCATCTCCTGAATCGGTGGCATCACAAGCGTGTATAGATCGTTTTCGACGGCCAATTCCAGTTGAGTATTGAGTGCCGGTTCCTCCTGTAGAACAGCAAAAGTCGTCAATATAGGTCCCTTCTCCCGTTCATGGGTATAGTCGGACGGTGTAACTTCCTCAATCTCTCGCGTAACTGCGTCTTTCAGTGGCTCAGGAACGCCGCCTGTTGATATATACGTAATTGGGTGGGGCATCAATCGATCGAGATTGAGAACCGTTCCTCGTACTTGATGAGCCCCAAGTCACTCAGCTTTTTGAGTGTGTCTTCAGACACATCGTTCTCCGTGATGTCTTCGCCCTCTTTCCCAGCTGTGTAGACATCCTCATACTTATCCCACAACTGTTTTCGCTCGCCCTTTTCAGTCATCAGGCGCTGTCCTTCTGCAGGGATCTTGTCAATCGTATCGCTAATTGCCTGCTTTTTGGCGAAGAACCCATCTTCATCTCTATACTGTGTTTTATCCAATTCGATGTTGAGACCACCCAGTTGTTCCGCTGCGTGAGCAAGTGGTTCCCATTTAGAATTCAGCGTCTCTTTTTTCTTTTCAAGGTCGTTATCAGCCACTGCGTTGATGATCGAATCATGGACTTTGATGGAGTTGAGCTTCCGCCGCAGTGTCTGGACTTTGTCTTTTAATTCTGATGGTGTCTGATCACCCAACACGGATATTGGGTCAGACATAACGTTTTTGATAACTCCGATCTCTGTTTTCGGAGTTATTTTCTCCTCCGGCGTTTCACTAATCTGTCCCCAAACGTTACTGATTTCAGACGGGTCTGAAGTTTCGCCGACATACTTAGAGACATCTTCTATCTGTTGATCTAATTCTAGCAATGGGATTTCAACGTCGTCTATTTGATCGGAGTAAATCGACGAATCCCCCAAGTATTCGACCGTCTCGTCCCACCTGGTACTGAACTCACTGAACTCACTGACTAAGTCACTAAATTCGTTGTAGGCAGTAATGAATGAGTCTAGGAACCCCGCTGGTTGAGTCAGCACGGTCTTGTACCACTCTAATCGATTGAACGCGTCTGCGAAATCCTGACCTTCAATATGGTCTTGAATGGTAGCTGCAGTCCCACTCGTATCCGATCCGCTCTGGAGGAGGGAATCATGAATATCGGTCGTTTCGATAGAGACATCCAGATCACTATCTACATCGTCAAGTAGAGTAGTTACGACGTCCGTTGGGAAGTCGTAGTCTTTGTCATGCGAAACAGAGCTGTATTTGTTGTCAACTTCCTTTCGTTTATCTTCAACGACTTCTTGCAGGGCGCTACAATCATCTTTTAAAATTTCATCGAATTCTTCAAGTAGATTGAGCCGATATGCGATTGAATATTGAGCATGATCTTTATCAGCACGCACATTATCGTAAATTTCTGCCAATTCTTCATTCGCGATACTCTCGATATCGGGGCTATCTTGTCCTTTTCTCTGGACAGTGCTAACCTCCGATACGATGGAGTATTGCTTTTCGACAGCATTTAACCAATATTCCTGATTTCCTCCAATTTGGGTGATTGCTGTTTGATCGATGTCTTTTATTTCGTCATCGATCTCTTCTAACCGATCTTTTTTACCCTGTATTACGTCACTTTGGATTCTGAAGTCGATTCGTGTTAGATCGGAAGGCGGATAATAGAACCCCTCAAAGTATCCAGCCAAATCGTCAGGGAGTTTTAAATTAGCAGGCTGTACATACTGTGTTCGAAGATAATCGCTATCCACGAACTTGAAGCCATTATCTGTTTCAACAACTATTGATAACCCCTCTAACAACGCAAGGAGATTCTGTACTGAACTCGTAATCAGCCGATCATTTGGAATGTCGTGTAGGAATTGACCGGCAGCTTCCGCTACCTGCATCGGTCCTCTGTCGTCCAATATCTCCAAAACCCGAGGGATGAACCGGGGCAGGTTGAAGTTATCCTGTGATGGTGATTCACCAACTTCAATCAGTGGAACTACATCTGATTCTGTATTCGCCGAATTCCATTCTTGGACTGTATCTTCACTGCGCCAGTCCCCTGAACGCTTTTGGGCCCAATCTATGATGCCTTGTGCGAGAACGTCTGCATCGCCTCCATCAGGGACGACTCGTTGGAGCATCCATCCTTCTTCTTTTCGCTTTTCGAACCATGATTGATCCGCTCTTTCCAGGGGCTGTTGTCGGTGGTTTGTTAGATATTCCTCATCCGAAGAGAGGACAGCTGTATGATCAAACCCACCCTGCGAATCGTCACCCAAGAAGGACATCTGGACGTAGAATTCTTCTTCGAGGCTCGTCGATGAGATGGAAATTTGGTTCAGGAACGGTGAGAGGCGACCGAATTCCTCACGCAATTCTGGTAACAGATCATCTTCTTCGTCTCTCTCATTTGAAATGATATAGACGATAGGATAGCTGTCTTCAACCCGTTGGAGATCTGTGAGATCGTTCTTCAGTTGCTTCTTATTTGGGTGGTTAATGAATACCGCTTCTTCCGATTCAACGACATCTACAACATCATTATCTGGGATTGGGGCAACAAAGTTCGTCGCGTCGATTGCGTCATGGGATTCAAGTGAAGGTATCCCAGTCGCAAAGTGGTTGAATCGAGTATGGACCAGGCCTTTCGTAACCCGCTCATTCCACTCTTCATTGACGTCCCGGGCAGCCGCCAGCATATCTTCCCACGCATCGTCATCGTTGATCCATTGAACTACACTTGAGATCTTCATCCACCGAATATTCCATTCGTTCAAGAAGGACAGGCTCGGCCCGACATACGAATCTGAGATTATCTCGTTCTCAGTTTCGATCCGTCTGAGGGCGTCAACGAGAGCGTCAATTGCCCCCTCATTGATTTGGCCTTGCCCAAACGCAAACTCAGCTAAGTCTTTCAGATCCTCGTCTTCCGCATACAATGCTAAGCTCCCATCTGCAGTGGAAAAGACCCTCAAAATATCTTGTAATCGGTTTGGATCTAACTTCTCACCGCCAATCCGAGCTGATTGCTTCCCATCTGCATCTTGGGTCCCCTCAAACCCGCTTTCACGGAGTTTTCGTTTGATAGTCTCGGGGGTAGTGTCGATCACCGACAATTTCGAAATTGGAGAATAGCCTTCTAGCGGTGTTTCGTATTCTGTAAGCTCTTCAATCGAATCAGTACTGTCTTTGATTTCAGAATATTCGATCGGTTGGAGCCGATATAGGGTATTGACGACTTCGGCGCCGGTCGCTAATTCTGAATCCGCCAGTATGTCGTCGATTATCTGTTCATTGAGTAACCCACTGAAGTGACCACGTTCATCACGGAGAATTTCGTAGTATGGCCGATCCTCCTGCTGTTTATAGAATACAATATCCGACATTGCACGTGTGAACCATCCATAGTTGTTAAATGAGGCAAAGAATAGTGCAGAAACGCAGTCATCACTGATTTCAACCCCGATCTCAGTCTGATCTTTTAATGTGTGAACATACTCCGTTGCGTCTTCAATTGTTGGTCGAGACAATTGAATCGGATCAACCCGCCGTTCCACCCCACCGGAGGGGATATAATCGTCTACCCCATCGGTGCACAGCAGCATAAAATCGGCATACATATTTCCAGGATACTTCGTACCCTGATCGTTGTGTGCCTCTTTCAGTCCCTCATAGAGTGCCTGTATCGTTCGTCTTGGAGTGCCCTCAGTATCCTCATCATCTGGGGCTGTTTTCCCGATTGAACTAGCTTCCTCTACTTCATCGACAATCACCGTGATTCGATCAATGCCTGTGTCATTGAGGATCTGATCCAGACACGTCTCTAGCCGTTCGGTTGGACCACCAGATGCTGTTCTATACGCACTGGAAAGCTCATGAAAGCTCCCATGCTCATCTAGGTGGGATTTAATATCGTCATGAATTGGCTTCTCTCCCTCGATGAGGTTTTGTATCCCCTGATTAAGCAGGACCCGAGCAGCGTTATCGGACTTGATCTGGTCTTGACACTCACTAAGATGGACCCATAGCGGGAGGACAGTATTTGAGACCGGATTCGACTCCTCGCCTGATATCAACTCCTTCCGTTCGTACTCGCTACCTGTCTTCGTATGCCACCCAGGTGACTGGCCGGTCGCTTCAGCGACAATTTGGTGTCCAAGACGCGTTTTCCCCGACCCCCAATCACCATAAATGAGCGTCGTATGTGGTCGACTGTCTGGCTCTAACGAGAGGGATTTTTGGATCTTGTCGAACGCATCAGATTGTCCGATGTAGGGGGTCTCAACTGGGTATGAAGAAGTCCCAGATTTATCAAATGGGTTTTTGCTCATGTGAGATCTTAACTAAGCTATTTCGGCCCTATGTCAACAATCTTTCCCCCAAAGCGGGTTGGCTATTTGTGGTAGGTCAAGATTTAAACTCAAAGACGACCTTCGGATTGTTCTTATACCCTGGTGGTCCATCTGGGGAACTCCGGAGTCCCATCTCAGTATCTGACACTCGGATTACCCCGGACTGTTCTAAGTTGACGAAGTTGTCCGCAACTTCTGTTTCTGTCATCCCATACTCTGCACAGAGCGACTCAACAAGCTCTTTCCACACAACCCAGCCAGTGTCCGATTGGTGGTTCCCATATTCGGTCTTGAATGCTTCCAAGAATGACTGGTCCTTTGATTGATAAACATCTTCGATAAGGCTCGTAAACTGCTCTTCTGAGAGAACCGTTTCTAATTCGCCCCGGTTTGGAACCAACACTGTACGGTCATCCTCTTCTATCTCTGACAACAGGTTCTCTTTAAGTAGTAGCCGAAGACTGTGACGGATCGTCGTAATAATGTTTCCTCCTTCTGGCTCGGATTTCTGGGCCCCCTTGAGCGTTAGTTGGTCAAATTCGCTCCGTTCAAAGTCAGTTTTCGCTTCGATTTCAGCCCAGAGCTCTGGTCCAAGAATATTGTCAAGATTTGCTTGCAGTAATAGGTTCGGAACATAGGTGATCGGCCGATGGTCGGTTTTCAGATCGTCATACTCCTGCAGGATCTCTTCTGCATCTTCCTGAATGTCGTCTAAATGTTGTGGGTCAAGCTCTTCTGAGGCGATTTGCCCCATTAGCCGCTCTTTGATCAGCTCTAACTTCTCAGTGACATACAGACCATCCTCAAAATCCGAGGCTACAATCTCGAATTCAACCGCATACAAGTCGTTTATCCAACTTAGGTCATTGCTATTCACTGTTGAATCAGAGTCAGCTTCCTCGATGGACTCCTGGAGTTTTGAGTATAGCCCGGAAAATGTGAACGCACCGTTGTACGGTGTTCCTGAGAAATTCTGAATATCCGTATGATAAACTCCGTATTTAACACCTTCTCCGACCAATAATTGATCGCCAGTGAACCGTTGGTAACCAGCGGACTCTAAAGCGAGTCCCCTCCCTAAGTAATACAGCACTGTCCGTGTTCGGAGGAAATATCGGACCACTAATTCCGCAAGATATGACTTCCAGCCCTCTTCTTCGTCATTGAACCTCCGTTTTAGCTCCTCGCCCCGATTGCTAAGTCGAAACTCGCCATTTTCTAATTCTTCAAATAGGCCGATTCCACGGATATATGCCGTGGCCTCGCCATCGGCGACTTCTACAGAGATTCCACGAGTGTTGCGTAGTTTGTGCTGATCTTCTTTAGGAATGACTGTTTTTCTATTTCCCTCATCATCCGTATATTCGAGCTCTGGAATCTCGCTTAGGTCGGCATACGCTTTCTCCGTATCTGCATTATCAACTAATATTGCATACCGCTGTTCTTCGTTTTTCTTATTCCACAACTGGTCTGTTGGGAGTTTTACTACTAGATCAGGCGTCATTGGAGTTGCTCGACAATGTCTTGCACTTGCGGTTTCGCTTCTTCAAGCAATTGTCGCCCGCCGCGGGGATTTTGTTTAAGATGTTCATGCATTGACGCTGAGATTTGTAGTTGATCTACCGTACCCTGTCCCTTAAGAATACCTGCAGTGCCGAGATACGAGATAATCTGCTGGATTCGATCTGGGCTATCGACGCCAATGATCGTCAACTCATCACGATCGGAGATCTCATCTAAAACCTCATCAACGGGAATTTCATTATTGTCCGTCCGGATAACCCATTCTTCGTCTGTTTGTTCGACTTTGTAGTGATTCAAATCAACAGCTCCGATTATGGCTCGAACAGATGGGTTCCGAGCCAATAAATGATCAAAAAAGAGTTTTCGACGGGTTGCAGTATCCTGGTTAAAATAGCGCTCTCCTAAGCTTGTTAGCTCCTCAAAGTCAGGCGCTTTGAGAAGCGGTATTGAGCCTAGGTGATACCATTGTTCTCGAGTATGGTATTCTAACTGCGGATGGATGTATGTACGCTCTTCGTTGTCTATAGCTGCTTCTAAGGTTTTTTCAATTTCAGTATAGAATTCTCGTGAGGATTGCTGGCTGGTGGTTGGGGGTATTGCATTAAATGTCGCGCTATCTGCCGATTGGGTCGGGGTGAGGTCAGTCGTACGATCTTTACTGGCATCTTTCGATCGTGTATCAAAGTCCTCTGTTCCCTCAGAAACAGTGAATTGAAGCGGCACACCTCCTGCAGTGTCGACAAAATCCAATAGATTAGTTTCATATTGCAGATGGTCAGTTAGGTCGTTCAGGGCTGACACCTCTATATCTTCCCCGACCACTTCGGAAACTTGCTCCCAAACGGAAGAAATACTCTCCACACGTAATTCGGTCGTTAATCCCAATCCGATACACGAGTCACTGTGGTGCAATGGAACTCCAACTGGGTTGAATACCTCTTCGACGATAGTATTGAATTCGTCACGATCTATCGGAAGCGTATCTATTAATCGGTTAGTTCTGAAGGAGGCACCGCATTTGGCTGCTGCCCCCATTAGAACTAAAATCACAATTGGATCGAGATTGAAATCGTTCCCGTCAAGGGAAATGTAATCCTCCCAAATATAGGCTGATCTGCGTTCGTACTCCGTTTGTATCTCTTCAAATGTTCTCTCTCCTCCGACTTCAGTAATCATTTCTGCCCATTTTTCAAACTGCTCATGCCGCGATTGACGCATTTTGTATTGTCTGGCGCCACTAGGAACGACATCAGCATAGTCGATTTCTTCAATCTCGTTCTGCTGGGTGAGCTGCACCCACCTGGCAAAGTGCGGAAGTCTGGTTAGAATATCGAAAAGTCGCTCACTAGGATTTGATTGTCGGATGGCCCCGGCAGTCTGATCAGATAGAACATAGTATCGGCTGTCCTTTATTTCTTCAATAAGTCGGAGTCGCTTAGCTAAGTACGTAAAATGGTCTGTGTACGTTCCCTTCCCGAGCTGATGACTGAAAATATCATCAAAATCGCGTTGGCGAACTTCCCCGTTTTTTAACACCTCAGAATAAAGATTCTCGGAGAGTGGAGTAGGGTCGTCAATATAGTATATATGGAGCATCGTGATGCCCGTACGTCGATCAGCCAGGGTCTTTTGTTTTCTGCCTTTGCCACCCCGAGGCGGTTCCCAGATCGACTATGTGGATGGTGAAGTGCTGATTGATATGTTGAATTCCTCTCTGGGTCCAGAGGAGCTCAGACCTTCGATGACGACATTTGAGATCAGAGAGAATTATAACAACCTGTTCCACTTTCGTTTGAGTGATGGATGAGGTTTCGACTAATCTGTTCGTTGGTACTGTAACGGATGCCGGCGATGAGGAGATGCTCGAACAGCACGACGTTGACAGGGTTGTCTCCTTAACTCATCGAGATCCTGCAGAGGGATTTCCTGACGATGTCTCTGTATCACAGTGTGCGATGATGGACGGGCCACAGAATCAGCGAGATGTATTCCATTCAGCCGTTGAACAGTGCCTGTCGGGTCTTGAACGTGGAGAAACTATCTTGGTACACTGTAGTCGCGGCGCCTCTCGAAGCCCCTCTGTCGCGGCTGCCGCTCTTGCACTCGATGCGGGAATGGATATTGCGGCGTCGTTCGATCTCATCGGGACCCGAAGAGATGAGGTTGATCCGCACGAGGCGTTAGTACGGCAAGCTGTTCAGGTATATCGAGAACACAGCGAAATGACGTCATCGAAGCCATCGGCTGAGGCGGATGAATCCTGATGTCGTGACTCCTATTGAAGTCCAGCGATGGAATCGATGAGTAGTCGATATTCGGCCCACAATTGTGCTGCATCACGTTTGTCGGAGTGTTCGGAACTCCCGCCCATCGTGTGTACGATTGGATTGTAGTGAGCGACCATGTTACGGAGCGTGACCAGGTCGTCCAAGGTAATTTCATAGCCGCGAATATCCCGTCGGATCTGGGTGTCTAGACCCGCTTCAGTGACGATATCAACCAAGTCAGATAGACTCGCAGTCGCGAGTTTGTCGTGAAATAGATCCGTATTCCGGTGAGAACGGACATATACTGACGTCTCCTCATCCCAATTTGGGAGTTCGCTCCGAATCAAGTTTCGCAGCCCGATTTCGAATTCAGAGAACCGATCATAGAGGTGGAGATACACAGGCAGCCGATTTAGATCGAATCGCGTCACGATTCCCTGAACGCTCTCTGGCGAGCCAATGAATTGGAAGCGATGCGTGGCAAGAGATTCAATCAGTGATTGGATTCCCGAATCCGGAGCCAGCAGAATGTCGGGGTCCAACTTCTGGTATCGATCGGTTAGTGTCTCCCCCTTCTCGGATCGGAGTCGCTGGCGAGACACATAGCCCAGTAATCCTGACCGCTTTTCAGGATCCTCAAACACGAGTGCGGCATCGAAGTCACGATAATGCAGATCGAAGTATGTCGCTGATGCGGATTCATTTTCACCGTATCCGATCGGACCTTTCGTCATTACTGCCGCGACCTCAAAGGGGCGCTCAGCATCAACGCGTTGCCCGAGTAGTGATTCGAACTGTTCTGGATTATAGCTGAACCCGGTGTGTTCAGCATCATGGTCCGTATGGGTGATCAGGGTTGCCGCACGTGGTTCCGATAGCTCAGGTGTTTCGGTCGGATCGTAGGCGTCGACATGGTCGATCGAATAGTAGAGGTGGTCACTGAACAGCTCACTATTGTCCTCTGTTTGGAATTCAGCGCCAGCAAGGACCGTTCCTCTTCCAGTCGGTGCCAGGTACTTCAGCGTCTGTTCGAAATGGAGTGCGGATGGATTGACCGATGCAGCGTCGATCGAAAAGCTGGCGAAATTTGTAGCTAGGTCTTTCAGATCTTCCGCTGCTAGATCGCCGATGCTGATCTCTGAGGGCAGACAAAGAATATAGTCGAATTCGGTCTCTAGCTCTGATCCTGGATTGAGGAAATCGGTACGGATGGTTGTCTCACTGAATGACTCCCAATTGAATCCTGCAGTGGTTTCGTCGGTCTCATGGACAACGGTTGTCGTTGGCGCAGCCGCCGTAATCTCAGCCCCATAATACTCCTCCAGTTCTTCCCCAATTGTCGTGGTTGGATTGACGAGTAACAGGGACTCCGTTGAGGATGGCGTTCCGTTGTCAAAGAGGAGTGCAACGAGATCATGGGCGACGCCTTCCGGAACAGCTTCAAGCGGCATCTGATTGTGCTCTCAGTCCGAGACCGGCATAAA
>SDGW01000173.1_pt1 | contig 27299 bp, 33 predicted proteins | sample 2873831 | NCBI WGS metagenome assembly SDGW01 (sample SAMN08132700, study PRJNA421101) | hypersaline lake metagenome | isolation source: celular fraction 0.22 microns magnesium sulfate-rich crust from ephemeral... | place: Spain: Penahueca Lagoon, Toledo | collected 2011-07 | reverse complement strand
GGACGGTGCCGGCGTAGGGGTCGGCGACGAGCCAGCCGGCCCAGAAGCTCAGCCCGGCGAGGACCACGACCAGGGCGTGGGTACCCGGATGCGAGCGGACGAACGCGGTCAGCGCCGACAGGCCGCGACCGAGGCCGGCCCGGATCTGGCTTCGAACGGTGTCGGTCGGCGGCTCGGGCGGCTCGAGCCGGTCGCGATAACCGCAGTAGACGGCCGTTTTCAGCAGGTCCAGCGCCGGGAAGAGCACGAGCGACGTGACCAGCGAACCGATGGTAACGACGTCGACGAGCGAGAGCAGCCCGGTGACCGTCGAGAGCGCCAGCAGCGTTCCGACGGCTACGACGTAGTAGAAGCCGGCGTCGATCGGCTGCCTGCGGACGAAGCCGGCCGCGTGCCGCAGGGAGCCGAAAACGCCCGCGTCGTCGACGACGACCGCGACCGGGGCGAACGCGAACAGGGCCCGAATCGCGAGGAGCGCGACCACCGCGACGACGAGGGCCAGCAGCGCGACGGGGACGGCGAGCAGGCCCGCCCCGCCCAGCAGCGAGGCGCCGCCGGCGACCAGCGCGGTCACGGTCCCGACGGCGACGAGGACGGCTGCCCAGCACAGGAGTTCGAGGACGAACAGGCCGAGGAACCGCGGCCAGTACCGACGGGCGCCGGAGAGCGCGGCCACGAGCCCGCGCTCGTCTCGGAGCCGCCCGTAACAGCCCCCGAGTTGGCCCGCGGCGACGGCGGCCGAGGCGAGCACGAACAGCGCGATACTCACGAGGACCGTGACCGCGGCGAGCGCGAGCAGCGGCGGCGCGAGGAGTTGGTCGACGACCGGCTCGAGGCCGGACGCCCACGACTCGAACTGCTCGGGGTCGGCGTTGGGATCCGGCGGCTGTTCGAGGTCGGCCAGGCGGGTCCGGATCGTCTCGAGGCGGCCGGTCGTCGCGAGAAAGAGGTACGCGACGGCGACGGCCAGAAACGGGACGGTGCGGACGATCGCGGGGATCGACGCGCCGAGGACGTAGACCGGGAGGAGATCACCGGGCCGGCGACGCAGGACGGCGACGACGGCGGCGACGTAGTCGGACAGGGTCATGGGCCTCGTTTGGAGGGCGTCTCAGTTAAATGATCGTTCTCGCTGGCTGAGTAGAGCCGACGGCTCGGGGCACTGCGACCGGTCGGTCGCCTTATCGCGAATACGTCTCGAGCCGGCGGATCCGTCCGTCCCCGAGTTCGAAGACGTCCGCGAACTCGAAGAGCGTCGTTCCGTCGTCGACGACGCGGCCCCGCACTGCGACGCGGTCGCCGTCGGCGATCACGGCCGCGAGTTCGTGGCCGGTGTCCGGGTTCGGCCGCTCGTCGCGCATGAACGCGACGAACGCCGCCCGGCTGTCGAAGGTGCGATCCGGCCGGCGCTGGACGAACTCGGGGGCGAGGATCGACTCGAGCGTCTCGTAGTCGTGGTCGTCCAGCGCGCCGTAGTAGCGCCGGACGATCGCTTCGGCGTCCATACCCGACGTTTCGTCGCGACCGACAAAAGCGTGGACGCTCCGATCGGGCGATGGGGGCGTCCCGTATCGATTCGTTTCGACGGTGCTTTCATTACTTGGGGGCCCGAAACGATCGGGATGAGATGCCGGTCGATATCGGCCTCGACGTCGGGACCGACACGGACTGGGGATTGATCGGTCTGTACGTCTTCGTCGGGGCGATACTCGTCCGGGACGTTCGCGCCCGTTCCGACTCGCCGGTACCGGTTCGCTCGAGCGTCGTCGGACTGGTCGGCTGTGCGTCGCTCGCCCTCGCGGGTGCGGTGGGGCCGCAGGGAGTCATTCTGGCGGGAGTAGCGACCGCGCTGTTGGTCTGGAGCGTCGCCTCGCACCTCGCGACACGAGGATGGCGGTCCGAACCGAAGTCGAACTGAGCGGGCCGGTATGGAGGCAGCCGACCTTTCACATCGCTTTTCTCTCGGCCCGCCGTAGCCGCTCGCGTGGAGTGTCACGTCTACTACGAGGGCGACGACGACCCGGAGAAGTGCACCGCCCGTCGCCTCGAGAAGTTCGACGAGGCGATCCTTCATCGGTCGATGGGGCAGGTTCCCTACGGGGTCGTGCTGAACCCCCACGCCGAGCAGGCGCTCTCGCCGGCCGACCGCGAGGCGGGGCTGGACACGCTGGTCGCCCTCGATTGCTCGTGGGAGTCCGCCGAGGAAGCGTCGTTCCAGATGCGCGGCGTCCACCGGGCGCTTCCCTTCCTCGTCGCCGCCAACCCCATCAACTACGGCCGCCCGTTCCGGCTGACCACCGTCGAGGCGCTGGCCGCGGCCTGCTGTATCTTCGACGAGTACGACCGCGCCGAAGAACTGCTCGAGCCGTTCCGCTGGGGCGAGACCTTCCTGACGTTGAACGAGGAGCCGTTGCGTCGCTACGGCGAGTGTGCGGACTCGAGCGAGGTCGTCGCGGTCCAGGAGGACTACCTGGCCGACGAGGAGGAGTGACACTCGACGCGAAATTGCCCGTTCACTCGTCGCTCGGCGGCCCCGACCGCCGCGCGAGCCACGACTCGTATCCCGCGTAGCCGAGCGCCACGACGGCGAACGTGACGAGGAGGACGACCGGATAGAACGCCCGACCGCCAGCGGGGTCGCCGCTTCGGACGACGAGAGCGGCGAACCCGACCGCGAGCGCGAGGAACCCGACGCCCCGATCGCCCTAAATGTTACTGATGCGACTCGTTTTCTGGCCCGTTCGGCCGGCGACGCCGATCACAGCGGTTAAATGGGGCACGGGCGAAACCGGGGTATGGCCAGTTTCGACGCCGCCGAGAAACGGACGCTCGAGAAGATGATCTGCATGCGCTGTAACGCTCGCAACTCCAAGCGAGCCCAGCGCTGTCGCAAGTGCGGCTACGAGAAGCTCCGCCCCAAAGCGAAGGAACCCCGCGCCGCATAACGACCGGATCGGTCGGCGATCCGTTCTCCGTCGTTTCCCATCGCTCAGTGGCGACACTGTCCATCAGCTCGAGCCGTTCGCTCGCGGCTCTACTCGTCTGGGTACTTCGGCTCGCGCCGTTCCGCCCGCTCGAGCGCCGTCTCGCACCCACCTTTTTCCCGTTCGGGTCGGCTTCGCCGACCGCTCACGGCAAAAATCTGGACCAAAAAAGACCGCTCGCTCACGGGCGCTGCCCGTTCGCTCGCGGCTCTACTCGTCTGGGTACTTCGGCTCGCGCCGTTCCGCCCGCTCGAGCGCCGTTGCCACGACGTCGCGGACGTCCCCGTGGAAGACCCCACCGTGGCCCGCGTACATGTGTTCGACCCCCTCGGGCGTGCGCTCGAGCAGGTCCCGGATGCTCTCGATGAGGCGTTCGCGGGACTGGCCGGCCATGTCGGTGCGGCCGAAGCTGCCGTAGTCGAAGGCCCCGTCGTCGTGGACGACCACGTCGCCGGAGAACAGCGACGACTCGGAGACCAGGGAGACGTGGTCGTCGGCGTGGCCCGGCGTGTAGACCACGTCGAACGTCTCGTCGCCGATCCGGACGCTGTCGCCGTCGTCGATGGCGTGGGTCCGGGCCGGGTGGTCGGCGTAGGCGTAGACCTCGGGGTCGAAGGCCTCGACGACGGCCCCGAGCCGTTCGACGTGATCGCCGTGCTGGTGAGTCATGACCACGTCGTCGACGCCGTCGGCGTGACGCCGGATCTCGTCGACGACGCCGTCCCACGCGCCGGCGTCGACCAGCGTCGTGTGTCCGTCCTCGCCGATCGCGAGGAATGCGTTACAGGTGAAGGTTTCCGCGTCCTCGGTGACGTGAACGACTTCCATACCGGACACTCGAGGGCCGACGACAAAAACGGTGCCGTCGTCGCGGAACGGGCGACCGCGACGACTCCGGCCAGAGCTATTTTATTTTTTATATAGAGATGCATAATTGACGCCGCTGACCCCGTTCTCGAGCGGATCCTGCGTTTCGGAAACCCTAATAATCCGGTAACCACGGAATTTTTCAATCGGAATCCCGTAGTATTACTCGTATGGGATTCGGGAGCTACGACGAATCCGAGCAGCAGGAAGTCGACGCCGATTTTGACGACGACGACGCAGTGAAATCGGGAGAGAACAGCCACGACGGAAGCATCGAGTTCGAGAACGGGGCCTCCAGCGACGAGTTGCTCGACCGGCTCAAGGAGATCAAAGACGACGACGGGTAAGCAATGAAAGCCGGGGTGCGGGCGCTGGGCGTCGCCGAATCGTACCGCGGCGATCGGAATCGAAGCACGCTCGCCGGTGCCGTCGTCCGCGCCGACCGCGTCTGCGACGGGTTCGCGTACGGTTCCTGTCGCGTCGGCGGCACCGACGGGACCGACGCCGTCGCCGAACTGGTCGACGACCTCGGCCGTCCCGACGCCCGGTACGTCATGCTCGGCACCGTCGCCCCCGCGTGGTACAACCTGCTCGACCTCGCGCGCCTTTTCGAGACCGTCGACCGACCGGTCCTCGCGGTGACCTTCGAGGCCAGCGACGGCCTCGAGGACGGTCTCCGCGACGCCTTCTCGGGGCCGGCACTCGAGGCGCGACTCGAAACCTACCGCTCGCTGCCCGAGCGGCGCGAGCTGTCGGTCAACGACGAGACGGTCTACGTCCGAGCCGCGGGTCTCGAGCCGGCCGCGGCGGACGAGGTCGTCCGCGCGTTCTCGCCCGAGGGCGGCCGTCCGGAGCCGATCCGGGTCGCGCGCGAGGCGGCTCGCGCCGCGGACGCGTACGCTCGGTCGCTCGAGTGAGCGCGGCCCGGGAGGGCGGCCGACGATCGGTCGGCAGTTGCGATCCGAAAGGCGTAGTAGCCGTCCGTCGCAGCCACGGGTATGGGAGAGATGGACGACTGTCGGGTCACGGAGTGTACGCAGTGTCCGGCGCTGGTCGAGTCCCGGAACCGGATCGTCAACGGTGCCGGCCCCACGGACGCCGACCTGCTGTTCGTCGGCGAGGGGCCCGGAGCCAACGAGGACGAACAGGGCGAGCCGTTCGTCGGCCGCAGCGGGACCGTCCTCGACGATGCCCTTCGGACCGCCGGCCTCGACCGAAGCGATATCCGGATCACGAACTGCGTGCGCTGTCGGCCGCCCGAGAACCGCGACCCGACGACCGAGGAACTCGAGCACTGCCGGGGCTACCTCGAGCGCGAGATCGCGGCCGTCGACCCAGAGATCGTCGTCACGCTGGGGAAGGTTCCAAGCGAACACCTGCTCGAGCGGTCGGTCGCGGTGACGAAAGAAGCGGGCGACCTCGATGAGTTCCGGATCGACGGAACGCCGCGGCGCGTGTTGCTCTGTGTCCACCCCGCGGCGACGCTGTACGACCGCAGTCAGGAGGAGACCTTCGAGGACGCGGTCCGGCGGGCGGCCGAGCTGGCGGGCGTCGCCGAGAGCGAGGGCGGCCAGTCCCGGCTCGACGGATTCTGAGGTGAAGCGCACCCGTCGCCGGTCCGAAACCGGCCGGGGAAAATTGATCCGAAGGGGAATACACTTTAGCGCGCCGTACCGAGTACGCGTATGAGCGCCGTTTCGTCTCCACAGGAGCAGTCCCTCGCGTCCGTCGTCGTCGTCGACTACGGGCTGGGCAACCTCCGCAGCGTCACTCGTGGCTTGGAGCGTGCCGGGGCCGACGTCGAGATCACCGACGACCCGGCCGCCTTCGAGGCGGCCGACGGCGTCGTCCTGCCGGGCGTCGGTGCGTTCCGCGAGGGCGTCGAGAACGCCGACCCGCTCCGCGAGGACCTCCTCGCGGTCGCCGAGTCGGGCACCCCCCTCTTCGGCATCTGTCTCGGGATGCAGATGCTGCTGACCTCGAGCGAGGAGGGCGAGACCGACGGCGAGTCCGCCGTACAGGGGCTGGATCTGATCCCCGGCACCAACGTCCGCTTCGCCGAGGGCCAGAAGGTCCCCCACATGGGCTGGAACGAGCTCGCGGTCCAGCGCGATCACCCGCTCGTCGAAGGGGTAGACGGCCGGTACGCCTACTTCGTCCACTCCTACTACGCGGCCCCCGACGACGATCGAGCGACGGTCGCGACGACCGACTACGAACGCGAGTTCCCCTCGATCGTCGCGAACGACGCGGGCAACGTCTTCGGGACGCAGTTCCACCCGGAGAAAAGCGGCGAGACGGGGTTACAGATCCTGCGGAACTTCGTGGAGATCTGTAGCCAGGAGTAACCGACCGCGAACGACCGTCGAGAGTGAACGGGTTTTTTGGTCTCTTTGCGAATCGTGCGGGACCAGCGGTCTCGCAGACCGTGCGAACGGCACGAAGTGCCGTGAGCAGACGAAGTGAGCAACGGTCAGCGAGAGCTTCGCTCTCGCCGGACAGATTCTTGCCGCGAGCGGTCGGCGACGTCGACCCGAGCGGGAAACAGGTGGGTCTCAGGACAGTTGGGCGGCCACGTCGGTCGAGGAGACCATGCCGACGTAATCGTCGCCCTCCTCGACCGGCAGGTGGTTGATCCCGAAGGTCGTCAGCATCGCCGCGACCTCCTCGAGGTAGAGGTCCGGCGGGACGGTCTCGACGGACTCGGTCATCACGTCGGCGACCCGTACCTCCGTGGGCGCGTGCCCGTCGGCGGCGGCAGCGACCAGATCGGTGCTGGTGACGATCGACGGCGGATCCGTCGAGACGACCAGGGCGCTGATGTCGTGTTCGCGCATCGTCGTCGCGGCGTCCTCGAGCGTCGCCTCCTTCGAGATCATCTCGAGCGGCGTCGACATCACGTCCGCGACGGTCGTGTTTGCAGCGGGCATGTTGCACGATATGTTAGCAAGCATCATGACCGTTCCGGCGGCAGGACCGGACGGTGGGCACGAAAACCGCTACAGGAGTTCCCGGACTTCGGAGTACCACATGTCGTGGTAGTCGACGTGGCCGACCCGACGGGCGATGGCGACGGCCAGCGAGTGCCAGCACTTCTCGGTCGGGTCGTCGGCGTCCAAGTTGTACTCGCTGTCCTTGCAGGTACAGCCGCCGTCCTCGACGATGTACTCGTCGTCGTAGCCGACGACGATGGTGAAGTCCCGGTAGGACTTCACGCGGTTCTCGCCGACCGCCTCGATGGCGCGGGCCCCGCGGTCGCCGTGGACGCGCGTGATCGCCCCGACGAGCTCCGGCGTCAGCTCGCCGGCCTCTTCGAGGCTCGCCTGCCATCGCTCGACGGGATTGGCCTCCGACACGTCCGTGACTGTGCACCGAACTGTAAAATCGGTTTGGTTGTCCGTCGCGACCGCCCGAGGGGAGACCACACCGTTTTTCGCCCGCTACCCACGAGACGTGGTATGCGCGTCACCGAGGGCGGGATCGAGCTCGAGGTCCCCGGCGAACAGACCGAGGGCATCGAGGAGGCGGTCTTCTACAACCCGCGACAGGAGCTGAACCGGGACCTGACGATCGCGACGCTGCGGGCCTACCGCGATCGCGAGGAGCGCGCCGAGACGTATCTGGACGCCATGACCGCGAGCGGCGTCCGCGGGGTCCGGGCCGCGGCCGACGGCTGGGACGTGACCTGCTGTGACGTCGACGAGGAAGCGGTCGCGCTCGCGCGGGAGAACCTCGAGCGAAACGATTGCGACGCGCGGGTCGAACGCCGCAACGTCAGCGCCCTCATGCACGAGGAGCTGTTCGACGTGATCGACCTCGACCCCTACGGGACGCCGATGCCGTTCGCCGACGCCGCGTTCGCGAACTGCCGGGACCTGGTCTGTGTCACCGCGACCGACACCGCGCCGATGTGCGGCGCGCACTTCGACAGCGGCGTACGCTCCTACTCCGCGGTCCCCCGAAACACCGACTACCACGCCGAGATGGGGGTGCGGATCCTCGTCTCGGCGCTGGCCCGCAGCGCGGCCCGGTTCGACGTCGGCGTCGAACCGATCCTGACCCACGCGACCAGCCACTACGTCCGGACCTACCTCGAGCTGACCCACAAGGCCACCGCGGCCGACGCCGCCGTCGACGAGTTAGGTCACCTCTACCACTGCGAAGACTGCCTCTACCGCGAGGCCGATCCCGGGCTGATCGCCGACCCGCTCGAGACTTGCCCTCACTGCGACGGGACCCGCGTCCTCGCGGCCGGCCCGGTCTGGCTCGGCCCCGTGCAGGACTCGTCGTTCGTCGGGGCGGTCCGCGACGAGATTCCCTATACGTTCGACACCGCGCCCGAGGCCCGCGACCTCTGTGACACGCTCGCGGGCGAACTCGACACGCCGACCCACTACGACCAGCACAAGCTCTGTCGGAACTGGGGGCTGCCGGCCAACGCCATGGACGAGTTCCTGGCGGATCTGCGCGAGGCGGGTCACGCGGCCTCCCGGGCCCACTACGGCGGAACGACGTTCAAGACCGACGCGAGCGTCGGCGAGATCAGGGCGGCGACGAAAGGCGGTCTCGACTAATCCAGCGCCACCGCGCACCGTGCGAGTCGCCGAGCGCGCCCTCACCGAGCCGAGCACTGGTTGTCAGCGAAACGGACGAGTCACGCATCGAGAATGCACGAGAAATCGACCCGATCGACGCGGCGGAGTCACGACTGAACGCCGGCAACGACTGATTGCATCGATGAACGATATGCATACGTTATATAGTCAGCTGCCGTACGTGTATGTGGTGACAGAAACCATGGAAAAAAACGTCGGTGGATACGACCGCAGGACTCGACTCCTCGTTGGCCCGGTGCTACTGGTCGTCGGGATCGCCGCCCTCGCTGGATTGTTCTCGATCGCTGCCGGGACCCTCGGAACGGCACTCGCCGTCCTCGCGCTCGTCGTCGGGGCGGCGCTGACGATCACGGCTCGCACGCAGCAGTGCCCGATGAACTCGATGCTCGGTCGCAACACCTACCGAGAACGGCCCCGTTCGGAGCCGGAGACCGACGACCGGCAGGCCGGTCGACCCAGCTGATCCGATTTTTACCGCGGCGTTGTACTGCGTCACTGAGCCGGCGTCATCCTCGAGGAACCGACCCGAGATCGACGCGGGCCCCGTCGACACTGTGGGACTCGACTGATTCGATGGACCGTTTTCTGACGGCTGGCCAGGGGTCGGAACGGCCGTAAAAGCGATCTCGTCCGCGTGTCGACAGCGCGACTCCGGATACTCGAACGGGGCCCCGACGCTGCTCACTCGAGGTCGGCGTACAGCCGGACGAGCCCGCACTCGGGACAGCAGACGCCCTGTACTTTCGCCGTGTTCCGTACCCCCACCTTGCCTAACAGCCCGTCGCGTTTCCCGGTCGTGATCGACAGTCGCATTCCTTCGGTGTCACGGACGGTGGTCTCTTCCATCGTCACGCCGCAATCGGGACAGCGTCGCTGCTCCATGCGATACCATCGGTTCGTCGACATAAAGAACTTCGTCCTCTCTCTGCCCGTGACGAAACTTCGGCACTGTCGAGCAGCCCCGCTCGAAACCGGCTGCTACGCGATTCCGTCCCGCGCCAGGCCAGCGGTACGGACGGGTTGATCGGCCGTAACAGCTCGTTGGATACCTGTGCGTTGTGATTACATATTGGGCGGTCCATCGAACGGCTGGCCGTGATCGATCGGGGACGAGGGGCGGACCTGACGAGGCGGGTCCTTCGGCTCGCGAAGGACCAGCAGCTAACGCTGCTGGCGGCCGGCGTCGCCTTCTACGGCTTTCTCTCGCTGGTGCCGCTCATGTTGCTGGCGCTCGGCCTCGCGGCGTCGATCGGCGGCGAGGCGCTCGCCGACCGCCTCTCGGCGGCCGCGACCGACATCCTCACCGTCCAGGCCCAGACCCTGCTCGCCGACGCCGTCACCGACGAGGCCGGTCGCCGCGGGGCGACCGTCGTCGGCATCCTCGGCCTGCTGTGGGGCTCGAGTCGCGTCCTCCGAGGGCTCGACCGTGCCTTCTCGCAGGTCTACGGGACGGTCGGCGAGAAGTCGCTGCTCGATACGATCTGGGACGCGACGATCGTCTCGATCGCCATCGCGGCCGGCCTCGCGATACTGGGTGCGCTCGAGTTGGTCGTTCGGTTCCTGCCGGGGCTCGAGATGACGGTCGCGGTCGCGGTCGTGGGACAGCTGTTCGTCGTGCTGGGGCTGGTCGTCACCTTCCTGCCGCTGTACGTGATCTTCCCGGACGCGAACGTGGGGATCCGCGAGGCGGCACCGGGGACGGTCGTCGCCGCGGTCGGCTGGTTCGTCCTGAGTCGCACGTTCTCGCTGTACGCCGGTCTGCTCTCCGAGTACGCGGTCTACGGCGCGCTCGGGGCGGTCTTTCTCGTCCTCGTCTGGCTGTACGTCGGCGCGATCATCCTCGTCTTCGCGGCGGTGGTCAACGCCGTGCTCGCCGACCGTGAACTGGATCGGCAGCTACAAAGTCCCGGCCGACGACAGATTTCGACAGAAGCGATGACCGACGACGCCACGGGCGCCGACGAGGGGGCCACGGAAGACCGCGCGAGCGACCGCGCACGCGAATCGAGCGCCAGCGCCCGAACCCGCGATCGCGCCGACGATCCGGCGGCGCTGCGCGAGGAGATCGAGCGGCTCCGCGACCGAGTCGACGACTTCGAGTCTGACGTCGAGGACCGAACCGTCCGGAAGGAGTCCCTCGAGAGCGAGTTGAAACGCTACGTCCGTCGCCGGGTCCGACGCGGCCACGCCAGCGACTGGGGGCCGTACCTCGTCTTGCTCTACGGGACGGCGATGTCGATCGGCGCGTTCTACTTCCTCGAGGGGCCCTGGGCGATCCTCTCGATGCTCGTCGTCTGGACCTCGACGCTCGGGCTCTACGTCCTGATGGTGCTGATCGGGTTCGGTATCTCCCTGCTCGGGCTCCCCGGTCGGCTCCGCGACGCGATCGGCAATCGCCGGTAATCACGGCACGCGAGCGGTCTGGCGGACGAACCGCCGCACTCGCTCCGTGTACGTTCCCGGTCGGTGGAGGTTGCAGATGTGTCCGGCCCCCGCCAGCACTTCGACCCGGCCGTCCCGGGCCGCGGCGGCGTGGTCGCGCTCGCCGCGGCGCATGAGCTTGTCGTTCTCGCCGTTGAGTAGCAGCGTCGAGCCGGGGTACGTCGAGAGCGCGGCCCGGAAGTCGCGGCCGGCGATGTCGGGCCCCGCGTCGCCGAACTGCTCGGGATAGAAGCCCGCGTCGACGATCTCGCGCTCGATATCCCGCGGGAGATCCCGCTTTCGCACCCAGCGGGTGGCGAGTTTCTCGACGGCCCGCTTCCCGAGGTCGGGTTTGGTCAGCAGTCGTGCGATGCCGCCGGTCAGCCGAGTACCGAGTTCCATCGTTCTGACCGGGTTCACGCTGCTGCCGGACAGCACCAGCGCGTCCACGTCGTCGGGGTGGCGGTGGGCGTACTCCGTCGCGGCGTACCCGCCCAGCGAGAGTCCGACGAACGTCGCCGAGCCGTCGGTGTGTCGGTCCACGACCTCCTCGAGGACGTCGATCGCCGGCTCCATCCGGAACGGCTTCCCCGCGCGGGTACCGTGGCCCGGGAGGTCGGGCGCGACGGTGTGGTACTCCTCGGCGAGCGCGCGCGTCTGAGGGAGCCACATCTTTCGGGTGAACATCGCGCCGTGTACGAACACGATCGAGTCGGCGTCCGACGGGCCGGCGACGTCGACGCCCGACTCGTCGGCTCCCTCGTCTGTCCAGTCCATAGCCGGTGAGCGTATCACGAGGGCGACCTTAGTGGTCCGGCCGGCCCATTACGGCGCGGGGAAAGCAGTTTCCGACCCGCGTGCGTCGGGTCCGGTACCGACGATGCTCCCCTCGCAGGCCGAGATCGAGCGGCTCAGAACCGAGGCCGAGACGATCTTCACCCGCATCGATACCGTCACCGCGGCCCTCGAGCGGGCGCGCGACCGCCCGGGCGACCACTGGGACGACCGGGAACTCGACCTCGTCCTCGAGACGCCGACCGGCGACCCGATCGAGGTGACGCTCGATCTCGACGCCAGCGCCGCCGAGAACGCCCAGCGGCGGTACGAGCGGGCCGGGGAGCTCGCGGCGACACTCGACGAGCGCGAGGCCGTCGCGGGCCCGCTCGCCGCCGTCCCGCCGGAGCCCGTCGCCGTCCTGGTGCTCGATCACCTCGGGACGACCGAAACGGACGACTCGCGCTCGATGGCGGGCGCGCTCGACGCCGGCCACGAAACGATCTCGGAGCTGTGTCTAGCGATGGAGCGGAGCGGCCTCCTCGAGGAGTTGCCGGCCGACGACGACCGACCGCGGCCCGAATACCGGCTCACCGGCGACGGCGAGGGGATCCTCGCCGCGCTCGAGCAGCGGGAGGGAAAACGGCACTTCCTCCGGTGGATCGAGGGGACGGAGCGGCTCGCCCGCCGGCTGTCGCGGGGCGGGCCCGATTACCCCCGGATGACCGCGAACGAACTCGGGCTGGACCTCGCGGCCGTTCGCCACCGCTACCGGGCGATGGACGCCGTCGGTCTCGTCACGACCTACGAGGGCTCGATCATCAAGGGGACCGAACGGAAACTCAAACCGAAGGACGAGACCCACCGCAAGCACACCTACTACGTCACGACCGACGTCGCCGATCGGATCCTGCGCGACCTCGACGCCGAGTGATCGCGGGGCCGCGGCGCGTCGCTCGAGGCCGTGTCGACCGTCCCGATCGCTACTCGAGTTTCCGATCGCCGTCGCTCCCGGAACCGGCGTCCGCATCGGGCGTCGCCGCCGGTTTCGTCGGGAGTCCGCCCTCGAGCCGGACCGCGTCGGGGGTGATCTCCCGGACGGCGTCCGGGTCCAGCGCGACGCGGTACTCGGCCCCCTTCTCCCACCCGAGCGAGGACTTGATCGACTCGACGGCGGACGGATCGGGCTTGACGCGGGCGACGTCGCCCTCGACCGCCGCGACGACGCCGACGGTCTCGCCGGCGGCGTTCTCGACGGGCTTGTCGACGTCGTCCTCGGAGAAGGTGGCACGCATACCGTCGGCTACCGCGACTCGCGGCAAGCCGGTGGTGCCTGCGAGGGCCGGTCTGCGATCGGCGGTGTAGTCGGGGAGACGGGTCGGCGCGGCCGTCAGTCGATCGGGAACCGCAGCAATGCGCCGACGCCGTCGAACGCCTCCCGGAACCGGTCCCCGTCGGGGAAGTCGTCGGGCACGACGACCGTCTCGCCGCCCTGTTCGGCCGTCCGGTCGCCGAACGACTGGAGCCGCTCCCCCTCGAGGTCGGTCGAGAGCAACAGCGTCTCGACCGCGTCGTACGCGAGCGCGTCGTCGACCTCGTCGGCCCCGTAGGCGACCGGCCGGTCGTCGTCGCGGACGCGCTCGAAGAACGCCGAGAGGGCCTCGCGGACCTCGCCGCGGTCGCGCTCCTCGATCGCCTCCTCCCCCTTGGCCGCGAGCTGGCGAAGCCCCTGCTCGGTGGCGTACTCGACCGCGAACTCGCCGACGAGGCGGTCCTCGAGGCGGTGATCGAGGTCGGCCTCCTCGCGGAACTGTTCGACGGTGCCGGTGGTGCCGCCGAGCAAGACGCCCTCGACGGACTCGCCGTCGAGGAACTCCACGGCCGCCCGGTCGGCGACCTCGTCGAAGAACTCCCGCTTCCGGCGCTCGCGGTCGCGCTCGAATCGCTCGGCCGACTGACCGCCCGCGCTGGACTTCCCCGGGACCGCGCTGTCGATCGTCTCGACCGGCTCGACGCCCTCGTCGTCCAGCCGACCCAGCGCGGCCCCGCCGCGCTCGACGACGAGCAGGCCGTAGGTCGACTCGGGCTCGGTGAGTTCCTCGAGCGGCGCGAGGTCGAACTCGTTGTCGTGTTCGTACCGGAACTCCGCGATCGGGGCTGGCAGATCCTCGAAGGTCGCGGTCACGAGGTCACCGTCGGCGACGCCGGCGTAGATTGCCAGTCCCGTCTCCGGGATCTCCTCGTACTCGTGCAGCCGGCTGCGGGTCGTCTCGAGGGCGTCGACGAGCGGCCGCGGTAGCGTCTGCTCGTCGAGCTGGGTCGCTTCGGCGTAGTCGGTTTCGACGGGCTGGCGCGCCTCCCCGATCGACTCCTCCGGCGGGACGGTCAGCGTGACGAGGACGTCGCGGTCGGTCGACGCGGTCGAGAGCCGATCGAGTCGCTCGTGAAGTTCGTAGTTCGCGAGAGGCATCCGGGTACCGCGACTACGCGCGACCCCCGATTGAATCCCCTGCCGGCGTACTCAGCCCGCGCTCACTCGTCGCTCGCGTCCCCGCGCTCGAGCTGATCGCCGCCGAACTCCTCGTCGCTCTCGATGCGGGAGGCCTGGGGCCCGCTCTGGTCCTGGTACTTCGAGCCGCGCTCGCTGCCGTAGGGACGATCGGCCGGCGTCTTGAGTTCGGTGAAGGTGAGCTGGGAGATCCGCATGCCGGGCGTGAGCGCGACGGGCGCCGAGCCGAGATTGGAGAGCTCGAGGGTGATCTGGCCGCGGTAACCGGGATCGCAGAGGCCGGCGGTGGCGTGGACGACGACGGCGAGTCGGCCCAGCGAGGACCGTCCCTCGACGTGGGCGATCAGGTCGTCGGGGATCTCGACGCGCTCGTGGGTCGTCCCCAGCACGAAGTCGCCGGGATGGAGGATGAAGTCGTCGTCCTCGTCGACGACGGTCTCGGAGACGTAATCGTCGACTTCGTCCTCGGAGTTGGGATGGATACAGGGGATGTTCGTCCGCTGGAACTCGAGGAACTCCCGCCCCAGCCGGAGGTCGACGCTCGCGGGCTGGATCTGCAGTTCCGGATCGTCTAGGGGGTCGACGACGAGGTCGCCGGCCTCGAGTCGGTCGAGGATGTCCGCGTCGGAGAGGATCATATCGAGAGGGAGCGAACACGGCACCCTAAAGTCCCCGGTCCGCCGTCGATCGCGGAGCGGTCCCGATTCGGCCGCGGGTAACCGGCGGGCGTCGACTGACTCGACGGCGGACAACAATTCAACCGTCTGAAATCCGCGGACGGACGGCCTAATCGATTATAATGTTGTACGACGAATGGGGTCCCATGAGTGGGAGGCAGGGCCGATTCAACGGGGACACGAGACTGCTACACCAGCGAGCGGTCAGGATCCCGCTTCCCGACCGCGAGGCCGAGCGATTGTTTCACGAGAACATGACGACCATCGCGGACGCGCTGGAGCGGAAAGCGGAGCTGCTCGCGGATCCCGACGTGACGGTGTTGGACGCCTACGAGGCGCAGTTCGATCACGCCACCCAGAGCTTCGAGCGGCGACTCCGACGGATCGTCGGCGACGATTACGAGGCGGTCGCAAGGGCGTACCACCGGGGGGAACGTGACGACCGCATCGGCGCGATCGCCGCGTACTACCTCGAAGGGGCCTGGCGCGCCCAGCAACAGGCCACGATCACGGACATGCTGTACGCCCCGCTCGTCCTCCGGTATCCGGACAGTTTCACGCTCAACATCCGCTTCGCCAGCGGGCACAAGACGGCCGAGGCGGTCCGATACGAGTCGCCCGAACACTCGACGGAGGAACTCGACGAGGAGTACGCCGAAACCTACTACGACGAGAGTTGCTACTCCCAGCGCCGGGCGGCGGCGTATCTCGAGCAGGGGGCCGAAATCATCCGGGAGGAGTTCCCCGACCCGGACGAAACGTCCTTCGAGGAACGGAGGTACGGCGGCGTCATCTCGGCGAGCGGCCGTCGCGGATCGGTGTTCTCGGCGATGATCGAGCGCGTCGAGCCCGATCCCGACCGGTTCGAGGAACCGATCGACGAGCCGACGCTGGTCGAGGCGGGGCCGGAGGCGAGACGGACCGAACGGAACTACCTCCGCGACAGCGAGGTCGTTCACTGACGGGCCACCGGGCGCGACGAGCGATAGGTACGGCTAAAGGCGTCCGCGTCCTCGAGTCGGCCATGAAACAGGCCATCGTCGCTCGCACGGACATCGGGATGGGACAGGGCAAACTCGCCGCGCAGGTCGCGCACGCGTCGCTGTCGGCCTACGAGAAGGCAGATCGGCAGCTGCAGGATCAGTGGAAGGAAGGCGGACAGAAGAAGGTCGTCCTGAAAGGCGAGAGCGAGCGCCAGCTCCACGAGCTCTCCGAGATCGCCGAGCGAAAGGGGATCCCGACCGGCCTCATCCGGGACGCCGGTCACACCCAACTCGAGCCGGGGACCGTCACCGCGCTGGCGGTCGGCCCGGCGGCCGACGACCGCGTCGACAGCGTGACCGGCGAGCTGTCGCTGTTTTGACCGCATACGGAACCCCGTCAGTCGCGTCCGATGTAACCGCGGACCCGTCGCGGTTGCACCGAGAAACCGTTACGGGAGACCGTATCAGTCCGAGCGGTAACCGCGGGGTTCGTCCCTGACCGGGGTGTCGTCGTCGGGCAGCGGCGGCTCGGGTGCGAGCCGCTCGCGCAGCGCCCGGAGGTCGACCGATTTGCTGCCGAGCACCGCGAAACCGGCGAAGATCGTCAGGAAGCCGGCGATCGCCAGCGCGTCGATCGTCTCCCCCAGCAGCGCCCAGCCGCCCAGCGTCGAGACGACGGGCACGACGTAGAAGATCAGGTTCGCGCGGATCGCCCCGGCCGTGTCGATCAGGCCGAAGTAGGCGATGTAGGCGAGGACGCCCGCGAAGACGCTGACGTAGCCGAGCGCCGCGACCGCCTCGAGGGACCAGTCGATCGCGGCCGCCGACTCGCCGCCGGTCCAGGCCAGCAGGTGACACAGCGCCGCGGCGAAGGGCAGCCCCCAGGCGACCCGGACCGTACTCGAGAGGTCGCTGTCCGCCCGACGGATCAGGACGGCCCCGAGCGCGGCGGCGATCGCGCCGACGAAGAGGATCCCCTTGCCGACGGCCCCGCCGAGCAGGTTCGCGGGGTCGGGGCTGACGACGAGGCCGACGCCCAGCAGGCCCAGTCCCATCCCGGCCGCGCCGCGGGCGGAGAGCCGCTCGTCCGAGAGCAAGAACGCGGCAAACACCGGCGTCATGATGGGATTGAGGCTGTACACGATCGAGGCGACCGCGCTGGTGACGTACTGCTGGCCGACGAACAGCAGGGCGTTGGTCAGCCCGATCGCGAGCACGCCCGTCGCGAGGACGGCCCCGACGTCGCCGCGGGTCCGGGGCAGCAGGTCGGCCCGGGAGTTCGTCAGCCCGACGTAGGCGAGCATGATGACGGCGGCCACGTCGAACCGGAGGGCGACGAACAGCAGGGGCGGGAAGTACGCGAGGCCCGCCTTCGCGGCGACGAAGGTGCCGCCGAAGAACAGGCTCGAGAGGGCGAAGAAGACGGCGGTGCGACGCGCTACCACGGCGTCGGCACCTCCGTCGGAACCGCGTGCGTCGACCCGAACGCGGGCGACGCGGAAAGAGCGTAAATCATCGTACTCGTTCGTAGGAGCTACGGGGTTATAGTTTCGTTCAGAAACTATTTCACGACAAGAAACTGGGGGCGGGCCGGGAAAGGTGGCGTCGGCGTGCCGGCCGCCCGTGCCGTGAAATCCTTTCACAGTGCGAAAACGGTTTGGTTCCGGCCCCGAGAGGAGAGGTATGGAATCGGCGCTCGAGGAGATCGAGTTCTTGGCGCTCTCGGAGAACCGCGTCGAAGTGCTCGAGTTGCTCTCGGCGGGGCGACACACGCGCAGGGAGTTGGCCGACGAAACGGGGGCGTCGCAGGCGACGCTGGGCCGGATCCTCGGCGACTTCGAGGACCGGTCGTGGGTCAGACACGAGGGAAGCGAGTACGTCGCGACCGCGACCGGCCGGCTCGTCGCGGAGGGGTTCACCGACTTACAGGAGATTCTCGAGACGGAGGGGCGGCTCCGCGACATCGTCGACTACCTGCCGACCCACGCGATGGACTTCGACCTGCGGCGGCTCTCGGACGCGACGATCACGACGCCGACGGCGACGCGGCCGAACGCGCCGCTGTCGCGACTGCTCGAGTTCGTCCGCGAGGGCGACGAAGTCAGGACGTTTTCGCACACGTTCAACGGACAGGCGTTGCGGGTCGTCAGCGAACGGGTGACCGACGGCGACCAGCGCTTCCGGGGCGTCTTCGGCCGCAGCGCCATCGAGGCGCTGGCCGAGGAGTCGGAACTGCGCGACCAGCTCGAGGCGCTGCTCGCGGCCGAAAACGCCGAGATCAGGGTCCGCGAGGAGGGCGTCCCCATCGCGATCATGATCGTCGACGAACTGGTCTATCTGCTCTTGCGCGACGAGACCGGTATCCTGCGGGCCTCCGTCGACACCGACGACGACGCGGTGCGATCGTGGGCCGAGGATTCGCTGGATCACTACTGGCGGACCGCGACGCCGCTTTCGGTCGACGACCTCCCGGACTGACGGGGTCGTCGACGGCTCGGGGACGGCCGCCCGTCGCTCGAGCCGATCGCCGCCCACCCTACGGCGATCCCGGCCCGGCGGCCCTCGCCTCGCGTTCCGTTACGGGCGTCGGGAACTCGAGCCCCGCTGCGGGTCGCGCCGTCGCGAGCGAGTCCGGACCGACCGCGATCGAAGCGGGTTCGGGCGTCGTCTCCTCCTCGCCGGTCTCCTCGATGACGTACTCCTGGCCGATCGTCGACGCCTGTAGGTTGTCGACGGGCGCGTGATCTTCCGTGAGCACCGGCACGTCGTCGGTGTTGGGCTCGTCCATGTAGCCGTCGACCGCGCCGCTCAGGTCGATCCCCAGCTCGCGGCGCTCGTTCCGGGTCGCGAGCTCGTCCTCGGTGAAGTCGGTCTCGGCCTTCGTCGCGACGACCTCGATGTTCTGGACCGAGCCCAGGCTCGAGGTCCGGAAGCTGTAGGTCGAGGGGAACGCCTCGTCGATCGTCTTGTACTGGGCCCGGTAGAACGCCGAGCCGGAGCCGCTGGGCGCGGCGATGACGTTCGCGAGGAAAACCCCGTCCTCCGAGAGCCGGTCCTCGACGAGTTCCATGAACCCCAACTGCGTGAGGTGGATCGGGACCTGGTCCTTCTGGTAGGCGTCGAGGATGATCATATCGTACGTCTCGTCGGTCTCCTGCAGGAAGATCCGGCCGTCCTCGGTGTGGGTCGTCAGGTTCTCGCTCTCCTCGAGGCGGAAGTACTCCTTGGCGGCTCGGGTCACCTCCGGATCGAGTTCGGCGACGTCGACGTCGACGTCGTACTTCCGCTCGAAGTCCTTCGGACCGGTGTAGCCGCCCCCGCCGATGAACAACACGTCGTCGACCTCCTCGTGGTCGTCGGTCATCAGCATCGGCAGGTGGAAGTACCGCGTGTACTCGAAGACGTGCCGATCGGGGTCCTCGAGGTCCATCGCGCTGTGGCGCGCGCCGTCCAGATACAGCGTGCGCACGTCGCCGTCGTCGATGACCTCGAGGTCCTGATAGGCAGTCTGGGTCTCGTAGACGACGTCGCCGCGGTGGTCGAACGCGACGGGGCCGACGCCGCCGGCGACGATCAGCAGCAAGGCGATCCCGATGCTGGCGGCCGCCGGCCTGGGCGCGACCCGCGGCAGGGTCAGCGCGAACGCGGTGCCGACGAGGATGAAGCCGAACAGGAGGCCGATCGCGTCGATTCCCAGGGCGGGGATGAGAAAGTACGTCGTCGCGCCCGCGCCGACGATGCTGCCGATGGTGCCCAGGGCGTAGACGTGGCCGGACGCCTCGCCGATGCCTTCCTTCTCGGAGAGTTCGGCCGAGTAGGGACTGATGAAGCCGAGCAGGTAGGTCGGCGGGCCGAACAGGATCAGGACCGCCGGCAGCGAGGCGTACCGGGCCGGCAGCGGCAGCGCCGACGCCGAGAGCAGGAGCTGATCGCTGGCGTAGACGACGATGGCGACGTAGCCGGCCGTCCCCAGCAGAATCCAGCTCATCCGCGCGTTCGAGGCGGTGTCGGCGCGCTTGCCGCCCTGCCAGTAGCCGAGACTCAGCGCGGCGAGGAAGACGGTGATGATGCTGCCCCACGTGTAGATGCTGCTCCCGAACTGCGGGGCGATGATCCGGCCCGCGAGGATTTCCAGGCCCATGCTGGTAACGCCGGAGACGAACACCGCGACGTCGGGCTTCGTCGGGCGGTAGGCGGCGGGCTGCCCCAAGCTCATTACCGGGACATAGCGGGCCCGCAAGGAGAACCTGTCGCCTCTGCACGGATTCGCCGGGACTCGATCGCGATGGTTTCGATTGCCGGCTCTTATACCCTCCCCGCCCGTGCGAGCGGGTATGCGCGAGGTGACGGTCTCTCGAGTCGTCGCTGCGACCCCGACCGAGCTGTCGGCGTGGCTCGAGCCGGCGACCATCGTCGAGGCCGAGGGGAGTTTCGCGGTCGCCGGTGTCGAGGAACGGGCCGAGACGACGGTCGTCGTCGCCAGCGGGCCGGGACTGCGACTGCCGCTGCGGTTCGAGGACCGCGACGGGTCGGTCTACTACGCGCAGGAGAGCGAGCGCGGCCCCTTCTCGGCGATGGAGACGTGGCTCGAGGCCGACCCAGTCGACCACGGTCGGACCCGACTCACGGCCCGATCGGCGGTCGAACTCGCCGCCCCCCTGCCGTTCGGCGACCGGATCGCCGCCTGGAAACGGCGGGGCGAACTCCGGAGTCTGCTCGAGTCGGCAGCGACCGCCTTCGAGTAGCGGATCGGGGCGGTGTCGCTGGCCGGCGTCGCGAGGTCGTCGATCGGTATCGACCGACCCACCTGTTTCCGGATTAGAATGTTATGAAAACCTACTTGTAGTGGGAGAAACCAAGACGAATCGTATGCCGCAGTATCCCCGCAGAACCCTCCTCGGTGGTATTGGCACGACGATGGCGCTCGGACTGGCGGGCACCACCGTCGGCTCGACCGACGCGAACGCCGACCGCGACCCCGCCGACGCACCGAGTTTCGAGACCCTCCTCGATCCCCTCCCGGCCTCGGTCGCGACCGAGCCGATGACGGTGTCGGTGATGGACCTCGAGCGCCGGCGCGAAGCGAACGAACCCACCGACCCCTACGCCGCGACCGGCGCGTTCCGGATCGACGACGAGGCCGTCGCGAAACAGGCGGTCGTCTACGCGACGGGCGACGAGTTCACACGGTCGGTGACGGTCCTCACCGGCGATATCGATCTCGACGGTGACGGCGAGTCCCGGGAAACCGACGACGGCGTCGCGTACGACCGGTACGAGGCCGGCGATCAGGTCGCGGCCGTCACGGACGAGGCCGTCGTCATCGCACGGGAGACGGACGTCCTCGCCGACGCCGTCGCCGCGGGCGCGGGCGACGCCGAGCGCCTCCTCGAGGAGAGTCGCCGCGTCGAGGAGGCGCTCGACGTCTTCGAGGACGCCGACGGATACAGCGTCAACGTCGGTGACGACTTCCAGCCGCCGGAGACCGACGCGACCGCCGAATACGTCGTCCGGGCGATGACCGTCCGCGGCCCGGACACGATCGCGCTCGACTTCGGGATCGCCTTTACCGACGCGGACGACGTGACCGACGAACTCGCCGAACGCCTCGAAGGGGAGTTCGCGTACATGGCGACGAGCGACGAGCCGACGGCCGAGATCGACGGGAGCCTCGTCACCGTCTCCGCGGAACGCGACCTCGCGGCCGAACGGGCCGCCCGGGAACACGACAGTCCCGGCGCGCTCTACCCCGAGCGCGACCCCGACCTCGAGGACGACTACCTCGAGATCGAGATCGGCCACGGCGATCCGACCCCCGTCGAGGACCTCACGCTCGAAGTCGGCGACGAGGAGTACGACCGCGATATCTGGACCAACGGCCACGGGACCCTCGAGGAAGGCGATACGATCGTGATCGAGACCGACGACGTCGAGCCGGACCTCGAGGTGACGCTCACCCACGACCACGAGTACGGCTCGAGTTCGAGTACGACGACGATCCTCGGTCACTTCCGGTTCGACTTCGCGTACGATCCCGACGCGAGGGAACTCGATGTCGAGTACGCCGACGAGTTCCCGCTCGACGGCGACGAGGTGTGGCTCGCGGTCCACGAGGACCGACCCGCCTACGGCTTCCGGGAGGACGACCCCGAACCGGCGGCGACCGCCCAGCCCTGGACGGGAACGATGCGGTCCGGCGACGACGCGACGCTCGAGGGCGTCGACCCGGGCAGCGTCGTCTACGTCTGCTGGGGCGAGCCGAATTTCCGGGAGAGTATCGCGACCCACCGCACCCGGCCGCCGGGTACCGTCGAGTTCGAGTACGACTACGAGGACCGGTCGCTCTCGGCGACGCTCGAGCTAGACGGCGACGGCGAACGCCCCGCCTCGGCCTACGAACTCCTGATCGACGGCGAGCCGGCCGACACGCAGTGGGCCGACGCGGCCGACACCGTCGCCTCGGGCTCGACGATCGAGGCCGACGCCGTCCCGGTCGGGGCCGACGTCACGGTCGTCTGGGGCGAGGACGACGTCCGCGTCGGCAGGGCGTACCCGCAGCCGACGGTCGAACTCGCGTTCACCGACGACGGGACCGCGGTCGAACACGTCGGCGGCAACTCGGTCGACGCATCGAAACTCGAGGCCCGCGTCTGGACCGGGGAGGAAAACGTCGAGATCGACCTCGCCGACGAGATCGACGGCGACTTCGAGGAGGGCGACACCGTCCCCATCGACGCGTCGGCGTCGAGCGGTGTCAACCTGGTCTACGAGGGGAACTACTACATCGGCTACGCGTATCAGGAGTAAGGGGTTCCGACCGTCGGTCGGCCGTCCCCGGTCGACGGTTCAGTTGGTCGTGATGACTTCGATCACGTCCCGGGACTCGACCTCGTAGTCCTTCCCGAGTTGACGGTTCGTCCGGCAGTCGATCGCGTGCAGGAAGCCGTCGCCGATGTCGGAGTGAAGGCTGTAGGCGAAGTCCTCCGCGGTCGAGTTCGGCGGAATCAGATAGCAGTCGGGCAACACCTCGCCGCGTTCGTTGCCTAGCCCGTTCGCGCCGCCAGGGAACACCGGCGTCACGCCGAGGACATCGAACAGCGCGGTCTCTAACGCCGCCTGGACGCCCGTCGCGCCGAACTCCTCGAGGAAGTCGCGGATCTGTTCTAAGCCCTGCTCCTGCTCGCCGGAGACGTCGCCCGTGATCCCGAAGTCGGCGTCACCGGGTCGGTAGTCGACGACGCCGGCCTGGTCGGCCGATTTGAGGGCCTTCTCGGCGTGAGCGCTGCAGGGGACGATCGTCAGGTGGTCGTAGTCGGGATCGTTCGCGATCGCCTCGTAGTTGTCCTGCGCCTCGGGGGTGTCCATCTTGTTGGCCGCGATCACCATCGGCTTGGTCTCCTTGCGGATCTCGCGGGCGAGCTCGAGTTCGTCTTCCTCGTCCCACTCGTCGGGGTCGAAGCCGATGCCGACGCGCCGGATCAGCCGCTTGATCTCGTCCTCGCTGGTCTTGAACGCGCTCATCTGCTCGGCGAGCTCTTCCTCGATGGCGTCGTCCTCGGTGGTGTAGCCCGTCTCGTATCGCTCGATCCCCTTCTCCAAGACGCCCAGATACCACTGGTCGAGTTCCTCCTCGAGGAAGTCGATGTCCTCGCGGGGGTCGTGGCCCTCGGTGGGTTCGCCTTCGGCGTCGGTCGTGCCGGAGAAGTCGACGACGTGGACGAGCACGTCGGTCTCGTTGAGGTCCGAGAGGAACTGGTTTCCCAGCCCGTTGCCCTCGTGTGCGCCGGGGATCAGCCCGGCCACGTCGACGAGCTTCGTCGGGACGAACCGCGTTCCGCGGTCGCAGTAACCCACGTTGGGCGTACACTCCTCGTCGAACTCGGGGGCCGCACAGTCGACGCGGACGTAGGCCTCGCCCACGCTGGGGTCGATGGTCGTGAACGGGTAGGCCCCCTCGGGCACGTCGTTCATCGTCGCAGCGTTGAAGAAGGAGGACTTGCCGACGGAGGGTTTGCCGACGAGTCCGATCCGGTAACTCGTACTCATTATCCGTCCGTGGCGCGGCCAGCGTAAACGGGTTTCCCTCCGTCGCTGGGGTGGTATGCGTGGGCGTAGCAAATACGCGCGGCCGAGACGACCGAGCCGAAACGGCCCTCGCCCTAGACGTGCGTCGGCGGCTCGACTTCGGTCTCGATGTCGAGTTCGTCGGCGACGTCCTCGAGCAGGTCGCCTTTGACCTCGGAGCTCCGCCAGCCGATCTCGGCGACCAGCGGCGGCTCGAACTGCGAGCGGATCGTCTCGAGGCGCTCTTCCTCCGTCGCAACCCGCTCGCGGAGGTAGCGCGCGCCGCGGCCGTTCTCGTCGGGGTCGGGCGAGGGCGTGAGTTTGTTGGCGACGAGTCCCCGGACCGCGAGCTCTTTCTCCCGCAGATCGGCGATCGAGCGTTCGGTCTCGTTCAGCGAGAGTTCGTCGGGATTCAACACGAGGAAGAAGGCCGCGTCGTCGTGCAGCGTCGAGCCGGCAAACTCGAAGAAGGACTTGCGCTCCTCGAGCCGCGCCAGAACGGGGTCGCCTTCCATCACGCGGCGGGGCTCGTTGTTGCCGACGGCGGCCTTCTCGAAGAGGTCGATGCTGGTCCGGCGCTTGTACATCAGCCGGTCGATCCAGTCCTCGAGCAGGTCGGGCAGCCCGAGCAGGCGGAGGGTGCTACCCGAGGGGGCGGTATCGAAGACGATCCGGTCGTAGTCGTCGGCGTTGCGCATCACCTCGATGAACCGGTCGAACAGCGCGGACTCGTAGGCCCCCGGCGTCCCGTGGGCCATCTCGAGCTGGCGGTTGATCTCGTTGACCATCGAGGCCGACACCTGCTCGGAGAGGTCCTGCCGGATCTCGTCTAAGTGCCGGGTGACCTCGTCTTCGGGGTCGATCTGCATGGCCTCTAACCCCTCGATCCCCTCGACCGGTCGCGGCGAGTCGTCGAACGGCTGGTCGAACACGTCCGTGACGGAGTGGGCGGGGTCGGTCGAGACGACGAGAGTCCGGTGGCCGTCGCGGGCGCACTTGAGCCCGTAAGCGCACGACACCGTCGTTTTGCCGACGCCGCCCTTGCCGCCGAAGAAGACGAACGGCTTCATCAGAAGTGGTACTGCTGGCCCTTTCGTTCGAGGTACGTGCCGCGGTCCCACAGCCGCCGCTCCCAGGCCTCGAACTCGTCCTCGAGGTAGGGCAGCAGTTCGGCGGTGTAGTACGACACCGGCGACGGGATGCCGAAGGCGTCCGGGAAACACGCCAGGATGAACGCGTCCTCGGCGTCCTCGGCTTCCTTCTCGATCTTCTCGTAGGCCGGGTGCGAGATCATGCCGTGATAGAGCCCCCGCAGCCACTCCTCGAGCGTCTCGCGAAACGCGTCGATCCGGTCGGCCAGGTTCATGCCCGTATCTGGGTATCGAACGCTAAAAACCCTCGTGGCTCGCTTTCAAGGCGCTCCGATCCCTCTGTCCGGATATGAACGCCGACACGGACGAGGGAATTCCGGTGACGATCCTCTCGGGCAGCCTGGGGGCGGGGAAGACGACGCTTCTGAACCACCTGTTATCGAACGCCGGCGACCGGTCGCTGGCGGTACTGGTCAACGACATGGGGGAGGTCAACGTCGACGCCGACCTCGTCGCCGAGGGTTCGGAACTCGAACTCGAGGACGGCGTCGCGGAGCTGTCGAACGGCTGTATCTGCTGTGAACTGCAGGACGACCTCGAGACCGCCGTGGTCAGGCTGGCTCGCGACCGCTCGTTCGATCACCTGCTCGTCGAGTCGTCGGGCATCTCCGAGCCAGCGCCCGTCGCGCGGCTGTTCACCACCGAGTCCCGGGTCGCGGCGCTGTACGACGTCGACACGCTCGTGACCGTCCTCGACACCCCCGCCTTCCTCGAGGCCTTCGCCGGCGAGGGGACGCCCGAGCGCCGGGGCGACGAGGACGACCGGCCCCTCTCGGACCTGCTCGTCGAGCAGGTCGAGGTCTCGAACCTCGTCTTGCTCAACAAGGCGGACCGCTGTAGCGAGGCCGAACTCGAGGAGGCCGAGGAACTCGTCGGCGCGCTCCAGCCCGACGCCGAGACGATCCGCACGGAGTTCTCCGCGGTCGATCCCGACCGGCTGCTCGGGGCCAGTCTGTTCGATCCCGACCGCGTGGCAGACCTGCCGGGCTGGAAGCGCGCGCTCGAGTCGGCCGATGGTGACGGGGGGCACGAACACGCGGACGATGATGGCACGGGAGACCACCACGGCCACCACCACCCCGACGAGGTCTACGGCGTCTCCTCGTTCGTCTACCGGGCCCGGCGGCCGTTCCACCCCGAGCGGTTCGCCGCCGTCCTCCGCGAGCTGCCGCGGTCGATCGTCCGCTCGAAGGGGACCGCGTGGCTCGCCGACAACGAGATGCGGGTGTCGATCGCGGGGGCCGGCCCCTCGATCCGGGCCACCGCACAGGGCCCCTGGATCGCCAGCCTCCCCGAAGTCGAGCGGGACATGTACCGGTCGAACCGGCCGAACCTCGAGTGGCACGACGACCACGGCGACCGGCGGACGGAACTCGTGTTCATCGGCACCGACTACGACGAGGCGGCGCTGCGCGAGCGCCTCGAGGACGCGCTCGTCACCGACGCGGAGTGGGGCGACGACCTCGAGGGGCCGTTCCCCGACGAGCAGGGCGAGGAAGTCGTCGTTCGCGAACCCTGATCGGTTTCCGTCTCAACACGCGCAGTCGCGGCCGGTCGAGCGCTCGAAGCGCATCGCCGAGCCGCAGTCCGGACAGACCGGCTCTCCCTCGAGGTCGACGTCCCTGATCCGGACGGCACAGTCGTCACACCAGTAGGCGCCCGCGGAGCCGTCGTCGGGCCGCTCTTTCGGCGCGGGCGAACTGAGGGCGGTTTTGACCGAATCGATGAGCCCCATACGCGATCGGTCGACCGGCGGCCACTAATATCGTGCGACCGTGCACCACTGTCACGCGGCCGCGAGTCGGGGTCGCCCCGTCTCGGGCCGCCTAGCCGACGACGAGCGGCACGGCCAGCGCGACCAACAGGGCCCCCAGGATCGGGATGAGATAGAACACTCGCTGTGCACGGACCGCGGCCGCCACCTCGCAGTCGAGTTCGGGGCGTGCAGTCCAGATCTGTCGGTAGAAGGCGGCGACGGCGGTGACGACGAACGCCGCCGTCGAGAGCCAGATCGCCGCCTCGAGGGGCAGTCCCAGCGCCTGTCCGTACAGCGGCCCGAACGACAGCAGAGCCATGAAGGCGAGTCCGACCACCACGCCGAACGGGACCGGATCGACGGGCGTGCCGTCGCGATTTCGGAGTCGCATACCGGCGGTTCGGACTCGAGGGACAAAGAGCTAGACCGTGCGGTTTCCGGCCCGTCCGACGCGGTCGACGACGTTCGGGGCGCTCACTCGAACGAACGCCGGCGGG
>SDGW01000172.1_pt1 | contig 27468 bp, 26 predicted proteins | sample 2873831 | NCBI WGS metagenome assembly SDGW01 (sample SAMN08132700, study PRJNA421101) | hypersaline lake metagenome | isolation source: celular fraction 0.22 microns magnesium sulfate-rich crust from ephemeral... | place: Spain: Penahueca Lagoon, Toledo | collected 2011-07 | reverse complement strand
GGACGCCGACACCGCGAGTCCGCTCTCGACGCGCGTGCCGTCCACCGAGAGCGTCACCGAGGACGCGTCGACGCCCGAGAAGCCGTCCTCGTAGGCCGCCGCTATCGTCGGCGACGTGTCCGTCGTCGTCGCGCCGTCCGTCGGGCTGACCGAGGTAATCGACGGCGGCGCGTCCTCGACGTCGCCGGTCACGGCGAACGCCGAGAGCCCCGCCGCCTCGACGTCGTAGTGGTAGGCGTCGGTCGTGACGTTCGTCCGGTTCGCCGACACCCGCGACCACGAGCCGTCCTCGAGCGCCCAGAACGCCGCCGAGTCGTGCTCGACGTACAGGCTCTCGAAGCGCTGCTTCGAGAGCCGGAGCGACAGCGTCGCGCTCGAAACGTTCTCGCTCGCGACGGAGGCGTTGGCCTGTGGGAAGTACAGCGCCGTGTCGTCGTTCGCCGAGACGCCGGTCGGGTTCGCGAGCGACGTGCCGACGGTGACGCGTTCACCCGTGACGTTCGTCGTCGCGTTCACTTCGACCGCCGAGACGACCGGCGTGTCGACGGGTGTCGCGCGGTACGTCGCGTTGTCGACGTGGGAGAACGCCGCGTCCCGGCCGACGTCGTACGCGAGCGCGGTCTCGTTGCGGTTGCCCGCCGCGTCGACGACGGTCACCGTGGCCGCGTGCTCGCCGAGCCCGGGTGCAGCCGCCATCTTCCCGGTCCACTCGCCGCCGTCGGCCTTCAGTTTCGTTGCGTCGGCAGTCACCGTCGCCACAGAGGACACGTCGTCGCTCGCCGAGACGTCGACGCGGATCGGCGCCTCGGGGAGGACGTCGTCCGTCCGTGCCAGCGAGGCGTTGCCCAGCACCGGCGCGGAGCGGTCGACGGTCAGGTTCCGCGTTTCGACGGGCGAGACGTTGCTCACGTTGTCCGTGGCGCGCACCGAGACGGTGTGCTCGCCCTCACCCACACTGCCGAACGCGTCCGTCCACGAGTCGCCGTCGAGGGTCGCGTTCCGCCACGCGCCGCCGTCGAGGCGGACTTCGACGAGCGTGACGGCGGTCAGGTCGTCGGTGGCAGTGCCGGACGTCTCGACGCTCGTGTCGTTCCCGACCCACCCTTCTGTGGGTGTCGTCACGTCGACGACGGGCGGCGAGAGGTCGAGCGTCAGCGGCGCTGTGCGGGTCGCGTTCGCGTTCCCGCTCGTGTCCACTGCCTCGACGGGAAGCTCGTGGACGCCGCCGGTCGCGTTCGCGGTGTCGACCGTGACTGTCGTGTTGTAGACGTGGTCGCCGTTCGCGTCCGTGAGCGCGACCGCCTCGCCGCCGAGCGCGGATGCGTCCACGGTCACGTTCTCGACGCCGACGGCGTCCGTGACGTCCGCGGAGACGGTGACGGACGCGTCAGAGCCGACCTCGCTCGCGCCGTCTCCGGCCGCGACGGCGCGCGCGGACCCGACGGTCGGCGGGGTGCGGTCGACGCCCGTCGCGGCCAGCGAGAGCGCCACGGTGTCGCGGTCCGGGACGTCGTGCGAGAGTTCGAGCGTGGCGTCGTACTCCGCCAGCGCGTCCGCGGTGGCGTCGAGCGTGTACGTGACCGAGTCCCCCGAAGCGACCGTGCTCGGGGGCGTCGCGCTGTCGTTCGCGAGCGAGAACGCCGTAGCGTTCGCGCCCGTGACGTTGGCCTCGGTGACGTTCAGCGGGAGCGAGCCGTCGTTCTCGACGACGACGTCCGCCCGCCCGCCGTCCGCGAGGCTGACGTTCCCGAAGTCGACGGTCGGCGACGGCGTCACGCGGACGGCGGGCGCGCCGCCGGTCCCGGTCAGTGAAACGTTCGTCGGCGAGGTCGAGGCGTTGTGAGCCACCGACAGTGTCGCCGCGTAGGTCGCGCGGGCCGACGGCTCGAACGTGACGTTCGCCGTCGTGGACGCGCCGGGGTCGACGACGCGCTGGCCGCCGCCGTCGCCGAGGGCGAACGCGCTCGCGTTCTCGCCCGCGACGGTGACGTTCGTGACGTTCAGCGGCTCCGTCCCCTCGTTCGTGACGGTGACCGTCGCGGACTCGTTCGCCGTGTACAGGACGGTGCCGTAGTCGACCGGCGACGGCGTCACGGTCGGGTCGGGCGCGGGGTTGAGCGCTATCCGGCTCCCGTCGACGAGGAAGTCGGTGACGTTCAGGCCGGACGCCGAGCCGTCGTACAGCAGCGAGTTCGGCGTCGTCGTGGCGTCGAACGCGCTCGCGTCGGTCGACCCGGGGAACGGGTCGCCCGCGTCGCCCTGGTTGTTCGACTTGTCCAGGTCCCGGTCGCCGTCGGCGGCTTCGATGTCGACGAGCTTGCGTGACGCGTCGTCGTTGTCCGTCTGCGTCTCGTCGACGTGCGTGAGCAGCACGCCCTGGCCGGGGAGCGCGCTGTCGAAGCCGGTCTGCCGGCGGTTCGTCGCGAGGAAGTACTCGCCGCTCCCGCCGATTTCGACGCCGTTCGGGTTGTCCAGCCAGCGGAACGCGTCCGGGTTCGTGGTGTAGGACGCGAGCACGCCCATCTGTCCGGTGAGCGGTTGCTCGGACGGCGACAGCCAGCCCTGCTGGTACTTGTGGAACGCGACCGGATGCGCGGGCGAGTCGCCCGGTCGGTTCACGCCGTTCCACGACCCGCCGCCCATCAGCCCCCAGTCGCCGATGCCCTCGGACTGGTAGGTGGTGTCGTAGAGGTCCGTCATCCCGAAGAGGTGGCCGGTCTCGTGGGCGACGACGCCGACGGTCGTGATGCCGCTTCCGTACGTCTCCGGCTGCAGCGAGTAGGAGTTCACCGCGACGCCGTCGTCGGTGTGGTAGGCGTCGAGGCCGGCGCCCGTGAAGCTCCAGCGGTGCGACCAGATGTCGTCCGGGTCGCCGGACGCTTCCTCGCCCGCCCCCTGGTGGACGACGATGACGCCGTCGACGACGCCGTCGCCGTCGTTGTCGTACTCCGAGTAGTCCATCTCGTCGTCTGACTTCCGGACGGCCTCGCGGGCGAGCCGCGCGGCGTCGGCGTCGATGTCCCCGGCGCCGTAGTAGTCGTGGCTCTCGTCGGCGGTCTCCCAGCCGGTGACGCCCGCGGACCCGCCCGTCATGTCGAGTTCGCCGTAGGAAGCCTCCTGGAAGTAGTCCCGCACGCTCCCGGGGCCGCTGGCGACCGCGGGGTCGTCGCCGAACACGAGCTTCTGGAAGTCGGTCGTGGTGTAGCTCGTCTCCGTGTCGCTGTAGTTGATGAGGACGACCGGCATGTTCACCGTCCCCGACGCCGGCATCCCGCTCGCCGAGTCCGGGTCCGAGGAGGACAGCGACGGACCGTCGTCGGAGTCCGACGTGCTCGTCTGGAGCTGCGGGCTGCCTTGCGCGTCCCCGCGAACGTGCTTCGGCACCGACGCCGGCGGGCTGTCGACGGCCGCCTTCCGGTCCGTGGGGACGACGGCGCCGTCCTCGACGGTGGCGTACCACCACCAGTCGTCGCTCCCCCGCGTGATTGTGTAGCCGCTGGCCGTCTCCCAGCCGTGGTTGAACTCGTTGCCCCACTGGACCGCCTCGAAGGACGTCCCGTCGGGCTGCGTGAGCGTGTGCTCGTCCGACGGCGACGGAACCGCGGCCGCCGTGGCGGCGCCGAGCGAAATGGTACCTACGACGACGACAACGAGAAAGAACGATGCGGGTAACGTGCGCGTAACCGACACACCACCGCCTTAGACAGCGTGCGCATAAACGTTCGGTTTCTACTATCAGTACGTAGAATCAGTCGCAGCTCGGGTAGGCCACGCTTTCCGCGAGTCCGTCGAGCGAACCGAGTATCTCCGCGAGGTCGCTCGGCACGTCTGCGTTCGACTCGACGAGCACCTCCGTGGTGCAGCCGTCGACGTCGAACGTCAGGCGCGCCGGCGGCGCGTCGCTCGGACAGTCGCCCTCGCACTCGTAGCGCTCGGCGAACGCACTGCGATCCGCGGCGAGGACGCGGCGCTCGAACGCCAGCCACTCCGCCTCGGAGACGGTCGCGTCCGCCGACTGCTCCGACCCGTCGGGACACGTGAGGTCGACGGTCAGCTCACCGCCCTCGCGTGCGTGGAGAACGCGCGTCAGCCCGGTCGGCCCGAACTGCACGCGGCGCGTGACCTCGACAGTGTGCTCGTTCGGGTCGACCGACGCCGTCGTTCGCGTGGTCTCAGTCGTCCCCGTGGCCGACGTGGTCTGAGAACGCGAATCCCGCGCGGCGTCGTCGGCGCCGAGGCAGCCGGCGGCGACAGCCGCCGCGGCCGCCCCGAGCGACGACAGGAGGGCTCGGCGGCGCATACCCACAACCACCGCGCGTAGCGTGTTAAGACTGCTGTCGAGAGAACTCGCGGCGCTCGCTACTCCAGAGCCGCCTCGACGCGCCCCTCGAAGTCGTCCTCGTCGCGCTCGTAGACGTCGCGATGGTCTAAGACGATCTGTCCCTTCTTCGTGATCTCGTAGAGCCCGCTGTTGGGCGCGGGACCGACGCGCTCGACGAGCCCGTAGTCCGCGAGCATCGGCAGCCGCGTGTTGATGTACGCGCGGTCCTTGTCCAGTTCGTGCGAGAGGTTCACCGCGTTGTTCCGCTTCCCGTCCGCGAGCGCGTCGAGAATCTCGAAGTCGGTGGGGACGGCGAGTCTCATGCGCGGGAGAATCCGCGGGGACACCATATACGTCGTGGGTTTTCCTCGGACGGCGGCGGTGAGTTACTCCTCCCACTCCTCCCGGCGCTCGTCGGCGCCCCGCGCCTCCGCGAGCAGGTCGTCCTGGGCTTCGAGGAGGTCCGTCGCGGTGACGACGCCGACGAGGTCGAGGCCGTCCGCGACCGGGAGGTGGTGGACGCCGTAGTCGAACATCCGCGCGGACGCCGCGCGGACGGTCGCCGACGGCTCGACGGTGATCAGCGGATGGCTAGCGGCCGCATAGACCGGAATCTCGCTGAGCGGCCGGTCGTACTCGTGACCGGCGTCCAGCACGTCCACCTTCGTGAGGATGCCCGCGGGGTTGCCGTCCTTCTCGACGACGACGCTCCCGGTGCCCTCGTCGAGCATCCGGCCGACGGCGGCGCGGACGCTGTCCTCGGCGTCCGCGGCGAGCACGTCTGTCGTCATTACGTCACGAACTCGCATAGAGAGTGGTTCACACACGAAGGGCGTAGCTCTTTCGCCCGACTGCCTACGTCTCCTCCGTGTGGCGCACGTCGACAGCGACCCCGCGCGTGGCGTCAGCCATCGCCGGCCCCGGCATCGCGGCGCGCCCGACCGCGAACGCCTTCGGGCCCTCGACGACGACCTCGTCGCCGACCCGGATGTCGTCGCTGGCGTCGATGACGCCCGGCGCGAGTACGCTTCCCTCCGGAACGAAGCCGTCGATCTCCACGCGCTTGGTCGGGGCGTCGCTGGCCACCCACTTGCGCGCGCCGGCGAGCGTGAACGACAGCGTCCCGTACTGGGGGACCAGCGCCGCGAGCTGCTCGCCGTCGCCGTTCAGGGCCTGCAGCTTCGGGTACCGTCCCTGCACCGTGAGGTCGTCGAACAGCTCGTCGCCCGCGCCGTCGCCGACGTAGTAGTCCGCGACCGCGCGCAGCGTCGCCTTCTCGCGGTCCTCCACCCACATCTGGGGCTCGCCCGCGAGCGCCGCCTGCAGCTCGCCGAGGCTCTCGTCGGTCGTCGGGTGGTCCTCGACCGTGAACTCGAAGGGGACGTCGACGTCGCCGGCGACGCGCTCGCAGATGTCGCGGTAGCCCTCCTCGGGGACGTGCGCAATGACCCGCGAGTAGTCCGTCCGGTCGAGGTAGCGCCGCAGCACGCGCGCGACGAAGTCCTGCTCCTCCTCGCTCCAGCGGCCCGTCACCACGCTGTCGTAGTGCTGAGCCGGGTACGTCAGCTCCAGTTCCTGGGGGACGACGCCGATGGGCGACGTCATCGAGACCACGTGCGCGCGGTAGTTCGCGGCGTCCTGGAACTGGCGGTGGCTCTGGCTCTCGCTGTACGGCTTCTTCGCCGAACACGGCACGAGCAGGAGCGGGTGGTCGTCGAGGCGCTTCCGGTACCGAGTCGTCACGCGCTCGGCGAAGCGCTGGATCTCGACGCGACGGAGCGCGTCCTCGGTCGCCGACAGCAAAAGCGAGTCCCGCATCACGGGCGTGCGTTCTTCGAGGTAGCCGTACTGCTGGTCGAACTCGCGGAACGCCGCGGTCACCCACGCCTCGTGCCGGGACTGCCCCTCGACGTAGTCGCGCAGGCGACCGTCCCGAATCCGGCGGCGCACCCGCCCCAGCTCGGCTTTCAGCGCGTTCACGTTGTGGTCGACGCAGTCGTCACGGTCGAACTCGGCGACGGGCTGCTGGCACGCCGGACACGAGCACGGGAGCTCGTCCAGGTCTTCGAGGTCGTAGGCGCCCTCCGTCGTGAGGTACCGGCCCTGCGTCCCGCGGACCACTGCGCGGTCGGCGTCCACGAGGTCGACGCCCGCGTACACGAGCACGGCGACGTTCCGCGGCGTCGCCACCCCGGAGAGGTAGAGCGCGGTGTCGTCCGGAATCGCCTCCCGGGTGTCGACGACGGCGTCCCGGAACGCCGCGCCGTGCCCGACGATGCCGGGGGCGCCCGACAGCACGTACGCGTCGGCGCCGTAGTCGTCGGCGGTCTGCGGGGAGACGACGGCCGCGCTCGGGAACGCCACGTCCGGGTAGTCGGGCGCGAACGACGCCTGCACTTCCTCCGCGGTCCCGGACGGGAACCCGCGGTACGGCAGCACGGTCAGCGCGGACTCGTCGCCCGCCGGGCGGTCCCGTCGCTGCACCCACTCGCTGCCCGCGTCCTCGACGACGTCGTCCGCGAGCGTCGGCGTCGTCACCGACTCGGCGAGCCGGAGCTCGCCCACGCGCGCCGCGGCGTCGCGCGCGTGCACCTCGAAGTACTCGGTCATACAGCGTCGTCGGGCCCGCGCGCTCAATTGCCTTGCCTTTCGGCGGAAAGCACTTGTCGCCCCCGAGAGAACGCCCGGCGATGCACTCGCCCTCCAGGCGCGGCGTGCTCGCCGCCAGCGGCGGCCTCCTCGCGGGCGGCTACGCCGCGCGCCCCCGCCTCGACACCGAGTCGCCGCCCGACCCCGTGCCGCTCGCGTGGGCGGCGACCGAGTGGCCGTACCCCGACTACGACCCGCAGCGCACGCGGAATCCGCCGCCGGAGAGTGCGCCCGACGGCGACCTCGTCGAGCAGTGGCGCTACCCAGTACCCGGGCGGGCCCCCGACGTCGCTGTCGCGAACGGCCGGACAGTCGTCGGACTCGCCGCGGCATCGGCGCCTCGCGTCGCGTCCCTGGACGTCGACACCGGCGACCAGCAGTGGGCTGCCGCGACCAGTGGGTCGCAGGCCGCCTCCGTCGCTGCGCCGGGCGACCGAGTGTTCGCGCGGGGACGGGACCGCGACACTTTCGCGTCGCTGGCGGCGAGCGACGGTAGCACGCTGTGGACAGCCGCCGGGGGAGAGAATCGACCGTTTCTCGGCGGCGGTCGACAGTACGTCCTCGACGCGACGGACGGCACCGTCAGCGTTCGGGCGGTGAACGCGCGGACAGGCCACCGGCTCTGGACGGCTGACGTGCCAGGCGGATACTTCCCAGAGGCCGCGTACGTCGCAGCCGACGACCGCGTCGTCGTCAACACGGACCGAACGACGACCTGCCTCGACGCCACGGACGGCGCTACGGTCTGGCACGAGGACGTCGGCGGGAACGGGTTCGCGTACGGCCCGGTCGTCGCCAGCGGCCGCGTCTTCCGCGCGGCGTTCCAGTCCGGCATCACGGCGCTGGACGCCGCGTCTGGCGACGTGCTGTGGCAGGAGCCGTTCGACCCAGAGTTACGGGACGCCGGGAACCCGCAGGTCGCGCGGTACTTCGCCGTCGGCACCGCGACCGACGCGAGGCTCCTCGCAGTGGAGCGTCACGGCGACAGCCGACCCGAACAACTGGCCGCGTTCGACGCGGCGACTGGCGAGCGACAGTGGCGCACTGAGTACGGCAGCGAGACGAGCGTCTCGCGACCCACAGTCGTCGACGACGGCGTGTTCGCGAGCGTCGGGTCCAAGCAGCAACAGGAGCTCGTCAGGTTCGACCTCGCAGACGGCGAGCGGACGGACGCCTGGACGCTTCCGGCGTACGGCAGCGCGCCAGTCGTCGCGGACGATTGGGTGTTCGTGCCGACGCACGACGCCCTCCTCGCGTTCGCTTAGTCCGCGGCAGCGATGTCCACCGTGTCGACGCGGGCGGGCACGCGGTCGAGGGCGGTGTCCGGCCAGCCGCGGTGCGCGAGCGTGAACTCGGCCTCGGGATTGGCGTCGGCGAGCGCGGCGACGCCGTCGGCGGCGGCCTCGTAGCCCGCGCGGTCCATCCGGTCGGGCGTTTCGGCAGTCAGCGGGTACGTCGTGGACAGCGAGCGCGGGAACGGCCCGAACGGCGGGACGACGTTCCACCACTCGTCGAAGTCGTCGTTCCCCGAGCCCTCCGTGAGGAGGACGTCACCGTCCGGGGAGAGGCGTTCGAGGCGACGGTGGTGACGGACGACTTCGGGGCGGCGCGCGCTCTCCGCGGACGTGTAGAAGAACGCGTCCTTGCTCGCTGGGTCCGTGGTCTCCAGCTGCTCGCTGTGGTCGAGGAGCGCGCGCAGGCCGTCCAGGGTGCGAGGGTGGGCGTGGGCGCGCGCCTCCACGAGCTCCATGAGGTTCCCGGACTTGATGGCCTGCTTGACGCGCCGGAGCTCGCCGAAGGAGACGTGGAGGTTGTGCTCGGCGAGCAACTCCTCGCGGGCGGCGTCGCCCATGCGCTCGACCTCGTCGGGCGTGTGCTCCGAGCAGACGGGGCACTCGCAGGGGAAGTAGTGGAGGCTGTCGAGGTGCTCGGTGCCGTGGACGGTGAGGTAGCGGTCGTCGCGGGCGTAGATGGCGTACGCCGCCGAGTCGAGGAGGTCGCAGCCCAGCGCGGCCGCGAGCGCGAACATCATCGGGTGGCCGGCGCCGAACAGGTGGACCGGGGCGTCTCGGCCGAGCCCGCGTTTGGCGGCGAGCACCACGTCGGAGACGTCGTCGTAGCGGTACTGGTTCATCAGCGGGACGACCGCGCCGACCGGGAAGAGGTCCAGATCCGTGCCGTAGGCGTGCCGGGCGGCCTCCTCGCGGAGGTCCGGGAACGTCGCTCCCTGCACGGGCGCGTTCACGAGCATGTCGCCGACGTCGACCGTTTCGGCGAGTTCGAGGCGCTCCTGCGTGGTCGCGAGCTCCGCCGCGGCCTGCTCGCGGTCGGCGTCCGGCGGCGTCGGGATGTCCACGGGCGTCCCGACGTCGCTGCCGATGTCGTGCTGGAACCGGAGAATCTCCTCGGTCGTCGTGTCGATCTCGCCGTACTCGGCGAGCTGGAAGCTCCCCGAGTCGGTCATGATTGCGCCGTCGAACCCCAGCATCTCGTGGAGGCCCTCCTCTCTCGCGCGCTCGTGGAGGTCCGGGTCGCTGTTGATGATGTAGGAGTTCGTGATGAGCATCTCCGCGCCGAACTCGGAGAACCGCGACGGCTCGACGGTTATCAGGTTCGGGTTGACGACCGGCATCAGCGTCGGCGTCTCCACGGTCACGCCCGCCCGCGGAACCTCCAGTTCGCCGATGCGGGCGGCGCCGTCCTGCGCGGTCACCTCGAAGACCTCTCTCATTGCCCCGTCGTAGCCAGCGCCTGCGCCTAAGGGTTTCTTTGTCCTACTCGCTCGTCTCCACGTAGAAGACGCGCTCGCGGGGGACGCGACGGACGGTGCTGCCGTCGTCGCTGGTCACCAGCCAGTGGCCGGTGTCGTCGTCGAAGCCGAGGTTCGCGTCGCTGGTCTGCCAGTTCGTGACCCCGCCCTCGGGGTCCTCGTAGACGATTGCGCCCATACCCGGGCGTCTCGGCCGCCCGCGATAAAGCCGGCGGCTACGGGAGCTCGTAGTTGAGCACGCCCAGCGCGGTGCGGCCGTCCCGAACCTCGCCGCTCCTGACGGCCGCGAGCAGGTCGTCGTAGGGAGTCGTCGTCACGCGGATAGACTCGTTGAAGTCGAGGTCCTGTTCGCCGGTCGGCCGGCACCCCTCCGCGACGAAGTAGTGGTGGACCGCGTCCGCGACGCCGTTCGTCGGCTCGAACTCTCCGAACTTCTCGACTGACTCGGCCTCGTAGCCCGTCTCCTCGGCGAGTTCGCGGTGGGCGGCGGCTTCGAGGTCGGCGTCCTCGTCCTCGACGCCGCCGGCCGGAAGCCCGCGGTTCACGCGCCCGACCGCCTGGCGCCACTCCTCGATCAGTACGACGTCGCCGTCGGGCGTGAACGCCAGCAGGACGACCGCGGGGTCGTCGACGAGGTAGTCGAAGTCCGTCTCCGTACCGTCCGGCAGCCGGACGTCCTCGTGGACGATGTCGAAGCCCGGACACTCGTAGGCCACGCGGCGGTCCGTCGTCTCCCACGCCAGCGAGTCGTCCGCCGAATCCTCGTCGGTCACACTCGGGCTTCGTCGCCGCTCGAAAAAAGGCTGCCGTGCCGCGGGAGCGGTCAGAACAGCGCCGCGACCTGCTCGCGGGTCGCCGCCAGCCCCTCGGAGTTGTCCACGACCGCGTGCTCGCGCTCCACGCTGTCGAAGCGCTCGCGGTACTGCTGGTGGATCTCGAAGTCCGCGTCGCTGGCGTCCTCCGAGCGCTGTCGGATGCGCTCGCGGACGACGTCCTCCTCGCACTCGACTTTCACGAACGTCGCCGCCACCCCGAGGTCCTCGGCGACCTCGCGAACCTCCTCGCGGAGGTCGCTGTGCTGGAAGGTCCCGTCGAGGACGACGCTGTACCCGCCGCGAACGACCGCGGCCGCGCGCTCGAACAGCTCCTCGTACACCGCGCGCATCTCCTCGTCGGTGTACTCGGGGTCCTCGAAGAGGTCCGTCCGCACGACGTCCGTCCGCAGCAGCTCCCCGTCGAGCAGCTCCGTCGCGTGCTCGGCGACGGCCGTCTTCCCCGCGCCCGGCAGCCCGCAGACCACGACGATTCGCGGCTGCCGCCCCGCGTTCGATCCGTCCGCTGTGGCGCGCTGTCCGCTCACAGTAATCGACTGGGTTACGGAGCGCCCGCAATATGAAGCTGTGGAATCCGCGCCGGAGCGTTGCCGCGACCCACGGCTTTAGTAGCGCGTGCGGACGCCGACGCAACGATGCACGCGTCAGGGCACCGCGCCGTGCTCGTCGCGCTCGCGGTAGTGCTGGTGGCCACCACGGGGGCGAGCGCAGCGGACAGCGACGCTAACGAGGGAACGCGAATCACTGGAGTCGACGAACGCTCCGAGCCGGTAGTGACGGAGCGAATCACCGTGTCGAACGCGTCCGGAGACACCGCTGTCGTCGAGTACGAGTACCGAATCCCGGCGGGCGTCGACAGACTCGTCGTCTCCCACGCCGACGCCCCGCAGGCGTACCCGGAGCCGACGACGGCGAATCTCGAGGTGCTGTCGTCCTCGGACTACGGCGGGACCTACGAGTGGACGGGGAACGAGACCGAGAGCGGGACGGCGACGCTGCGCTTCCGCGTCGCCCTCCAAACGGAGTCGGTGGACGCCCAGGGCCCGGGCGTAGCGGGCGACGGCTGGCAATTCCTGAATCTCCCGTGGGTCACCGTACAGCGGCCGACCGAGGTCGAGACCGAGCGCCGCGTCGCGTCCGAAAGCGGGTTCACGACGCCCGAGCGCGCGTACGTCGGCGCGTACGACGAGGTCACCGAGCGCGTCGACAACCAGACGTTACACCTCGTCGTTCCGCCGGACGCGGACCTGCACGCGTCCCGAGACGCGGTACTGGACTCACTGGTTGACGCAGCGCGGCGGTTCCCGAACGTCGACGACGACCCGCACGTGTACGCCGTCGCGCTCCCCGCGCACATCGAGTCCTCGTGGGGCGGCAACAGCCGGGACGCTGCTTTCTGGGTGGACGCGGACAGCCGACCGTCCGGCCCCGACAACACGTGGGTCCACGAGTACGTCCACACCCAGCAGGCGGGGTCGCTGACCAGTACGGACGACTGGTTCACGGAAGCCAGCGCCGAGTACTACGCGGCGTCGCTGAGCGCGTACGGCGGCGACCCGGAGGACGCCCGCGACCACGTCGCCGAGGTCGGCCATCCCGACGCCGTCCTCACCGAAGCGGACACGAACGACCACCGGCTCGTCGAGTACAAGAAAGGGTCGCGAGTGTACGCCGCCCTCGACGCGCGCATTCGGCGTGCGACGAACGGGTCGGCGTCCGCGCTAGACCTCTTCCGCGACGTGTACGGCGAGGACGGGCCACTCCTGCACTCGGAGTTCCGCGCGCTCGTCGCGGACTATCTCGGCGAGGAGGCGACACGCGAGTTCTTCGACAAGTACGTCGCCGGCAGCGACGTCCCGGAGATGCCCGAACGCCACGTCGTCACGCTGACGCCGACAGGGGACGCGGACGACGACGGCGTCTCGAACTGGCAGGAGGAACGCGCCGGCAGGTCGCCGTTCGGCGAGGACGCCGGCTCCGACCTCCCGACGAGGGACCTCGTCGTCGCCGGAACGCTGCTCGCCGTCGCCGGCGTCGCCGGCGCCGGTACCGTCGTCGTCGCGCTCGCACGCATCGCCGAGTTCGCTATCGACAGGTCACCGGGGATACTCCGCCGGCGCTCGCTCGCTCGCCTCGCCGGCGTCGCGGTCGCTGCCAGCGTCGCCTTCGCCGTGTACGCCTCCCTGTCGGTCTAACCGACACCCGCCTCCCGGAAAGGCGCGAGTGTCGGTCCGTTCGCGTCACGATACTTCGACTCCCGACTCGGCCTGGAACTCCGCGACGCACGCCGAACAGAGCACGAGTTCCATCTCCGTCGGCTCGCTGTCCCCCCGAGTGAACCGGACCGTGTACCCCGTGGCGTCCTCCCCGTTACCGCAGTTCGTGCAGGTCATCCGGTCGCTCTACTACAGCGGTACGCGAACTATTCACGCCTGACTGGTCAAGCCGTTTTACCCAGTGTTCGTCCAGTATTACCGAACCCCGGGTTCGACTCGCGACGGTCAGTCGATCGCGCATGCCGATTTAACGCCCGGTTAAGGCCGTGGCCTGAAGTTGTTAGGAGTGTCGTACTTTGCGTGAGGCTTTAAGTACGCGCAGGAGAGAGGGGCGTCAAGCACGGACTCGCGAACGGAGGGGGAAGACGGCTGACCGACACCGTTCCAGTCTGTGCAGGCACACCAACATGAAGGAAATCAGCTTTGAGATCCCTGACCGCGACGAGCGCGGGGTGTCGCCGGTCATCGGCGTCATCCTGATGGTAGCGATCACAGTCATCCTGGCCGCCGTCATCGCGAGTTTCGTGCTCGGGTTCGGCGACTCCGTTAGCGAGAACGTCCAGGCCGGCGCGGACATCAGCCAGACCAACGACGGCAACGCGACGACGACGTGGATCAGTGAGGGGAACGCGCAGACCCTGAACATCTCCGTCGCGAACAACGATACCAGTACGGTTCAGATGGACGGAAGCCCGGTCACCTCGACAGAGTTGAACAACGTCGGCGATACTGTACGGATCACCGCCGACAGCGAAGACGAGATCACGGTCACCGTGACCGCGACCGGTAGCGGTGGCGCGCGCACCGTCGTCACGCAAGAAGAGATCACGGTCGGGTCCGGAAGCTAACGGCCTTCCCTACGCTGCCGTTTCTCTTGTCGCACACGCGTAGCCGCGAGTACGCACTGCCGAGGCTGTCCCCGAGAACGGCGTAGCTGCGCTCAGTCGAAGATGCCGTTGTTCAACCGATACGTTCCCTCCTGCCGGCCGCCGCCGTCCGCGCAGCGCAGCACGCCGAGTTCCCACATCGACTTCAGCGTCTCGCGGACGGTGCCGCGTCCGAGGGGGGCGTCGATTTCAGCGAGGACCGCGTCGGGCGTGACGTCGGCTGCGGGGTCGGCGGCGACGCGGAGCGTCGCGTTCCAGATGCGGTCGCGCTCCGTGACCATGTTCGGGTACTGAACGTCGTTGGCGCTTAACAGTTTCCCGTGGTCGCGCCGCGGGAGAACGACCGGCGACCGGCGGACACCTGCCGCGTCAGGCGCTCCCCGGTTCCGGCCGCTCCCCGAGCGTGACGCTGACGTTCGTCCGCGCGCCGTCGCGCAGCACCGTCAGGCTGACCGTGTCGCCGGGCTCGGAGCTCAGCAACAGGAACTCCTTGAGGTCCTGCCCTGACTCGATTGGGCTCCCACCTGCGGCGACGATGACGTCACCGCCGACCGGGACTCTGACGCCGGAGACGTTCTCGACGGCGGTCGCGCCCTGGAGCGTCCCAGTGGCGGGCCCACCCTCCGCGACGGCCGCGACGTACGCCCCCTGGGTCGCGTTCAGCCCGTTGGCCTGGGCTATCGCGGGGGTCACGTCAGCGCCGGCAATGCCTAGATAGGCGTGTTCGGCGTCGCCGTCCTCGATCAGTTCGGGCACCACTTCGGAGACGACAGTGGCGGGGACGGCGAATCCGATGTCTTCCGCGCCCTGGGCCGACAGGCCCGCGGTGTTGACGCCGACGACCGTCCCGTCACAGGTGACGAGCGGACCGCCGCTGTTGCCGGGGCTGATGGCGGCGTCGGTCTGGAGGACCTGCGGGAGCGTGTACCCCTCCGTCGTCGGGAGCGCGCGGTCCGTCCCGCTGACGATGCCCGACGTGATGGTCTCGTCCAGCCCGAACGGATGGCCCAGCGCCGCCACCTTCTCGCCGGGCTCGGGCAGCGACGACGCCACCTCGAACGACTCGACGTAGGACGGCGTCTCGGAGACGCGCACGACCGCCAGGTCCGTCAGCCGGTCGGCGCCGACGACCGTCCCGTTGACCTGGTCGCCCTCGCGGAACTCGATGGTGACCGACGACGCGTCACCGACGACGTGGGCGTTGGTCACGATCAGGTTCTCCGACCCGTTCTGGGCGGTCTCGACGACGAACCCGGTTCCGCCGCCCTGACCGCGAGTCACGGACACCACCGAGTCGACGGTCTCGTCGTACAGCTGCTGGTAGTTACACGTGTCCTGGAGGCTCGACGCGTCGGCGCCCGCCTGCGACGTGATCCCAGAGACGCCGAGCGGGACGACGGAGCCGACGAGCAGTGCGACGACGACTATCGTAGTGAATTGCTGCCGTACCATCACGCGTTTTCTCGGTTGCCGGCCTCATGATACGTGACGACTGTTTCCCGAGTTGCCGGCGGTTACGGGCGCTGCTCTCCGTCGGTAACTGGAGTACGCCCGCCCTTCGACCGCTCCACCGGCGCGAGTGAGACCGCCGTCTGGCAGTGGTATTCTCCGCGTACCAGAGAACGTCCGTCCAGCGCCAGTGGAAGTCGTCGCCTCCGAGAACACGGACGTACCTCGTCTGCGACGCCGCAGGGAGACGACGATCTCGCTAAATCGGTCGATTCCGGCCCCACACGTAGTGTAGTCCGGGCCGCGTCTGACAACCGCAGAGCGGCCGCTAAGTGTCGAGAAATGCGGGAAAAGGGGTATAAGGGTAGTGGGCCGGCACGAATTTGAATCGTGGTTACGGCCACCCGAAGGCCGAAGGATACCAAGCTACCCCACCGGCCCGCACTCGTGGGTTGGCCAGTGAGCGGTTTAACGCTTCCGAATCGCTGGAAGTGGTGGGCGGGCTCTGCCGGCGACCGGGGCGTGTGGTGACCCGTTGCACGAGTTGGTAAATGCCAACAGCACCGTTAACTGGGAGGCACGGCTGGAGCTAGATAGACTTCGATGAGCGACGATACACCCAAACACGAAGCGGACGACTCCCAGCCCGACGAGGGGAAGGGGGAGCACTGGAATCCGAAAGGTGTCGACGACTGGTGGCCGAACCTGCTCGACGTCGACGTCCTCGACGACAACGCCCACAACGTCGGCCCGCTCGACGACGACTTCGACTACGCGGAGGCGTTCGACTCGATCGACTACGAGGAGCTGAAGGCCGACATCGAGGACGTGATGACGACCTCGCAGGACTGGTGGCCGGCCGACTACGGTCACTACGGCCCGATGTTCATCCGGATGGCGTGGCACAGCGCCGGGACGTACCGGACCGCCGACGGCCGCGCCGGCGCGTCCGGCGGCCTCCAGCGCCTCCCGCCGGAGAGCAGCTTCCCGGACAACGTGAACCTCGACAAGGCCCGCCGCGTGCTCCAGCCGGTCAAGCAGAAGTACGGCCGGAAGCTGTCGTGGGGCGACCTCATCATCCTCGCCGGGAACGTCGCCCTGGAGTCGATGGGCTTCGAGACGTTCGGGTTCGCGGGCGGCCGCGAGGACGAGTTCAAGCCCAACCACGCCGTCGACTGGGGCCCCGAGACCGAGTGGGAGACGACCTCCCCCGAGCGCTTCGAGGGCGACGAGGAGACCGGTGAGCTCCGCGACCCGCTCGCGAACACCGTCATGGGCCTCATCTACGTGAACCCCGAGGGCCCGTACGGCGAGCCGGACGTCGAAGGCTCCGCGGCGAACATCCGCGAGGAGTTCTCCCGGATGGCGATGGACGACGAGGAGACCGTCGCGCTCATCGCCGGCGGCCACACGTTCGGGAAGGTCCACGGCGCCGACGACCCCGAAGAGAACGTCGGCCCCGAGCCCGAGTCCGCGCCGATGGAGCAGCAGGGCCTCGGCTGGGTCCAGAAGCACCTCGAGGACAAGTCCGGCGGCCTCGACGTCATCACCAGCGGCATCGAGGGCCCGTGGACCGACGCGCCGATCCAGTGGGACATGGGCTACATCGACAACCTGCTGAACCACGACTGGACGTCGGTCAAGGGCCCCGGCGGTGCGTGGCAGTGGGAGCCGGTCGGCGACGAAATCGAGGAGGCGCCGTCCCCGCACGACCCCGAGGAGACCGAGGAGCCGATGATGCTGACGACGGACGTCGCGCTGAAGCACGACGACGACTACCGGGAGATCCTCGAGCGCTTCCAGGAGAACCCCGACGAGTTCCAGCAGGCGTTCGCGAAGGCGTGGTACAAGCTCATCCACCGCGACATGGGCCCGCCGGAGCGGCTCGTCGGCCCGGAGGTTCCGGAGGAGACGTTCACCTGGCAGGATCCCGTTCCGGACGCCGACTACGAGCTCGTCGGCGACGAGGAAGTTGCCGAGCTCGAGCAGGAGCTGCTGGACTCGGACCTCTCGCGCCAGCAGCTCGCGAAGACCGCGTGGGCGTCCGCGGTGACGTACCGCGACAGCGACAAGCGCGGCGGCGCGAACGGCGCGCGCATCCGCCTGGAGCCCCAGCGCAGCTGGGAGGCCAACGAGCCCGAGGAGCTCGCTGAGGTCCTCGATGCCCTCGAAGCCATCCAGGAGGACTTCAACGGTTCCCGGAGCGACGACGTCCGCGTCTCGTTGGCGGACCTCGTCGTGCTGGGCGGCAACGTGGCCGTCGAGCAGGCGGCGGCCGACGCCGGCTACGACGTGGACGTGCCGTTCGAACCCGGACGCACGGACGCCACCCAGGAGCAGACCGACGTGGAGTCCTTCGAGGTGCTCGAACCGGAGGCCGACGCCTTCCGGAACTACCTCGGCGGCGGATACGACGACCGGCCGGAAGACCGGATGATCGACAAGGCGGAGCTGCTGAACCTCTCGCCGTCCGAGCTGACGGTGCTGGTCGGCGGCATGCGCGCGCTCGGCGCGACGTACGGCGACGACGACCGCGGCATCTTCACGGACGAACCGGGCGCACTCACGAACGACTTCTTCGTGAACCTCCTCGACATGGGCTACGAGTGGAAGGCGGTCGACGAGGACGAGGAAGTCTTCGAGGTCCGCGACCGCGAGTCCGGCGACGTCGAGTGGGAGGCCACCCGATTCGACCTCGTCTTCGGCTCGAACGCGCGCCTGCGCGCCATCGCGGACGTCTACGCGGCCGACGACGCCGAGGAGAAGTTCGTCCAGGACTTCGCGGACGCCTGGAGCAAGGTCATGAAGCTCGACCGCTTCGACCTCGAATAGTCCGGCGACCCGCAGTTTTCTTTGGCGCTCGCGACGCCCAGCCGTGCGGCCGTCACTCGACGCGCGCTTCCACGTAGTCGACCGCTTCCGCGGGCGTCTCGGCCGCCTCGACGTGTGGCGCGTCGGGCGCGCCGATACCAGCGATCGGCCGGTCGTAGACGGAACCGAACCCGACTTCCGAGAGCGTGCCGCCCGCGCCGTCGACCGCGATTACTGCGTCCCCGTTCATCACGACGAGGGCGTTCCGCGCGTGCCCGATTCCGGTCGCGACGGCCGTGTCCACGTACTCGTTGGCGGCGCGTCGGTCCTCGCCCGGGAGGATGCCGATAGTCCGGCCGGCGGCCTCGCTCGCGCCGCGGCAGGCCGCCTCCATCACGCCGCCGAGGCCGCCACAGACCACGTGTGGCCGCGCTCGGCGAGCAGCCGGCCGACCTCGCGAGCGTCCGCGACGGCAGCGTCCGTGGGCGCGCTCGCCCCGATGACGTCCGCAACCGACTGGTTGCGGGCACGTCAGAACTGCGTTCTGACGGCGCTCACCCGCATCAGTACTCCGTGAAGCCGTCGGTGTCGAGGTAGTTGTGCGCGACCGTAATCGTGTGGTCAGCGTGGAGCACCTCGGGGCCGACGCGCACCCGCCGGTCGCTGCGCTCGGCGAGCAACTCCGCCTCCGCGCCGGTGAACTCCTCGTGGTCCGAGAGCACGAAAATCGGGTCCTCCGGGGGTTCGACGTCCGCGAGCGGGTCGCCGTCCTCGTGGAGTTCCACGACGGTCCCGTCGGCGTCATCGAGGACCGCCTCGAAGCCGCGCTTGGAGACGTGGATGCCGGGCGTCGACTCGGCCTCCCGGTGGCCGATGGCGCGGTCTTTCGCCTCCAGTGCCTGCCTGAGCAGGCCGGCGATGTTGCGCTCGTCGGGGTTCATGTAGCGGAGGTCGCTGCCGTCGACGCGGACGGTCACCTCGTCGCCGAGCACGAGATGTACCTGAACGTCCCGTCGGATGTCGTGCGAGAGGAACAGCGCGGCGTTCACGCACCGGCAGAGCACGTCGAGGCGGCCCGCGCCGCCCGCGAGGTCGTCGAGCGAGAAGTCGGGGTGGGTCGGCGCGCGGTGGCCGAGGACGACGAACTGGCGCATGGCCGGACTGTCGGAGCGGGCCGGCTTACGTGCATCGGGTTCGAAAGCGGTGGGGTGGCCGGCAACCGCAGGAATCCTTTTACTGGCCGGTGCCGAAACGCGACCGATGGCTGACACGCGAACGCCGCGGTCCGCGCCGCGCAGGGGGCGGCAGTGAGCGAAGTCGTCTTCTGGGTGCTGGTCGGGCTGGCGACCGTGGTGAGCCTCGGGACGGCGTGGACGCTCGGCGCCAACAGCAACTCGCCGCCGTTCGCCCCGGCAATCGGGGCCAACGCCATCTCGACGATGAAGGCGGCGTTCGCCATCGGCATCCTCGCCGCGCTCGGCGCGCTCACGCAGGGCGGCAGCATCTCCGAGACGGTCGGCTCCGGCCTCGTCGACGGCGTCGCCATCACGTCCCTCGCAGCGACGGTCGGGCTCCTGACCGCGACCGGGTTCATGGCGTTCGGCATCTACAGCGGCTACCCGGTCCCCGCGGCGTTCGCGACCACGGGCGCGATGGTCGGCGTGGGGCTGTCACTGGGCGGGGAGCCGGCGGTGGACACCTACCGGCAGATAGCCACCTTCTGGGTGCTGGTACCGCCCGTCTCCGGGAGCCTAGCGTACGCCACGGCCACGCTGTTGCGTCGCGACGACGTCCCGGAGACGGTGAGTATTCCGCTCCTGGCCGCGCTGGTCGGCGCCGTCGTCGCGAACGTCCCGCTGAGCGTCCTCCCCGCGCCGCCCGGAGAACAGGGCTCGCTGGCCGGCCTCGTCTCACTCGTGGTCTCGACGCCGACCGTCGCCGGCGTGGACGCGGCAACGGCTCTCGCGACGCTCGCCGTCGCAGCAGCGAGTTTCCACCTCATCCGCCGCCAGACGGTCGCCTCCGCCGACCGCGGAATCAAGACGTTCCTCATCGTGCTGGGGAGCATCGTCGCGTTCTCCAGCGGCGGCAGTCAGGTCGGACTCGCCACCGGCCCCCTCGAGAACCTCTACGGGACCGAGCTCGGCCTGCCGAGTTTCGTCCTGCTCACACTGGGCGCGGTGGGCATCCTCGGCGGCGCCTGGATGGGGTCACCCCGCCTGCTCCAGGCCACCTCGCGGGAGTACGCCCAGCTCGGCGTCCGCCGGTCCATCGCGGCGTTAGTCCCCGGGTTCGTCATCGCGCAGGCGGCCATCCAGTTCGGCATCCCCATCTCGTTCAACAACATCATCCTCTCGGGCATCATCGGCGGCGGCCTCGCTGGCGGCTCCGCGGGCGTCTCCCGGCGGAAGATCCTCACGACGCTGGTCTTCTGGGTGGTGACGCTCGCCGGCTCGGTCGCTATCGGCTACGGCCTCTACAAGGCGGCTGCGCCGTTCCTCGCCCAGTAGCCTCAGCGGACGACGGTCACCGTCACGGGCGCCTCCGCGACGACCGACGTGGCGACCGTGCCCAGCAGGCGCGAAGCGATGCCGCTGGTCCCCCCGTGTCCACCCATCACGACGTGGTCCACGTCGCTGTCTTCGACGTAGGCGACGATCGTCTCGGCCGGCTCGCCCTCCCCGACGACTGTTTCGACGTCGCGGCCCGCTTCGCTGGCCGTCTCTCTGGCGGCTTCGAGCAGTTCCGTGGCCCGCTCACGGGCGGTCTCGCGTCGCTGCTCGGCTCGGTCGAGGACGCCGCTCTCGCTCATTCCGCTGCTGACGGGCGTGGCCACGCTCAGCACCGTCGTCCGGCAGTCGAACACGGCGAGTGCGTGTGCCAGCGCCTCCTCGGCCAGCGGCGACCCGTCCAGCGGGACGAGCACGTGCCGTGGCTCCATACGCCACGTCGGTCGGCCAACCACATGAATTGGGGGCACGCCCGGTTCGTGACGCCCACCCGAGGACCGAAGCATACGTACCACGGGCACGCGAGAACACGCACATGACCATCGTAGAGGACGCGCGGCGGGTGCTCGCCGAGGACCCGATCTGCGACGCGTGTGTGGGGCGGTGTTTCGCGGACCGGAGTTTCGGGTTGACGAACGCCGAGCGGGGGCGAGCGCTCCGAACCACGGTCGCCCTCGAGGACGACGAGCCCTACGAGGCGGTCGACGCCTCGGAGTGCTGGGTCTGCGAGGGCGCGTCGGGGCGCTTCGACGAGTTCGCGGCTCTCGTGGTCGATGCGCTCGACGACCAGCGCTTCGACACGTACCAGGTGGGGACGCGGGCGCCGCCGCTCGTGGAAGAGAACGAGACGATGCTGCGGGATCTGGCGGACCTCGACGAGGACGCGGGCGAGCTGTTCAAGTCCGAATGCAACCGCGAGGTCGGCAAGCGCGTCGGCCGGGAGACGGGCGCGGACGTGGACTTCGAGCGCCCGGACGTGCTCGCGGTGCTGGACGTCGAGGACGAGTCCGTGGACGTGACGGTGAACTCGGCGTTCGTCTACGGGCGGTACCGCAAGCTCGAGCGCGGGATTCCGCAGACGAAGTGGCCGTGTAGCGACTGCAACGGCACGGGGACGATGGTGGACTCGCCGTGCCCGCACTGCGACGGCACGGGCTTCCTCTACCCGGAGAGCGTCGAGCAGTTGACCGCGCCGCCCGTCGTGGACGCGATGGACGGCGAGGCGGCGTCGTTCCACGGCGCGGGCCGCGAGGACATCGACGCGCTGATGCTGGGGACGGGCCGGCCGTTCGTCGTCGAGGTCGAGAGCCCGCAGGAGCGCCACCCCGACCCCGACGCGCTGGAGGACGCCATCAACGAGTACGCGGAGGGGAAAGTCGAGGTCGAGGGGCTGCGGCTGGCGACCTACGAGATGGTCGCGCGCGTGAAGGAACTGGACGCGCGGAAGCGCTACCGCGCGCAGGTGGAGTTCGGCGACCCGATCTCGGAGGACGCGTTCGCGGACGCGCTCGCGGAGCTCGACGGCGCGACGATTCAGCAGGAGACGCCCCAGCGCGTGAAACACCGGCGCGCGGAGAAGGTCCGGGAGCGCGACGTCTACGACATCGAGGGCGAGCTCACGGACGACACGCACGCGGTCGTGGAGGTGGAGGGCGAGGGCGGCCTCTACATCAAGGAGCTCGTCTCCAGCGACGAGGAGCGCACGGAGCCGAGCCTCGCGGGCCTGCTCGGCGTCGGCGCGACGGTGACCGCGCTGGACGTGGTGACTGTCGAGGGCGAACGCGACGAGTTCGAGGACGAGGCGTACTTCCGCGAATGAGGCGGTTCGGCGTCGACGAAGCCGGGAAGGGGCCCGTTCTGGGGTCGATGTTCGCGGCGGCGGTCGTCGGCGACCCCGGCGACCTCCCAGAGGGCGTCGCGGACTCGAAGCGGCTCTCGCCGGCGCGCCGCGAAGCGCTCGACGAGCGAATCCGGGACGCCTGCGCGGTCGGCGTCGCCGAGATTCCCGTCGAGCGCATCGACGACCCGGAGACGGACATGAACGCGCTCACGGTCGAAGCGCAGGCGAACGCGCTCGCGGACGTCGCCGAGGACGGCCTCGCGGGCTACGTGGACGCGGGCGACGTGGACGAGGCGCGGTTCGGCCGGCGAGTCGCCGAGGGCGTGCCCGCCGAGGTGGACGTGACCGCCGAACACGGCGCGGACGACGAGTACGCGCTCGTGGCTGCGGCGAGCATTCTCGCGAAGGTCGCCAGGGACGGACACGTCGCCGACTTCTCGGCGGAGTACGGCGACGTGGGGTCGGGCTACCCGAGCGACCCGACGACGCGGGAGTTTCTGGAGGAATACGTCGGCGAGCACGGGGAGCTGCCCGATTGTGCGCGGGCGTCGTGGCAGACGAGCGAGGACGCGCTCGCGGCGGCCGAGCAGGCCGGCCTCTCGGAGTTCTAATCCACAGCTTTATCGGTGGCTCGCGGCAACCGCGGGCAACGATGGTCGTCGAGCGCGCGGACGCGCCCGACCCCGGGGAGCTCGTCGCCGCGGCGAAGGCGGCGTTCCGGGACGGCGCGGTGCTGTCCGTACAGGCGAACTGCGAGGTGGAGTACGAGGGCCGCACCAGCGGCTACCTCGGCGAGGGCGACCGGCTGCTCGTCGCGAAGCCGGACGGGACGTTCCTCGTCCACCAGCCGACCGGCCACAAGCCGGTCAACTGGATGCCCGGTGGCGGCACCGTCGAAGCGCGCGAGAGCGACGGCGACGCCGTCCTGCTCGCGCGCCGCAGCAACCCCAGCGAGCGCGTCGAGGCCCGCATCCTCGAAGCGTACGGCGTCACGCGCTTCGAGGCCGAGGACGGCGCGACCTACGAGGAGTCCGGCACCGAGGCGGAGATGCACGAGTACATCCAGAACAACCCCGAGAGCCTCGAAGACGGCCTGCGCATCGTCGAGCACGAGCGCGAGACGAAGTACGGGTTCGTCGACTTCTACGCCGTCGACGAGGACGGGACGCCCGTGGTCGTCGAGGTCAAGCGCATCCAGGCGACACTGAACCACTTCGACCAGCTCAAGCGCTACGTCGAGCTCTACGACGAGTCGAACGAGAACGTCCGGGGAATGCTAGTCGCGCCGTCCGCCTCCGAGCGCGTGCGGCGCGCGCTCCGGGACAACGGGCTCGAGTTCGTGGAGCTCGCGGAGTTCGGGCTCGACGCGAAGGGGGCGACGGAAGCGAAGCTCACCGACTTCTAGCCCCTCCGCTCCGAGCCGCGCAGACTCAGACGGTCGCGCCCTCGCGTTCGAGCAGCGCGCGCTTGGCGTCGAGGCCGCCCAGCGCGGAGTAGCCGCCGAGACCGTCCGCGGCGACGACGCGGTGACACGGCACGACGACTGGCACCGGGTTCTTCCCGCAGACGCTGCCGACGGCGACGGCCGCCGAATCGACGCTCGCGGCGACCTCGCCGTACGTCCGGGTCTCGCCCGGCGGAATCGAGCACATCGCCGCCATCACCTCTCCGAGGAACCCCTCCGGGTAGCTGACGTCGAGGTCGAATCGGTCCCGCTCGCCGGCTTCGTACGCCCGGAGTTGCTCGCGGACGGTCGCCTCGCTGGCGTCCACGTAGTCGAGGTCGACGTCGAAGTCGTGGCCACAGACTGTGACTCGCACGGGCGAGTGGACACGGGCCCGGGAGATGAATGTATGTGTCGAGCGCGCGGCAGCCGGCGGTACCGGGAAACGACACCCCCGTTGGCGGCGGCGCCCGGAGGAGTGCTCGCGGAACGCGAAGAATAGCGGCAGCGGACGAGACGGCCGTCTGGTCGTCCGTCAGTGTTCGCCGGTGACGAGGCGACGGAGGATGTCACCGTACGCCGGCCGCGTGACGAGCACACCGATGAGCACGCCGAGGATGGTGATGATGGCGAACCCGCGGAGGTCGCCGAGGCTGAGCACGGCGAGCGGGCTCATCGCGATGATGGTGGTGACCGCGGCCGCGCCGATGACCCACAGCGCCTTCCTGAAGCGGCTCTGGAACACGCGCTGGGAGTCGATCTCCTTGGTCATCACCTCGTCGGCGATGATGACGAGGTCGTCCACCCCCGTCCCGATGACCGCGATGAACCCGGCGATGTGCGAGAGGTCCAGCGCCAGCCCGGTCACGGCGGCGAACCCGAGCAGGATGACCACTTCCGACAGCGCCGTGAACACCATCGGCACCGCGACCCGGGGGTCGCCGTACCGGGCGAACACTACGAGCGCCATCGCGATGGCGGCGGCGACGCCGGTCACCAGCGACAGCGGCTTGTACCGCTCCGCGAAGCTCGGAGAGACGTAGTAGGAGTCCTGGAAGCGCAGGTCCGTCGGGAGCGCACCGGCCTGGAGGTTCACGCGGAGTTCGCGGGCCTCCTCCATGGAGTTGGCCGTGATGACGAACCGCGGGTCCTGCACGAACTCGCCGTTCTCGAAGCTCTGGGCGAGGTTCGCGCGGACGCCGGCGTCGTAGACGACCTCGCCGTCGAGGACTGTGAGCAGGCAGTAGCCGCCGTCCGGGTACTGGCAGTTACTCATCCCCTGGTTGGACGTGAAGCCGTACTCCCGCATGTCCGCGGCGAACTCCTCGGCGGTGTCCTGCGTGAGCGACACCGGGACCGACGGCCGCCCGTCGATGACCTGCGCGGTGCTGACGTCGCTGCGCTGGAGCTGGGAGTGCGTGAGCACCGTCGCGTTCGTCTGGCTGCCGTTCTCCGGGTAGTAGGCCAGCATCTCGACCTCGCCGCGTCCCTGGATGAGCGACCGCACCTGGGAGGCGTTCTGTCCGGGGACTTCGACGACGATGTAGTTCCCCCCGGACTGCGTCTGCGTGGAGTAGACCGAGGCCCCGGAGAACCCGGTCGCGTCGATCTTCGTGGAGATGGTGTCGACGATCTCGGTCCGCGTCGCGGACGTGACGCCCTCGGAGACGGAGTCGTAGCCGTACCCGAGGTCGTCGAGGGCGGTTCTGACCTCGTCGGTCGTGTTGTCCGCGTACACTTCCACGACGTCCGAGCTGTCGGGGGACGGGCGGTCGCGGGCGGTCACGCTGCCGGGTTCGACCGAGAGCGCGTTCGCGACGTCGGCCTCGAGGGCGTCGCGCGCAGTCTCGTTCGCCGGGACGTCGACGCCGGTCGCGGTGACGCCGGTCGCGGTCGCCCGCAGCCGCACGCCGCCGGAGAGTTCGAGGCCGTACTGGAGGTTCGTCGGCCGGGACGCGACCTCCTCGTCGGGGCTGCCCGACGCGCCGATACCCGGCGCGAACAGCGCGACCGAGGAGCCGAGCAGCAACACGACGAGGAACGTGACCCGCCAGTTCTCGCGGAGCCAGCTCATCGCGCCACCCCCTCGAACTTGTACCAGCGAAGCAGTGTGACGTTCAGCATGTACGTGTTCACGAGGTCAGTCGTCAGGCCGAACACCAACACCAGGCCGATGTCCGTGAGCAGTTCGATGCCGAAGACGTAGGAGACGACGGTCATCACGACCATCGTGACGATGGAGGTCACGGTCATCGTGACACCCGTCCGCATCGCGCGGTGGACGCTCTCCCAGAAGCTCCCCGAGCGCCGGAGCACGTGGTTGTTCAGGAGGATGTCGGAGTCGACGCTGTAACCGATGAGCATCAGGAGTGCGGCGACGGTCCCCAGCGAGAGCTCGATGCCGAAGACGTTCATCAGCGCGACGGGGACGACGATGTCGCTGAACGCCGACAGCACGACGGCGATGGAGGGGACGAACGTCCGGAACAGGAGGAAGACGACGACGCTCATGCCGGCGAACGCGATGCCGACACCCATCAGCGCGAGCTGCTGGGTGCCCGCCCCGAACGTCGCGGAGGTGCTCTGTGACTGGACCACCTCGAAGCCGGCGTCGTTGGCCTGTCCGACGAGGTCCTGTTCGGCCTCGGACTGGAACGTGATGAGGTACCGCGAGCCGTCGGTCCCGATGGAGCGGACGGAGTCGTGGGGCTGGTCGAACGCGGCCGTGATCTCGGACTGGGGTGCGTTCGATTCGACGACGAGCTCGGTACCCCCGGTGAACTCGATACCGGGGTCGGCTGGCCATCCCGTGAGAGCGAACGACGCGCCCACGACGGTGAGCGCAACGACCAGCAGCGCCAGCGGCGGGGCGACGAGCTGCCGCATGGAGTACTGGCTGAGGTCGACCTCAGGGACCTCGAAACTGGGCATGCCTCCCGGTCGGAAGCGAGCGTGGATAAGGCTTCTTATACGCGCAGGGCCGGGCTACGGACCGAACCGTTCGGGGAGGTGCGGGTGGACCCCCTCCGGTAGCTGGGCGACCACCCACGTAGCGACTGTGGGGACGTGCTTGCGGACGACGACCCAGCCCGCGGAGACCGCGAGCGTGACGGCGACGACCTGGTGGACCGTCGGCCCGAACGCGAGCGCGGCGGGCGTTCCGAACAGCGCGGCGAGCGCGAGGTCCTCGGGGGCGCCGTCGTAGCGGACGAGCCGGCGGGGCGGCACCCAGCGGCGGTGGTAGTGGCTGTACACCGCCCGTTCGCTGGTGCCCTCCCAGGGTTCGAGTTCGAGGCCGCCGCCGAGCGCGTCGCTGGCGGCGTGCAGCGCGGCGGCCGCGAGGAAGACGGCGACGCCGACGGTCCACGGGACGGGGAGAACGAACGCGACGACGCCCGCCACGGCCGCGGCAGCGGTGTAGTACACGGGGAAGTGGAGCGTGCGGCGGTGACCAGCGTAGATGTCGAGGTCGGGGAACACGCCGCCCGTGAGCCCCGCGGCGGCCGCGATCACGCCGTACTCGGGCGCCACGAGCGTCACGACTGCGGCGACCGCGAGCCCGACGAGCGCGTGCGTCGTGGCCATCATGTCTCTCTCAATACGCGACCGACCGGCTTCAACTCGTCGCCGTCGCGACACCCGCCGGAGCACGTAAACCCGTAGTACGCGTACACACAC
>SDGW01000170.1_pt1 | contig 27606 bp, 27 predicted proteins | sample 2873831 | NCBI WGS metagenome assembly SDGW01 (sample SAMN08132700, study PRJNA421101) | hypersaline lake metagenome | isolation source: celular fraction 0.22 microns magnesium sulfate-rich crust from ephemeral... | place: Spain: Penahueca Lagoon, Toledo | collected 2011-07 | reverse complement strand
AGCGACGTGCCGGGTATCGACGTCGAGCGGTTCAGCGTCCCGGACCGCGTCGAGGACTTCGAGGCCGCCCAATCTGAGCTCCGCGAGGAGCGGCTGGCCTACCTCGCGCAGTTCGACGGCCTCGACGACGACATCGTCGACGCGACGTACTGACGAAGAGAACTGTTCCGTGGGACCGGTAGTGGCGCGGTGCGGCCGCCCGCGGTTCAGAGGCCGGCTTCGTCCTCGATGGCGTCGGTGAGCGCCTCGATGCTGTCGACGGTGTGCTCGCCCATGTGCCCGATGCGGAACGTGCGCTCGCCGAGCGTGGAGCCGTAGCCGTTCGAGAACACCATGTCGTACTCCTCGGAGACCGCCTCGATGGTCGCCGCGACGTCGATGTCCCGCGTGTTCTCGATGCAGCTCACGGTCTGGGACTCGTAGCCCTCCTCCGGGAAGACGTCGAAGTGCTCGCGCGCCCACTCGCGGGTGTACTCGGCCATCTCGCGGTGGCGCTGGTCGCGGGCGTCGTGGCCCTCCTCGAGCATGTGTTTCATCTGCTTGCGGTACGCCAGCATCACGGGGATCGCGGGCGTCGAGTGCGTCTGGCCCTTGCGGTCGTAGTAGTCGAGCGAGCGCTGGAAGCCGCCGTACCAGGACGCCGACTCGGACTCGACTTCGCGCTCGTAGGCCTCGTCGCTGACGACACAGACCGCGAGCCCCGGCGGCATCGCGAACGCCTTCTGGACGGACGTGAAGATGACGTCGATGTCGTGTTCGTCGATGTCGACGTAGTCGCCGCCGAGCGCGGAGACGGCGTCCACGACGAACAGCGTCTCCGGGTAGTCCGCGACCACGTCACCGATCTCCTCGATGGGGTTGCGGACGCCCGTCGAGCTCTCGTTCATCACGCACGTCACGACGTCGTAGTCGGCGTCGTCGGCTTCCAGAGCGTCCCGGACGTCGCCGGGCTTGACCGCCTGCCCCCAGTCGTATTCGAGCGTGTCGACGTTCTTCCCGAGCCGTTCGGCGACGTTCGCCTGCCGCTCGCTAAAGCTCCCGCAGGTCGTCACGAGCACGTCCTCGTCGACGAGGTTCAGGAGCGCGCTCTCCATGAACTCCGTCCCCGACGCCGTCAGCACGATGACGTCGTTGTCGGTGCCGAGGAACGTCTTCGTGTCCTCCACGATGGTCGTGTAGAGGTCCGTCATCCGGTCCATGCGGTGGCCGAACATCGGCTGGCTCATCGCGTCGAGGACGTCCTCGCGGACTTCGGTCGGGCCGGGAATGTACAGCGTCTTGTCCGGGTAGTCCCCGGTGTACTCTCGTTTCTGGGTCATGTGAGCGGTCGGATACGGTCCAATTCAGGGCAGGCCGGGATGTGTGTTTTGATTAGCGCATACTACGTCGCGACTCCTCGCGGCGGGCCTCGACCTCAGATGACTTCGGGCTCGCTGACGGGTTCGGCGAACGCCACGGAGTCTTTCACGTCCGTGATCTCGACGTCGACGCGGTCGCCCGGCTGGGTGCCCGGCACGATGACGATGAACCCGCGCTCGACCTTCGCGATGCCGTCTCCCTGGTCGCCGAGCGTGTCGATGGTCACCGACCGGACTGCCCCCTCCTCCACGGGCGGGTCGCGGCTCTGCCTGACGCTCGACGAGCGCGCGTCTGCCGACCGCGCGGTCGGCTCCTCGTCCGTCTCCGCCTCGGTCGCAGATTCGGCCGCGTCTGTCGGCGCGTCCAGTAGCGCCACGCGGAACACGTCGCCCGCGTCGACCGAGTTCGCGACGGCGTCTTTCGGAATCGAGACGACGTACTCGTCGCCGCGGTCTTCGAGCTCGGCTTCGTAGAGCAGTCGGAGCGAGTCAGGAATAACAGGCATTGGTCGACGTTGCCGCGCCTCGCTAATGGAGATTGGGATATGTCGCGTGCGCTTACTGCTCGCGGTCCGGGACGCAGAACTCCCGAAATCCGGGGGGTCAGCTACTGGCGGCGACTCGGCGCCGGACGCCGCGACTGTCGGCGAAGCCACCACAAGAGCCTTGCCGGCTCGCTGAAAGCTGTCAGCTATGGGTCGTGAACGAGTCCTCGCTGTCGGCATCGCGGTCGTCGTCCTCGCCGCTGCGGCGGTGATGGTCGCCGTTCCCGGCGTATTCGCGGACGACGACCCCGAGGACGCCCGCCCGGGATACGCCGACATCGAGGAGGTGACGATCGCTACCGGTGAGGTCTCCGACGGGACAGTCACCCTGTCGGTGACGTCGTACCTCGACCACCGCGGCGGCACCTCGGAGAACGTCAGCGTGCTCGTCCGCGCCGTCGACCTCGAATCCGGCTTCGTCGAGGCGACCCGCGAGACCACCGTCAGCGACATCACTGGGGATCGCGAGGTCGCCGTCCCCACGAACGTCTCCGTCGCCCGCGAGGGCGGCTACCGCGTCGACGCCGTCCTGTACAGCGACGAGCGGCGCGTCGGCTCGGTCTCGAAGACCGTTCGCGGCGTCGGCACCGTGCAGGCCGGCGGTCGCGTCGCGTTCCACGAGTTCGCCGCCGGACTCCCGTCGGTCCAGTACTCGGTCGCCGACGCGGGTCCGAACCGGACGGCGCTGGGCGTCTCGACGTACCTCACCAACAGCGGCGCCGAACCCACGGGCCCCGTGACCGTCGAGCTGGTCGTTCGGCAGGCGGACTCGAACATCGTGGCGTCCCGAACGACCGTCTCGGTCGCTGACGTCGGGCCCGGGGAGACGATTGCGCCCAACGCGACGGTCACCGTGCCCGCGGGCTACAACTACTACCTCGACGCTGTCCTCCGGAAGGGCGGCGTCGTCGTGGACACGGCGCGCAGCGCGGCGAACCTCGACCCGCAGGAGCGCATCGAGGTTAACACGACCGTCGAGGACGTCGACCTCCGGGTGGAGGACTTCGAACGCACGGGCGGTCAAGAACAGCCGCGGCCGACCGGTGGCGGCGAGAGCGGCGGCGGCGTGCCCGGGTTCGGTCCGGCTGTCGCTGTCGCGGCGTTCGCGCTTACGGCACTCGTCGCGCGGAGGACACGCTCATGACAAGTAACGAATCAGACACACCACGTGCGGACTCGACGCGAACCGACGCACCGACAGACGACGGGCGGGACGTGCGCACCCTTCTGTTGAAGGGCGCACTGGTCGTGCTCGGCTTGCTCGCGGTCGTCGCGCTCTTCCAGTTCTACACGAGCGCGCTGTCGGCCATCGACCAGTGGATCGGCCGGGAGTACAGAGCACTGTTCCGCGCCGCGTTCAACCTCGTCGTCCTGCTCGCCGCCGGCATCGGCATCTCGCTCGTCGTCCGCGAACTCACGGCGACGACGAGGTAGCCCTCGGGACGTCGGTACCGGACTCGCTCAGCCCGCGGTCCCCCTGAATAGTACTCGAACTGTCTATTACAGACTACCATATGGTAATTGGTAGTTTAGTGTCTGCTGACCTCGTCTTTAGAAGGCCATTCACATAAGAAAACAATCAGTAACTCCCTAGGTTGCCGGGATGACATCAATCAGAATGCCTAAAAACAGTGTATAGGGGTGATAGAAACGATAAAAGCGGAGTCCGGTTTGTTCTGGAATCTGGTTCGGCCATCGAATATGGTTCAACCTGATATGGGTGTAATTCCGGTGAATACGCATTACAAGCCCGTATAGCCTGGATTACCTCGATAGCACTCTGCTAGTTCCATGAGACACACATATCGATTATATACCATTCTCTGTGCTGGGGGAAGTGCCAAACAAATCAAATCGTACCAAAATACAATATATTATAGAGAAATGAGTGAAACGGCGTCTACTCGACTCCACCGGCTTCTCCGGCCATCGCGCCAGATGAGAATAACAGAAGTAACGTTGTTAGACTACGCCGGTGTCGTGAGTGACGGCCCGATCGGCATCTAGGCCGGGACGCGTTATCCATATACGAACAGTAGAGGCGAGGGATCGTCAAAGAGGTGGATGATAGCCTCCGGCGCGAGGGATCGGTGTTCCAGAATCGGCCAAAGTGACGCCTCGCGACCGAGAGATCTTCGAATCGAGGGTGGCGAGCGGAGCGGCGACTCGACGACCGACGCCGCCATCGTTTACTAATGTTGAATTCTCTTGTCGACCACCCCAGTATTCGACGCAGGAGTGAACACAGTTCGGTATTACCAAACGACTGGCTCCAGTTATCAAACGGCGCGTTCGATGGCGTCAGCTGTGGGCGACGTTGAGCTCGATGATGTTGACGGCGTCCCGGAGCGTTCCCGGAACCTCCTCGCGGAAGCGCTCGGCGGACATCCGCCGCTTCGGCCCGGAGACGCTCACGGCGCCCAGCGGTTCGCCGTCGCTGTCCAGAATCGGGGACGCCACGCAGCGCAGGCCGTCGAGGCGCTCCTCGTCGTCGAAGGCGACGCCGTTCTCGCGGACCACCTCCAGTTCGTCGAACAGCTCCCCGCGGTCTGTGATTGTCCGGTCGCTCGTCTGCGGCATCCCGTGGCGGTCCAGGACCGCCTCGACGCGCTCGCGGGGGTAGTGTGCGAGAATCGCCTTCCCGAGGGCGGTGTTGTGGAGGTGGACGCGGTGGCCCGTGTCCGCATCGACGCGCACCGCGTCCTCGCCCGTCTCTCGGTGGACGTAGACGCCCATCCCGTGTTCCTCGACCATGAGGTTCGCGAGTTCGCCGGTCTCCTCGGCGAGCGTCCGAACCTCGGGCTTCGCGATGTCGTAGACCGGGTGTTTGTTGCGCGCCGTCACGCCGAGCCCGAGAAATCGCAGGCCGACGTGGTACTCGTCGCCTCGCTTCACCACGTATCCGCGCTGGCGGAGCGTGCTGAGGTAGTTGTGGACGCTGCTCTTCGGGAGGTCCAGCCGTTCGGCGAGCGCCGTCACGCGAGCGCCGTCGCTCTCGTCGAGCGCTTCCAGCACGTCGAACGTCGTCAGGGTCGACTTCACCGGGTTCTTCGCCTCGTTGCCGTACCGTGTCATGCTAGCCCACGTCGAGTTCACTATACATAAAACCTGTTCGTGAATGTGGAACGGAGGAGTGTTCTCGGGTCGCGTCGCCCTACTCCGCGACGACGTCGTTCTCGAGGACGCCGGCCCCCTCGATTTCGGCCTCGACCTCGTCGCCGGGTTCGAGTAGCTCGGGCGGGTCGCGGAAGATGCCGACGCCGCCGGGCGTCCCCGTGGAGACGACGTCGCCGGGGCGCAGCGTCGTGAACCCGCTGATGTACGAGACGAGGTCGGCGACGTCGAAGATGAACTCCTCGGTGTTCGAGGACTGCTTGACGGTGCCGTTCACGCGCAGTTCGACGTCGGCGGCGTTCGCGTCGAAACCGTCGCCGGCGACGAGCGTCGGGCCCATCGGCGCGAACGTGTCGTAGCTCTTCCCGCGGAAGAACTGGCCGTCGTCGAACTGCGCGTCTCGCGCGCTCACGTCGTTCAAGACGGTGTAGCCGGCGACGTACTCCTCGGCGTTCGCTTTCGGGATGTCGGCGCCGGCCCGGCCGATTACGGCGGCGAGCTCCACCTCGTAGTCCACCTGCTCGATGCCCTCGGGGTGGACGATCGCGTCCCCGGGGTTCGCGACCGCGCTCGGGGACTTCGTGAACAGCATCGGCTTCTCGGGGGGCTCCTCGTTCTGCTCTTCGGCGTGGTCGTGGTAGTTCAGGCCCGCGCAGACGATCTTCCCGGGCGTGGGAACGGGCGCGAGCAGCGAGACCGCCGACGCGTCTTCGGTCGGCAGTACGCCGTTGTCCACGTCGCGCCGAATCGCGCTCCTGACGGCTCCGTCGCCGAGTTCTGACAGAGACGGCGCGCCGCCGGGCCGTGCGTCGAGCGCGTGAATCTGGTCGTCGTCGAGCACGCCCCATCCCGGCGTCCCGCCGGTCGTGTAGCGAACGAACTGCATACTCCAGTGAGCCCGCGCGCCGCCCATAAATCTTCGCGCCGGAACAGGTCAGACGGTGTGTGAGGGGTACGCACAGATTTATGATAATGCCAGCGGAACGACTGGGCATGGGGCCACGAATCACCCGTATCGAGAGCGTCGAGTTCACCTATCCCTTGGAGGACGTGGGCACCGACGAGGCGGGGTTCAACCTCGTCTACGAGCCCGGAGCGACGACCGAGCGCGCCCTCTACGGCCTGAAGGTCCACACGGACACCGGCATCACGGGCGAGTACGTCGGCGGGAACTCCCCGGGCGCCGCCCAGATCAACATGTTCGCGGACTACCTCGTCGGGCAGAACCCCCTGGAGCGCGAGAAGCACTGGAGCGAAATCAAGCGCGCGCTCCGGAAGTACGACCGCATGGGCATCGGCCCGGTGGACATCGCGCTGTGGGACTTCGCGGGGAAGTACTACGACGCGCCGATCCACGAACTCCTCGGCACGTACCGCACCGAACTAGACGCGTACGCGTCGACGTACCACGGCGACGAGCGCGGCGGTCTCGACTCCCCGGCGGCGTTCGCGGACTTCGCCGAGGAGTGCCGCGACCGGGGCTTCGACGGCTACAAGATTCACGGCTGGGGCGGCAGCGACGCCTCCCGGAAACTCGACCGGGAGATCGAGACGGTGCGCGCGGTCGGCGAGCGCGTCGGCGACGAGATGGACCTGATGCTCGACCCGGCCTGCGAGTACGAGACGTTCGCGGACGCCCTGCAGGTCGGCCGCGCGTGCGACGAGCAGGGCTACTACTGGTACGAGGACCCGTTCCGGGACGCCGGCATCTCCCAGCACGCCCACCGACAGCTCCGCGAGAAGCTCGACACGCCGATTCTCCAGTCCGAGCACATCCGGGGGCTGGAGTCGCACTCTGACTTCGTGCAGGCGGACGCGACGGACTTCCTGCGCGCGGACCCCGAGTACGACGCGGGCATCACGGGCGCGATGAAGGTTGCCCGGACGGCCGAGGCGTTCGGCATCGACGTCGAGTTCCACGCGCCCGGCCCCGCACAGCGCCACTGCATCGCGTCGTGCCGGAACTCGAACTACTACGAGCTCGCGCTCGTCCACCCCGAATGCGAGAACACCATGCCGCCCATCTACGATGGCGGCTACTCGGACCTCCTCGACGACGTCGAGGACGGCCGCGTCCCCGTTCCGGACGGCCCGGGACTCGGCGTCGACTACGACTGGGGGTACATCGAGGACAACCAGACCGGCAGCGTCCACGTCTACGAATGACCTACACGGCAGGCATCATCGGCACCGGCGGCATCGCGGGCATGGGCATCCTCGGCATGCACGACGAGGAAGCCATCGGCAAGGAGAAGATTCGCGCGAGCCACGCGGGCGGCTACGACGCGACCGAGGGAATCGAACTCGTCGCGGTCGCGGACGTCGACGAGGAGAAACTCGAACGCTTCGGGGACGCGTGGGACATCCCCGAGGACCGCCAGTACCTCGGTCACGAGGCGATGCTCGACAGCGAGGACCTCGACGTCGTCTCGGTCTGCACGCCGTCGTTCCTCCACCACGACCACGTCGTCGACGCCGCCCGCTCGGGCGCGTCGCCGTCCGTGATCTGGTGTGAGAAGCCGATCGCGTCGCGCGTTAGCGACGCCAACGAGATGGTCGAGGTCTGCGAGGAGACGGACACGGAGCTGCTGGTCAACCACTCGTTCCGGTTCACGGAGAAGCTCCAGCGCCTCCGCGAGCTCGTCCACGAGGAGGACATCCTCGGCGAGGTGCACTCCGTGGCCGCCCAGTTCCGCATGGAACTGCTGCGGAACGCCACGCACCTGCTGGACACGCTCGTCTACCTGCTGGACGCCCGCGCGGACACCATCAGCGGCCACATCACCGGCGAGAACGAGGCCGTCGAATCGCTGGACGCCGACCAGGAGGTCGACGACGCGGGCGGCGGCGGCTTCGTCGTGATGGACGACGGCACGTTCGCGACCGTCGACTGCACGATTCCGCGTGCGGACTCCTCCATGACGTTCCAGTTCGTCGGGTCGAACGGCAAACTCTACCTGAACAACGACGACGGCGAGTGGCGGTACTGGCGTCTCGAAGACGGCGAGCACGTCGAGGAACCGCTGTCCGGTATCGAGGGGTCGTGGACGTGGGACGACGACTACGAGGCGTCGTTCGCGAACGCCGCGGGCCACGTCGTCGACTTGCTGGAGGGGGACACCGAGAACCACTCCACGGGCGCCGAGGCGACGCGCTCGCTGGAGATCATCGTGGGGTTCTACCTCTCGCATTACACCGGCGGGCAGGTCGACGTCCCGCTGGAGCGCCCGCTCCGGGACGTCAACATCACGTCCTGGTAGCTGGGGCGCCGGGAAACTGTTTTGGGGCTGGTAGACGGTGGTGTACCCGATGGATTACCGACAACTCGGCGACACCGGCACGCGCGTCTCCGAACTCTGCTTCGGCACGTGGCGCTTCGGCCGCGAGACCAACGGCGTCACGGAGACGGACCGCGAGCGCGCCCACGAACTCCTGGACACCGCACACGAGGAGGGCATCAACTTCATCGACACCGCGAACGTCTACGGCACGCCGAACGGCCGCAGCGAGCGGTTCGTCGGCGAGTGGCTGGAGGACCACGACCGCGAGAAGTTCGTGCTCGCGTCGAAGGTGTACTTCCCGTTCGACGAGGACGACCCGAACGGCCGGGGGCTCTCCCGCAAGCACGTCCTCGACCAGGTAGAGGGGACGCTGGACCGCCTCGGCACGGACTACCTCGACGTCTACTACCTCCACCGGTGGGACGAGCACACGCCGATCGAGGAGACGCTGCGCGCGCTGAACCACCTCGTCGAGGCGGGGAAAGTCCACTACCTCGGCGCGTCCACGATGGCCGCGTGGCAGCTCACGAAAGCCCAGCTGACCGCCGAGAAGGAGGGGTTAGCGACGTTCGACGTGACCCAGCCGCTCCACCACGCGGGCTACTACGAGGACGTCAGCGACTACCTCGACGTCTGCGCCGACCAGGACCTCGCCGTCTGTAACTACTCGCCGCTCGCCGGCGGCTTCCTCACCGGGAAGTACGAGCGCGCCGACCCCGACGACCCCGAAGCCGTGGTCGCGCCCGACGACTCCCGCGGGAGCTTCGACGACCTGTTCGGCGACTACTACGCCTCCGAGCGCGGCTGGAAGGTCCTCGAGGAGGTCCGGGCTGTCGCCGACGAGGTGGACGCGACGCCCGCGCAGGTCGCGCTCGCGTGGCTGATGGACTGGGACGAGTTCACCTGCGTCCCCATCGTCGGTGCGCGGACGCCCGACCAGCTCCGCGAGAACGCCGCCGCCACGGAGGTCTCGCTGACCGACGACCAGTGGGACCGCATCATGGACGCCCGCTACCGCGACGACGGCACGCTCTGGGGGCACTGACGCCTCTCACAGCCGCTACCCGGTGTTCGTCATGCCGCCGTCGACGACGAGCGACTCGCCGTTGACGTACGACGAGCGGTCGCTCGCGAGGTAGAGCGCGGCGTCGGCGATCTCCTCGGGTCGGCCGAAGCGCCCGGACGGAATCAGCTGGCGGAACGACTCGCCGCTCTCGCCGCCGACGATGGGGACGTCCTCGGTCGTCATCCGGGTCTCGATGAGTCCCGGGTGGATCGCGTTCACGCGAACGTCCTCGGGGCCGAGTTCGGCGGCGAGCGCGTACGTCATCAGGCGGATCGCGCCCTTCGTGGTGCAGTACGTGACGAACCCCGCGCTCCCCTCGAGGCCGGCGACGCTGGACATGTTGATGATGTTCCCGCCGTCGCTGTCGACCATCTTCCGGGCGGCGTACTGGGAGCCGAAGTAGACGCCCTTCACGTTGATGTCCAGCATTCTGTCGAACTCGTCCTCGCCGACCTCGGTGAACGCCTGCTGGCGGAAGATGCCGGCGTTGTTCACCATCACGTCGACGCCGCCGAACTCGTCTGCCGCGTCGACGGCGGCTTCGAGGTCGTCGAGGTCGGAGACGTCGCAGTCGACGTACGTCGCGCCGACACCGTACTGGTCGGCGACGACCTCGTGGGTCGGTGACCCGCCCTCTCGAGGTCCCTCTTGAATGTCGGCGACGACAACGTTCGCACCCTCCTCGGCGAACCGCTCGGCGGTAGTTCGCCCGATACCGCTCGACGCGCCCGTAATCACGGCCGTTTTTCCGTCCAGTTGCTGGTCCGACATGGTGTGAGGACTGTGTGCACACGTCACTGTAAAAGTTGCTCGCGCTCGGCCACTACCGTGTGCCGCGCTAGCACGAAACTTTTTGACAGTACGCGCTCGTGTGAGCGTATGCAGTACTTCAGAGTCAGCGCCGCCGACGGCGACAGGCTCGTCGTCCGGGCGGACCGCGAGTCCGAGGCGTACGACGTGACGGCGGCGAAACCGGGGCTGCGGACGTACGGCGACCTGCTCGCGGCGACAGACGTCACGCAGACCGACCCCGACGAAGTCGTCCGCTCGCTGCGTCCGGACGCCGAACCCGTAGCGGGCGAACGACTCGATGCGGACGCCGAACGCCCGCTCGACCCGCAGGAGGTCTGGGGCGCGGGCGTGACCTACCGCATCAGCGAGGACGCCCGCGAGGCCGAGAGCGGGACGCCGGACATCTACGTCGACGTCTACGACAGCGAGCGCCCGGAGATCTTCTTCAAGGCGACGCCGAGCCGAACAGTCGGCCCGGGAGCGGCCGTCGGCGTCCGCGGCGACTCGACGTGGGACGTCCCCGAGCCGGAGCTCGCGCTCGTGCTCTACGACGGCGAAATTGTGGGATACACCGTCGGCAACGACGTCTCCAGTCGCGACATCGAGGGGGCGAACCCGCTGTACCTCCCGCAGGCGAAGGTGTACGACCGGTGCTGCGCCATCGGCCCCTGCGTCGCGTCCGCGGCGGACGTCGACCCCAGTGACCTCGACGTCTCGCTGACGATCGAGCGCGACGGCGAGAGCGTCTACGACGGCTCCACGTCGACCGCCGAGATGGTGCGCTCGTACGACGAACTCGCCTCGTACTTCCGGCGGCACAACGCCGTTCCCGAACTGGCGGTGCTCCTCACCGGAACGACGCTCGTCCCCGACGAGGAGTTCACGCTCCGGCCCGGAGACACCACGCGCATCGAAATCGAGGGGATCGGCGTCCTCGAGAACTCTGTCGTCGAAGTCTGAGGCTCTTCGGAATCGCGGCGTCTTGCCCAGCACACTCGTGTTCTCGGCCCCGGGTCGGCGCTCCGCTGTCAGTCGCTCCCGCTCGGACGCCACCAGCAACGTCGTTTGGCGATAGCGAACCGGGTCCTCGGCTGCCGGAACCGAGTTCGAGCGAGTGACGCTGCCAGCGAACCGCTCGCGGAGTCACTACCGTAGTGTAGGCGTAATTACCGTTCTCCCGGAGCAATTCTCGGAAGGAGGGTGACGACGATACTGCGTCTGTTTTCGACTGTACGCGAACTCTATCGACGTATTTGGAATCACCAAATTATTCGCGTCCGTCTGTCGCCGGTATCGTCGAATACGCGCCGAATTGCCCGTTCTCCGGCGCGAGTGAGACTCCCAACCTGGGAGACTAGTTTGGAGACGCCGAACGAGAACGCGACTGGCAGTTGGGGTTCGCAGTGGTTCCGGGGGCGGCTCACTCGGTGATGGTGTGGACGTTCACCTCGGCGATGTTCGACGCCCGGATGACCGATTCGGCGAGGTCGGTCTCGGCCTCGTCGGCGTTCAGCCGGCTCGTCGGCCCGGAGACGGAGATGGCGCCGAGCACGTCGCCGTCGCTGGTCGTCACCGGCGCGCCGACCGCGCGGATGCCCACCATCTGCTCCTCGTCGTTGACGGAGTACCCCTGCTCGCGCACCCGCTCTAAGTCCTCGAAGAGCTCCTCGCGCGTGGCCATCGTCTGGGGCGTCCGCCGAACCATCCCGTGGCGGTCGACGATCGCTTCGACGCGCTCCTCGTCGAGCTGTGAGAGTATCGCCTTGCCGACCGCCGTGCAGTGGTGGTGTGAGATCGGCTCCTCGCGCTTCCGCGTGTGGTACTCCGTCCCGACGGCGTTCTCGCCGAACGTTTCGTACAGCGTCACCAGCCGGCCGTCGTGCTCGACGACGAGGTGCGCACACTCGCCCGTCTCCTCGGCGAGCCTGTCGACCTCTTCCTCGGCCGCCCGGTAGATGCGGCTCTTGTTCCGGACGTGCTCGCCGAGTGGGAGCAGCAGCGGCCCCAGCCGGTACTCGTCGTCGTCCTGGACGACGTAGCCGCGCTGCTTGAGCGTCGTCAGGTGCGTGTGGACCGACCCCGGCGACAGCGTCGAGTACTCCGCGACCTCGGAGACGGTCGCCTCGTTGACGTCCCGGAGGTACTCCAGGATCTCGAAGGCGTTCTCCACCGACTTCACCGTGCGAACGCGGGTTTCCTCTGCCATGGTAGACCAACCCACGCCAGCCCACTCATAGTTTTTGGTAAAACCAAACGCGGGGCGCTCGGCGCGATCGACTGCCACACGGGCACTCCCACCAAAAACTTATCCGGATATCGGTGCTTCTCGTGAACGATGACTGCCAACCGCCAGCGCGGCCTCTACGTCGACGGGGAGTGGCGCACCGACACCGGCGAGGACATCGAGAGCGCGAACCCGGCCGACGCCGCGGAAGTCGTCGGCGTCGTCGCGAAGGGCGACAGGGACACCGCGGTCGAAGCCATCGACGCCGCGAACGACGCACAGGACGCGTGGAGCGGCCTCTCCGCACACGACCGCGGAGCGTACCTCCACGACGCCGCCGACGTCGTCGAGTCCCGGTTCGACGAGCTGACCGAACTCGTCTCCCGCGAGATGGGCAAGACCAGGGGCGCGGCGAGCGGCGAACTCCAGCGCACCGTCGACCTGCTCAACTACTACGCCGAGGTCGCGCGGGACGCGGGCGGCATCGCGCCGCCGAGCGCGAGCGACGACACGGTCGCGTACACCACCCGCGAGCCGTGGGGGACGGCCGCGATAATCACGCCGTGGAACTACCCCATCGCGATTCCGACGTGGAAGATCGCGCCCGCGCTCGTCGCCGGCAACACCGTCGTGTTCAAGCCCGCCTCGCAGACGCCGACGGTCGCCAGCGAACTCGTCGCGGCGTTCGACGAGGCCGGCCTCCCGGACGGCGTGCTGAACTTCGTCCCGGGGTCGGGCAGCGAGGTCGGCGACGAACTCACGACGAACGACGGCGTCGACGTCGTCTCGTTCACCGGGAGCTACGAGGTCGGCAGCAGCGTCGAGCAGGCCGCCGCGGACGCCGGCAAGCGCGTGCAGTGCGAGATGGGCGGGAAGAACCCCCTAATCGTCGACGGGACCGCGGACCTCGACCTCGCCGTCGACCTCACCGTACAGGGCGGGCTCAGCGGGCTTTCCGGGCAGGCCTGTACCGCGACGAGCCGCGTGCTCGTCTTCGAGGACGTCGCCGACGACTACCTCGACCGCCTGCTCGACCGCGTCGACTCCCTCGAAGTCGGCGACCCCTTGGACGACGTTGACATGGGTCCGAAGTCCTCGGAGGCCGAGATGGACAGCGACCTCGAGTACATCGACATCGCGGAGGACGAGGGCGCGACGCTCGCGGCGGGCGGCGAGCGCCTCACCGGCGACGGCTACGACGACGGCTACTTCGTCGAGCCGACAATCTTCACGGACGTCGACCCCGAAATGCGAATCGCCCAGGAGGAGGTGTTCGGCCCGGTCATCTCCGTCATCGAGGTGTCAGACTACGAGGAGGCCGTGGAGGTCGCGAACGGCGTCGACTACGGCCTCTCGGCGTCCATCTGCACGAACCGCCTCGACCACGCCAAGGAGTTCGTCGGGGACGTCGAGACCGGCCTCGTGAAGGTCAACCAGACCACCACGGGCGTCGAGATGCAGATGCCGTTCGGCGGCCGCAAGCACTCCAGCACGGAGACGTTCAAAGAACAGGGCCGGCAGGCGCTGGACTTCTACACCCACGAGAAGGCCGTCTACGTCACGCACTACGACGGCGAGTAGCCCGCCTACTCGTCGAAGGCGCTGTTGGAGAACCCGCCGTCGACGGTGAGCACCTCGCCCGTAGTATAGGACGCGGCGTCGCTGGCGAGGTAGATGGCGGCGCCGACGAGTTCCTCTGGCTCGCCGATGCGGCCCGCCTCGGTCTTCGCTTCGACCGCCCGGCGGCGCTCGGTGCCCTCGGCGTACGCGTCGGCGGTCTGGGGTGTCAGGATGAACCCGGGTCGAATCGCGTTCACGCGAATCTCGGGGCCAAACTCCTTGGCGGCGACCCGCGTGTACGAGTCCGTCCCGCCCTTTGCCGCGGAGTACGCCGCGGTTTCGGGCATCGCGAGCGTCGCGCCCATCGAGGAGATGGTCACGATGCTTCCGGAGTCCATCGCGGACTGGAACACCTGGCACGCGCGGTGGACGCCCGTCAACTGGACGTCGAGGACGTGTCCCCAGTCGCTCTCGGAGATCGACGCGATGGGCTCGCGGGCGATAGCGCTCGGGGACGCCACAAGCACGTCCACGCCGCCCAGTTCCTCGACGGTGCGCTCGCGCAGTTCGACAAGGGACTCGCGGTCGGTCACGTCACAGGTCTGTTCGACCGTCTCGGCACCGCGCTCGCGGAGTTCCGCGGCCGTCTCCTCGACCGCGGACGCTGTCCGGCTCGATGCCACGACGTCCGCGCCGTCCGCAGCGAACCCGAGCGCTATCGCGCGCCCGATGCCGCTCGTCCCGCCGACGACCACCGCCCGCTTCCCCTCGACCGTCACTGGACTGCTGGCGCTCCCGTCAGTCATACCGCCAGATGTCGCGCGACTCCACTTAGTTCGTTGGGTGGGCGAGCGGGACCGCTACACCCGACTCAGAGGTTCGACGAGCCCGCGCCGCCGTCGATGGTCACCGTCTCGCCGTTGATGTAGCCGGCCTGCGGCGACGAGAGGAACGCGACGGTGCGCCCGAGCTCCATCGGGTCGCCCGTCCGCCCGACGGGAATCCCGGTCCGGTGGTCTTCGAGGCCGTCCTGATAGTCCTCGTAGTCGCCGCGCTCGACGCCCTGCTCGATGACTTCCTCGACGCGCGGCGTCTCGTGGACGCCCGGGAGCACGGCGTTCGCGCGGACGTCGGGGGCGAGTTCCTTCGAGAGGGTCTTCTCGAGGCCGATGACGCTCATGCGCACGGAGTTCGAGAGCACGAGGCCGTCGATGGCCTCCTTCACGCTGCTGGACGCGATGTTGACGATGGTGCCGCCGCCGTCCTGCAGGTGGTCGTTGGCCTCGTGGACGAGGCGGACGACGCTCATCACGAGCAGGTCGTAGGCGTCGTACCAGTCGCCCTCCGTCTTCTCGAGGAACGGCCCGCTCGGCGGGCCGCCGGCGTTCGTCACGAGGTGGTCGACGGTCCCGAACTCCTCGACCGTTCGCTCGACGAGCGCCTCGATGTCCGAAGGCTCGGTGAGGTCGCCCACCTGGCCGACGACGTCGCCGTCGGCGTCCTCGCGGACGTCTTCGACGGCTGCCTGGAGGCGGTCCTCGTCGCGGCTGTTCATCACGACGTTCGCGCCCTCCTGTGCGAGCGCCCTCGCGGACGCCTTCCCGAGGCCGCTGCTCGACGCCGTTACCAGTGCTGCGTCGCCCTGGAGTTGCAAGTCCATAGCTACCAATCCACTCGGACGGCGTATAAATATTCACCCCGGGCGTTCCGAGAACGAGACCGCGCGGTCGGTTACAGCGCGTTCCGGTAGATCTGCACGACGTCGTCGCGGTCGAGGTCGCGGGGGTTGCGGTCGATGTTGTGCTGGGAGTACTCGAAGGCGATGTCCGTGAACGACTCCAGTTCCGCCTCGTCGAGGTCGCCGAGGTGGCCGATGGAGGTCGGGATGCCGACGTCCTCGGTGAGTTCGAAGACGGCGTCGGCGCTCGCGTACGCCCGGTCGAGCGTCGACCCCTCGGCGTCCGCGCCGAGCAGGTCCGCGATTTCCGCGAAGCGCTCGGGCTCGGCGGGGACGTTGTACTCCATCACGTGCGGGAGCAGCATCGCGTTCGCGCGGCCGTGGCCGACACCGTACTCGGAGCCCAGCGGGTACGTGAGCGCGTGGACGGCGCCGAGCCCGGAGTTCACGAACGCCTGGCCGGCGACCGTGGCTGCGAGGCTCATCTGGTAGCGCGCCTCGTCGTTGTTCCCGCCCTGGAGGACCGCGCCGCGGAGGTTCGAGCCGACCATCCGGATGGCTTCCCGCGCGAGGATGTCCGAGTACGGCGTCCGCAGCGTGGAGACGTAGCTCTCGACGGCGTGCGTGAGCGCGTCGAGACCGGTCGCCGCCGCGACGGGCTTCGGGAGCGAGCGCGTGAGTTCGGGGTCGACGACGGCGAGGTCCGCGAACAGCGCCGCGTCGTAGACGACGCGCTTGACGCCCTCGCTGTCGGAGAACACGCCGATGTGCGTCACCTCGCTGCCGGTGCCGGCGGTCGTCGGGACGAGCGCGAGCGGGCGGCCCGCACCGGGGACGTTGCCCATCCCGAGGGTGTCCGTGATGGGGATGTCGTAGTCAGCGAGCGCAGAGGAGAGTTTCGCCGTGTCGAGGACGCTGCCGCCGCCCACACCTACCACGACGTCGTGGCCGCCGTCTCGGAGCACGTCCGCGGCGTCCTCGACCATCGAGAGCTTCGGCTCGGGCTTCACGTCCGTGAAGAAGTCCACGGAGACGCCGGCGGCCTCGAGCGTTTCGACGATGGGGTCGGTGACGCCCGCGTCGACGATGGTCTCGTCGGAGACGACGAGCGCGCTGTCGGCGTCGGCGGCGAACGCCGTCAGCTCCGCGGTGGCGTCGAACCCGTACGCGATGCGGTCTGGACTCTGGACGTCGTAGGTGCTGCTGCGGGAGGCTAACCCATCGAGCATGATTCGGTAATCCAGCTAACCGGAAATATAAGTTGCGGCACGCGGTACCACGATACTGGTTACCAATTCTATGCCTTCGTCGAACTCCGACGTCGTCGTGCTGCGCGGAACGGCCCACGGGATGTCCAGCGAGCGCGCCGCGCGGCGGCTGCGCGAGCACTTCCCGGAGAAAGACGTTCGCCTCGCGGAGACGCCCCGGGAGGAACGAGAACTCGTGAACGCGGCGCCCGTCGCGACGGGCCTCAGGCTCGACCCGGAGGTGCTCGCGAACGCGGACTCGCTGCGGCTGTTCGCCGCGGCGTCGGCTGGCGTCGACCACCTGCCGCTGGACGAGCTCGCGGAGAAGGGCGTCGCCGTGACGAACGCCTCCGGCGTCCACGCACCGAACATGGCCGAACAGGTGCTCGGGAACATTCTGGTGTTCGCGCGGAACCTCCACGAGGGGTGGCGCCGGCAGTCGAACAGCGAGTGGCGCCACTTCCGCGGCGGCGAACTCAACGGGAGCACCGTCACCGTCGTCGGGATGGGCCCCATCGGCGAACGCACGCTGGAACTGCTCGCGCCGTTCGACGTCGAGCGCGTCGGCGTCCGGTACACGCCCGAGAAGGGCGGGCCGGCCGACGAGGTTCTGGGGTACGACGACGACCTCCACGGCGCGTTCTCGCGGTCGGACTACGTCGTGCTCGCGTGCCCGCTGACCGACACCACGGCGGGCCTCGTCGACGAGCAGGTGTTCCGGACGCTGCCGCCGGACGCCGTCGTCGTGAACGTCGCGCGCGGCGGCGTCGTCGACACGGACGCGCTCGTCGCGGCGCTGCGCGGGAACAAGATTCGGGGTGCGGCCCTCGACGTCACCGACCCCGAACCGCTACTCGAGGACCACCCGCTCTGGAATCTGGAGAACGCGCTCGTCACGCCGCACAACGCCGGCGGCACCGACGAGTACTGGGAGCGCCACGCCGACATCCTCGCGCGGAACCTCGAACGCGTCGACGAGACCGGCTCGTACGCCGACCTCGAGAATCAGGTGGTCGCGCCCGACGACTGAGGCACCTCGTCACACACTGACACACCACAACCTATTTTTCCGTCGTTCGTGATTCCCCCACCATGGCAAAGTGGACCGAATCACGACCCGACGAGGATTTCTCCCGGGTGCTCGCGCCGGACGGCACGCTGTCCGGGGAGGCGCCCGTCGACGAGGCGACGGCGCTACGGATGTACGAGACGATGAAGCTCTCCCGGCGTTACGACGAGAAGATGCTGAGCCTCCAGCGCCGCGGCGAGATCAGCATCCTCTCGCGGAGCTGGGGCGAGGAGGCGATTCCCGTCGGGAGCGCGGCCGCCCTCGAGGCGGGCGACTGGTGTTTCCCGACGTACCGGCAGACCCCGAGCAAGCTCTACTGGGGCGGCCCGCTCGACCGCGCGGTCGCGGGCCTGATGGGCCACGAGCCCGAGACCATCGAGGAACACCTCCCGCTCGACAAGGCCGACGAGCCGGCGGTGAACTTCTCGCCCATCTACATCCCGCTGGCCGCGAACGTCACCAACGCCGTCGGCTCCGCGATGGCCGACAAGTTCGAGGACGAGGACACGGTGACGCTGTCGTACATCGGCGACGGGTCGACCAGCCAGGGGGACTTCTACGAGGCGCTGAACTTCGCGGGCGTCTTCGACGCGCCCGCGGTCACCATCTGTCACAACAACCAGTGGGCGATTTCGGTGCCCTCGCATCGCCAGACCGCCGCGGACACGTTCGCGCAGAAGGCCGAGGCCGCGGGGATGCCCCACGAGCGCGTCGACGGCAACGACGTGTTCGCGGTGTACGCGGCGACCCAGCGCGCCGTCGAGCGCGCCCGGAGCGGCGAGGGACCGACGCTGCTGGAGTGCGTGACCTACCGCGTCGACGACCACAACACCGCCGACGACGCGGGCGCGTACCGCGACGACTCCGAGCAGGCGTTCTGGGCGGAGCGCGACCCGGTCGACCGCCTCGAAGCCTACCTCCGTTCGGAGGACGCCCTCGACGACGAGGCCATCGAGTCCATCGAGGCGGACGCCGACGAGCGCGTCGAGGACGCGGTCGACCGCGCCCGCGACGTCCCCGAGGACGACCCCGAGCGCATCTTCGACAACCACCTGCAGTCCGAGTCGTGGAACGAGCGCCACCAGCGCGAGGAACTCCGGGCCGAGCAGCGCGGCGAGAACCCCTTCACGGACTTCACGGGTGATGGGCTGTGAGCGCCGACTACGCCGACGGCGAGACCAGCGAGGTGAACCTCGTGACCGCCGTCCGCGACACGCTCGCCCAGGAGATGCGCCGCGACGAGAACGTCCGCCTGCTGGGCTACGACATGGGCCCCATCGGCGGCGTGTTCCGCGCGACGGAGGACCTCTACGAGGAGTTCGGCGAGGACCGCGTCATCGACACGCCGCTCTCCGAGAACGGGATTCTGGGCGCGGCCGCGGGGATGGCGATGCGCGGCCAGCGCGTCGTCCCCGAGATCCAGTTCCTCGGGTTCTTCTACCCCGCGTTCGGCCAGTTCATGTACACCATCTCGAAGATGCACGAGCGCTCCGGCGGCGCGTTCGAGCTGCCACTGACCGTGCGGATTCCGTACGGCGGCGGCATCAAGTCCAGCGAGTACCACTCCGAGTCCACGGAGAGCTTCTTCGTCCACACGCCCGGCGTCCGCGTGGTCTGCCCGAGCACGCCCGCGGAGACGAAGGGCATGCTCGCCGCGTCCATCCGCAGCGACGACCCCGTGATGTTCCTCGAACCGAAGGCCGTCTACCGCACCGGCACGCAGGAGGTCCCGGAGGCGGACTACACGCTCCCGCTGGACGAGTCCCGGACGGTCCGTGAGGGCTCGGACGTCACCGTGCTGACGTGGGGCGCGATGGTCCGGCACGCCGAGACGGCGGCCGACCAGGTGGACGCGGACGTCGAGATTCTCGACCTGCGGACGCTGTCGCCGTTGCCCGTCGAGGCCGTCCTCGACTCGGTGAAGAAGACGGGGCGCTGTGTCGTCTTCCACGAGGCCCGGCGGACGCTCGGCCTCGGCGCAGAGCTCTCGGCGCTCGTCAACGAGTACGCCATCGACCACCTGAAGGCGCCCATCAAGCGCGCGACGGGCTACGACGTCCACTTCCCGAGCCACCAGACCGAGGAAGCGTACCTGCCGGACGAGCAGCGCGCCGCCCACGCCATCGAGGCCGTCACGTCCTACGAGTACTAGGCCGGCGCCCGCTGTCGGGGCAAGCTATTTTCTCCGTGGCCCGGATGGTGAGGGTATGCCCGAGTACACGTACGAAATCGAACTGGAGCCCCAGTACCGCGACCTCGACCCGAACGGCCACGTGAACCAGGCGGTGTACGCGAGCTACTGCGAGCAGGCGCGCGCGAACTACTGGGCGGACGTCATCGGCCAGCGCCACGACCGCGCGGAGCTCGTGATGGTGCAAAGCGAGATGGAGTTCGCGGCGGAGATCCGCCTCGGGCAGACCGTCACCGTCCGCCAGCGAATCGGCGAGCTCGGGGACACCAGCATCCCCATCGACTACGAGGTGCGCGTGGACGGCGAGCCCGCCGCGACCGGCTCCGTGGTGTTGCTGTCCTACGACCGGGACGCCCGCGAGCCAGCCCCGATTCCCGACGAGTGGCGGGACGCTATCGAGGAACACGAGGGCCACGACGCGTGAGCGGACGGAGAAGGAGGGAAACGGCGGTTACGCCCTGTTGAACCGCTCGGCGATGAACGGCGTGAACAGCGACAGCGCCGCCAGCAGGAGGATTCCCATCGCGAGCGGGCTGGTGTAGAAGATGTCCAGGGAGCCCCCCGAGAGCTGCAGCGACCGCCGGAGGTTGTTCTCCGCGATGGGTCCGAGAATCAACCCCAACACGATTGGCGCGAGCGGGTAGTCCTCCATGCGCAACACGAACCCGATGATGCCGGCGATGATCATCGTCCAGACGTCGATGACGTTGCCGTTCAGCGCGAACGAGCCGACGACACAGAGCACGATGATGACCGGCCAGAGGTACTCCGGCGGGAAGTTGATGACCCGCACCCAGAGGTGCGCGCCGAGCAGCCCCGCGACGAGGATGACGACGTACACGAGGAAGAACCCGACGAAGATGGAGAACACGAGCCCGGTCTCGTCCTCGAACAGCCCCGGGCCGGGGCGGATGCCGTGGACGAGCAGCGCGCCGATGAGGATGGCGGTCACGGAGTCCCCGGGGATGCCGAGGGTGAGCGTCGGCACGAGCGCGCCGCCCGTGCTCGCGTTGTTCCCCGCTTCGGCGGCGGCGACCCCGCGGACGTTCCCCTCGCCGAACGGCGGCTTCGCCTTGCTCGCCCAGCGCTTGGCCTCGTTGTACGTGACGAACGACGCGATGTCGCCGCCCGCGCCGGGTAGCGCGCCGACGAACGTCCCGATGAGGCTGGAGGTCACCGTGACGTTCCGGATCTCGTTCACGTCGCCGAACGATGGGATGATGCTAGAGATCTCCTGTTCGACGGAGATCTCGGAGATCCCCTCGCGGTAGCGGTTGAACGCCTCCGCGAGTCCGAACAGCCCGATCATCACGGCGATGAACTGGATGCCGGACGTCAGCGCCGGGACGCCGAACGAGAACCGCGGGTAGCCGGTCGTCGGGTCGATGCCGACGGTGGCGATGAGCATCCCGAGCAGCCCGGTTATCATGCCCTTCGTGATGGAGTCGCCGCTGACGTTCGCGATGATGGTGAGCCCGAAGAACGCGAGCGCGAAGTACTGCGGCGACCGGAACTCGAGCGCGAACTGCGCGATCTGCGGGGAGATGAACGTGATGAGGAGGATGCTGATTGCGCCGCCGACGAACGACGCGAGCGTCGCGATGCCGATGGCGCGGCCCGCCTGCCCCTGTTGGGACAGCGGGAACCCGTCGAAGATGGTCGCCGCGGCGCTCGGCGTGCCGGGCGTCCGAATCAGGATAGCGGGAATCGACCCGGCGAACAGCGCGCCGCCGTAGATGCCGAGCAGGAGCATCATCCCCTCCGTGGGGTTCATCCCGAACGTGAACGAGACGAGCACGCCGACGGTCATCGTCGCGGTCATCCCGGGAATCGCGCCCATGACGATGCCGATGAACACGCCGAACACGATGAGCGCGAGCGGCAGCGGCTGGAAGACGAGCGCGGCGCCCTCGACGATACCCGCGAAGATGTTCATCGCGACACCCCCGTGCGGAGGCGCGGCGTCACGCGAGTCCCACCCCGGTGAGTAGCCCGGGTAACAGCCGGCTGATGGGGAGAATCGCGCTCTCTGGGAGGGGGACGCGCAGGAACTTCACGAAGATGTAGTAGAGCGCGATGGCGACGCCCATGGACACGGGTATCGACGTCTGGAAGTCGTCGACGCCCGAGTAGTGCATACTCACGAGGAGGAAGACGACTGTGCCCGCGAGAAAGCCGAAGTACGGCATCGTGAGTACGTAGCCGACGACGAGCGCGGCGGCGATGGCGACTGTCTTCACCGTCGACGACGTGACTTCCTGCGTGCGCGGTTCGTCCTTGCGTATCGCGCTCACCAGTTGGGCGAGCGCGAACACCGACATGAGGCCGACGATGACACGCGGGAAGAACGCGGGGCCGGTCGCGCCGTAGCCGGCGGGGAAGTCTCTCGTGAGGTAGAAGGTGGCGGCGGTCAGCACGAAGACGAGCCCGCTGGCGACCTTGTCGGTATGGCTGATTTTGAGGGTCATGTGGGGATCCTGGAAAGATGGATGAGGCCTCGGGGCGGTTCGACGGTGTCAGACCTCGACGTTGTCCGTGATCTCGTCGAAGCTCTCGTAGGACTGCTGCATGAAGTCCCCGAACTCCTCGGTGTCGCGGTGGACGAGGCCGAAGCCGCTCTCCTGCATCCACGACTGGAAGTCGTCGGACTCGTACACGTCGTAGTAGCCCTCGTACAGCTGGTCGATGACGTCGTCCGGCGTGTCGTTCGGGACGCCGAGGCCGCGCCACGCGCCCATGGTGAAGTCGACGTCCTGCTCCTGGAGCGTCGGGACGTCGGGCATGATGTCGACGCGCTCCTCGCCGAAGACGGCCAGCGTCGTCAGCGGGCCGTCCTCGACCTGCCCGAGCACCTCGGGGGCGCTCGACGTCGTCGCTTCGACCTCGCCGTTGACGACGGCCTGCGTCGCCGGGGCGCCGCCGTCGTAGCCGACGTGTTCGAGTTCGATGCCGGCTTCCTGGGCGAACCCGACGGCCGACAGGTGCCAGATGCCGCCCGGACCGGAGTTCGAGACGCTGATCTCGCCGGGGTTGTCGTTCGCGTAGTCGACGAACTCTCCGAGGGTGCTGTAGGGGGCATCCTCGTGGACGGTGAGCGCCGCCGGGTCGAAGTTGTACTGCATCACGGGCTTGACGTCCTCGTGGTTCACGTCGGCGATGCCGAGGTGCGAGATCGTGGTGATCTCGACCGTGAGGATGCCGACCGTGTAGCCGTCGGGTTCCGCGTTCGCGATGGCGTTGAACCCGACGCTGCCGGTGCCGCCCGTCTGGTTCTCGACGTACGCGTCGACGTCCCAGGTTTCGCTGAGCCCGCTGGCCAGCTGCCGTCCCGTCTGGTCCGTCCCGCCGCCTTCGGCCCACGGACAGATCATCCGGATGTCCTCGTTGGGGAAGTTCTGGCTGCCGCCACCGCCGCCGGACAGTGAGTTACAGCCGGCGAGTCCGGCCATGGTGACTGCCGATCCTGCGCCCGCTGCTTTCACGAAATCGCGCCTGCTTAATACGGTATCTCTTACCATACGAGACTTCGATTCACACTAATGTTAATTAAGCTTTTCCCACATCCGAGTCGGGGCCGCTACCGGTCGATTCGGGACGAAGCCGGAATTTCGTACAAACGATTTATGGTCGGATGGCGTGAATCGGGGGGTATGCCAGTCGTCGTAGCCATCGACCGCTCCGACAGCGTCGAGAACCTCGTCGCGGAAGCGGCGAAGCTGAGCGACCGCTTCGACACCGAGCTCCACGTCGTCCACGTCGCCGGCCAGTACGAGACCACCGAGCGCGTGCGCCTGGAAGCCATCGACGGGTCCACAGACCCCGTGGAGATGGACGACGAGGAACGCGCCCGGACGCACGCGGAGAGCGTCGCCGCCGCCGTCACGGACTCGTTCACGCCCGTCGGCCTCGTCGGCTACCCGGAGAACGAGATTCTCCGCTACGCCGACGAACACGACGCGGAGTACATCGTCATCGGCGGCCGGAAGCGCTCGCCAATCGGGAAAGCCCTCTTCGGGAGCACCGCCCAGGCCATCCTGCTGGACGCCGACCGTCCCATCGTGACGGTCCCGCCGGCCGGGGACGCCGAGGACTGACCCCCAACTACTTGTGAAGTTCCACCAATGACTATGCGAACGCGCCCCCCGGAGAGACACCCATGAGAGCTATCGTCCAGACCGGAACGAGGGAAGTCGAGGTACAGCAGCGCGACAAGCCGACGCCGGACGCCGACCAGGTGCTCGTCGAGGTGCACAGCGCGGGCCTGTGCGGCAGCGACGCGCACGCGTACACCTACGAGGACGGCTACAAGTGGATTCCAATCCCGCGGGTCATGGGCCACGAGTACGCCGGCACCGTCGTCGAAGTCGGCGACGGCGTCACCGGCCTCTCGGTCGGCGACAACGTCGTCGAGGAGCCGATTCACAGCTGCGGCGAGTGCTTCCAGTGCAAGAACGGCCAGCCGAACGTCTGCCAGAACTTCTCCATCACGGGCATGCACCGCGACGGCGCGTACGCGGAGTACGTCGCCGTCGACGCGTCGTCCGTCCACCGCATCCCGGACTCGGTCCCGCTCGAACACGCGGCCATCACGGAGCCGACGAGCATCGCGACGCGCGCCGTGTTCACGCAGTCCTCGGTGACCCCGGGGGACAACGTTCTCGTCGAGGGCCCGGGCCCGATTGGCGTCCTGACCGCCGTCGTCGCCGACTCGATGGGCGCGAACGTCCTCGTCTCCGGGCTCGAAGCGGACACGCGGTACCGCCTCCCCCTCCTGGCGGACATCGGCGTCGACACCGTCAACGTCCAGGACGGGGACCTCGACGACCGCCGCGAGGCGTTCACGGACGGCATCGGCTTCGACGCGGTCTTCGACACGACCGGCCACCAGTCCGGCGTCGAGATGGCCGTCGACCACGTCCGGAAAGGCGGCGAGGTAGTCGTCGTCGGCCTCCCCGGAGCGCCCAGCGAGGTGTTCATGACGCCCGTCGTCCGCGGCGAAATCACCGTCCAGACGTCGTACGGCTCCGCGTGGCGGAACTTCGAGCAGGCGATTCGCCTGATGGAGAACGGCGCCGTCGACGTCGACGCCATCGTCGACCGCTCCTACAGCGTCGACGACCCGACCGCCGCCTTCGAGGGGTTCCTGAACTCCGAGACCTGCAAGCCCGTGTTCACGTTCGCCTAGTTCCGCCAGCGCGCGTACTCGCGGTCGATGATGCGGTGCTCGCGCTCGATGCTGTCGATTCTCTCGACGTCTTCGTCGTCGAGGTCGAGGTCGCGGGCCGCGAGGTTGTCCCGCATGTGCGCCTCGCTGGACGCCTTCGGAATGACAGCGACGTTCTCCTTGGAGAGCAGCCACGCCAGCGACACCTGCGCGGGCGAGGCGTCGTGTTTCTCCGCGACCGCCTGAACCTCCGGCACGTCGAAGACCTCGCCCTGCGCGAGCGGGCAGAACGCGACGACCCAGTGGTCGCGCTCGCGGGCGTACTCGCGGAGCTCCTCCTGCTGGAGGAGCGGGTGGCACTCGATCTGGTTCGCGGCGATCGGCGCGTCCAGCACCTCGCGGGCGGTGTCCAGCGTCTCCGGCTCGAAGTTCGAGACGCCGACGTGCTCGATCTTCCCGTCGTCGTAGAGCTCCTGGAACGCCCCCAGCGTCGTCTCCGGGTCGTAGGGGTCGGCAGGCCAGTGGACGTACAGGAGGTCGACGTAGTCCGTCCGCAGCCTGTCGAGGCTGCCGTCGACCATCGAGAGCACGTCCTCGCGCTCCGGCACGGGCGAGTCCGGGTGCGCGACCTTCGTCGCGAGGAACACGTCGTCGCGGTCGACGCTCGCGGCTTCCAGGCCGGCGCCGACGTACTGCTCGTTGTCGTACGCCTCCGCGGTGTCGACGTGCCGGTAGCCCGCTTCGAGCGCCGTCCGGACGTTGTCCTCCCACTGGTCCTTGTCGGTGTCCGAGTAGGTGCCGAGCCCGACACGCGGGATGTTGACAGGCATACTACCAGTCGCGGCGGCGGTTCTGTTAAGTGTAGCGGTGAGCGCGGCGCTGGCGGGCGCTCAGTTGTACCGGGAGTCGGACTGCCAGGGGTCCGGGTTCGGGCCGAGCGCTTCCTTCAGGTCCGTGGTCGCGTCGTCGAGGTCGGCCAGCAGGTCCTCGGAGAGCGAGACGTCCGCGGCCGCCGCGTTCGCTCGCGCGTGCTCCGGGGAACTCGCGCCCGCGAGCACGGCGGTCACGCCGGGCTGGTGGAGCGGCCACGCGAGCGCCACCTCGACCATGTCGCGGTCGTACTCCGCGCAGAGGTCCCGGATTCGCTCGACCGCCGCGAACGTCTCCGTCTCGGCGCCAGCCTCGCCGTGGCGCGCCCCCGGGCGGTCCCCCGAGAAGTGCCGCGTCCGCATCCGGCCCGTCGGGTACTCTTCGATCGACTCGTACTCGCCGGTGAGCAGGCCCTGGGCGAGCGGGCTGTACGCGACCAGGTCCACGTCCTCGCCCCGGGAGGCGTCCGCGACCTCGTACTCGATGGCGCGCCACAGGAGGTTGTACGGCACCTGGTTCGCCTCCACGCGGCCCTCCGCGAGGGTCGCGTCGAGGTCTGCCGGCCCGGTGTTCGAGACGGCCGGCACCCGGATTTTCCCCTCCTCCTGCAGTTCCTTCATCGCGCGCATCGTCTCCGAGACCGGAATCTCGGGGTGCTGGTAGTGAACGTAGTAGACGTCCACGTAGTCCGTGCCGAGCCTGTCGAGGCTCGCCTCGCAGGCCGCCTTCAGGTCGTCGTACGCGAGGTTGTCCTGCCACACCTTGCTCGCGACCACGACGTCGTCGCGGTCGAGGCCGTCGAGGGCCTCCCCCAGCACTTCCTCGGAGTAGCCGTCGCCGTACGCCTCCGCCGTGTCGAAGAACGTGACGCCGCTGTCGTACGCCTCGTGGATGGTCTCGATGGCCTGGTCCTCGTCGGTCTTCTCCCAGTCGGAGCCGCCGCTGATGTTCCAGAGCCCGAGGCCGACACGGCTCACCTCTACGTCCGTCTGTCCGAGCGTCTCGTACTGCATCGCCCGGTACTTGTCAATCGTCACCGATTAACGTTCGGGTGGGTTCTTACAGCGGTTCGTCGCCGTCGATGATGCGCTCGGCCCGGGACGCCAGCCCCGGGACGCGCTCCTCCATCGCGGGGTACATCGGGTCGTCGGCGTTCCCCGTGAGGTAGCGCCGGAAGAACATCTCCCCGAGTCCGGCGAGCTTGTAGACGGCGAGCGCGCGGTAGAAGCGCTCGTGCTCGAACGTCAGTCCCGTCTGGGACTCCCAGCGCTCGACGAGGTCGGTTCTGGTGGGGTAGCCCTCGCGCTCCATGAACCGCGTCACGAGCTCGGGGATCTCCGGGTCGGGGTCCTGGAGGTCCCGCCAGTAGCTCAGCATCCACCCGAGGTCCGCGCGCGGGTCGCCGAGCGTCGCCATCTCCCAGTCGAAGACGGCCGCGATCTCGGGG
>SDGW01000169.1_pt1 | contig 27616 bp, 25 predicted proteins | sample 2873831 | NCBI WGS metagenome assembly SDGW01 (sample SAMN08132700, study PRJNA421101) | hypersaline lake metagenome | isolation source: celular fraction 0.22 microns magnesium sulfate-rich crust from ephemeral... | place: Spain: Penahueca Lagoon, Toledo | collected 2011-07 | reverse complement strand
CCCTCGACCACCCCGACGCTCAGCCCCGCGTCGTCCAGTTTCGGCCCCTGCTCGACGTGGAGCTCGAAGTAGCTGTGCAGCTCCCGCGGCTCGCAGGGGGCGTCGCCGCGGTAGCCGATGCGCTCCAGTTCCTCGCCGAACGTCTTGCCGGCCTTGTCCTCGAGCGACCGCGCGAACTCGGGGTCGAACGTCCCGGTGAAGACGCCGCTGCCGAGCATGTCCGGCTGGAAGCGCACGCCCTCCTCGTTGCTCCAGGAGACCACCTCGATGGGACGCTCGGTCTCGACGCCCGCGTCGTTCAGCGTCTCGACAATCTCGAGGCCGCCGAGCACGCCGATGACGCCGTCGTACCGGCCGCCGTTGTACTGGCTGTCGACGTGCGATCCCACGAGGACGGGCGGGAGGTCGTCGTTCTGTCCGGAGCGCCGCCCGAAGATGTTCCCGACCTCGTCGACGGTCACCTCGAGACCCACCTCCTCGAACCACTCGACTAGCCGGTCTCGAGCCCGCCTGTTCGCGTCCGAGAGCGCCGGGCGGTTCACGCCGCCGCGCTCGGTCGCCCCGATCTCGTTGAACCGGTCGAACCGATCCCGGAGTCGTTCGCTGGAGATCTCCGTCATTGGCGGTGTGGGGTGTTCGAGTGAGTTCACTCTACCCCCTCGCATGGAGGGGAGTTGCGGGAAGCGGGCCGACGCCGTCGCGCCGGCAACGAGTCACCCAGGAGCCAGCCCAGCGAGTTCCGGAACGCGGCGGTGTACGTTGGGTCGGGTGCGGCCTGCACTGCCAGAAACTGATACTGCCGGGACACTACCGCGCGAATCCGGCACAGCACACCGAGTGGAAAGGGCTTTAGTCCAGTTACTAGCTGTTCTGGGTGACTGCGATGGATTCGAGAGACGAGGGCACGTCAGCGCAGGCAGCTGGGGACGGCCAAGAGCGACTCGTGCGTGGGTACTCGGGCCGGATGTTCGGCCTCATCGCGCTCGGGACACTCGTGGCGAACCTCGGGCGACAGGCCCTGCCGCCGCTGCTGCCCGCCATTATCGAGGGGCTGGCCATCACGCCGGCTGCTGCGGGCGTCGCCCTGACGCTCATGCGGATCTGTTTCGCCGTCCTGCAGTACCCGAGCGGCCGCCTGGCGGACGAAGTCTCGCGCAAGATCGCCATCGTTGGCGGCATCGGCATCCTGATCGTCGGATTCACCGCGCTCACGCAGGTCACGTCGTATCCGGGACTGCTGCTGAGTACCGCGTTGCTCGGCGTCGGGTCGGCCTTCTTCTTCGTCTCCGAGCGCGTCTTGCTCTCGGACCTGTTCGTCCAGAAGCGCGGGCGCGCGTTCGGCGCCAACAGCGCGATCTCGCGGATCGGAAGCATCCTCGCGGCCGGACTCGCGGTCGTCGCCCTCTCGATCGGGGTCTGGCAACTCGCGTTCGTCCCGGTCGTCGTGCTCCTGGTCGGCATCGTGATCGCCTTCCACGTCGTGGCCAGGGAACCCTACGGGACACGCGACCTGCGCAGCTTCGCCGAGGGTGGCGGGAGCGTGCGCGAGACCGTTTCGCGGGTGTTCGGCACGTCGCAGGTCCGGTGGTTGGTGGCGGCGTACACGCTGATCATCTTCGCCTGGGAAGGCGTGCTCGGGTTCCTCCCGACGTATCTCCAGGTGAGCAAGGGGTTCACCCCCGGGTTGGCCAGCGGCGGGTTCGCGGCGCTGTTCGCCGTCGGCGTCGTCGTGCAACCGCTCTCGGGGACCCTGAGCGACCGCTGGGACAGACGGTTGATCGCCGGTGGTGCGACCATCGCGAGTCTCGGCGGGCTCGCGCTGCTCATCGTCGCCCAGTCGCACAGCTCCATTCTCGTGGGAATTCTGCTCTACGCTGCGGGGCTGATGGCGTTCACGCCGGTCCTGCAGGCCTATCTGATGGACATCTTCCCGGACGCGAGCAAAGGCGGCGATCTCGGCGCGTTCAAGACGGTCTACGAAGGGCTCTCCAGCCTCGGCCCGACCTACGTCGGCGTCGTCGCCGGCCTCGCGGGGTACACAGTCGCGTTTCAGGGATTGCTGGGCTGTCTCGCGCTCAGTGCGGCGATCCTGTTCTGGACGCACTACTCGGACGGCGTTTCGGACGGGTGAGTTCTGGACGGGTGTCTCGGTTCGATGTGGTACCGAGGAGAGTCGGAGTCCGTGCTGCTGGATCCGTTGGGTGCCGGGTACTAACTTCGGGTTTCAGGATCGTACTCACAGGGTGAACCGAGTCGACGAACAGCCCCACCTCCGCAACAGCAACCGCGAACAGCACCGCGGCGTTCCCAAAGACACTGGAGTCGCACAGCACCGCCCCGCACAACCCTCAGACCTCCCCAGCCGACTCGTTCGCTCCTTTCAGTCGCTCCTCGGCCACCGGAAGACGCGGAGCGTCTTCCGAGCCATTCGCTCACTACGTTCGCGGAGGCCTCGCGCAATGTTATCGCTCACCGTCGTTCGGGCAGTCGACGGCGCGCGCCACCGCACGCTGGATGATTGGGATGGTGTCCACGTTCCGGAAAACGAAATCGCGCTACCGCTCGGGCGTTAGACCGGTTCGAACCGGTAGCCGTCCCACGCCTGGCTCTCGGGCTCTCTGATGCCCGCGCCGGGTTCGCGGAGTTCGTCGACGTGGACGGGCCGGACCTCGTCGCCCGTCTCGAGGTCGTCGGTCGTCGCCTGGCCGATCGCGCGGACCGTCTCGCCCGCCACCTCGAACTCGACGATCGCGAGCGTGTTCGGTTCGCGGACGCCCGGCGGCGTCGCGGTGCTGGTCGTCCAGGTGACGACCTCGGCGGTGTACTCGCTGAGGTCGACCGTCTCGACCGGTTCCGCCCCGCCCGGTCCGCGCGGGTGGCCGGGATAGGTGATCGAGCCGTCGTCGTAGCGGGTCGCTTCCATCGTCATTGTGCTGCCTCCATGATGGTGGTGATGACGCAGTTGCCGAAGCCGCCGACGTTACAGCACAGCCCCACGTCCCCCTCGACCTGTCGGGGGCCGGCCTCGCCGACGACCTGTTCGTAGATCTCGACGCCCTGTGCCACGCCGCTGGCCCCGAGCGGGTGGCCCTTGGACTTGAGTCCGCCCGAGGTGTTGATCGGGAGTTCGCCGTCCCGCTCGGTGTAGCCGTCCTCGACGAGTTGCCAGGCCTCGCCCTGTTCGGCGAAGCCAAGCCCCTCCATCTGGAGGAACTCGAGGATGGTGAACATGTCGTGGAGTTCGGCCACGTCGACGTCCTCGGGCCCGCGTCCGCTCATCTCGTAGGCCCCTTTGCCGCTCTCGACGACGCCGCCCATGACGGTGGGATCCTCGCGCTCGTGGACCACGTGGGTGTCCGTCGCGCCGTCGATCCCCGTGATGACGGCGTACTCGTCGGTGTACTGCTGGGCCACCGATTCGGGACAGAGCATGAGCGCCGCCGAGCCGTCCGTGATCGGACAGAAGTCGTACAGCCGCAGCGGGTCGGCGACGATCGGCGACTCCAGCGCCGTCTCCACGTCGATCTCCTTTCGAAACTGCGCGTGGGGGTTGTCGACGCCGTTTTTGTGATTCTTGACCGCCACCTTCGCGAGGCTCTCGCGGGGCGCGTCGAACCGCTCCAAGTAGTGTCGCGCCGTCAGGCCCGCGAAGGAGGGCAGCGTGACGCCGTGTTTGTACTCCGCCGGGTGGGTCAGCGACGCGATGACGTCCGTGGCCTCACCCGTGGTCTTGTGGGTCATCTTCTCGCCGCCGACGAGCAGGGTCATCTCGCTGGCTCCGCTGGCGACCGACTGCCAGGCGGCGTAGATCCCCGCCCCGCCGCTCGAGCTGGTCTGGTCGACCCGCTGGGTGTAGGCCGGCATCGCGTCGAGGTCGTGGGCGAGGGCGTTGGGCACGCCGGTCTGGCCCTCGAACTCGCCGCTGGCCATGTTCGAGACGTACAGGTGCTCGACCGTGTCGGCCGAGACGCCGGCGTCCTCGAGACACTCGATTCCGGCCTCCGCGAGGAGGTCCTGGATCCACTCCCCCTCGCGTTGCCCGAACTGGGTCATCGAGGCACCGATGATCGCAACACGTTCCATATCCTACCGGACTCGAGTCAGGGATTTATAAGTGAGGGTCACGCTCGGACGGTGCGGTCGCCCCTCCGGGCGGACCGAAGGGTCTTTCTCTCGAGGACCACTGCCCCCATTCCAGTATGTCTCCCGATCGGTCGGCCGACGCCGAGTCCGCGCGTCGATCCGAGGTCGACGGGAACGACGCCGGCATTCGGACCGAGTTCGCCCGGCGGGACCTCGATCGACACCTCGCGCTCTTCTACGACTCGCGGACGGCCCAGCTCGAGGTCGCGGCCGCGTTCGTCGCCGACGCGCTCCGTCGCGACCGGCGGTGTCTCTACCTGGCGGAGGCCAACAGCCCGACCCGGATCAGGGCCGCGCTCGAGGCGACCGAGATCGACGTCTCGGCGCGGCTCGCGGCGGGCGATCTCGAGATCCGCGACGCGGAGACGGTCTACCTGGGGAGCGACTTCGATCCGGATCGGATGATCGAAACGCTCGAGACGGCGTGCGAGGACAGCCTCGAGGCCGGCTACGAGGGGTTCAGCGTGGCCGGAGAGAACACGTGGTGTTTCCACACCGACGAGACGTTCGATCACGTCCTCGAGTTCGAGGCCGACTTCGACGCCGCGTGTCCGGAGATGCCGGTCACCGCGCTCTGTCAGTACGACCTCGACCGGTTCGGCGAGCGATCGATCGCCAAGGCGCTGTGGACCCACAGGCAGGTCGTCTACCGGTACACTGTCTGCGAGAACCCCTACTACGTGCCGCCCGCGGAGTACCGCCGGTCGTCCGATCCCCGCCTCAACGCCCGACTCATGCTTGAGCAACTCCACGATCTCGCCCGGAGCAAGCGACGGATCGAACGCCGCGAACAGCGGCTCGCGGTCGTCAACCGCGTGCTCAGGCACAACGTCCGGAACGACCTCAACGCGGTCCTCGGGAACCTCTCGCTCGTCGGAGAGAACGCCGACGATCTCGACGCCGAGAGCCGCGAGCGACTCGAGACCGCCGAGCAGTGCGCCCGTGAGGTCGTCGAGACCGCCGAGAAGGCCCGAACGGTACAGCGGACGATCGCCGACCGCTCGATCGAGTCGCTGGACCTGGACCCGATCGTCGACGCCGCCGTTCGCCGGGTCGAATCGAGCTACCCGGCGGCGACGATCGACCGGACCGGCGACGGCTCGACGACGGTCCTCGCCGACGCCGCGCTCGAGGAGGCGCTCGTCGAACTGCTCACGAACGGGATCGTTCACCAGGCCGACGCGGAGCCGACGGTGACGCTCGCCGTCTCGACGCGACCGACCGAGGTCGTCCTGACCGTCGAGAACCCCGGCGAGCCGATTCCCGAGAGCGACCAGCGGGCGCTCCGACAGGGCGTCGAGACGCCGCTGGAACACGGCAGCGGGCTCGGCCTCTGGCTCGTCAAGTGGATCGTCGACCGGTCCGGCGGACGGCTCCGGTTTCCCGACGGCGACGGCTCGCGGTGTCGGATCGCGGTCGAACTCCGGACCGCGGGTGACTCGTCGCAATCCGCGACGCGGGATGGGCGGCCGAACTAGGCTGACTCGGCCGCGGCCGTCCGCAACTCGCTCGCGCGCGAGCGCGCCTGCGAGATCACCGCGGGGCGGGCTTCGAAGGAGACGACGACGTCCTCGTCGCCGTAGGTGACGTCGTCGACGCGGGCGTTGTCGTGGAGCCACGAGACGACGCTCATCGTGTCGTCGGTCATCGGTAACAGCAGTCGCTCGGCCTCCCAGTCGGGCAGTTCGCGCTCGATGCGCTCGAGCAGGCCGTCCACGTTCAGCCCCTCCTTGGCGCTGACCGTAACCGGGTTCGGCGCGAGCGACGAGAGGGCCTCACGCTTCTCGGCGAGTTCGTCGTCGTCGACCGCGTCGATCTTGTTCAGGACCGTCACGATCGGGGCCTCGTTGCGCTCGTAGAGGGTGTCGTGACAGGTGACGAGCTTCTCGTGGATCTCGTCGATCGGCTCGCTGACGTCGACGACGAGCAAGACGAGATCGGCCCGGTAGACCGAGTCCAGCGTCGACTTGAACGACTCGACCAGCCAGTGAGGCAGGTCGCTGATGAAGCCGACGGTGTCGGTCACCAACACGTCGCGCCGGTCGATGTCGGCCCGCCGGGTGGTCGTTCCCAGCGTCGTGAACAACTTGTCCCGTGACTCGGCGGTCGGATCCAGGTCCCGGTGGAGGTCCTCGTTCTCCTCGACCTCGAGGTCGGTCGCGACCTGCCGTAGCAGGGTCGACTTGCCGGCGTTGGTGTAGCCCGCGAGCGCGACCAGATCGAACCCCGAGTCGCGCCGGCGCTCCCGGCGCTGCTGTTCGGTCTGTTCGATCCGCTCTAACTCGTCTTTGATCCGGCTGATCTGGGCCTTGATGTCCTGCTCGCGGCTCTCGTCGTACTCGCCCAGCCCCATGAACCCGGGGTGTTCCTCGCGCTTGGCGAGGCTGGTCTTGGCCTCGGCCCGGGGGAGTTCGTACCGGAGTTCGGCCAGTTCGACCTGCAGTTGCGCTTTCCGGGTCTGGGCGCGCTGCCCGAAGATCTCGAGGATCAGGGTGAAGCGGTCGATGACCTCGACCCCCTCCGGCAGGAGCTGCCCGAGGTTGTACGTCTGGTAGGGCCCCAGTCGGTTGTCGAAGACGACCGTCGTCGCGTCGGTCTCCTCGACCAGCGCCGCGAGCTCCTCGGCTTTCCCCTCGCCGATCTGGAGCGCCGGATCGGCCCGGCGGGACTGTGTGACCTCGCCGACGACGGTGTACCCCGCCGCGCGGGCCAGGTCGCGGATCTCGCTCGTGTCGGGCGTTCCCGAGTCGACGCGTTTGACGATGATCGTGTTCATGCGGGTAGCTGTGTGGTCCCCGGGCGCGGCCGCGATCGGCCGCGGTCGCTCGAGCGGCGCGGCTCCTGGTCTCCGGCGGTCGCCGTCGGGAGACGGCGATCGCGGGGGGAGTACGGACACCGCCGCGTGGGCCCGGACACGCTAACGATGCCGGCCGAACACCTCCGTTGCGCGGCGCGGGCGGACGTGGCACATACCCGGGCGTACGCGACCGATCGTCTTGAATCCCGTGCTCGGTACCGTCCCGCGGTCGTCCGCTCGGTGCCCTCGGCCCCAAACCCGGCCCGAGCGCCGGTTCCGGAGCCCCCACTGATCGCAACAGTCATGGGAGCCGACTCGAATGGGTGCCCGTATGCTAGAGCTCGATCCGACGACGCTGGCCCTCGAGGCAGGGGGCAGCGCGCTCGTCGGGGGCCTCATCGGCTACGCCGCGAAGAAGATCGCGAAACTGCTCGCGATCGTCGTCGGCGTCGAACTGATGGCCTTTCGTTTCCTCGAGTCCGAAGGGATCGTCACCGTCGACTACGAACGTCTCACGGCCGGATTGCTCTCGTCCGGCGACCGCACGGGGAGTTGGCTCGAGTCGGCCGTCTCGACGCTGTCGATCGGCGTCGGCTTCACCAGTGGCTTCCTGATCGGCTACAGGCGGGGATGAGAGCCGAAACGTCGTCGACCGCTCAGCGGGTATTCAGATCGCCCTTGTCCTTGACGATCTCCGTCTCGGCCTCGCCGCTGGTGTGTTCGTTGACCAGGTCGTAGAACTCGTTTTGCATGCCGGCCGGGAACGTCAGGACGCCGATCCACGAGCCGTCCGACTGCCACTCCTCGCGCTCGAGGTCGCCGAACTGGCGGATCTTGGCCTGTGCGCTGCCCGCGTAGTCGGCCGGGACGTTGACGGCGACAGTGACCTCCTCGAATCGGATCGGGATCACCGGTCGCAGGGCGTCCAGGGCGTCGTCGACCTGCTGTTCGACCGGCTCCATCGGATCGACGGTGACGCCGGCCTCCTCTAAGGCGTTCTCGATCCGTTCGGGCGGATGCGGCGCGTTGTCCATCTGCGGGTTGACCGCGTTGCGCGTGATCGTATCGATCAGTTGCTTGCGCTTCTGTTCTTGCATCTCGCGGCGCTGATCGGCCGTGATCTGGATCTCTCCCTCCTTGATCACCTCGGGGATGATCTCGAGGGGCTCCGTGGTGTCGAAGACCTTCTCGAGGTCGGCCTCCGCGGGCCGGTCGCCGCGGGAGGCGTCCTCGAAGACGTCCTCGGCGGCGATCACGTCCTCGAGTTCGCCGTCGAACTCGTCGCGTTTGATCTCCAGTGCCGCGTCCGGGTCGACTAACACTTCGAAGCGCGCCCCGTGGGACTCGAGTCGCGCCGTCACCGCCTCGTCGAGCGAAATCATATCACACGGTTCCGCCGCCAGTGAAAAGAGTGTTTCCCGATGGCTGCCCCGATTTCGGTCGGACGTCGTCGGTGGCAGGTCGCACACGACCCGCTGTCGGGATCGGTCGGCACGAGAAGACGCATCGAAACGGACCGCAGCGGCTCGGTTACTCCTCGTCGTCGGCCGGTTCGTCCTCGCCGGTATCGAGGAGGTCGTTCTCCTCGAGATGGTCGGCGATCCGGTCCCGATCGAACTGTTCGAAGGTCTCGGTCTCGACGTCGACGGTCGCCAGCCCGACTTCGCTGGGCAGGAGGGAGCCGTCGTTGACCGACGCGAGCGCGTCCAGCGCGAGCCGGATGCCACCGTCGAGGTCGGCCTCCTCGTCGTAGTTCTCCTCGAGGTAGGTCTGGAGGTCGCTCCGGTCGGCGCCGACGGCCAGGGCCTTCCACTCGTAGGGGGTCCCGGAGGGGTCGGTCTCGAACAGGCGCGGCTCGCCGTTCTGGATGCCGCCGACGATCAGGGCGACGCCGAACGGGCGGGCGCCGCCGACCTGGGTGTACTGCTGGATGTGGTCGGTGACCTCCTTGGTCAGCGTCTCGACGCCGATCGGCTGGCCGTAGCGCAGCTGGTTGACCTGCGTCTGGCGGCGCGCGAAGTCGATCAGCTGGCGGGCGTCGGCGACGTGGCCCGCGCTGGCGATGCCGATGTGGTCGTCGGCCTTGTGGATCTTCTCGACGCTCGAGTCCTCGAGCAGCGGGGAGGGGACTCGTTTGTCGACCGCCAGGACGACGCCGTCTGCCGTTCGAACGCCGATACTCGCCGTGCCTCGCTTGACCGCCTCGCGAGCGTACTCGACCTGGTAGAGTCGGCCGTCGGGCGAGAAGATCGTGATGCCGCGGTCGTACGCCTGCTGTTGGGCTTGTCCCTGCATAGTATCACGCTAAATCGTAGTCGAGGTCCGTCGCGCCCACGAACGCCTCATCGAATCGCACGTCCCCCACGCAGTCCCGGCGGACGGCGACTCGCTCTTCGTTCCCGAACACGACTGTTCTCTCCTCCGAATCTTGCCCGCGTCGCCGTAAATAGTTTTCTTCAGCGGCACGGATCGTGCCACTGATACCGCGGACCCGAACGCCGACGGGCGCGCCGTCGATCTCGTCGAGACAGGCCAGCGCCGCCCGGGCCGGCTCGGTCTCGCCGCGGCGGACTTTGACGATCGCTTCCCCCCGGCCGTCGGCGAACTCGAACCGGACGACCGAGAGGTCGGCGTCCGCGCTGCCCGGATCGCCGAGCAGGTTCTGGCCCGCGTACCACAGTTCGCGCTGGAACGACCGGCGGCCGATCCGCTCGTCGGGCCAGGTCTCGAGTTCGACCGCGAGGTACCGCCACCGCGGCCGGAGGTGTTTCGGCAGGTGCTTCATGACCCCTCAGTCGCCGCGTCGACGGCCGCCGTCGGGCTCCGCTCGGCGACCAGCACCCCGACCTGGTCGTGGACGCGCTCGACCGCGGTCAGCGAGAAGCCCGCATCGGTGAAGGCGTCCGCGAGGACGCCGACGGTCGCCGGATCGTCGACCTCTGGCGTGTAGAACGGTTCGTCGGGGTCGGGCTCGCCGAAGAACATCACGTCCCCGAGGACGAACCGACGGGGCTCTAAGTCGGCGATGACCGCGATCGCCTCGCGCTTTTCCTCGTCCGAGAGGTGGTGCATGGCGAAGTTCGAGGTCACGACGTCGACGGGGCCGTCGTAGTCGGGTTCGCGGAAGCTCCCGCGACCGAAGGCGACGTTCTCGAGGCCGGCGTCGTCTGCCTTTTTCCGGGCCTGCTCGAGCATCCCCTCGCTGATGTCGCGGCCGATCACGCGATCGGCGTCGGGGGCGAGCGCGAGCGCGATGGCACCCGTGCCGGTGGCGAGATCGAGGACGACCTCGTCGGCCGCGGGCGCGGCGTGTTCGACGACGAGGTTCGCACAGGCCTGGTACTCCTCCGATTTCGAGTCGTCGTACTCGCCGGCCTTCTCGTCGAACCGGGCGGCGTGTTCCTCAAGGCTCTTCTTCATACCTGCCCCGTTCGACCCCCGGCTCAATGAACGACTCGGAGTGGACGTAGCGGTTGCGCTCGGCCAACCGGCCCCACTCCGCGAGGCCGTCTTCGACGAACTCCTCCGAGAAGCCGATCTGCTCGCCCAGGGCTTTCAGTTCGCGGGGCGCGCGCAACTCCAGATGCGAGGTCGGCTCGGCGCTGACGACGTAGGGCGCGTCGTAGTGGGAAACGATCTCACGGAGCTTTCGCAGCGACTGGAGGATCCGGACCCGGTGGCCCCCGCTCTCCCGGAGGGCCCCCGAGAGGTCGAACTCGAGGCGGACGCCGTTCTCGACGGCGGCTTTGACCAGCACGTGGTTGACGTCGCCGTCGCCGGTCATCGGATGCGAGAGGACGTCGACCTTCGGCTGTTCGACGGCGAAGCGGTTCAGTCGGTTCGTCCCGCCGTGCACCGCGACGATCGTCTCCGACGAGCGGTGGTTCCCGACCGCGCCGCTGGCACCCTGCGGGTCGTCGGCCCGGATCTCGACGCCCTCGACGACGTCGATCCCGTACTCGGACTCGATTCGCTCGGGATCGTAGTCGGCTCGAGCGTCGGAGTGATTGCGCACGACCACGCCCTCGTAGCCGTCGTCGGCCGCCCGCTTCGCGAACCGGGCGACCGTACTCTTCCCGTCGGGATGGGCGCGGACGGCCTCGTACATACCCGATCTCTCACGCGGCGGCGACTTGGGGTTTGCGCCATGGAATCGGCTCGAGAATCGAAGAGGGAATGCGGTGGCCGGGAGCGCGCCCGAACGATTGTGAGGGCGCGCAACCCGGGGGAGGGCAGGCTGCTACCCGATACCGACCGCGAGCGAGTGAAACGAGCGAGCGGGCCGACGACTGATGTGGAGACTCGCAACGCGAGTCGGAACGGAAGGAGGAGTGCTTTTGATCAACCTTTTACCGAGGGACGTTGCGCTGTGCGGCGAAGCCGCCAGCGCAACAGACCGCAGGGTAAAAGGTTGGTTCAGTTGAGTATCGACTGGGCCACCGTCGCGAGCTGGCCGTTGTCGGCCTCGCTGAGCCGTTCGTCGCCGATCTTGAGTCGGAGACGCGGGCGGCCGACGTCGATCGGGACCTTCTCAGTGTCGATCAGGCCCATGTCCTCGAGCTTGGTCTTCGTCCGGGAGAACGTCGCCTTGGAGGCGATGCCGACGTCCTCGCCCCACTTGCTGATGTCGTACAGCAGGGCCTCGTTCTTGGCGGCGACCAACAGCGAGATGGTGACTTCGTCGAGCCCGTCGCCGTCGCCGCGGGCGGTCTCGAGCGAGTCGAGGATCGCGGTGAAGTCTTCTTCGGCCTCGGGGCTGATCTCGTCGGCGAGGGTCTCGCGGACGTCCGTGATCGGGGGCGTCCGGAGGTTGAACTCGCTGGCGTCGGTCCAGCGGTCGGCGTAGGTGTCGTAGGTGTCGCCGACGAAGCTCTCGTCGTCGGTGACGAGCCCGCCGACGCGGTCGCCGGCGTGGACGATGGCGACGACCCGCTCCTCGCTGACGAGCAGGGAGTTCTCGGGGGCCTCCTCGAGCGTCCGCAGGACGAGCGCGCCCTCGCTGATGAGGTCGGCGGCGTTCGAGGCGACGATGAAGTCGTCCATGACGTCTTTCAGCGTGCGTTCGTCGGCCAGCATGTGTACCGACGGCAGGTCGCCGTCGAAGGCGGTCGCGACGGAGACGAACTCCTCGATGGCGTCCCGGGAGGGATTGACCATGTAGACGTCGCCGGTCGCGTCCCCGAGGACGGACTCGAGGATATCGTCAATCTGGTGGTTAAGTAAATTCGAGGTCATGCCTATACAGAAGTAATCGATATCTCGGTACTTAATTTTGGTGGCCGTTTGCACGGCAGAACAGTTAGCTGCGCGCCTGAACCGGTAATTTTTGTCCCATATCACGTTAGTTCGCCAACGAAACGTCGATGGTCGTTGTCGACTAGCGGATGGAACTGGGGGCAGGGGCGGCCGGGGTAGCGACGCCGGCCCGATCGGTACCCGCGCCCTAATATGGGAAGGGATACTATCGGCAATAATTATATACACTCGCTGGTGTATTACGAAACCGTATGGCCGTTCCACACAACCGGCTGTGGTGGGTCGTTCACGAGTTGGCCGAGCGCGGTCGGACCGCGGCGGGACTCGCCCGAGGTCGATCGCCGCTGACGATGGCACTCGAAGCAAAGCGCGTGAGCACGTACGGCGGACCCTGAGTCAGCGATCGAACCGGGGCCACAGCTCCTTCGACCAGTAAACGTCCCCGTCGTAGATCACTGACGCCTCCGTTTCTTTGAGCATCGTCACCAGCTCCGACGCCGTGAGCGTGAAACTCGACTCGTTCCCACAGAGGTAGGCGTAGTCGTTGGTCTCGGTGTGGGGGAAGTAGTAAGAGCCGGTCGCCCGCGTCGAGTAACAGTCGACGGTCAGCAGGTACTCCTTCTCACTGGCGTCGTCGAGTTCCTCGAGGGTCGCCGTCGTCGGCAGTCGCTGTTCGCCCTGAACCAGCGAGTGGGTGCCGTCGCCGACGACGGCGTAGTCCTTGCCCATCATGATGCGCCGCCGGGCCAGTCCCATCGCGCGCTCGATGCTGAACCCGTGGACCAGCAGCTTGGCGAACGTCGAGCCGACCTTGACGGCGTGGTCGTTGAGGACCTTGGTGAACGTGACCGCGCCGGCGACGCTGCCCTTCTCGATCAGCGTCCGCCCCTCGTAGTAGGAGCCGCAGGCGTTGAGGAAGAACGTCTGGGCGTTGCAGCCATCGAGGCTCGAGGCCGAGAGCGTCCCGTCCGGACAGCGGAGGCCGCCGGTCTCGCAGTGGCCGATGTAGTGGACGAAGTCGTGGTCGTCCTCGAAGACGCGGGCCAGCGCGGCCGTCTCGAGCGACTCCGCGACGGTGACGTCCATCGAGAGCTCCTGGGAGCGCTGGCGGTAGATCGCGGCGACGTCGTCGTGTTCGCCGGCCATCTCCGGGTCGTTGAGGACGACGCAGATCGAGGTCGAATCGCTGGCCCGCTCGAGGAACTCGAGACGGTTGTGGTAGGCCTCGGGGGCGGATTTGAAGACGTCGATCGGGACGCCCTCGGCGAGCCAGCCGTGCGTGCGGCCGCTGCGGAGGTCGGGTTTGACGATGTCGACGGAGGCCACCTGTCCGCTGCTGGCTCTGGTCCAGGCCGGCGGCGTCCGCTGGCCCGAATCGCGCTCGTTGCCCCGGTAGAAGTCCTCGAGCGATCGCTCGACCAGTTCCTTGCCCTCGAGTTCGGAGGTGCGGGGCGTGTAGACCATGCTCAGCCGGTCGAGGAGGAACGGGAGCGTCTCGACGCTGTCGTAGTCGGGCGCGACGTACGTCGAGAGGTGCCAGTCGGGGAGGCGGTGGTTGATCGCCGCGTAGGGCACGTCGAGATACGTGGCGAGGCGCTCCCGCGGGTCGGCGTCGTACAGGCGCTCGGCGTCGAGTTCGAGGGCCTCGAGCAGGCTGCGTTCGGCGAGGTTCGTGCCGTAGGGGCCGACGTTGCGGACGAGGCAATCGAGGAAGAAGGTCTTTCGGAGCAGCCGCTCGACGTCGCGCTCGAGGTCGGGCATCGCGGCGAGTTCGACGTCGAGCCCCCGGTCGGGGATGCGGAGTCGCGGTCGGTCGGGGGCCGCGCCGGTGGGGGTCCCGAGGATCTCGTCGGTCGTCCGAACGGTCGCCTGCAGGTAGTACGCCAGCGGTGCGGTGACGTACAGCGCCGCGTAGTCGGGCGGCACGACCAGTTCGATCCCGTTATCGGGTGTTTCGACCCGCAGACAGTCCGGAATCCGGAGTTCGTCACCGCGTTCGATCAGCGAGGGGTGACCGCGGAGCGTCGGATAGCTCCGATCCGGGCCGTCGGTCTTGTGCGAGCCGGCCATGTGGGTGATGGCCGCCGCGATCGCCGGCGGGGAGTCGGGGACGGTGATGGTGTCGGCGGGGAACTCGTGTCGACACCGGACCCCGAGGATGACCCGGGTCCGCTCGGGGAAGGAGACCACGACCTCCTCGTAATCGTCGGTCTTGGCGATCGTCGCGGCTCCCGAGAACCGCAGGTAGGATTTGATCTCCGTGTCGATGTCGACGACGTACTCGTCGGGGGACAGCGGGAGGGGCTCGCCGCAGGGGTCGAGTTCCCGGCCGTCCTCGACGCCCACCGAGAACGCGTAGACGACCGCGTGCGGGAACCGGAGTTCGTCAGTCGTCACGGCGATGGTGTCGTCGACCGGGCGCGGGACGTCTTTCCCGGAGCCGTCGACGACGAGCTCGTCACCGGTAACCGTCAGTTCGGCGTTGTCCGCGTCGGTGACGTGGAGGGTGTCGCCGTCTACCGCCCACTCTATCATTCGGTTGGCCGAATGTCACTCCGACAAGTTAGTTGTATCGGGGCGTGATACCGTCACGAACTCGGCCGGTCGAGGCGTAAGGTGGCGCCGCCAGCGGCCGGTCTCGCGGCGCGTGTTACCGAGGAAGGGTACACTTATGCGGCCGCCAGTCCCCACTCCGAACATGGACCACGACAAGGTACGGGACGTCGATCCCGCCGTCGCCGACGCGCTCGAGGGCGAGGTCGATCGCCAGCGCGAGACGCTCCAGATGATCGCCAGCGAGAACCACGCCAGCGAGGCCGTCATCGACGCACAGGGCAGCGCCCTGACGAACAAGTACGCCGAGGGCTACCCCGGCGAGCGCTACTACGGCGGCTGCGAGTACGCCGACGAGGTCGAGGAACTCGCGATCGAGCGAGCCACGGAGCTGTTCGGCGCCGAGCACGTCAACGTCCAGCCCCACGCGGGTACGCAGGCCAACCAGGCCGTCTACTTCGCGATGCTCGAGCCCGGCGACAGGATCCTCTCGCTGGATCTCAACCACGGTGGCCACCTCAGCCACGGCCACCCGGCGAACTTCACGGGCCAGCTCTACGAGGTCGAGCAGTACGAGGTCGACCCCGAGACCGGCTACATCGACTACGACGACCTCGCGGACCACGCGGCCGAGTTCGACCCCGATATCATCGTCTCGGGCTACTCCGCGTACCCGCGCGAGATCGACTTCGAACGCATCCAGGCGGCCGCCGACGCGGTCGATGCCTACCACCTCGCGGACATCGCCCACATCACCGGACTCGTCGCTGCCGGCGTCCACCCCTCGCCGGTCGGCATCGCCGACTTCGTCACCGGCTCGACCCACAAGACCATCCGCGCCGGGCGCGGCGGCATCGTCATGTGCGACGAGGAGTACGCCGACGACATCGACGCGGCCGTCTTCCCCGGCGGCCAGGGCGGCCCCCTCATGCACAACGTCGCCGGCAAGGCCGTCGGCTTCAAGGAGGCGCTCGAGCCCGCGTTCACCGAGTACGCCGAGCAGACGGTCGCCAACGCGCAGGCGCTTGGCGACTCCCTCGCCGAGAACGGCCTCTCGCTGGTCTCGGGCGGCACCGACAACCACCTCGTCCTCGTCGACCTGCGCGAGAGCCACCCCGACACCTCCGGCGGCGACGCCGAGGAGGCCCTCGAGGCGGCCGGCATCGTCCTCAACGGGAACACGGTGCCCGGCGAGACGCGCTCGCCCTTTAACCCGAGCGGGATCCGTGCCGGCACGCCGGCGCTGACGACCCGCGGCTTCGACGAGGACGACTGCCGAAAGGTGGGCGACCTGATCGCCCGCGTCGTCGACGCCCCCGAAGACGAGGGCGTCATCGAGGAGGTCCGCGCCGAGGTCGCCGACCTCTGCGACGAGAACCCGCTCTACGAGTAGCGCGCGACGGTCGGACGCGGTCGCCCGAGTCCGCGGTTCTTATCCAGCGGCCACGACCGCGAGGAAGCCGATAGCGAGCGCTGCGGCCAGCGTGAACGCCACGGTGAGACCGAGACCGACGACCGGCGAGAGAGTACCCGCGAAATCGCGCGTCGTCGATCTCGAGGCCATACGTCTCGCCACGAGCGTCGACGGGAAGAACGTACGCGTCGATTCAGCGTTCGATTCGCGCGTCGACCCTCGCGACGCGTCACTCGCCGGCACGCGGCTTTTCCACGGGCTGGACGTATCGCCGCCGATGGCAACGAATCCGACCGGAACCGTCCTCGACGACGATCGACTGCTCGCGCTCCGCGAGACCGCGGCGACGTCGACCTCGGAACTGGCGCTCGAGCTGACGCCGGTCGCCGAATTCGTGGACGCAACACCGGGGGACCACGTCGACTGGGACGTCGACGAGTACGAGGGCGAGCCGATGCTCGTCCTGTCGGGGATCCCGGACGACCGGACGGCCGACGCGCCGTATCCGCGCCGGCTTCGCGAGGAAAGCGGCGAGGTCGTCGCGCCCGTCCCGGACCCGCTGGTACGGGCCGACCCGCCCGAGGGCCTGGGGCTGGACCTCGAGGCGTACGACCCGGACCGGCCGCTGCTGTTCGACGCGATGACGGCCGCCGAGACGATCGGGCTCGTCCCGGTGCGGTTCGACGACGGCGAACCGTACCGCGCCGAACCGCTGCCGGAGACGCCCGACGTCGGCGATCCCGTCGCCGAGGGAACGATCGAACGCGAGCGAGGGGGCGATCCCGCGCCCCGTCCCGAGACGATGGACGCGCCGATCGATCCCCTCATCTTCGACGAGGTCGTGGCCGACGCCCCGACCGACGTTCCCGTAGCCGACGTCGTCGGGATCCTCGAGGCCGTCGAAACGCACGATCTCGTCGGAACCGGCGATCACGTCGCCGGCGTCCCGCCGCTGTCGGCCGACGGGCGGGCCGTCCCCCTGCTCCCCGAGGCTGCCTGGACCGAACGGATCGGGCCCGAACTCGAGGGGACGGGGATCGACGCGGCCGGCGACGCGCTCGCGGTCGCGCGAGAGTGCCACGAAACGCAGGCGCGGGAGCTGATCGACGCGGCCGAGGAACCCGAGTACCGCGACCTCGCCGACGAGTACACGCCGCTGGTGACCGAGGCCCGCGACACGGCCGAGTGGGAGGTGTCGGAACCCGGGACCGCCGACCGAGGCGGCGACGGGTAGTTGGCCGGTCGTCTCGCGGTCGAGTCGGATCGAATACCTTTTGTAACTAATCAGTGTGGGTTGGTAGCATGAGTGACGAAACGGCCACCGAGATGTACCGATCCAGAACCGACGCGCTGACGACCGACGTTGGCGAGGGGCGGCCGGTCGTCTTCGCCCACGGGACGCTGATGGACCGGACGATGTTCGCGCCCCAGCTCGAGGCGCTGCGGGACGCGTACCGGGCGGTCGCCTACGATCTCCGGGCGCGGACCGACCGGTACGCGCCGGGCTACGACCTGTGGGATCTCGCGGACGACTGCGCGGCGCTGCTGGACGGGATCGGCGAGGACAGTGCCGTCATCGCCGGCATGTCGATGGGCGGATTCATGGGGCTGCGCTTCGCCCTCGCGTACCCCGAGCGGGTCGACGGCCTGATCCTGATCGACTCGATGGCCGCGCCCCACCCCGAGGAGGAACGGGCGGAGTACGGCGCCCTCGTCGAGCCCTACGAGGACGCTCTCGAGCCGCTGCCCCGCGAGATCGCGGAGGGCTCGACCGCCGAGCTGTTCGGCGAGACGACCCGCGCGGAGAACTCCGAACTCGTCGAGGCGTGGGTGGACCGCTGGGCCACCTACCCCGGCCGGGCCGTCCACTACGAACTCGACTCGTGGCTCGGCCGCGAGGACGTGACCGATCGCCTCTCGGAGATCGACGTGCCGGTCCTGATCGTCCACGGCGAGGAGGACCCCTCGATCGCGCCCGAACAGGCCGAGCCGATGCTCGAGGAGTTGCCCGACGCCGAGATGGAACTGATCCCGGAGGCGGGCCACACCTCGAACCTCGAGGCCCCCGACGCGGTGAACGACGCGATCCGGTCGTTCCTCGACAAGCGGTTCTGAGCGAATTTTATACACGGACGTGCTTATTCGGGGCGCGTTCGTCGCCGTTCTGCGCACGAATCCGGGGATTAATGAGCCTCGCGGCCGCCCACTCGAGTAATGACCGAGATCATCGACGGCGACGCCGTCGCGAGCGAGATCCGGGACGACCTCACCGACGCGATCGAACGGCTGGCGGACGCGGGCGCGCGGCCGGGACTGGCGACGGTGCTCATGGGCGACGACCCCGCGAGCCAGACCTACGTGAACATGAAACAGCGCGACTGCGAGGAGGTCGGCATCGAGAGCCACCACGTCGACGTTGACGGCGACGCTCCGCCCGAGGAACTGTTCGACACCATCGCCGATCTCAACGAGAACGACGACGTCCACGGCTACATCGTCCAGGCCCCGGTACCGGACCACGTCGACTACCGCGACGTGATCCGCCGGGTCGATCCGATCAAGGACGTCGACGGCTTCCACCCCGAAAACGTCGGCCGGCTGGTCGCCGGCGACGCCCGCTTCCGTCCCTGTACCCCCCACGGCGTCCAGAAGCTCCTCGAGTCCGCCGACGTCGACACCGAAGGGACGGACGTGACGATCGTCGGCCGCTCGGACATCGTCGGGAAGCCGCTGGCGAACCTGCTGATCCAGAAGGCCGACGACGGCAACGCGACGGTGACGGTCTGTCACTCTCGGACCGACGATCTCGCCGCGAAGACCCGAAGCGCCGACATCGTCATCGCGGCCGCCGGCGTCCCCGAACTCGTCGACGGCTCGATGCTCTCCGAGGGCACGGTGGTCATCGACGTGGGCGTCAACCGCGTCGACGCGGACACGGAGAAGGGGTACGAACTCGTCGGCGACGTCGAGTTCGAGAGCGCGAAGGAGAAGGCCAGCGCGATCACGCCCGTCCCCGGCGGCGTCGGGCCGATGACTCGCGCCATGCTGCTGTACAACACCGTCAAGGCCGCCGGTCTGCAGGAGGGCGTCGACGTCGAACTACCCTGACCCCGCTCGCGGGCGTTTCGAGCGCCGATTCTTCTGTCGATCGCCGGGACGGCGCTGAAAGACGATCGGCGTGGGCGGCGTCTCCCGAACGAGTCAGTTCTACCCTCTTGTACGTCACTCGAGGGCGTCCAGTCGCTCCTGTGCCTGCGAGAACGCGAACTCGTCGCCGCGCAGCCCGTTTGCGAGGTCCCGCGTCGCCTCGACGAGTCGCTCGGCCGTCCGCGGCTCGACGTCGCCGTCCAACATCCGGATCCGCTTGACGTGTTCGCCCAGCGTCTCGAGGGCGCGCCGTTCGCTGTCGGTCAGTTCGCGGTCCTCGGCCCAGGTGCGGACGTCGCGTCGGTACTCCCGGACGGCGTTGGCGTAGGCGAGCCCGCGGGCCGCCCGCAGCGTCGGCGGGACGTCCTCGGCCGGCGGCCGCTCGCCCCGATCGGCATCGCGGAGCAGGGCGAGGAAGTACAGTTCCTCGCGGTCCTCGAGTCGGATCTCCCGGGCGACGATGTCGGCGACGTGGAGCAGTTCGATCGCGGCCAGATAGGTGTCGTCGAGCTCCCGGAGGGTGCCGGCGTTGACGAACCCGCGCCGCCGGACGTACTCGCGACAGCGGTCGCGGGCCCGTTCGGCGAGGTCGTCGGGCTCGACGTCGTCGATCTCGCTTCGCACGGGCGTCAGGTCGAACGCGACCTGCAGATCGGTGTGTTCGGTCCGCTCGTCGACGCCGACGCTCCGGAGGCTCCCGCAGGCCGGGCAGCCGACGCTGCCAGTCTCGTAGTACGACCAGCGGGTCCCACACTCCTTGCACTCGCGCTCGCCCCGGATCTTCATACCTCGCGGTACGGTCGGGACCGCAAAAGGCCCACCGGACCCGATTCGCGCGTGCGGCCCGCTCGAGCCACCGCGACCGACACAGTGCTATCGGGCAGGCGTTTCGGCCGTGCAGCGTTCGTTTCGTCCCGCAACGGACTGTTGGATTCCGAAACCGATGACCGTCGTCGCTCCCCGGGCGTCGTTCAACAGGGTATTAACGGATAGCAGGAGCGGGCCACATCCAGACCAGCGGTACAGTCCAATGTACTGATATATCATGAGCGATTGACCCGGCGGACGTTCGTGACCGTAAGCGGAACCGCAGCCGTCGTCGCGCTGGCCGGCTGTGCGAACAGTGGCCCCGGCGGCGACAACGAGTCCGACAACGAGACCGGCGACGAAACGTATACGCTGACGGTCACGGTCGAGGCCGAGGACGTCCCGGTCGAGGACGCGACCGTCACCCTCGAGCAGGCCGGTATGGGAGATCTGGGCGGCGAAGACGGTGGAACGGGGACCGGGTCGGACAACGATACGGACGGCGCGATGGAGAACGAGTCGGCCAACGAAACCGAAGCCGGTGGAATGGAAAACGAGACCGAAGCCAACGGGACGGGCAACGAGACGACGACCGGCGGCGCGGCCAACGAGAGCGAGAACGCGACCGACGACGAACCCGCTAACGAGAGCGACGCGTAACCGCGTCATCGCCCCCGTTCTCCACGAGCGGTCCGACTGAGCTCTCTTTTCGCCCGTTCGCGATCGTTTCACGGGAAAGCGGTCGTTCCGTCTCGAAACGGTTCGAGGTGCGTCGGAACGGGGGCCGGGATCGCTCGAGCAGCCGCACCGGTCGCGTGCCGACCTTTTTCCCCTTTCGGTCGATAGTGGCTGGTATGCGAGACGAAGAAGAAATCCGCGAGCAGTACGAGTTCCTCAAGGAACACCTCGAGAGCGACGAGATGCGCCACGACGGCGTCAGGGAGATGTTCACCTACTACAAGCGCGCGATCGGCTGGGTCCTCGAGGAGGAACACATCTGATCGCGGCCGGCCGGCGGACCGCGCGGTCCCCGCCGATCCGTGTCGTTACATTTAAGTACACACAACGGAATCTTCCACGTGACGCTTCGCTTGGAGGGCCGAAGCGTCAGCGGGGACCAATTCAGGGCGGCAAGCGATCGCGTGACACTTTTCCGTCACGCGATCTGCTTTCCTGTTTCGATACGACTGTTCTAGTCTCGACTCCGCTGGCTGACAGCACCGGGTAGTAACTCGTTCGACCGAGAACCGCCTTCTCAGGCGCCGATGAGGCGATATAATTGTACGGAAACGAAATAGCTGTACTCTAAACATGAACTACTCGTTATGTGTGTTTCGACGGACGATTCGTCACCGGCGTTATGGATTCCGGTCGCTCGAAACGACACCGCTCACTGGTAATATGGCTCTTTCACTCGAAACAACCCGATAGCCTTATTAAAATTCGACAGTAAGTGCGACTGGTACTTCCCCAATGTACGACCTGACAGGATTTCAGCGTGACTTGCTCTACGTCATCGCTGGCGAGGAGGAGCCACACGGACTGGCCATCAAAGAGGAACTCGAGCAGTACTACGAAAAGGAGATCCATCACGGCCGACTCTACCCGAACCTCGACACGCTCGTCGACAAGGGACTCGTCGAGAAGGGGCGTCGCGACCGCCGAACGAACTTCTATACGCTCACGCGGCGCGGCCGTCGCGAACTCGAGGCGCGCCGCGACTGGGAGTCCCAGTACGTCGACCTCTAGCGCTATCGCCGATCCGGCCCGGCGTCGCATCGTCCGGTATCGAAACGACGGCGCACCGTCGTCGCCGGCGGCGGGCCGCTTATGTGCGACCACGGTGAACGGTCGGAAGTGAACGAGGTCCCGTTGCAACTCGCCGACGCACCCCTCGAGGAGACGGTCGTCCGGCTCGCGCTGGCCGGCGCGCTGGGGATGTTCCTCGGCCTCGAGCGGGAGTGGTCACAGAAGGCCGCCGGCATCCGAACGTTCTCCCTGATCAGTCTGCTGGGGGCGGTTTTTACCGTGCTGGTCCGGGAGGCCGGTTTCGGCGAGAGCCTGCTCCTGCTGGGCGGATTGCTGGTGATCGTCCAGGGGGTCTTGCTGGCCGTCCAGGGGCTCGTGGAAGGCGAGCCGGCCGAAGCCGGGCTCTCGCTGACGACCTCGGTGTCGATGCTCGTCGCCTACGGCGTCGGCGTGTTGGTCTCGGCCGGCTTCATCCTCGAGGGGGTCACCGTCGCGGTCCTCTCGTCGCTGTTGCTGGTGTTGAAGCGGGAACTCCACGAGTTCGCGTGGGGACTCTCCCGCGAGGAGATGCGCTCGACGACCGAGTTCGCCATCCTCGCGTTCGTCGTCTACCCGCTGTTGCCGGCGACCTACGAGCCCGAGATCGGCGGCGTCACCATCCCGCTCGAGCCGCAGGTCATCTGGCTGATGGTCGTCGCCGTCGCGGGGATCGGCATCGCCAACTACGCGATCGTCTCGACCTACGGCGGCCGCGGGATCGCGATCACGGGCTTTTTCGGCGGGTTGGCCTCCTCGACGGCCGTCGTCGGGACGATGCTCGATCACGTCGACCAGCGCCCCGAGGCCGCCTCTTACGCCGTCGCTGCGATCCTGTTGGCCAACGCCGCGATGGCCGCCCGCAACCTCGCGATCGCGGTCGGCTTCACCGCCGGCGGCGAGACCGGGGTCCTCGTCGAGGCGATCGTCCCGCTCGGGGCCGTCATCCTCCTCGCCTTCGCCGTCGCGGCCGCGACCGCCGACTGGAGCGAATCCGGGCCGATGGACCTCGAGAGCCCCTTCTCGCTGAAGAACGCCCTCGGGTTCGGTGCGGTCTTTCTCGTCGTCCTCGTCTTCGGGTCGCTGGCCGAGACCTGGTTCGGGACGCTCGGCTTCTACGCGACGGCCGTCGCCAGCGGCTTCGTCTCGAGCGCCGGCGCGACCACCTCGGCGGTCGTCCTCTACCGGAGCGGCCAGCTCGGGGCCGCCGAGGCGACGATCGCCATCCTGCTCGCGACCGTCTCGAGCATCGTCGTCAAGGCGCTGCTGGCGGCGACCTCGGCCAACGACGGGTTCCGAAACCGGGTCGCGGCCTACAGCACCGTCTTGCTCGTCGGCGGCGCGCTCGCGTCCGCGCTGCTCGTCGTCTGAACTGAGACCGAGCGGCGGCTATTTGGTTCAGGCGTGCTAACACGTCGTATGGACCGCGACACGGTCGAGCCGCGGGTCGAGGACCTCCCCGGCGAGCGGGCCCGCGAGTGGGTCGACTACCACCACCGGTTCGCCGCCCCGAGCACGTACGTCTACGAGTTCGTCTGGGACGCCGGCGGGGAGGCGATCGGCCCCTTCTGTACCGACGTCGACGGCAACGTCTTGCTCGATTTCACGAGCCACGTCGCCGCCGCGCCGCTTGGCTACAACAACCCGACGATCCGGGAGCGGCTCCGCGAGTTCGGCCCCGTCGAACCGGGCAAGATCGCGGGCCAGGACTTCTACGTCAGCGGCGGTGGTCGGCCCGCAGATTCCGACGTTCCCGGGCCGACCCAGCTGATGGACCGACTCGTCGCCGCGACGGACCACTACGACATGGACCGGGTCTTCCTCTCGAACTCCGGCGCGGAAGCCGTCGAAAACGCCATCAAGATCTGTTACGCCGCGGGCGGCCACCGCGCGTTCACCTTCGAGGGAGCCTTCCACGGCCGCACGCTCGGGGCCCTCTCGCTCAACCGCTCGAAGGCCGTCCACCGCAGCGGCTTCCCCGAGATTCCGGGCGTCGTCAGCCTCCCCTATCCCGCGACCGACGAGGCCTACGAGACCCGCTGGCTGACCGACGGCCCCGGTGGCAACGTCGTCGCCGACGCCCTCCATCCCGAGCGCGGCGTCGTCGACCCCGACGAGGTCGCCTTCCTCATCCTCGAGCCGATCCAGGGCGAGGGCGGCTACCGGGTCGCCCACCCCGCGTTCGCCCGCGACCTCGAGGCGCTGCGCGAGCGGTACGACCTCCGGATCGTCGCCGACGAGATCCAGTCCGGGCTGGGCCGCACGGGAGAGCTGTGGGCCGTCGACCACCTCGATCTCACGCCCGACGTCATCACGAGCGGCAAGGGTCTGCGCGTCGGCGCGACGGTGTCGCGCTCGGACGTCTTCCCCGCCGAACGGGGGCGACTCTCCTCGACGTGGGGCGCGGGCGATCTCCTCGCCGCGATGCGGGGCGTCCTGACGATCGACGCGATTCACGCGGACGACCTGCTCGCGAACGCCCGCGAGCGCGGCGCGCAGTTGCGACGGCGACTCGAGGATGCCATCGAGGACGGCGACGCGCCCGGCGCGCTCGAGGTCCGGGGCCGCGGACTGATGCTCGCCGTCGAGTTCGAGACGCAAGATCGGCGGGACGCAGTCCTCGAGGCGGCGTTCCGGCGGGGACTGCTGACGCTGGGCTGTGGGTACAAGACGCTGCGCCTGCTGCCCCCGCTCGACGTGACTGAGCGGGAGATCGATCTCGGCGCGGGGTTGTTGCTCGAGGCGATCGACGAGGTCGCCGAAGAAGGGGAACCCGAAACCCGATAGCCGGGACCGGTCGGCGTCGGTAGCGACCGGGTCGAACGGGAGTGCAGCAGTCGAGTCGCTACTCGCCGCGGAGCTCGTTCATGTGATCGATCCGCTGCTGGACGAGGTCGGCTTTCCCGATGTCGTGGCGGATCCGCAGTCCCTCCTCGCCGGCGACCGCGAGCGCGTCCTCGGCGATCTCCTCGGCCTCGGCGATCGAGTCGGCGACGCCGACGACCGCAAAGGACCGCGAGGTGGTCGTGTAGATTCCGTCGTCGCGCTCGTCCACGCTGGCGTAGTACAGCAGGGCGTCGCCCGCGCTCTCTCGCGGCTCATCGCCGCTCGAGCTTTCCGTGGCGCGGACTGACCGCGCCACGCTCTCCTCGTCGACCTGCACTTTCGCACCGGCCTCGGGGTCGGTCGGGTAGCCGTCGGGGACGGCGTACTTACAGACCGTCGCCTGCGGGGCGAACTCGAGCTCCGGCGGTGCCTCGCCGTTCCGTGCCGCGGTGAGCACGTCGAGGAAGTCCGTCTCGAGCACCGGCAGCGTGTTCATCGCCTCGGGGTCGCCGAAGCGGGCGTTGAACTCGACGACGCGGGGGCCGGTCTCGGTCAGCATGAACTGGCCGTAGAGGATTCCGCGGTAGTCCTCGAGGGCGTCGACGGTGGCCGCGATGATCTCGACGGCCTCGTCGTACTCCTCGGCGGTCATGAAGGGGAGTGCCGGCGTCGCGTCGGAGTAGCTGCCCATGCCGCCGGTGTTGGGCCCCTCGTCGCCCTCGTAGGCGCGCTTGTGGTCCTGCACCGCGGGCGCGGTCCGGAACTCGCCGTTGGCGACGAACGCCTGGATCGTGAACTCCTCGCCGATCAGCCGCTCCTCGAGGACGATCCGGTCGTAGTCCGACTCGCGGATGTACTCCTTGCCCTCCTCGGCGGTGACCTGATCGCCGATGACCTTGACGCCCTTGCCCCCGGTCAGTCCGGCGGGCTTGATCGCCAGGTCGCCGTCGTACTCGTCGATGTAGTCACACGCCGCGTCCATGTCGTCGAAGGTCTCGAAATCGGGACAGCCGGGGATGTCGTTCTCCGCCATGAACCGCCGCTGGAAGGCCTTGTCCGTCTCGATGCGGGCGTCGGCCTCCTTCGGGCCGAACGGGTAGACGCCCGCGGCCTCGAGCGCGTCCGCGACGCCGGCCTCGAGCGGCGCCTCCGGGCCGATGACGGCGATGGTCGCGTCGATCTCCTCGGCGTAGTCGACGACCGCGTCGGGATCGGTCGTCTCGAGCGTCTCGAACTCGACGGCGATGCGGGCGATGCCGGGGTTCTTGTTCCCGGCGCAGGCGTAGAGGTCGGCCTCGCTGTCCTCGAGCGCGCGGGCGATGGCGTGTTCGCGGCCGCCGCCCCCGATCAGCAGCACGTGCTCTCGCATGGTCGATAGCGGAACGCACGAACCTGTAAGCGTTGCTCTTTCCGCGGGCGGAAGTATCCACGATCGTGGGTGAAACTCCGTCCAGGGAGCGGCCGACCGCCGCCACCGACTCCCCGAACCGGGACGCTATCGAAGGGAGTCGTCGTCGATCGTGATCGTGTCCTCGTCGACGGGGTCGAAACTGACGGCCACGAGGTTCCCCACCGGATCGAAGATCTCGGCCTCGTCGCGCATCACGTAGAGGTTCCCCTCTTCGGTCGCCGCGCCTTCCTGCGGGAAGAAGAGGAACCGGCGGTTCGTCCCGAAGTACTCCGCGTGGACGGTGTTGTAATCGGTGAAGAGCCCGCTTTGCTCGATGTCGTCGGGCACCCAGCCCTGCGGCCCCGAGACGATCTCGAACGGCGCGCTCGGGAAGAAGTTGTCCGGGCGGACGGCAGCCTCGCCGCCGCCGTCGTCGAAGATCTCGAAGTTCTCCTCGGTCTCGAGTTCCAGCGGCAACTCCTCGTCGGTGACCGGCCGGTACTCGACGCGAACGAGGTCCTCGTTCGCCAGTTCGTCTTCGGTCGGCGACGAGAGCCGGTCGTCGAAGACGTACTGTTCGCCCTCCTCGATCGCCGTCCCCTCGGGAACGAAGAGGTACTCCTCCTCGGCCGTGTTGAAGTGCCGGATGACGCGCACGCTGTAGTCGTCCAGAACTGCCGGCGGGTCCGCGATCGGGGCGTCCTCGAGCGGCGGCGAGGCCACCCTGAACAGCGCCCCGGAGACGTACGCGTCCCGCGTCGCGATCGCCTCGCGGAACCGTTCGTCTCCGCCGCCGTCGCTTTCCGACTCCTGTGCCGCCGCGGTCCCGACTGCGCCGAGGCCCAGCGCGCTCATCGTGACCGATCCCGCCTTCACGAACCGTCGTCGCGACGTTCGATCGTGCATGGTGTCTCTCGGACGGTCGACCGCTTCGGCACGTCCGCTGATAGTAGTCGTGCCAGCCCTTGCAGCCGTCTGTCGCGGGCGGTCGTCCCGGCGAACGCCTACCGGCCGTCGGCGCGGAGCCGTCGCCCGAAGAAGCCGACGAGCCCGCGGACGTATTCCGTCCCCCAGATCGCCACGAGCACCGCGCCGACGGCGTTGAACACGAAGTCCGTCACGATGTCGTCGATCCCGTAGACGGTGACCAGCCCGCCGAACGTAAACTCGAGGACCTCCCAGACGACGCCGACGGCGAGGACGAAGACGACGATGAACACCGATCGGAACGCCGACGGGACGTCGATCTCGTCGGAGTGCAGTTCGAGCGCCCGGAACGCCGCGTAGCCGACGCCCGCGACGATCGTCGCCGAGACGGTGTGGGTGATCTCGTCGTACCACTGGAACTCGACGTACAGCCAGAGCGAGCCGACGGTGTGGAGGACGACGGCGACGGCGATCCAGCAGACGAGCCCGGGGTCCATCGAGTAGCCGTACTCCCGGCGCAACAGCGCCGGCAGGAACGTGACCGCGAGCGCGAGGGCGGCCGTCGTCGCGA
>SDGW01000244.1_pt1 | contig 27759 bp, 26 predicted proteins | sample 2873831 | NCBI WGS metagenome assembly SDGW01 (sample SAMN08132700, study PRJNA421101) | hypersaline lake metagenome | isolation source: celular fraction 0.22 microns magnesium sulfate-rich crust from ephemeral... | place: Spain: Penahueca Lagoon, Toledo | collected 2011-07 | reverse complement strand
GTCAGCGTGCTGGTCGACGAGTGCAAGATCCACCTCGAGGCAGACGGCCTCGAAATCCGGGCCGTCGACCCCGCGAACGTCGGGATGGTCGACCTCTCGCTCGATTCGGCTGCGTTCGAGTCCTACGAAGCAGACGGCGGGCTGATCGGCGTCGACCTCTCGCGGCTCGAAGACATCGCTGGCATGGCCGACTCCGGCCAGCTCATCCAGCTCGAACTCGACGAGGAGACCCGCAAGCTCCACATCCAGATCGACGGGCTCGAGTACACGCTCGCGCTCATCGACCCCGACTCGATCCGCCAGGAACCCGACATTCCGGACCTCGACCTGCCAGCTGAGGTCGTCCTCGAGGGCAAAGACGTCAACCGCTCCGTGAAGGCGGCCGACATGGTCTCCGATCACATCGCGCTTGGTGTCAACGAGAGCGAGGAGTTCTTCTACGTCGATGCAGAGGGCGACACCGACGACGTCCACCTCGAACTCACTCAGGAGGACCTAATCGATCTCCAGGTCGGCCCCGCCCACTCGCTGTTTTCGCTCGACTACCTCAAGGACATGAACAAGGCGATCCCCTCGAATACCGAGGTCACGCTCGACCTCGGCGAGGAGTTCCCCGTCAAGATCTACTTTGGCTTCGCGGAGGGACAGGGACAGGTGACCTACATGCTCGCGCCGCGGATCCAGAGCGACTAAACGGCTGTCGTCGACTGTTCTGCCGGCCTGCTCTGACACTTAAAACTTCGATATGGACAGGGGAGCGGCTACCCTATGACATCCCCTCCGATGCACTATGCCCTCCCCGACCGATTCAGCTGACGAGCCGACAGAAGAGTCCGTCACGGTGTTCGATCCGGCGGATGGCCGGCCGAGCGAAGCCGTCGTCACCGCGGTCGCCACACGGCTCGAGCGGGATCCGACCGAGCTGTCGCCGCTATACGATGCTGTCGACCCGGGTGCGCTCAACGAACTGGTCGAACACGCACATAGAAAGACTAGCGACAGCGTCCATCTGGTGTGGTTCACCTACGAGGGATTCGCCGTTGGTGTCCGAAGCGACGGCCGAATCCAGATCGAAGACGCCACCACAGCCAGTTGACCGGTCGTCCGTATCGCCAGCGATCCCGCCCGCGTGACGTATACTACTGGACAGCAGTCAATATGAAGCCGGTCGCGAATTTGCGGCCGTCCCCGCAGGTGACGGCCGCATACATGCGACCGGCGTCACGTCGTTCTATAGTCGCCACTGAAAGTCATTGCACACCTGATCGCACGACAGCTGTGCGATCAGTGTGTAGATCGTTTCAGTTGGTACTATAGTATTAGTCCTGTGCGTCGAGAAACTCGAGCAAGTGCTCGCTGACCAGCTCGTCGTCCTCGATGAAGAAGAGATGTGAGCCACCCTCGATCAGCTCCAGCCGACTATTGGGCAGTTTCTCCTCGAGCAGACGTGCGTTCTCGACGGGAACGACCTGGTCGTCGGTTCCATGAAGGATCAGCGTTGGCACGCGGACACGCTCAAGGCGGTCGCTGACGTCGAAGCCCTGGACGGCGGCGGCCTGAGCCTCGCGGGCTGGCTCGTCGGCGTCTTGCTCGAGTCGCCACTCGATGATCTGATCCATCAGGTGCGGGTTCCGGTTGGTAAAGCGCTCGGTGAACGCGGGGCGCATGCGGTGGCGGATCGTCCCCCGCTTGCCTCCCCCGTCGGGCGTCTCGAACATGTGTTCCTGCGTTTCCTCGGGTACCGGTGCGGCGTCGAGTCCGCCGTGGGACGTACAACACAGCGTCAGTGACTTCGCCCGGGTGTACTCGACGGCGTAGCGCTGGGCGATCATCCCGCCCATACTCGCACCGACGATGTGGGCGTTGTAGATCCCCGCATCGTCGAGGACGGCCTCGAGGTCGGCTGCGAGCCCGTCCATCGAATAGCCCGCCAGTTTGAGCAAGACGAGCGCGCGAAGCGGCCCCGGGAGCCGCGCGACGAGCGGCGGTAAGCCGACGTCGGAGCGGCCGGTCCCCCGGTTATCGGGCGCGATCACGTCGTAGCGATCGGTGACAGCCTCGCGTTGCCACCGCCACATCCACCGCCCGAATCCCAGCCCCTGAACGAAGACGACGGGCGCGGTCCCATCGCCGTCACTCTCGTCGCGCTCGTAGTAGATCGACACACCGTCTCTCGTCGCCTGTGGCATACTCGAGGTAACGTGTCGAACGCTCTTGAAATCGATCCTCGGGTCGAGTATAAAACGTGATTACGATAATCAGCGCGCTTATCCCGCCGGAGTAATTTCGTTTTACCGATGCAGCGACTCCACGCCCGGTATCCGTTTCTCGCAGCCGCTCGCGAGTCCGTCGCGACGGAAACGGTCGATCTCGCGACCGTCGTCGAGCAAGACCGGGCGGTCGTCGACCGCGCGCGCCAACGCGTGATTACCGCGCTCGAGGATGGGACTGTCGGCGAACCGGCCCGCGACCCGCGCGTCGAATTGCTCTCCTATCCCGTCGCGCGGGTGCTCGTCTCGCTGGTCGGCGAGCGCGTGCTCGTCCGCAAGTACGCCCGCGGGGAGGCCGCGACGGCCTACGACCGCTTTACCGCCGACATGGCCGACACGACCGAACTCAAAAGCGTCGCGTCGACGGGGCTCGAGCTCACGGACCTCCTGACTGAATTCGACCTGCAGGACGACGTCCGCGAGACACCGGCCGGCGACGGCTACCGCATCGATGTCGGCACCTACCTGCCGCTGGCCGAAGACATGTGGGAAGACGAGTGGCGGCTCGTCAATCGACCGTTAAAGAGTGGCGAGGTGCCGGTCGACGAAGACGAACTCCTCGTGTTGCTCCGGGAGGCGATCCGGAGCCGGATCGAGGACGGACTCCCCTTCGAAGTGCCCGAGACGATTTCGCGTGCGCTCGAGGACGATGTCGCCGAAGTTCGTGAGGTCTTGGCAGCGCTCGATCTCACGCAGGACATCGACACCGTCGTTCCTGACCTCTTCCCGCCGTGTATGAAGGCGTTGCTCGATCAGGTCCAGAAGGGCGAACACCTGCCCCACCACTCCCGCTTTGCGATCACCGCCTTCCTGACGAGCATCGGGATGTCGACCGACGAGATCGTCGACCTCTACCGGGTCAACTCGTCGTTCGGCGAGGAGATGACGCGCTATCAGACCGACCACATCCGCGGCGATAGCTCGCCGACGGAATACTCGCCGCCGTCCTGCGCGACGATGCAGTCCTACGGCGACTGCGTGAACAAAGACGACCTCTGTGAACGGATTCCGCATCCGATGGCCTACTACGAAAAGCGGATCGGCGAGGCCGATGACGACGAACTCGAGGACTGGCGGGAAGACGAGCAGCCGGCGAGCGGAGACTGAGACGGACTCCTGTCAGTCAGTGCCGGCGCACCCGCATGACGGGCCGTGGGTGCCGTAAACAGTGACAGCAGACCGTATGAGACGGAAACCGTTCTGATAGCTTCGAGTCCAACCCGACGATCACCCAGACGAACATCCAACCGCCTTCGAGCGAGAGCGTGCTGTTTGCGGTGCCGTAGGACGACCCGATAGCGAACATGGCCGCCAGCATCGCGACGACGGCACCAACGGAGACGACGATTTCGATGAGCGATTCGCGTTCGACCATTGCCTGAGCGATTTCGCCGGCCCCGTCAAAAGCGCTTCGAAGGGGTTCTCGGACGGCAATCGGTCGATAATTCCCCGTACTCTGTCGTCGGTCGCGTATAAACGCCGACCATGGGTATGCAGGCGCGGTGGTTATGCCAGTCGGTTCCCTATGATTGTCGAATAGCCAGCCGACCAGCGATTCCATTCCGACGCATCCATGAAAACAACAGCGTCACCGAAAGCACCGCTTCCAGTCCCACGCACAGCCTACCTCCCGAAGCGATCGCGCCGGGCACACACCGAGCCGATGTCGGTGTTGCCACTCGGCGACGGCCTCTACGAGGTCGAATCCGCGAGCGACCACACCTACCTCGTCGATCTCGAGGCAGGCCGGTGTACCTGCCCGGATCACGTCTTCCGCAAGACCAGGTGCAAGCACATTCGTCGGGTCGCACTCGAGATCACGGCCGGCCGGACGCCACCGCCGGGCGAGCTCGCGGTCGACTGTCACGATTGTGGCGAGCCGGTCTTCGTCGACGAGGATGCGGCCGGGCCGTTTTATTGTGACGAGCATACGATCTATCCGGGCGACACCGTCGTCGACCGGGAAACCGGCGATCGGCTCACCGTCGTCGACGTCTCGGAACTGCGGGCCGACGCCGTCGAGGTCGGGGCGGCCGACACGACCGTCGCCGAGTACGCGACGAACGAGGACTACGACCCGGACGTGCCCGTCGTGGGCGTGATCTATCCCCACGCGACCGTTGCATCCAACGGCGTCGTCCCCTCGTCATTGAAGGTCTACGTCTTCCCGCGGACCCGGCTCCGAAAGGCGTAACGGCCGACCGAGACTCGATTCAAGAGGTTACTCGAGCAGCTCTGCTGCTTCCTCGACGTCCATCACACCCTGTTCGACGGCATTGAGCACGCGGAGAATCTCCTCGTCCAGGCCGTCATCGACGCTGCCATCGGCAGCGGCTTCCGCCAGCGTGACCTTCTCCGATTGGCCAGTAAACTCGGGAAAGTCAGTTCCCTCCGCAAGTGCCGTCTCCTTTTTGACCCGGTAGTTGCCACCGTCGGTCCCGGCCTCGTCGAGCGCGTTGACGAGTTCGCGTTCGCGGCGGTCGCCCTTCGCATGGGACATATAGCCCTCTCTCCCGCGGGCGATAATAAAAGACCGGACGACGGGCGGCCAGACAGGGGCGGTTACAGCGGGACCGTCGCCGCGAGGTCGACCAGCAGCGACGTCGACGGATCGGCGGCCTCGAGGTCGTACTCGAGGGCGAGATACAGCAAGCCGAACTGGATGGCGTTGAACGCGGCGTGGGCACCGATCGGCACGACGAGATTGTCGGTTTTCGCATACAGCAGGCCGAAGATGATCGAGCCGCCGAAGACGACGGCGACGGGAACGAGGGTCGCAAGCAGCGAGTCGGAGAGAACGGCATACGACATGATGTGAATCAACGCGAAAATCGCGCTGGCGACGACGACCGCGGTAAGCCGGCCGAACGCCGCATAGAGGCGTTTCTGAACGATATTTCGAAAGAGGAACTCCTCGGCAGGCGCGTTGAAGAAGAAGACGATGCCGATCATGATCAGGACCATCGTCTGATCATTCCCGATGTAGGTCGCGACCTGGTTGTCCGCAGACGGCAAAGCGAGCACCTGCACGACCAGGCTGACGAGCACGTAAAACACGAAGCTCCCGAGGACGCCGGCGAGGACGTAGAGCCAGCCGCGTTTCGTCGGCCACCGGAGGTCGACGTACGACCATCCGCGACCGGTCGCGGCGAGATAGAGCGCGCCGGCGAGGACGAAGCCAAGGAAGTTCAGGATCAGCAGGACCGTTCGGCTCACGAGCGAGGCATCCGTCGGAGACGTCGCCAGCGCCGGATCGAGTGCGATCGCGGGGAGGGTCGTAAACTGGCTCGCGAGAATTCCGAACGCTGCCAGGCCGATCGCGACGAGCGTCGTCCGGACTGGACCGTCGCGATAGCGTGATGGCGTTTCCATAGTAGGAGCTACGGCGACTGGGCCCTTGGGCGTTCCTCTCTCCAAAACGATCGGCTCGGCGACCCGTCGCCGATCAATCAGCGAGGACCGGCCCGCCCTCCTCGAACAGCTGTGTCAGCAGCCGCTGCTGGCCGATTCGAAGGTGGCGGTTGACCGTCGGCTGTGTCACCTCGAGCAACTCGGCGATTTCCTCGCCGGTGCTCTCGCGTGGCCACTCGAAGAAGCCGGCGAAATACGCCGTCCGGAGCACCTCGAGCTGGCGATCAGTCAGCGCATCGAGCAGCGACGTGACGTGTTCGCTTCGGGTTCGCATCGATCGCTCGACGTCGTGGCGGGCCTGTAGTTCGACACTCGGATACCACTCGCGGAGCATCTCGACGAACTCGCGGACGTCGGTCCCCGGCGGGACATCGACCGTGACCTCGGTTCCGGTGGCATCGGCGTGCATCGAGCGTGGACTGCCACCGTGGCGGACCAGCCGCGAGGCGATGACCTCGCCGGTAACGGTCGCCTCGAACCGGCAGTCGGTTCCAGTCTCACTGATGAGCCGGGAGTCAGTCACCGAGACGAGGTCATCGAGCGCCGCGTGTACCTCGTCGGGCGACACGCCACTGGTCTCGAAAAACAGCAGCGTCTCGTCGCCTGAATGCGTCCCAAGTCCCGCATAGTCGACTCTGACACCAGTCTTTGCTGCGATCCGAGAGAGGAGGTCGTCCGAGCCCTCGAGTCGGAGCGTCAGCTCGAGCATCCGTTCAGCGTGCAGCGCCTCGCGTGTTTTGACGGCGTTGATCGCGTTTGCGATCCCGTCGCCGAGTTCCGTCACGACGGTCTGTTCGAGGTCGTCAAACGCATCCGGTTCGTCCGCGTACAGCGTGAGAACGCCATACGAGTACTCTGCATGCGAGAGTGGAACGCTGATGACCGACTGGAAGCCCCGATCGAGGGCCGGTCGCCGCCAGTCCTCGCTCTGGAGCCCCTCAACGACGTTCGAGACGACCGTCGGCGTCTCGGTCCGAGCGGTGCGGACGGCCGGCTCGGCTGACGCGTCGTATGCGAGTTGCAGGTCGTCTAAGTAATCCTGACCGGAGCCGGCCCAGGCGCGGGGCTCGAGTCGCGTGCCGCTGGCATCGAGTTGGCCGATCCACGCGAACGCGATGTCATTGGCCTCGATCAACCGTTCGGGGACGGTCTGTTCGATGTCTGCACGGCTGTCGGCACCGATCAGCGACTGGTCGATCCGTCTGATGAGGTCGGTGATCGAGATCTGCCGGCTGAGTCGCCGGTTCTGTTCTTCGAGTTCCGTCTCGCGCTCGCGGAGGCTGGCTTCGCTCTCGAGGCGGTCGAAGGCGGCTTCGGTCGTCGCGACGAGCGTCTCGATCAGCCGCCGGGCGTTGGCGTCGATCGGCTCGCCGCCCGACGCGACCGCGAAGGCGCCGTGATCGCCGATCGGGACGATGACCCCGCTCTCGACATCTGGCCCAAAGATTCGCGACCGATCAAACGACGTGGGATCGTCGACGACCATCCCCGTCCCCGTGACGTAGACGTTCCAGAGGGCGGCATCGGTATCGCCGACGGCGACCGACGCCGTGCCGTCACAGAGGTGTGCGAACTCGTCCGTGTAGGCGATCGGCTCGAATCGGTTCACGCCGGGGTCGAGGTGATACACTGCGACACCGGCGGCCTCGAGGATGTCGGCGGCCGTCTCGACGACCAGCTCCGCGACCTCGTCCTCGCTGTCGGTGCCGAGTAAGTCACGGGCCGCGCCGTGGAGCGACTCGAGGGCGAGCTCGTGTTCCTTGCGGCGGGTGATGTCGTTGTTGATCCCGACCATGCGATTCTCGCCGTCGACGACCCGGCCGCGGGCCCCGACCCAGACCCAGCCGCCATCCTCGTGTTGGAGCCGAAACTCCGTCTGAAACAGCTCGTCGTTCTCGATCGCCCGGCCGACGTCGGCCTCGACACGGGCGACGTCGTCCGGATGCAGCCGCTCTCTGAAGACATCGAACGTCCCGCCGAACGCTCCCGGCTCGAGGCCGACGAGCCGCTCGAGGGTCTCGTTCCAGGTGACCTCGTCGGTGTCCAAGTCCCACTCCCAGACGCCCGTGTTCGCCCCCTCGAGTGTGAGTTCGAGACGGCGTTTCGTCTCACGGAGATCCCGTTCACGCTCTTTGCGTTCCGTGATGTCGCGACTGATCGCCAGATACCGGTTTTGGTCCTCGAGATCGAGACAGATCAGGTGGACCTCGACGGGAAACGTCGAGCCGTCGTGACGGCAGTACTGACCCTCGAACTTCCGACGGTCGTCGACGGCCATCTCCTCGAGCAAGGACAGCGCCTCGGCGTCGTCGACGAGCATATCGTATTCCCAGATCTTCGTGCCGAGTAGCTCGTCTTCAGTGTAGCCGAGCGCGTCCGCAAGCCGACGATTGGCGTCAATAATCGTCCCCTCGGTATCGAGCACGTTGATCATATCGGGAGAGTTCTCGAACAGCGCCTCGAGTCGAGCGCTGGTCGTTTCCAGACGGCGCTGGCGCTCTTTGCGCTCGGTGATATCGCGAATGACACCCGCAGTCCCGGTAAATTCGCCGTCGTCCATCGGCAACAGCGCCATGTGGTTTTCCACGTCGAGAATCTCACCGTCAACGGTCTCGAGAACCATCTCGAACGTCTGTGACGGTTCGTTTTTGCTAAGCAGTTCCCGAATCCGATCCTGCGCCGTCTCGATGTCCTCGGCGGCCATCACCGTCGAGACGTGTTCGCCGATCAACGCGTCTGGCTCGTAGCCGGTGATCTGTGTCAGCGCGTCGTTGACGAACCGGAAGTTCCCGTCCGCGTCGATCGTATACACCACCTCATCGAGCGCCTGAATGATCGTCTCGGCGCGCTCGAGTTCGCGTTCGCGCTCCTTGCGCGCGGTGATATCTTGGGCCGCGCCGCGGAGCGCGACGATCTCACCGTCATCTCGGACGGGCGCACCAATACTGCGGATCCAGCGGCGGTTACCATCCGCTGTGATGATCTGATTTTCGATATCGTACGCCTCACCGTCCTCGAGTGCGCGGTCGATGACCTCACTGAGTCGCGACCGATCTTCGGGTGCAATGTATTCGAATACCCGATCGAGACCGAGTTCCTGATCGGATGAGAGCCCAAAGATACTGTAGACCTCGTCAGTCCATCGAACGTCGGCGGAACCGTCGGTCATCTCGAGTTCCCACGCACCCACGTTCGCCAGCCGCTGGGACTGCTCTAAGAGATGTGTCGTCCGCTCGAGGTGGGCCTCGCGTTCGCGAAGCCGGCGCTCTTTTGCCTTGCGGTCGGAGATATCCCGGCCGATCCCGACCTCGACCGGACGGCCGCTCGGATCGTCGAGGACCGACGCGATGAACTCGTAGGGAATCCGTTCGCCTGACTTCGTCTGCAACTCCGCTTCGACGCGCGTCTCGCCCGTCTCGAACGCCTCGGTGATCGACTTCCGAATCGCATCCTGGTCGTCCTCGTCGAAGAACTCGAGCGCGTGCATGGCGTCGATCTCGGCGTCGGTATACCCCGACACCTCGACCAGCGTCTCGTTCCAGCGCTGGAGGTCGCCGTCCTCGTCGAGGACGTAAAACACGTCGTCTAACGCGTCGATAATGTCGGTGGTGAACTGCTCGTAGCGCTCGAGTCGCCGCTGTCTCTCTACGCGGTCGCTGACGTCGCGACCGACGCCGGCGATGACCCGTTCGCCCGCCGGGTTCTCGAGGGTCGACGCGACGAACTCGTAGGGACGCTGCTCGCCATCTTTGGTCACGATCGGAACGTCGATACGTGTGGACCCGGTCTCGAGGACCTCGTCAATCGAGTTTGTAATCCGGTCGTGGTCGGTCTCATCGAAGAACTCGAGCGCGTGCATCGACTCGATCTCGGCGTCGGTATACCCCGTGGTCTCGCAGAGACTCTCGTTCCACTGTCGTACCGCGCCGTTCTCGTCGAGAAGATAGACGACGTCGTCGACCGCGTCCAGCATGTCATTGGTAAACGTCTGTGCTCGCTCAAGACGACGCTCCCGTTCCCGAATTCGCTGAACGTAAGTGCGGCGTTCGAACGTCTGGCTCACCCACCGAGCGATCAGTTCTACGAACGACGTTTCGGCGGGCGTAAACGGTCGCTCCCGGGGCTCGCGGTCAAGAAAGCAAATCGTTCCACAGTGGTCGCCCTCGACGGCGATCCGACCACCGAGACGGCAGTTGACATCGAGTTCGTCGGCGATCGGATGGTCGTCCCACTCGACCGTACTGGGGTCATTGGTCCCTTGAACCTCGTCCGACTCGAACAGGTCGTGACAGGAGACCGCCGAGAGATCCAGCACCGTCCCCTCGAGATCAGCGCCGTGCCCGACGGCCGTCTCGATCTCGTATCGGTCGGCCGACTCGTCGATTCGGGAGACGAACCCGGTCTCGAGACCGAGCCGCTCACATCCCAACTCGAGCAGCTGACGGATCTTCGTCTCGCCACGACAGTTCGGGTCGGACGTGATCCGGTACAGTTCCTGCCGGTACTGTTCGCTCTCGGCGCGTCGCCGTTCGCGGTCACACACCGCGGCCGTCAGGTCAGTGACGGTCTCGGAGAGTCGCCCGAGTTCGTCGTCTCGATCGATCGTGACGTCGATCGGCTCGTCGGTCGGCGGTTGCGCAGCCGGTTCAGACGCAGACAGTGGGAACTCGTCCTCGAGTCGCGAGGTGAACTGCCGAAGTGCGTCGGTGAGTCGCTCGAGGTCGTTCGACCGATCGGAGCCACTCCGTGTAGCAAGGCCCACGACGAGCAGTCCGGGCCCCGTCCATGTGCCAACTCCACGGGGCAGACCACCAGAGAGGAAGACGCCAGCGGCGATCAAGGCTGCAACGCCGATCGCTCCAAGCAGAACCGCACGCGACCACCTCGTGTGATCCGCGAGCAGTTCACTTTGAACCGCGATCCCGTCCATAGTACGCCTATGGAATGACCGGCAATGATATGAGCGGTTTATTTCACCCTGCGATTCAAATTACCAACACAGTGCCGACCGAGTACAAACCGTTTGGATCGTAGTGTCGGCGAGTTTGGGAGAGACACCGCACGTTCCGGCCGCTACGTGTGACGAACAGCGGATGAGCGACGTCGATTCTGGGACACTATACACGTAGTGTTGGGTCGGCAACGGAATTACGTGTATAACAGGCAAGCCGATACCCACGGATCGTATTAGTCCAGCCAAGATGTCTGGAGTCACACTCGATTATCACAACGATTCGATCAGTCTGCGCGTCATCGGAGCCCTCGCAGCCGCGACAAACACCGCCCCGAACGAACTCGACCCGCTGTACAACACCATCGATCCCGAGGCACTCGATCGACTGTTCCAACCTGACTCGAGCAACGAGATCCGTGTCACGTTCGAGTACGGCGACTCGCACGTCGAGATTCGAGGCGACGGCACCGTCATGGTCGATGGAACCGTCCATGGCAGCAACTAAGCGACGGCTCGAGCCGACCACAGCAGCCACAGCGAGCAGAAGACAGCACCCGTCAACGACGGCTCTGTCCACGGAGAGCCGGCCACGTCGAGCGAGTCCAGTCCGGAGGCGAACTCGATGCTAGCCCCCCCAGCAACGGAGATCGAACCATCCGTTCAGCGACGGCCCGCCAAGATAACCGTCCTCGTCGTCGGCCAGGAAGGTGACCACGTCGAACGCGCGTTCGACGACGAGACCGCGGTCGTCGAGACGGTCGCGACGGTCGCGGACGCACGCCCCCGCTTCGACGACGCGGACTGTCTCGTGGTACCGTCGACAGTGTCGAACGACAGCGACACACCAATCGGCGACGTAGCTGCCACCACCGGTGCAGACGAGCATGTCGAGTGGCTCGAGCTGATCAGGACCGACGCGCCGGCCCTCCCCGTTGTCGTCCTCGCCGACGCGGTGACGTCCGATCTGCTACGCACGGTTCGGTCGTACGAGTGGACCGCCGTGGTCGAACAGGACGACCCATGCGAACGTCTCGCCACCCGCGTTCGCGATCTCCTCGAGCGCCACCGCCTGACCGTGCTCTCGCGACGGTCGCTAGCAAGTCTCGAGTTCGCCGGCGATGCGATCGCACTCGTCGACTCCGACGGAACGATCCAGTTCGCGAGTCGGTCCTTCAAGATGCAATTTGGCACCGATGGCGACAGCTTCGTCGGTACTCCGTGGCAGAAGCTGTTTACCGACGACGCCGTTTCCCACCTCGAGTCGGCGGCGCTGCCGACCGTCGCGGACGGGTGGCGGTGGACCGGCAGCTGTACCGGCCGCCGGCAAACGGGCGTCACGTTCTCGGCCCGACTCCGACTCGGCGGGCTCGCTGATGGAAGTCTGGTGTTCGTGCTCGAGGAGCCGAGGAAAGCGACGGGCTCGAGAACTGACCAGTAGGAGAGCGGAGTCTGGCAGCCGGTACCCCTTCTGATACTACTGGACGGAAGCCAATACGAAGCCGGCCGCAAATTCACGGCCGTCCCCGCAGGCGACGGCCGCATACATGCGACCGGCGTCACGCCGTTCTGTCCGGCAGTATGAACCGGCTTACGTTCCGTGGTCCCAGCTCCCCATATAGTCGCGCTGAGTGTCCGTCAGCGAGTCGAAGTCGACGCCTTCGGCCTCGAGTTTGATCTCGGCGATCTCTTTGTCGAGGTCGTCGGGCACGTCGTGGACGCCAGCATCGTAGGCATCACCGTTCTCGATCAATTCACGGACACAGACGGCCTGGATACCGAAGGACTGGTCCATGACCTCGACGGGGTGGCCAAGCGAGACGGGCGCAGCGAGGTTGACGAGGCGGCCCTCGGCGATGACGTTCAGTCGGCGGCCATCCGCGAGTTCGTAGGCCTCGACGCCGTCGCGAGCCTCGTAGCGATCCACGGCGAGGTCGTCGAGTGCCTCGAGGTCGATCTCGATATCGAAGTGGCCCGCGTTGGCGAGTAAGACGCCGTCTTGCATCTTCTCGAAGTGTTCCTCGACGATGACATCGCGGTTGCCCGTCGTCGTCAGGAAGACGTCACCGACCGCTGCGGCCTCGGCCATCGGCATCACGTCGTAGCCCTCCATGTGGGCCTCGAGCGCGCGGCGGGGCTCGACTTCGGTGACGATGACGTTCGCGTTCTGGCCCGCGGCCTTCTTCGCGACGCCCTTGCCACAGTAGCCGTAGCCCGCGACGACGACGTTCTTGCCGGCCCACGAGAGGTTCGTGGTCATGGCGATGGAGGCCAGCGAAGATTCGCCGGTGCCATGAACGTTGTCGAACAGCCGTTTCATCGGCGTGTCGTTGACCGCGAAAACGGGGTAGTCGAGCGCCCCGTCGGAGTCCATCGCGCGCAGGCGGTGGACGCCGGTCGTGGTCTCCTCGGCACCGCCGATGATGCCGTCGATCAGTTCGGGGTAATCCTCGTGGATCGCCGCGACGAGGTCCATCCCGTCGTCGACGGTGATCGTCGGCTCGTGGGCGATGACAGCCTCGATGGCGTCGTAGTATTCGTCATCGTCGACGCCACGTTTGGCGTAGCTGGTGATGTTCTCGTGGGTATCCAGCGCCGCCGAGACGTTGTCGTGGGTCGAGAGTGGGTTACAGCCGGTGACGGCGACCTCCGCGCCACCCTCTGCGAGCGTCTCGACTAAGATCGCTGTCTTGGCCTCGACGTGCATCGCCATCGCGATCCGCTCGCCCTCGAAGGGCTGGTCGGCGACGAACTCCTCGCGGACGTGCTCTAAGATCGGCATGTGCTGGGCGGCCCAGTCCATCTTCCGGCGTCCCTCCTCTTGGTGGGACTCGAGATCCGCCAGTTGCTCGCTGATCGGCGGATACGTAGTATCGGTCATACGTCGACCGAGGGAAAGCGGAGGCAAAACGCTACCGAACCAGTGACGATCGAACGCTGACCTGGCCGTCGAGAAGATACTGTCTGATAACACGGTTCACACCGGACACACTCGAGACGCGATCAGGTGTTCGGAGACTGTTGTCCGACAGCATACCGTCACTGTCCAGCCGACTCGAGCGGCAAAAAACGGCAGGTTCGAACGGATCGCGATCGGTTATGCGACCAGTCGCGTCTGCATGGTGGCGACCGATCGATCCGGACACTGGCGACGGGGTTGTGCCTCCGACACGAGAAACGTGCCGTCGACCAGCATCCATGTCAGGTCGTTATTTCGATGGGCCAGCGTTGGCCGGCGGTCCGCCGCCGTTGCCCTTCTTGGTGTCGTCGTCGCTGTCTTCGCCGTCGGTGTCGTCAGCACCGCCGTCAGTGGTGTCCTCCGGCGGTCCACCAGCGTGAGCCGGTGGGCCCTGGTCGTCTTTCTTGTCGTCACCCGGTGGACCCTGGTCGTCTTTCTTGTCGTCACCCGGTGGACCCTGGTCGTCTTTCTCGTCGTCACCCGGTGGGCCAGCGTGACTCGGCGGGCCTGCGTGGTCGGGTGCGTTGCCCGGATTGTGCTCGACGACGAACCCGGCAACTCGCAGGCCGAGCGGCGTGTCGGACTCGTTTTCCTTCTCCTCTTCGACGAACGTGGAGACGAGCGAGCCGAAGTTATCGTACTCGGCGGGCTCGAGCGTCGCCGTCTCTGTGACCGTTTCGTTGTCGACGGTCGCCTCGAATTCGACCTCGACGCTCTCGTTCTCGAGCGGCGCGGTGAGCGTGACCGTCCCGTTCTCGTCCGTCGTGTGCGTCCCGGTGTCCGTGTAGGACGCGTTCTCGTCGACGGTCGACGCGGTGACCGAGGTGTTCGACACGCCCTCGTCGCCCGCGGTGAGCGACACGAGCACGTCGTTGCCGTCCTGGGTGACGTCGAGCGACGGGGCATCGTCAGTCGCCGGCTCGAGGTCTGCTGTCTCGTTATCGGTGAGCTCCACGCCGGAGGCGTTCTCGTACGACGCGCCGACCATCACCGTGACAGTCTCGTTGGGTTCAGGGAGATCGACTGTACCACTAGCGTCGGTCTCATACTCGCCTGTCCCGTTGTAGGTCGCGTTCTCGTCGACCGTCGACACGTTGACAGTCGCGTTCTCGACTGCGCTCTCGATCGACGTGACCATCACGACGGTGTCGTCGACGGACACGTTCAGTTCGTCTAGATCATCGTTACTGGCTGCCGCCGCCGACACTGCTCCCAGCGGGGCGGCCACAGACAGGATCATGGCGGCGGCCAACGCCACCACGAACAATCGGTTTCGTTTCATCTCACTCGAGACATTCAGTCATCCGTGAATAAACCCACCCGGCAGTTCTCGGTGTTTTCGGATCGAGGAAAACGAGACGAGAGCTGCTTTAAACGTTTATAACGGTATCTGAGCGTTCAGTTTTCGTTCAGGTGCCTGAACGGAACCGGCGTCAGCCGTCGGCGCGAGCGGCCAGGGCCTCGGCGGCCTCGAGCGCCCGCTCGCGAACCGCCCGTTCGTCCAGCGTCAGCACCTCGCGGTCTCGCATGAGCACCTGCCCGTCACAGACGGTGTGGCGGACGTCCGACGCCGCGGCCGCGTAGGCGAGGTGGCTGACGAGGTCGTGTGGCGGGGAGAGGTGTGGTTGCTCGAGGTCGATCACCGCGAAATCGGCCGGTGCACCTTCCTCGAGGCGGCCCGACTCGAGGCCGATCGCGTCGGCGCTGCCTGCCGTCAACATCTCGACGACAGCCTCGGCAGGGACCGCGCTGGCATCGTCGGCGGCGAGTTTGCCGAGCATGGCCGCGTCGCGGGCCTCGTCCAGCATCGAGAGGTCATTGTTCGAGGCCGCGCCGTCGGTGCCGAGACCGACGGTGACGCCGGCCTCGCGCATACGCTGGACGGGTGCCATCCCACTTGCCAGTTTCATGTTCGAGGCCGGACAGTGGATCACGGCGGTGCCGGCCTCCGCGAGCAGGTCGATCTCGCGGTCGTCGACGTGGACGCCGTGGGCGACGAAGTCCTCGGGCTCGAGCATTCCCTGCTCGGCGGCGTACTCGAGCGGGCGCTGGCCATGTTCCTCGACGATCGGCGCGACTTCGTCTTCGGTCTCGTTGGCGTGGTAGTGAACCGGGATTCCCGCCTCGCGCGCTTTGGGGATGAACTCCGCGAGATACTCACCCCCGACGGTCGTCAGCGAGTGAGGCATGAACGCCGTCGAGATCCGGCCGTCTGCCGCGCCGTCGTACTCGCGGGCGATCTCGAGGCTCGTCCGGGCGTCCTCGCGGGCGGCCTCGTCGTCTTTCCCGACGGTGACGATGCCGTGGCCCAAGCGAGCGCGAAGCCCGGCGTCCTCGACTACAGCGGCGATCTCGGGCACGTGGAAGTACATGTCCGCGAAGGCCGTGGTGCCAGACTTGATCAACTCGAGCAGGCCCAGTTCGGTCCCGACACGGACGTCCTCGGGGGTCAACTCGCCCTCGGCGGGCCAGATATCCTCTTGAAGCCACGCGTCGAGCGGTTTGTCGTCGGCGTATCCCCGAAGGAGCGTCATCGCGATGTGGCAATGGCCGTTGACGAACCCCGGCGTCACGAGCGACCCGGCGGCATCGAGCGTTTCGTCGGCGTCGATCGCAAGGTCGGAGCCGAGCTCGAGGATCTCGCCGGCGTCCTGATCGACCAGTACGTCCGCAGACTCTACCGTCAGATCGGGCCGGAGGACCTGTCCGTCGATGATCGCAAGCGTCGTCATTGACTCGAGATTCTCCTCGGGCGGCCTTAGCCTGTCGATGAACCGCGAGGAGCCGAGCCACGGGGTTTATGGATCAGTTCGACAACATGAAACTATGGACAATCGGACCCAGCGCGAGCGCGATCGGTCCAACGGCGGCTATCCACCGCGTGCCGCGCTCGCCGATGCGTGGAACGAACACAGCCGATACGTCGGCTTCGCCGCCGGCGTGTTCGCGTTCGGGATTGTCGTCGGCATCGCGCTCATGGTCGCCGGCTACAACTTGCTCGAGATCATTCAAGAGGTGGTCGGCGAGCCGCTGTTCCCCGACATTAGCGACCGGAGCCGGCTCGAACTGGCACAGTTCTTGCTCGTCAACAACAGCCGGGCGTTCCTGCTGTCGATCCTCGGCGTTCTGACGCTTGGGCTCCTGACGGCCTGGGCGATGGTGTTCAACGGGATCATCGTCGGGAACGTCGGTGCTTTTATCGCCGGCCGTGTCGGCGTCGGCTACATCCTCGTGGGCCTGTTGCCCCATGGCATCTTCGAGCTCCCCGCGCTCTTTATCGCCGCTGGCGTCGGCTTCCGACTGCTCTACCGTGTCGGCCAGCGGATTCGAGGGACCCGCGATTCGATCATCACGAAACGCTATCTCTACCGGACCGGCCTACTCGTCCTCGCGGGCTGGCTCTTACTCGTCGTTGCCGCCGTCGTCGAGGCCTTTATTACGCCCGCGTTGCTCGAGGCGCTGTTTGCCGACCGACTCGAGTCGATGGGGGCATCCCCGTAATCAGAGCCGTTTATTCAATTTATAAGCTGTTGAACGGTCGTGAACGGATCGAATCGTCGTCCCCCTTTTTCTCGAGCAAGTGACTGTGCTCGGGTATGAACAGACGCGCAATCCAACTCGTATTGGTGGCAGCCCTCGTCGCCATCGCCGGCTGTGCCGGTGGGATGGGCGGCGAGCCGGGAACGAACGACGATGGCTCGATGACGGACTCGAGCGGCGGGACGGGAACGGCCGCGTTCTACGTCAGCGACGAACCGAACGCGATCGACGACTTCGAGCACCTCAACGTGACGATCACGAAAGTCGGGTTCAAGAAGACCGGCAACGTGACCGCCGACGCGACGAACGAGACCGACGGGAACGTCACCGACGACAACGTCACGGAGACCGACTCGGACAGTGCCGGCAACGAATCGACGACCGAAGCGCCAACCAACGAGACGGCCGAGAACGAGAGTGATGACAGCGCGGCCGACGAGCAGTGGATCGAGCGCGAGGTCAACGAAACGACGGTCGACCTCACCGAGCTGAAAGGCGCGAACGCGTCCATGATCGACGAGTTCGAACTGCCCGCCGGCGAGTACGAGACAGTCTTCATCTACGTCAGTGACACCGAGGGTATCCTGACCGACGGCACAGAGACGCGCGTGAAGCTACCGAGCGAAAAGCTCCAGTTGCACACGACGTTTACCATCGGCAACGACGAGTCGGTCGACTTCGTCTACGACATCGCACCCCACAAAGCCGGCACAAGCGGGAAATACATCCTCAAGCCGGTGATCAGCGAGAGCGGAACGGGCGACGACGTTGAGATCCACGATGTCGACGAGCAGCAGCCTGACGAATCGGCGAACGGTGAGCAGCAAGACGACGAGAGTGGAGACGAAGCCGAAGCAACGAAGGCAGACAACGACGGACAGCAGTCCACGGATACACCGCAGCAAAGCTAACGCAATCGACAGCCATCATAGCGGTGTGAGCCGTCGACACTAACAGTGGTGGCATATCACTCGCCACCCCGAATCGAACCCTCTTTTGCAGGCGGATCGACAGCACAGAAGCAGTCGGCTCGAGCCGGTCAGCGCCGGAGCCACCCGAACAGCCGGTAGTCGTGGTCGGGCGTGTATCGGCGGAACAGCAGGCTGTTCGAGAGGACCGACACCGACGACAGCGCCATCGCGCCGGCCGCGAGCACCGGCTGGAGCAGACCCAGCGAGGCAAGCGGGATCATCGCGGTGTTGTAACCAAGCGCCCAGACGAGGTTCTGCTTGATCTTGTCCAGTGTGGCCTGCGAGATCCGGATCGCCTTCACCACGTCGAGGGGGTCGTCACGCATCAGCGTCACGTCCGCTGCCTCGATGGCCACGTCCGTCCCCGACCCGATGGCGGTACCGACGGACGCGACCGCGAGTGCGGGCGCATCGTTGACGCCGTCGCCGACCATCATGGCCTTCCGTCCATCGGACTGGATGTCCTCGACCGCGTCGGCTTTGTCCTCGGGAAGGACTCCCGCACGGACGTTGTTGGGATCGATCCCGACCCGTTCGGCGACGGCGCGAGCCGTCCGCTCGTTGTCGCCGGTGATCAGCATCACGTCGAGATCGCGCTCCTGCAGGGCCGCGACCGCATCGGCCGAACTTTCCTTGACCGTGTCGGCGTCCGCGACCACGCCCACGACCGCGCCGTCGACCGCGACCAACATTGCGGTCTTGCCCTCGTGCTCTAACCGTTCCATCTCGTCGGCGGCAGGCGCGGGATCGACGCCCTCTGACTCGAGCAATCGACGATTCCCGACCAGCACCTCGCGGCCCTCGACGATCGCCCGGACGCCCTGTCCGGGGACGTTCTCGAATTCGTCGGGGGAGGCCGGCTCGAGGCCGCGTTCCTCGGCACCTTCGACGATCGCCTGTGCGAGCGGGTGTTCGCTGTTGCGCTCGGCGCTGGCCGCGAGGCGAAGGACCTCGCTCTGCTCGAGCGGCGCTCGAGTCGCCACTGCGCCGCCGTTGGTCGCCATCTCGCCGCCGTCGGTCGCCGCAGCTTTGTCCTCGAGGGCGACCACGTCGGTCAGTGTCATCTCGCCGGTCGTCAGCGTCCCCGTCTTGTCGAAGACGACGGTGTCGACGTCCTTCGCGCGCTCCAAGACGTCACCGCCCTTGAACAGGACGCCGTTCTGTGCGCCCAGGGTGGAGCCGACCATCGTCGCCGCAGGCGTTGCCAGCCCAAGCGCGCAGGGACAGGCGATCAGGACGGCCGAGGCGAAGACGATGATCGCGAACTCGAACGTCGAGAGCGCGGCCGGGCCGCCGCCGACCAGCCCCCACAGCGGTAACGTGCCGACGAACCCGGCCAGCGCCTCGGGGAAGAGGAACCAGGCAAGCCCCCAAACCGTCGCGTTCAGGATGACCGCCGGGACGAAGTACGCCGAGATACGATCGGCGAGATTCTGGATCTCCGGCTGACGCGCCTGGGCCTCCTTGACCGTCTGAACGATTCCCTGCAGGGCGGTGTCCTCACCGACCTTCGTCGCCTCGACGACCAGCACGCCGTTCTCGTTGATCGTCGAGCCGATCACCTCGTCGCCGTCGTCTTTCTCGACGGGGACGGACTCGCCAGTCACCATCGACTCGTCGACCGCGGACTGGCCGTCCACGACGACGCCGTCGGTCGGGATCTTCTCGCCCGGCCGGACCTTCATCCGGTCGCCCACGTCGACGTCCTCGAGTGGCACCTCACGCTCAGTTCCGTCGTCGGCGACCAGCGTCGCCGTCTCGGCCTCCATCTCGAGGAGTTTCCGCAAGGCGTCGCCGGCCTGGCCCTTCGAGCGGGCCTCGAGGTAGTTGCCCAGCGTGATGAACACGAGGATCATCGCGGCGGTGTCGAAGTAGAGGTTTCCTGCGAGCAGGCCAAGCAGGACGACGAGGCTGTAGATGTACGCCGTCGACGACCCTAGCGCGATCAGCACGTCCATGTTGGCGGTCCGGTTTTTCGCGAGCGCCGTGTACGAGTTCACCAGGAACTCACGACCGAGGACGACGTACACCGGCGTCGCGAGCAGGAACTCGACCCAGCCGAAACTCACGCCGAAGATCGTCTCGGGTAGCAGTTCCCCGCCGAGCAGGAACCGATTCGCAAGGAAGAACAGGAACGGAGCCGACAGGGCCGCACCGAACAGGGTCAGCCGACGCTGTTTGCGGATCTCGGCCTGTCGGGCCGCATCACGGCGCTCCTGGTCCGACTGTCCGTCGTCGCCGCCTTCCTCCTCGCGGACGGGCACGTAGCCTGCGTTCTCGATCGCCGCGTAGAGATCCTCGAGCGAGGCGTCGACCGGGTTGTACTCGACCTGGGCCTCGTCGGTCGCGTAGTTGACCTCCACGTCGATGACGCCGGGGACGGACGCGAGTGCCGTCTCGTTCGCCTCGGCGCAGTTCGCACAGCTCATGTCCGTGATTCCGATCGACCGGCTGGCACGCTCGGCGTGGTAGCCGGCGTCGTCGATCGTCTCGTAGATCGTTGCGAGGGACACCTGTTCGGGATCGTACTCGACGGTTCCCTCGTCAGTGGCAAAGTTGATACTCGCCTCGCTCACGCCGTCTGTGGACTCCAGGGCACTGTTGATCGACTGCGAACAGTTCGCACAACTCATGCCCCGGATATCCAGGTGTGCGGTCCGGGTACTCATTGGTAACTACTAGGGAGTGGTGACTTACCCGCTTTACTGGTTAGACAGCAAAGTTTCTGCCCGCGATTTATTTCGAATCGAAAGTCAAACACCCTCCTCGAGCCGATCGTATCGCTGTTCGAACCGGCTCCGACAAGAGGGACAGCAAAAGTGGTACATCTCGCCGTCGATACGGGTCGACTCGCCCTCGCTGTCGACGGTGTTGCCACACTCCGCGCAGGTGAGCGCGAACGCGGTGCCATCCAGCGACGGCGTCCACTCGGCGTCGTCGATCAGCGTCACGTCGTAGTCGACGCCGTCGACCGGAAACAGTCCCTCGAGCCACTCGTGGACCCGCTGAAGTTGGGCACGCGCGTAGAACCAGCAGTCGCCGTCGGCGGTGACGAACACGTGTTCGACCGCATCGGCGTCGACGAGCGCTGCCTTGCACTCACCGACGGCACCTGGGGGAACGGTCGCCCGGACGAACACCGGGACACCCGCTCGAAGCTGTGACTGGTCGACGTCGACGGTGAAGCCGTTGATGACGCCTGCCTCCTCGAGGCGCTCGACGCGATCGGAGACAGCCGGCCCGGAAAGGCCCACAACCTCGGCGATCTCGCTGTACGGTCGGCGAGCGTTCTCGGCCAGCAACCGCAGAATCTCCATGTCAGTTTCGTCGAGGTCGCGCATACCGCCGGTTAGGTCTCGACAGCAAAGAGCATAGCGACAGCTACTTTCGGATCGAAAGTTTCTGGAGCGCTCTTCTACGGATCCAAATTAGTAATGTACAAAGATAGGTCAACCGTACACGAGCGTATGCATCAGACGATCACCGTCGAAGGAATGTCGTGTGAACACTGCGAACAGAGCGTCGAAGACGCCCTCGAGGACGTGCCGGGCGTGCAGTCGGTCGCCGTCGATCGGGACGCAGCACAGGCGACCGTCGAGGGCGACGCAGAGATCTCCGCTCTCGTCGACGCGGTCGAGGCGGCCGGCTACGACGCGTCAGCGTAGGCACCGCCTCGAGTCTATCAATAGCATCGTTTTTGCAAGGGACACGGCTGACGTCGACGAGATGAGAGTGTGAATGTCGAAGCACAATCGCCCGCAGACATTGGATTTCCAAGGAGAACTGCATTGACGTGGGAGGCCGTACCCCTAACTGGAGACGGGACGCTCCGTCCCGGTGAACGAGCATGGCAACAGACACACGCGATACGCGACTGGTCACGATCGTCCTCCTCATCATCGGTGCTCTCGTCGTGCTGCCGATGGTCTTTATGGGGTTCGGAATGATGGGCTTCGGTCCGATGATGGGCGGCATGTGGGGCCACGGAACCTGGGGTGGCGGAACAGTACCCGGCTGGATGCCGCTCGTCGCCGTCCTGATGCAACTGCTGTTCGTCGCCGCCATCATCGGTGCCGGCTATCTCCTCTATCGAGCGGTCACGGGGTCGGGCGGCGACTCCGACCGCGCACTCGAGGAGCTACGCGTCGCGTACGCCCGCGGCGAGATGAGCGACGAGGAGTACGAACAGCGCCGAGAGGCGCTCGAGCGGGATCGCTCACGCTGAGGGCGACTCGCCAGCGTGTGACGTCTCCAGGGCCGTCCCGTCGCGCGGACAGTAGTCGTACGCCGGGTCCCGCGTCTGGAACCCACAGACGGGGCACGTTCGAACCGGTGGTTCCGACGACGCTCGTCCCGACCTACCGAACAGAAACGGAACAAACGGGACGAACAGAAAGACCGCGACTGTATTGAACCGCCACCAGAGGATGGCACTCACGAGGAGACTCACCAGCAGTCCCACCACGGCGGTCGCGGTTCGCGAACCGAGCATACGCCGGGCTAGGCGTGCGTCGATGAAAGGAACAGCGGTCGGCGTCACCGACCCGCGCCTCGAGCGTGACTGCCAGTCGGCGTTACTGACCGTTTGCCCCGATGAAAAGACAATTCCCCGCCGACGCCCAAGGGCGGGCATATGCGAATTGCCGTTCCCAACAAGGGCCGCCTGCACGAGCCGACGATCGATCTCCTAGAGCGGGCGGGGCTCCATCTCGAGAACGGAGCCGACCGGAAACTCTACGCCGATACGGTCGATCCCGACGTCACTGTGCTGTTCGCCCGCGCGGCCGACATCCCGGAGTACGTCGCCGACGGCGCGGCCGACCTGGGCATCACTGGCTTCGATCAAGTCCAGGAGGCCCGGGTAGACAACGTCGAGGAGTTACTCGACCTCGAGTTCGGGCGTTGCCGGCTCGTTCTCGCAGCCCCCGAAGACGGGGACATCGAGTCTGTCGACGATCTGGCGGGCAAGATCGTCGCCACCGAATTCCCGAATATCACCGCCGATTTCTTCGCCGACACCGGCGTCGAACCCGACATCGTCGAGGTTTCGGGCGCGACGGAGCTTACCCCTCACGTCGAGATGGCCGACGCCATCGTCGACATCACGAGCACCGGCACCACGCTGAAGATGAACCGGCTGGCCGTCGTCGACGAGGTCCTCTCGAGTTCGGTGCGGCTGTTCGGCCGCGACGACGTCCTCGAGGACCCGAAAGTCGGGGAGGTCAGGACCGCACTGTCGTCGGTCAAACACGCCGAGGGCAAGCGCTACCTGATGATGAACGTGCCACGAGACAGACTCGACGACGTCCGCGACGTCATCCCGGGCCTTGGCGGACCGACAGTCATGGACATCGCTGACGAAACGGACGACGACGGGAAGGTCGCGGTCCATGCCGTCGTCAACGAGACGGACGTCTTCGAGACGATTACGGACGTCAAAGCGGCCGGCGCGAGCGATATTTTGGTGACCGAGATCGAGCGGCTGGTCGAGTAGGCCTTACTCGAGCCGAGCGGCGATCGGCCGCTCGGACGATTCGGAGTCGAGTTCGAGCAGGGATTCGAACGCCGAGGCGTGTTTCCCCGGCGCGACGAGATTTCGCGCCGGGTCATAGCGCACGACATCGTGTTTCGCGAGTAGCGGCAGGTGCGTCCGACACAGCGAGACGTGGATCCGCTGGCGAAGCTGGTGAATCGGCGTCCCGACTGTCGGATCGTATTCGTCGTCGGCGAGGGTTGCCACCAGCCGGCGGACCGAGACCGGCTCGTCGGCCGCGAGGACACAGCGAACCACCGCACGCCGACGGTCACTGTCGACGAGACGGTCGATCGTCTCGCGCGGGAGCGAACGACGGCCGATCACGCCGTCGTTACCGAGATGAAATCGTTCCGAAACGGCAGGTGACCGATCTGAGTGGATCGTCATTGGCACGTGATAGTCAGCGATCAGACACCGGATAAACGAGGCCGGTCGTTTCAGTGAATATTGCCCAATTCAGTCGAATCAGCCGCTCTGCAGCCAATATGAACGATAAGTAATTCGGATAAAGCAAGGGTTATTCAGAAGATTAGTTCTGAATCAGACAGGAACGACAGTCACAAACGATCACGAATAGCAGTCACTCGCCACTTCTGATGAGTCGGAACAGAAGACGGTAACAGGATGAGACCGACGGCAGTCGATCATCGACGACACGTCGCTGAGACTGTCGGACACAGGCCCAGATGGGACCGATCGTAGCTGTCGCCCCACGCTGCCGGCAGCGGCTCGCGTGCGATCAGTGGATGGGTGCCGACAGTGTGACCGGACTGGCGCTGGTGGTGTCGACTCGAGTGATCCGACGGCGTTACTCGAGCAGCCCCAGATCCTCGAGCCGGGAGACGATCTTGTCGACGGCGTGTTCGGCGTCTTCGGGCTTTTTACCCCCGGTGATGACGAGTTTGCCCGAACCGAACAGCAGCGCGACGACTTCGGGTTCGTCGAGTCGGTAGACGAGTCCCGGGAACTGCTCTGGTTCGTACTCGATATTCTCTAAGCCGAGCCCGATAGCGATCGCGTTCAGGTTGAGGTTGCGGCCCAGGTCGGCCGAGGTGACGATGTTCTGAACGACGATCTCGGGGTCTTCGTTGACCTGAATCTGGAGTTCACGGAGCTTGTCGAAGACGATCCGCAGGCTCTCGTGGACGTCGTCGGTGCTTTTCGCGCCGGTACAGACGATCTTCCCCGATCGGAAGATCAGGGCGGCGGACTTGGGGTTCTGGGTGCGGTAGACGAGGCCGGGGAACTGCTCGGGGTCGTAGTCGGCCCCCTCGAGGTCCATCGCGACACTCTGGAGGTCGAGTTCCTGTCCAATACCGGTCGACGCCACCACGTTTTCGATGTTGATAGTGTCCTTCGGATCCGTCATTAGTCGCTTAAAAAGACGTATTTAAGGTTTATAAAGGTTGGTACCGCCACCTGATATATCCGGTTCGTCTCCCGGCAGCGAGTCCCGGAAAACGGCAGCCTCATACTTGCGGGGCGGCCACCATCGACCGTGTACCTGCTCGAGCTAGGTGGCGAGAACGACGCGTTCGCGGCCCGTGAAGCGGCGAGCGCTGCGACCGGTGTCGACCGGCTCGCACCCGGCCTCGCCGTCGCCGACGCGATCGTTCCCGAACGCATCCGCGGGCTCGCCTACACGCATCGTGCCAGCGACCTCGTTGGCCGCGGTGACGCCGATCTCGCAAGCGCACGCGCCGTCCTCGAGGCAGCCGCGATCGAACGAGAAGGAACGGTCGCAGTCCGTGCGACCGACGTCCACGGCACCAGCGGCGTAAGCACCGAGCGTGCGGAGCGCGAACTGGGCCAAATCCTGGTTGATCGCGGATTTACAGTGAATCTCGACGAGCCGGATCACTGTCTGCGGGTCGTCTTCGCCGAGGGATCGCTCGAGGACGACGGCGACGACCCCACAAGCGAGGAAGTCTCGGTCTGTGCGCTCGGCTGGCTTGAAGCCGAGAGCGTCCGCGACTTCGGGACCCGCGCCCCGACGGACAAGCCCTTCTTCCAGCCCGGGAGCATGGATCCACTGCTCGCACGCGCCGTCGCGAACGTCGCCGGCGCGCGGCCGGGGGCGACGATTCTGGACCCGATGTGTGGCACCGGCGGCGTTCTCGTCGAGGCCGGCCTCGTCGGCGCGGACGTGGTCGGCACCGACGCACAGGCGAAGATGGCCGCGGGCGCGCGGACGAACCTGCGTCACTTCCTCGAGCGCAACGAGCCCTCGCCGACCGGCTGCGAGCGAGGGGCGTGGCACGTCGGCCGCGGCGACGCGACCCGACTCCCGCTGGTCGACGACGCGGTCGACGGCGTCGTCTTCGACGCCCCCTACGGCCGCCAGTCGAAGATCGACACCCACCGCCTCGAGGACCTCGTCGCGGGCGCGCTCGCCGAAACCCGACGGGTGGCCTCGCGGGCGGTCGTGATCGCGGATCGATCGTGGGCGAGCGAGGCGCGGGCGGCCGGCTGGGAGATCGAGTCGGTCTTCGAGCGCCGCGTACATCGATCGCTGACGCGGTACGTGATGGTACTCGAGGAGAGCTAGACGTCAGTAGTCGGCCTCGAGCGCGCGCTGACGAAGCCGTTCCCCTTCGTCCGTTTCGACACTGAGATCGGGAACCTGAACCGGCGAGCCGTCCTCGTCGATCGCGACGAAGGTAAACGAGGATTCGGTCGTCTTTTCGGTCTCGCCGGTTCGTGGATTCTCGCGTTTGGCCTGTAATGCGACGTGGACGCTCGTTTTCCCCGCGTCGTAGACGTAGGCCTCGACCAGTGCCGTGTCGCCGATCTGGATCGGGCGTTCGAACGCGAGGCTGTTGACCTGTGCGGTGACGCAGGTCTCGCCGGCGAATCGCATCGCCGCCATGCCGGCAAGCTCGTCGAGCCACTTCATCAGGTTGCCGCCGTGGAGCGTGCCGTTGCTGTTCGCGTGGTTTGGCTGCACGCGAAAGCGATTCTCGATGTGCGTCTCACGAACCGTTGGCATACAACGTGTGCACCCACAGCGCGGAGAAAGGTGCTTCGGTCACGCCGTCTCAGTCGGCGTCGCGACCCAGCTCGGCCAACAGGTGTGAGACGTGAATCCGGTCGCTGGTTCCTTCGTGGAGTTCGAACTCGACATCGGCGGCGAGCCGGTGGATCCGGGCCAGCTGTGGCCCCTGATAGCGCGTGCGAGCCACGCCGAGGATCGACTCGAGCACCTCGGTCCCGTCGAGACCCTCGTCGACGAGCAGGTCGTCGAGCGTCGATCGGGCATCGGTAAACTGGCCGGCTTCGGCGTCGTCGAGCATCGACTCGATCTCGTCCTCGAGGCCGACCTCGCCGAGGGTCTCGTATGCCGCGCTCATCGTGAGCTCGCCCTCGTCTTCGACGGTCGTCTGGGCCGCCAGGATCGCCTGCCGGAGGTTGCCGTCGGCGTAGCCGGCGACGAACTCGAGGCCGTCAGCGTCGTACTCGGCGCCCTCGCGCTCGACGATCCGCTCGAGGACGGTCACGATCTCCCCACTGGTCGGCGATGGGAACGAGACGGGGAAACACCGCGAGCGGATCGGCGGAATGAGCTTGGTCGGCTGGCGCGTGGCGACGATGAACTGGGTCGTCCGGTGGTGTTGTTCCATGATCCGGCGCAACGCCTGCTGGAAGTCCTCGCGGACGTTCTCGGCGTTGTCGAGCAAGATCGTGGTATACCCGCCCGAGACGGGGGCGTAGCTCGCGGATTCTTTGAGGACGTGGTTGATCATGTCCCGTTTGGACATCGACGAGCGGCCGACGAGGAAGTGCTCGAACCGCGGATCGTTCTTGATCTCGGTTTTGGTCCGCCCGAAGAAGTCGGCGACGTTGATCTCGACGAAGTCGTTGTCCGGATCGTCGTGGGCCTCACGGGCCAGTGCGCGCGCTGCGGCCGTCTTTCCGCTGCCGGGTGGCCCCTGCAGGAGGAGGTTGATCGGCTCTGCGACGGCCCGTTCGAGGTACTCACGAGCATCGTCCTGTGGCAACTCGGCCAGCTCCGGGGCGTGGGTTTCGGTCCACAGCGGCGCGTCCATCGCCAGCGAGTAGGGCCGGGGCGGGTAAGAATCGGTCGGTTACTCGTCGCCGTCGTCGGACTCGTCGGCCACGGC
>SDGW01000168.1_pt1 | contig 27764 bp, 27 predicted proteins | sample 2873831 | NCBI WGS metagenome assembly SDGW01 (sample SAMN08132700, study PRJNA421101) | hypersaline lake metagenome | isolation source: celular fraction 0.22 microns magnesium sulfate-rich crust from ephemeral... | place: Spain: Penahueca Lagoon, Toledo | collected 2011-07 | reverse complement strand
CGTCGGTAGAGGCCAATAGCGATCATACTACGGGTGGCGATCTTTCTTCTTTCTGGTGATATAACCAGCTATTCTATTTCTTACCCGTTTTGCTTCTACGTTGGTTAGTTGTTCGACATGTGCCTTGTTCTCCTCGAAGTCTTCGGTGAAAGTGCTTGGATGTTGTTCGATTAGCGAATCGCCGATAGACATGATTTCGTTGGCGTTCGAGGACATAGTGCTAGCACGATAGCATTGACAATAGTTCTTTGGCAAACTTTGTGTCGGTAGTGGCTAGCGAATCGACTCTGCGACCAGACGCGGTCGTGATACCGATTGTGGAGACCATTCTCCCCGGGTAGTAATTTTTGATTGGCAGGATGACGTGTGTCGCCGGTATATTAATTATTCTCTGGCCAGAAGGTGGGTTGGGAGCAATTACCATGACACAAAGCCTCACGATAACTAGCAGAGAAACGCCCTCTGAACAGACTTGCGTTTGCCACTTCGACGAACTGTCGGAACGAGCGAAAGACTGCCTCCTACGGACGATCGAGAACGAAATCACAGCCGGCGTTGATCCCGAAATCGCTACGGAACTCGTACAGTACGACCTGATCAAATTTATCGAGTACTATGATGTTCAGCTCACTGACCACAGAGCCAGCAGTTCGGTTTCGGCTTAACGGTCCTCGCTGACTTCCCTTAGTCAACTAGCAAAACTATCCTGTGAAGAGTTATACAAGCCCGATCCCGACCGGTTAGTATGTGGCAATTCTCGACAGAGAACCGGTAAGAGGCCCGTTCAATCAGAGCACTTAAGAAGAAAATAAACAAAGCCGATAACTGATGACGGCAGAACCGGAAGACATTATCAGCATCGGAGACCGACTGTTACGCCAACACCCCGAATCATTCACGACCGATTTCAATACGAATAATAAGGTAGTGGCAAAGATGACCAATGTCGGGTCTACACGGATTCGGAACAGGATTGCGGGATATATAACCCGACAACGGGCCGAAAACTGATTGGGCTGTATTTTTACCATTTGCCGGCCGTGAAATAACCACTGGTTCACGTCCAGTGCTGACATCGTGTACGGTATTCGTGAACTTTTACCGACTTCGGATTAGTGCAGTTGCGGACAGAACGATCCTGTTCGCTATCGGACCCATCCGAGAAAAATTGCGCTGACGGACGACTCCGGCCGACGACCGACCGAGAACGGATTGTCTGATGACCGACTATATTTTAACAGGCTAAGCCTGTTAATGCCAGTCCAAAATTCCCGCGTCTCACGTGTCTCCAACGCTGAAGCCACACACCAGACACGAACTAACTACATACTCTATACGTCCAATTCCGAAATATTTGACTACGACAGTACTCCGTGATCGGCCTCAGGCGAGAAGGAAGAAAGGTTTTTGGAGACATATATGGTATCTGCTAACAGATGTTAATAACTGGAACGGTAATCGTCGACTCCGGTACCATCATTCGAGATGGTGCCGTCCTCGTGGAGGATTCAGTCATCGAGCGCGTCGGAGACCGAGATGATATCGTTGATCAGTATCCCGATCACGAACGGCAGGAGTACGACGTTATTTTGCCCGGCCTCGTCGGGGGGCATATTCACTCCGTACAAAGTCTCGGTCGTGGAATCGCCGACGATACGGAACTCCTCGACTGGTTGTTCGACTACATTCTACCGATGGAAGCGTCGCTTTCGGCCGAGGAGATGGAAGTGGCCGCAAAGCTCGGATACCTCGAGATGATCGAAAGCGGAACGACGACGTGTGTGGATCATCTCTCAGTCGATCACGCGGACGAGGCGTTCGAGGCCGCGGGAGAGATCGGCATTCGGGGTGTCCTCGGCAAAGTACTGATGGATCGCCGCTCACCGGAGGGGCTTTTGGAAGAGACGACGGCCGCACTGACAGAGACGGAACGCCTCATCGAGAAGTACCACGGTTCGTTCGACGACCGCATTCGGTATGCCGTCACTCCGCGGTTCGCCGTATCCTGTACCGAAGAGTGTCTGCGCGGAGCTCGCGAACTCGCGGATAAGTACGAGGGCGTCAGAATCCATACGCACGCGAGCGAGAACCAGAGTGAAATCGAGACCGTCAAGGAAGATACAGGAATGCGGAATATTCACTGGTTAGACGAGGTCGGTCTCACGGGTGACGATGTCGTCCTCGCCCACTGTGTCTGGACGGACGAAAGCGAACGACAGGTCCTCGAGGAAACGGGGACTCACGTCACCCACTGTCCGTCCTCGAATATGAAACTCGCGAGCGGCATCGCCCCTGTCTGGGACTACCTCGACCGAGATATCAACGTCGCGCTCGGCAATGACGGGCCCCCATGTAACAACACCCTCGATCCGTTCACCGAAATGCGACAGGCGAGCCTCCTGCAGAAAGTGGATCGACTCGACCCAACCGCAACCCCAGCCAGTGAAATATTCGAAATGGCCACGATTAACGGCGCGAAAGCGGCCGGCTTCGACCGGCTGGGAGCGATTCGCGAAGGGTGGCGTGCCGATATCGTGGGTGTTCGGACGGATATCACGCGTGCGACGCCGTTGCACGACGTTCTCTCTCACCTCGTGTTCGGCGCCCACGGGGAAGACGTGGTGTTCACGATGGTCGACGGGGACGTACTCGTCGAAGACGGCGACGTGACGACCGTCGACGCGGAAGCGATTCGGCAACGGGCAGACGATGTCGGACTCTCACTCGAGTCTCACCGCGAGGCGGCACAGGAAGTCAAACCGTGACGCCGGTCGACCGTTTCCGCTTCGTCGGTGCCCTTCGAGGCGACTGGACTGACCCGACCAGCGAGGAGTTCGACTCGGTGGGAGCCGTAAATCAGCGGTCGACGAAGTTCGGGCAACGAGCGCACTGAATCACCATCATTTCCAGTGTCGTGCTGGACCGTACCGATTCTCCGCAACCTCTGTCGTCGCATCCGCGTCTCGAGGCGACCGACTTTCGGTAGCGGCCACTGCCGATACGTCTGCATCGTCACGGTCGGACAACTCCTCTAACTCGGCAGCCGTAGTGCTCTCCGCGGAGCGATCGAACCGAACTGAGCCGTCGACGATTCCGACGATTCGATCGTAGTGATCGACTGCAAGGTCCATGTCGTGGAGGACGGTAATCAACATCCGTTTCCCCGCAACGTCGTCGAGGACGTCGAGGACAGTGGTGCTCGACGACGGATCGAGGTTGGCCGTCGGTTCGTCCGCGACGATAACGGGTGCGTCCTGCATCAGCGCTCGAGCGAACGCTACTCGCTGGCGTTCGCCCGCACTGAGCGTGTCAGCTCGTGCGTCGGCCTTCCCATCGAGTCCGACGCGGTCGAGCAACTCGAGTGCGCGGGCTGGATTTCGGGGCGCGAGCGGTTCGAGCAGGCCCCGCCACCAGGAACGAGACGAACTACTGCCGACGAGTACGTTGGCCAACGCAGTCCGCCGGTCGACGAGCGTGTCACCGGGATATGCATGTGCCACGTCTGCGGAACGGGGACGGTCACCGTCGAGTCGGACGGTTCCACTGTCAGGTTCCACCGCGCCACTGGCGAGTCGAAGCAGCGTCGTCTTCCCAGCACCGGAGGGACCGACGATCGCGACCTGCTCTCCGGCAGTGACGCCGAACGTCACGTCGTCGACGACGACGTCACCGTCGAACGTTTTGGTCAATCCGTCGAATCGCAACTCGTGGTGTCGCTCACCCATCATCATCGTTCAAGATGTCCATCATTCTGACTGCGTCACCTAATTCCTCGAAGTCTTCGTGGCCAGTTGTGACGTACTTGTCGACGTTTTGTTGGTCTAATATAGTCCCTCTTTCTTTCTCGTCGAGACCGATGAACGCGTCGCGAATCGCTGAAACAGTCTCCTCTTCCAGGGTGCCGTTGACTGCCCAGGGATAGTCGGCGAACCCGGGCGTTCGCCAGACTTCGGTGACAGTCTCATCGACGGACCGAGTCTCGACGAGTCGGTCGTAAATACGCGCATTGAGCGCTCCGACATCGGTGTTGCCACCGGAAACCGTTTCCGCGACGGCATCGTGGGCCCCGACGTGAGTGAGCGATTTGAACGCCCGAGCCGGAAACAGGTCGTGACGGCGTCGAAGATAATAGGTCGGCATCACCGTGCCGCTCGTACTGAGGGGGTCGCCGAAAGCCAGGTCCAACGAATCTGCGGACCGCTTCAAGTCATCTATCGAGGAGACCGCGGTCGACTCGTGAGCGATGAAGACGGAGTGCCAATCGGTCGTCCCGCTTTTGCTCCCGACGACGATCGGTTTCGCGTTCGCTCGATGGTGAGCGAGGATATAGGAGACACCCCCGAAGTAGCCGAGATCGACCTGCTCGGCCGTCATCGCCTGGACGAGGCCGGCGTAGTCCGTCGTCGTGCGCAGATCGACAGACACGTCCAGTTCGGACTCCAGATACGCGGCGAGGTCGGTATTTTGTTCGATAGCCGTGTCGGGATCGACGTCCGGAATGACGCCCATAGTGAGAGTCTGGGAGCGCCGTTCGCTTTGGAGGCAGCCACCGGCGAGACCAGCACCAACCACTCCGAGAACCGCTCGTCTCGTTCTAGCAGTGTTCACGAGTCCCATCTATCTCGGGAGGAGTACGAATAGTTTGCTCTGACCGCAATCTTCCGGAGGTAGGCCCAGGTGGACAACCGATTTGCTGCGTCGTGCCGTTTTGGCAGTGGGACAACGTTATGGGTGTGTGTACGCTGTCGTGTCATATGGAGATCGACGTGAGTGGCACAGTGTGTCCCCAGACGGTGCTCATCGTGAGACGGTGTCTGGAGGAACTCGAGCCCGGTGACGAGCTCACGGTCATCGGGGACTATCCACCGGCTGAGCGTAGCATCCGCCGCTCCTGTCACAAACACGGGTACAGCGTCGCAGCGACATCCACGACGGACGCTGAGTCGGAGTTTGCGCTCCGAATTCGTGTGACCAGTGCAGCGAAAACGTGACGGCCGGGGCAGAACCGCTTCCGACTCGAGGAGCGGAACCGGTGGTCGGTGCGGTTTCCCGGCTCTTAGATCACTCGCTCGACGCGATTGCTTCGATTTCGACACCGACTCCTTTGGGGAGATTTGCGACCTCCACGGCACTGCGGGCGGGAGGCTCGTCGTCGAAGAATTCGCTGTAGGTATCGTTCATCTCTTCGAAATCGTTGATGTCGTCCAGGAACACCGTGACTTTCAGGATATCGTTCATATCCAGCCCTTCCGCCGACAGAACGCCCTGGATGTTGGAGAGAGACTGTTCGGCCTGTGCGGCGATCGGTTCGTCGGAGAGCAACTCTCCGTCGGGCGTTATCGGTATCTGCCCGGCGGTAAAGACGAGTTCACCGTCGGTCGTCGCCTGACTGTACGCACCGACTGCCTCTGGAGCATCGCTCGAACTGATAACTCGCTTCATGCACAGTGAGAGTCCCAGTCTCTCCTCTTAATAGTAATCTCTGGCAAGAGAGACGACTACTGGGATGGCTCGTGTGTGACATCTGTGCGCCGAACGGTGGTCCGTCCGGTACCTGAGGCGAGTCGGAAGCCCCGATCGCGCAGCCACTGGGTCGCACGACTCTCCCCGTGAAGCAGTACTTCGACGAGATCGTCCGGTTCATCGATGTCTACTGCGAGTCGGTACGAATCGATCTCCGCCAGCGTGGCCCCGATTTCGAGCGCTGTGGACCGATGGTCGAGGTAAGAGGTGCCGTGATAATCGACCGCGAAGTCAGTCGTGCGGGAAACGAGCGCGTTCGTCCCACCCCCGATGCCGCGCGCGAGCACGACGTCCTCCTCTCTGGTGAGCAAACGCTCGAGCGCCGCGTCCGTAATCAACGGCAGATCGGCCATGACGACTGCCACGGCCGACGAAGCGGCACGAAGACGTTCGTTGACGGCACGCGAAAGCGACCGTTCGTCGACGACCACGGGACAGTTCTCGAACTCGATCGGCGCCGAAGAGAGGACGAGTGGGTCTCTGCCCGTATCCTGAACGACGGAGACGACGTCTCGCAACATCGCTCGCGCAAACTCGTTCCGGTCGTCGTAATCGAGGAGCGTCGATAACCTCGTTTTGGGGTCTCGAGCGTCGAAGGGGATGATGACTCGCATGTCGATTCTCTTTTCCAGTTACCGGTGCGACACCATCAATATCCGCGTTTTGCTGTCGGATCGCTCCCGACACGATTCGCGACCGCGGCCCATTCGGCGCACAGATTTGGCAAATTGGAGTCTCTGAGATGAGTCCGTTTGTCCGTTGTACTATGTCTGTTATCCGGAAGTACTATCAAGTCGTACCGCACCACTCCCACGTGTGTCAAAGTCTAACGAGGGACAGTCGAAGGTGGCGTCCTTCTTCGGCTACGATGAGTACGGTACCGACACGAAAACAGAGGTGATCGCCGGGATAACGACGTTTCTGACGATGTCGTACATCATCGTCATCAATCCGGTGATCCTCTCGGAGGCGATCAGCATCGACGGCTACTCCGACGGAGAGGTGTTCCAGATGATCGCGATTACGACGATCCTCGCAGCAGTGGTGGGGACGGCCGTCATGGCCCTCTACGCTAACCGCCCGTTCGGTCTCGCACCTGGAATGGGGCTCAATGCGTACTTCGCGTTCACCGTCGTCATCACGCTCGGTGTCCCGTGGCAAACCGCGCTCGCGGCGGTGTTCGTCGAGGGGGTCATTTTCATGGCGATGTCCTCGGTCGGCGCGCGACGGTACATCATCGAATTTTTCCCGAAACCGGTCAAGTTCGCCGTTGGTGCCGGTATCGGGCTGTTCCTCCTGTTGTTGGGGCTCATCGAGATGAACGTCGCGACCGCACACGATTCGACGTTAGTTACCTTGGGGAACGTCGCCTCCGATCCGGTCGCTATCCTCTCCCTGGTGGGCCTGGCGTTCACGCTCATCCTTTATTCGCGTGACGTGACCGGTTCGATTATCATCGGTATCCTCACCACGGCCGTTGCCGGGTGGGGGCTGACGATCGCCGGCGTGGTCAACGACGGTCTCCTCACCCCTGGGACCGTTCCCGAACCACACTACGATATTACGCCGCTGGTCGGTTCGTTCCTGCAAGGGTTCCAGAACATCGAACCCGTGACGTTCGTGATCGTCGTATTCACGTTCTTCTTCGTGGACTTCTTCGATACAGCCGGAACGCTCATCGGCGTCTCGCAGTTCGGCGGGTTTCTGGACGACGACGGGAACCTGCCGGAGATGGAGAAGCCGCTGATGGCGGACGCGATCGCGACGACCTTCGGAGCGATAGTCGGAACGACGACTGTCACGACCTACGTCGAGAGTTCCACGGGGATCGAAGAGGGAGGTCGGACCGGGATGACCGCTCTCGTCGTCAGCCTCCTGTTCCTGCTCTCGCTCGTCGCGATACCCCTCGTCGCTGCCATTCCGACGTACGCGTCGTACTTAGCGTTGGTCGTCGTCGGTCTGATCATGCTCGAGGGAATCACCGAAGTGAACTGGGAACAGTCCGATTGGCTGATCCCGGGTGGCTTGACGATGGTGATGATGCCGCTAACGGCGTCGATCGCCAACGGTATCGCGGCGGGGATCATCAGTTACCCGATCGTCAAAACGGCCCAAGGGGACCACCAAGACATCCACACGGCACAGTGGGTGCTCGCAGGAGCGTTCGTCCTCTATTTCTACGTTACCTCCGGGGGTGTGATGGGATAGCGACCATCACTCATTCCGAGTGACGAGGGCGGTACTGCAACCCGGATAGTCTGGGGAGGACAGTATTGCTACTGGAGCGACGAAACTCGATTAGCGTCGGTTCGCGATCACGGCTGTACCGACGGTTCACGTTACCGATGACTACCCACCGAGCACACGGAGACGTTCCTTGGTCGTCCACCAGCTTGCAGACGGTGCTGGCGTGTTCGCTTATCGGAGTGATGGGCGTTCCACTGATCAGCCCCATTCTACCGGATCTCCGCGCTGTATTCGGGATCGGCGACACGCAAATTGGCCTCGTAATCACGGCGTATACACTCCCCGGTGTGATCTTGACGCCGTTTATCGGGCTACTATCTGACCGACTGGGACGCCGAACGGTCGTTCTTCCCCTCTTGCTTCTCTTCGGCCTCGCTGGCGGCGGCATCGCCCTCGGTCCCTCGTTTCGCGGCGTACTAGCCCTTCGTTTCCTGCAGGGGATCGGTGGAAGCGGGCTGATGATGCTGGCGATAACGCTTATCGGCGACTTCTACGGCGGCGAACGTCGGAACAGGGTCATGGGCATAAACGGTAGCGCCATCGGCATCGGTGCCGCCACGTATCCGCTACTCGGTGGCGTGTTAGCCGCCGTCCGCTGGAACGTCCCGTTCGCGTTCTTCGGACTCAGTCTAGTGGTCGGGTGTATCGCGCTGTTCACGCTCGAGGAACCGTCGATAGAAGATCCGCCTACGATGAGAACGTACGTTTCTCGAGTACTCTCTGCGGCCCTCGTCCCGCGAGCCCTCGCCCTCTGGGCCGTAGCCTTTCTCACGTTCTTCCTGTTCTACGGCGGTATTCTAACCGTGCTCTCGTTACTTCTGAGCGATGTTCACGGCCTTTCCGCCGGACAGATCGGGATGCTATTCAGTATGGTTTCCATCGCCAACGCGACCGTGGCGTCGCAGTACGGACGTATCTCTCGTTCCCTCGATCCGAAGGAACTGATCCCCCTCGGGTTCGTCGGATTCGGCGTGAGCCTCCTCGGCGTCTGGGCCGCGTCCACGCCGGTACTGATCGGCGCGATGTTGCTCTGTTTCGGCCTCGGGTTCGGACTCGTGATGCCGTCTCTCGATACGTCCGCCGTCGGTCTTGTTTCGAGCCAGTTCCGCGCGAGCATGCTGGGCGTCCTGACGAGCATGCTCTGGCTCGGACAGACTGTCGGCCCGATAACGTTCACCGGGATTGCGAGCACCGCGTTCGACGAACCGGTGACCGGCTATCGCTTCTTGTTGTTGTGCTGTGGAACGGCGTCGCTCGTCGGCGGTGTACTCGTGTTGCTCGCGCTCGGTCGCCGATAGTAACGCGGCGATCCCGTAGACTCCGGTCGGCTATTCGAGCACCGAATACGGGATCACGCGGACCGACTCCCCTGCCGACAGATCGGACTCCGTGAGGACGATGCCGTCAGCTCGCGTCGCACGCGTACTGGAGGAGAGAACGCTGGGATCGAACGTCTCGTCGTAGACCTCGAGCGGAGAGTCGACGTGGCCCAGGGGAACGGCGTCCCCTTCGTCCAACGTAACCGGCACAGCGTACTCGAAGCCACTCGTTCCGATACCGACGTCGCACGTGAGGGTCGCCTCGATCGTCGATGGCGGCTCCGTCTCGCCGACGAAGAACGAACGCATGACGAGTGTCGCAACCGTGTGCGCGCCGACTGGCTTTCCCGGAATCGCGAAGGCGACCGCGTCGTGATCGGGGAGTCGCGCGACTGCGATCGGTTTGCCGGGACGAATCCGGACGCGATGGAACGTTACCTCTCCCAACGCCTCCAGAGCACGGATAACGTAGTCCTTCTTGCCGACGCTCGTTCCGCCAGTCGTGATGACCACATCGTGTTCGTCGGCCAACTGCGCGATTCGGTCCCTCGTCTTCTCGTATTCGTCGGGAACTGTTCCCTCGATGGTGGCGGTGTGCCCCCACGAACGGACGAGCGCGGCCAGCATCGGGGAGTCGAGGTCAGCGGCCTTTTCCTCGTGAATCTCGGATCCAGTAGCCAGTAACCCTGTGGAGAAGGGGTCGTATACGCTGACGCGTTCGATACCGAGGTCTCTGAGCAGAATCAGATCTTTCGCGGAAATCCGTTCTCCGGACCGAAATAGCACGTCACCAGCAGACACGTTGCTCCCCCGTTCGTAAGTATACGTACCCGGTTCGATGCTGCTTCCCCTGAGTTCACCCGCTTCGACGGACGCTTCCTCGATTTTGAGCACGGCGTTTGCGCGCTCTGGGAGCGGTGCCCCTGTGGCGATGCGGACAGCTTCCCCGGCCGCTAGCGACGGGGGCTCGTCCTCCGGAAATACCTCTCCGTCACTGACTGTGAGGGGATACGACTCGGTCGCGTCGACGGCGAATCCGTCCATGGTCGCGTGGTCGTGGGGCGGAACGTCTCGGGGTGCAGTTATCGACTCTGCGAGAAATCGTTCGGCTACGCCGTCTCTGACGCTCGATTCACTCGGCTCGCGGTTCGACAGCACCCGGTCGCGGACGTCGAGAACCTCTCGCACGGCCTCGGAACGAGAGAGCATCGATTCGTGGTCGTGTGCCATAACGATGGGTTGGGTATTTTATCACAAACCCCTTTCGTCCGTTTTTTCAGGTGAACTGGAACGCTCTCCGAACGGGAGGCGGTCCTCATAACGGGAAGAGAGACCGACAAATGACTGTTCAGTTGCTGTTATGCCCTTCAGAGTTATTTCTAGCTGGCGTATATTATTTGACCGTTCGCACGGTTTCGACGTGCCAGACCGCCATCTAAACACAGAGAGAACTTATGTACGAAAATATATATTCAATAAGCTATTTATGTGAAACCCATGTCTATGCGAATCGACAGCACATGTCAGAGAGGGACGGTTCCATCGAACTGGCGTACGGATTGGAAGACAAACCACCGGCGATCAAGGCGCTCTTTCTCGGTGTCCAGCACGTAGCGGCCATGATCGTTCCGGCGACGGCGGTGGCACTCATCGTCGGAGGGGGCGTCGGAGTCGGTTCGGCCGACACAGCCTTCCTGGTACAGATGGTGCTCGTGTTCTCGGGACTCGCGACGCTCGTGCAGGTGTTCCCGATCGGTCCCGTGGGGGCCCGGTTACCCATCGTTATGGGTACGAGCTTCGCGTTCGTCGGCGCGGCGACAGCTATCGGGAGCCAGTACGGGCTCGACGCCGTCTTCGGCGCGATCGTCATCGCGGCGCTGGTAGAGGTGCTGATCGGGTGGCAGTTCAAGCGGGTCAAAAAATTCTTCCCGCCACTGGTGAGTGGCCTCATCGTTATGATCATCGGCCTCTACCTGATTCCGGTGGGAATGGATTACCTCGCAGGTGGCGTTGGCGCCTCCGACTACGGCGCGTACCACAACCTCGGTCTGGGGCTCCTCGTCATCGCCGTCACCGTCGGCCTGAATCTCTTCACGGAGGGTCCCTTGCGGGTACTGAGTATCCTGTTCGGCCTCCTGGTCGGGTACATCGCTGCAATCACCATGGGGATCGTCGACTTCTCGCCGGTCGCGGACGCGAACTGGTTCGCCGTTCCCGTCCCCGGTCGGTTCGGGTTCTCCTTCGAGCCGGTCGCCATCCTGACGTTCACCGCCATCCACATCACGGCAGCCATCGAATCCGTCGGGGACATCTCCGGCATCACGGCCGCCGAAGGTCGCACCCCCGACGAAGACGAGGTGACGGGCGGCCTCTTCGTCGACGGGATCGGGAGCTCGATCGGTGCACTATTCGGCGCATTTCCACTGACCACGTTCTCACAGAACGTCGGCCTCATCAACTTCACGGGGGTCATGAGTCGTTACGTCGTCGGCGTCAGCGGGGCCGTGCTGCTCGTTCTCGGTTTCGTTCCGAAGGTCAGTGCCGTCGTAACGACGATTCCGAGTGCGGTGCTCGGCGGCGCAGTGTTGGTCATGTTCGGTATGGTGATGTCGAGCGGGCTTCGTCTCATCTTCCTGAACGAACGCATGAACCGGCGGAACATGGTTATCATCGCAACCTCGATCGGCGCTGGACTGGGCGTCGAAGTCCGGCCGGATGCGCTCAGTGCGCTACCTGACGAGGCGAAGATTTTCTTCGGGAACGCGATCATCGTGACCGCCATTTCGGCGATCCTTCTCAATACGCTGGTTCCGCGCGAGGCGGACACCGACATCGACGAGGCGGCGACGGGCGATCTCGACGAGGGTCTGGGGGCCGACGCAGTCGGCTCCTCCGAAGATTAACTCGAGACTCTTCCATTCCGAAACGGGAACCTGACTTCGGAGTAGTACCGGGGTGCCGTGTGTTCGCGGTGTTGAATGGCTAGATTCTCACGCTTCGCCCGTGATCCCCGGAATGGCACGCCACACCATAACAAACTATTTTATGATCGAACTGGACGTACCACTATGCGGTGCAATAGCTACGCACGTAGCGACCGGACCCGACATCGGTTCCGCGAGGATGCAGCGGCTGAGAAAACCTGCAAGGAGGCGACTCTCTCGTGACCCAGCCCGTCGACACGCTCGTCCGGGGGACGCTGGTCAACGTGAACACCGGCAATTTGGAGGAGCGCCCCGTGGCAATTGACGACGGGACGATCGTCGCGCTGGACGAACGTCCCGCCGAGCGCGAACTCCACGCGAACTACATCGCGCCCGGCCTCATCGACGCACACATGCACGTCGAGTCGAGCATGGTGACGCTGCCACAGTACGCGGACGCGGTCGTTCCTAACGGCGTGACGAGCGTCGTACACGACCCCCACGAAATAGCGAACGTGATCGGTGCTACGGGCGTCCGCGCAGTCATCCAAGACGCTGAACAGACGCCGTTGAAGGCCCGCTTCACCGTCCCTTCCAGCGTCCCAGCGTCGGACCTCCAAGACGGCGGGGCAACGCTTCCTCCCGATCTGGTGACGGCCCTGCTCGAGGAACCGAACGTCGTCGCGCTCGGCGAAGTAATGGACATCCCCGGGTTGCTCGCGGGGGATGAGGACGTTCACGCGAAGGTTCGCGCCGCACGGGAGCGCGGACTGACCGTCGACGGTCACATGCCACGGGTCACGGGCGACGACCTCCAGGAGGCCGCACGGTATCTGGACAACGACCACGAGAGTATCACGCTCGCCGAGGCTCGGGAGAAAGCCGATGTCGGTCTCCACGTCTACCTGCGCGAGGGATCCTCCAGCAAGAATCTCGCCGAGCTCCTGCCGCTTACCGAAGAGGTCGACACTCGCCGGCTCTCACTTTGTACGGACGATCGTGAAGTCACGGACATCGTCGATCGAGGCGGGATCGACTTCGCGGTCCGGAAAGCGATCCAGGAAGGGGCAGATCCGGTCGAGGCGGTACAGATGGCGACGATCAATACAGCGGAGAATTACGATCTACCGTTCGGGAAGGTAGAACCGGGAGCGCCGGCGGACCTCGTGTTGCTCGAGGAACTGGACTCCTGGCGCGTCGACGACGTACTCATCGACGGTGAACTGAATCCGACGGAGGATGGGCACACTCCTTCACCGACCAACATTCCGACGGACACGGTCGAGTTCCCCTCGGTCTCAGCGCCGGACCTCGCGATCACGGCACCCGACGGTCACGGTCGCGGCGCGCACGTCCGTGTCATCGACGCCGTCGGCGGTCTCCAGACCGAGCCTATGATAGCCGAGGTTCCCGTGCGTGACGGCACTCTGACGCCGAAGCCGAACGAAGATCTACTCTCGCTCGCAGTCATCGAACGACACGGCGGGAAGGGAGGGATCGGCCGCGGCTTCGTTCACGGACTGGGACTCGACCGCGGTGCTGTCGGGTCGACGATCGCTCACGACGCGCACAACTGCGTCGTTGCCGGCGCCGATTACACAGCCATGGCAGCCGTCGCGAACAAACTCAAGGAGTTAGACGGCGGCGTCGTCGCGTACGATCCCGTCGATGACGAGTTCGCTTCGCTCGCGCTTCCGGTCGCGGGCCTGATGTCGAGCGAGCCGATAGAAACCGTCTACGAACAGTTCGAAACCGTAGAATCCCACGCTGCGCGGATCGGGATGGCCGAAACCGGACTGATGGAACTTTCCTTCCTCGCCCTCGAGGTAATTCCGACGTATCGGCTCACCAACAATGGCCTCGTAGACGTCACGGACGGCAAGTACGTGGACGTGACGGTGTCGGAGCACACCGAAGAACAGGGCCCCGATGCCGACCGGCGGTCGATTCCCGACGATAGCGTCAGTGAGCCCTGATGCACCGTCGTTCACCGATCGACCGCAGCGGACAGGATCACATCGTCCACGTAAGACCCGTCCAGCAGGTAGTGGTCGTCCCGCGTCGCTTCGACGGTCCAGCCCCGATTGACGAGAAAGTCGATTCCCCGCTGGTTCGCGGCGGGAAGGTGCTGATACAGTTTCTCGTAGCCACAGCAGTCGGCACACTGCCGAGCGTACGCCAACAGTCTGGTCCCGATTCCCGCCTCGCGTCGCGGTTCCACGACGCCACCGGTTACCGTCGCCGTGTGGGCGGTTTGCGCTCTGGCCGTCGCGTCAACGCGCACCCACCCACAGACCGTGTCGTCGATGGTCGCCACGTAGACTGCGTACTCGCCGGCTGAATCGCGCCAGTAGAGCGGTCTATCGTCCGTCTCCGTTGCCACGGTCGACGCCGTTTCGACGGACGGCTGTTCGTCGGCCATCGATCGCACGACGCTGACCAGTTCCGAACGATCGTCCTCGGTCGCTGGTCGAAATACGACGGGTGAATCGAAACTCGAGAGACCGACCGTTTCCGGCTTCGCCACGCGGGCCAGATCGGCAGTCACACGGACCCGGTCGTCAGTCTCGACCAGCAATCCGTTTTGCTCGAGGAGTGCTAGATGGTGATCGATCGCGCGCCTATCGTTGGGGTACAGTGCCTCTTGCAGTCGACGAGTACGAACTGGAGCGTGTTCGACGACGTACTCGTAGATGGTCTGTCGCTCCTCGTTGGTGATTTCGGTTACCGACGCGATGTTCGGCCGTACCACGGCACCAGTCGGACTCGAATTTTCGCACATAGTTTCTCCTCTTCCCACGGTTGTAGTCCGGACGTTTCCCGGAATCCGCGGCTGTTGACGGTACAGTCGAAATCGAGGTATATAGTTGCTTGAACTGACACACTGCCAGACGTTCGTGGCAATACCTGCCACATTCAGACAATGGTCGCACTGCCGGTGATCGGTACTCGGGCCCTGAACGCCCCTCCGCCAGATACCGATTTGTCGTATTCCGTCGGGAGTTAATTCGCTTTCCGCACCGGTGAGGTGTCAGTCGGTGAACCGCTCCAAATCCGTCTGGGAATCGATGTCTCTCGACACGCCCGGATCGTCGACGTCGACGAACACGACGTTTTCGTGCTTCTCAACGAGATCTCGGCCGCCTCGGTCGCCGGAAACGGTCGACAGTGTGTCGTAGTGCTGTCGACCGAACAGGACGGGGTTCCCACGACGTCCCTCGTACGTTGGAGCGACGATGCTCCCGTCGTCGGTCGCGTACGCCGTGTACAACGTGTCGACAGTCGGTGGACGCACGAACGGCATATCTCCGAGCATGAAAATGACGGCGTCCCAGCCCGCGTCGCGTGCGGCGTCGGCGCCGATTCGGACCGACGCGCTCTGTCCTGCTGCGTAGTTCTCGTTGTACCTGACTGAGAGATCGAGATCGTCGAGAGCCGCCGCCACACGGTCTGCCTCGTGACCGACGACGGCGACGATATCGTCGACTCGCGACTGACAGAGCGTCTCAGCCGCACGTCTCACGATAGGTGTCCCCTCAACGTCCGCGAGAAGTTTGTTCCCTCCCTCGAACCGGGCACCCTTCCCTGCGGCGAGGATTACACCGCCGATAGTATTGGCTCCATCACCGCCATCCGGTCCGTCTCCACCACGTGCCACGTCTGATCGATCTGCCATACGACCAGTTCACGACGGATCGTACTGGTTCTTTTCCCGTTGCGAATTCGATCGACGAGGGCCCGAGAGCGAGCACGCTCAAGCGGTACGAGTCTTCGATGGTTCGATTATCTATCACGCCGACTCGTTTTCGACGGGAAGACAGACGTCGCGTTCGAACGACGTCACGAGGCCACGGGTAAACCGAGTCGATTCCGCGAGCGCGTGCTCGAGTACCGCTCGCGCCGTCTCCTGGAGGGCCGGTGCGTCCGCCTTGTTTACCACGGGTGTGACAGCTGCATCGTCCGGCGCGTGCTGGAGTCCTCCGCGGGGGCTGGCGAGCACGGTGCCGATCGTTTCGGGCGTGATCGTGTCCCCGACGGAGAGGTCGGCGATCGCGGCGACGCGTTCGGGACGGTGAACGACGGTCTCCGAAAGCGATTCGCCGACGGCACGCACGGAGGCCACGGGGACGACGTGGGTCGCCTCGTCGGGGACGACCGGCTCGTTGGTATCGGGGGCCTTGAACTCCCGCCGTCGAGCGCCGTCGGCTTTGACGAGGAGCCAGTCGACGAACCCACGGTCGAGAACCGACGTTAGCGGCTCCGGATCGAAGCCGCGAACTTTTCGGTCGACCCGTTCGGGGTCGGAGACCCATTCGCTCGCGAACGCGACCGGTGGCTCAGTTTCGAGAAGCGCGTCCGGCAGTCGCTCGGCGTTCGTGACCGTTAACGGTAGATCGGGTGGCGGCATCTGTGTCGTCGTCGTAAACCCGACGTCCAACCCCCGCTCGGACCCTTCTATCGCGAGTCGGTGCATGGCGGTCTTCTTCCCGCCGGCACCGACGAACGCGACGAGCGCTCGGTCGCCGAGACCGAGTGCGGTCGACAGTTGCATACCGTCACTGTGCGACGGGAGCGAAAATAGGTTTGCCTCATAGAGTGCGAGCGGCCGGGTGAATCGAGCCGATACTGTTTTGCGATCCACTCACATACGTCGGCGTATGACACGAGTAGACGTGCGCGGAGAAATCTGCCCGCGGCCGGCGCTGATCGTCCGCCGGCAACTGGCCGAACTGGAGACGGGTGACGAAGTACTCGTGCAAGGTGATTACCCCCCGGCGGAACGGAATCTCTGTCGAATGTGTCGCAAACGCGGATTCACCGTCACGAAGACCAAAGACGGGAGCGGCGAGAGCACGTTCGAGTTACGTATCGAAGTGACCGAAGACGCCGAAATTCCGGAGGCGTAGTCGATGACCGATCGAGCCGCCGACACTGCCGTCGAGCTTACCGAGTACGCCGACCTCCACGGCTGTTCCTGCAAGGTCGGCCAGAGCGACCTCGACGATCTCCTTCGGGAGGCAGGGCTGACCGAGTCTCGAGACGAACTGCTGTTCGGCGTCGGCGAGGACGCGGCCGCACGGCGCCTGACCGACGATCTGGCGCTCGTTTCGACGGTCGATTTCTTCACGCCGATCATCGACGACCCCTACGACTTCGGCCGCGTCGCAGCGTGTAACGCAGCGAGCGACGCCTTCACGACGGGAGCCGTCGACAATCTCGACTGCCTCGTCGTCCTCGGTCTCCCTCGGGAACTGACGGACACCGCCCCGATGATTCTGGCCGGTATCGCCGATGCGATCGACGACATGGGCGGCGTGATCGCTGGCGGCCACACGATAATCAGCCCGTGGCCGTTCGCCGGCGGTGCCGTCTCCGCGACCGCACCGCCTGAGACGCTGTTGACATCACAGGGAGCGACGGCCGGTGACCGCCTCTATCTCACGAAGCCGCTGGGAACGCAGTCGGCGATGGGCGGACTGCGCGTTTCGGACGACGAGTTCGCCGAGGTCGTCGCGGAAGCCGCGGGCCGGTCCGTGCAGACGATCGGCGACGAGGCGCTCGCCTGGATGACGACCCCGAACCGAGCCGCTGCGATGGCCAGTCGCGACGTCGCGACCGCGGCGACCGATATAACCGGATTCGGTCTCGTCGGGCAGGCGCAGGTCCTCGCCGACAACGCCGACGTGGGGATCGAGGTCACCAGACTGCCGATCATCGAGGGAACCGACGGACTCTCGAGGCTGTTCGGATACGGCCTCGAGGACGGCGAGAGCGCAGAGACCAGCGGCGGCTTGCTCCTGTCGGTCCCCGAGTCGCAGACGACCACGCTCGAAACACGGTTCGACGACGCTGACGTCTTCTACCGTCAGATCGGACGCGTCACCGACGGCAGCGGTGTTTCGCTCCGTGATCCGACGATAGAACCGATTCGGCGCGACCAACAGTAGAACCGACCGCTCGTTAGCGGAGTTTCAGCATGGCCTCGAGGACGCCGCCGCCGAGACAGAGCGCCTTATCCGAAATCTTCGCCGGGTCGACGTCGTCGCCGCGCGGGTCGATATCGCCGAGTTTCGTCCCCTCGTCGACCTCGAGTCCACCGTGGACGAGACCGCGAACGAGGCCGTCGATCTCCGCCACCACGTCGGTATTGCCGACGTGGCCCACCGTCTCGTCCGCCGAAACGAGATCGCCGATTTCGACCACGGGCTCCCACAGCCCCTCTCCCGGCGCACGGAGGACCCGTTCGTGCGTGTAGCCGCGCCGTTCCCCCGGTTCGCCGTCGTACGGACTCGCCCGGCCGTCGTAGAACACGCGACCTAACTCGTGGCCTCTGTCCGTCTCGACGACTGCGTCGACGTTCTCGCCGGCTTCGAATCCGGGACCGAGACCGACGACCACGTCTGCGTCGTCACGACGGGTTCCCGTATCGGTCCGCCCTTTCGCCAGTATCGCATCGACGACCACGGCCGCGTCGAGCGTCGTCGCGATCGAGGCTTCCGGGTCCTCGAGGACCGGGACCGCATCGTCCTCGAGTATCTCGACCACCTCGTCGGCGTCGGCCGCTCGGCGTCCGACGACGCCTTCGATCGATACGTCGTCTTCGTACATCGCCGCCGCGAACGCCACCTCCCGTCGAACGACGGTCGGTCGGTCGACCTCGGTCACCACGACCGGATACCCGGCCTGATGCAGTCGGTAGACGACGCCGCTTCCGAGGTCGCCACCGCCCCGGATGACGACGAGGTCGTCGAGATTCAGTCGCGTCGCGCGCTGTCCCCCGGCGCCGTACCGATCCATGTTCACCTCCGAGAGGATCGCCAGCGCAACGTCTTCCGGACCGCTCCCGCCGAGATCGAGTCCGACGGGGGCTCTGACCCGCGCGAGTTCTCGCCGGCTGTACCCCTCCTCGGCGAGCGAATCGACGACGTGTTCCGCCTTCGTGTCGCTGGCGACGAGGCCGACGTAACCGGCGTTTCCGTCGAGCGCCGCAGCGACAGCGCGCTGATCGAACGTCCCGCTGCGCGTCGCCACCGCAACCGACGTTTCGGCAGTCGTCGGGAGCTCGGACAGCGTTTCTCCGTACTCCCCGTGGACGACGTCTGTGCCGTCCGGGAACGCATCCGGCTCGGCGTATTCCTCGCGGTCGTCGACCACCGTGACGTCGTACCCCAGCTGCTCCGCCAGCGCTGCGAGCTCGACGCTGATGTGGCCACCGCCGGCGATGTAAAGCCGTGCCCGTCCGCGAATCCGCTCGATGAAGACGTCCATCGTCCCACCACAGACCATACCGGTGTTCCCGCCGGGCTCGAGTTCGTACGTTCGAACGCCGGAGTCGGCCTCACCGTCCAGCACTGTTCTCGCGTCCTCGACGGCGAGGTGTTCGACCGTTCCGCCGCCGATCGTACCGTAGTTACCGTCCGCTGTGACGAGCATCCGATCCCCGACGTCCCTGGGTGCGCTCCCGTCCTTGTCGACGATCGTCAGCATCGCAGCCGGCTCGCCGTCGCCGACCAGTTCGGTGATCCGTTCGAACACGCTCATACGAAGTTTTTCACCTCGTTCTCGACTATCAGGTCTATCAAACCGTCGTACGTGATCTCCTCGATTCCCTCGGGGAGGTCGACGCCGCGGACGGCGGCGTCTTTCTCGACGGCGTAGAGGTCCGCGTCGAGTTCGGGAGACAGGAACACACCATCCTGTATGAGGACGACGCATGCGTCCGGGTCGTCCGCTGCAGTTCGAAGTCCGATATCAGCCATGGGTTCGTCTATCAGGTATAGCATGGTCAGAAGTCCAGAACGCAATCGGCGTCTCGAATGCGCGCCGAAACCTCGTCGCCGGCGCGAACGGTCACGTCGTCAGCGATCTCGTCGGCGGAGATACCTCGCTCCGTCATGGCGGCGGCGTCGACGATCATCGCTCCGTCCTGTTCCAGCAGGTCGGCGACGTGCCCCGGCATGTTCAGCGCGTCTCGGTCGACGTCGCTTCGGGCGGCGTACGTGCCGTCTTCCGTGAAGACGACTGTGACGTCGTGCTGGTCGAATCCCGCGGCGACGCCCCGCGCCGCCCGCAAACCCTCCGGGACGTGCACGCGCCCGTACGGTGCTCGAGTCAGTAACACGACGACGTCGCGTTTCATAGTGAGATCACTCGGTCCGCGTCACCGATCATGTCCGCCAGGTCCGGAAGGAGTCCAACCTCGACGCCGTCCGGATAGTCGTCCGGCGCATCGATACCGCGGGCGTCGACGCAGAGGCCACAACAGATCACCTGGGCACCGTCGGCGATGAGTTCCTGAAACTTCTCCGTCGGCATCGCGTCGTAGAGCCCGGTGTCCGAACAGTCGGGAAACGTCTGTCCGTCGACGGGCACCAGAGCACCGTCGAGATAGTGAAAGAACGAAACGTCGTGACCTTTCTCGAGCGCCGCCTTCCCGAGTTCGTACGCCGTTCGCCAGCGCTCACTGTCGAACGGCCCACCGGTCAATAGAATCCCAATGGATGCCATGCGCTACCGTAACGGAGTAGCGATAATAATAGTTCGCACGGCTCGAGAGATCCGGTGTAGGAGACGGTGTCGTGGACGACCGCTTCGCGCTGACGACGACTAACCGTCTCGTTCGTCGAGGGCCCGTTTGATGTCGTCGGCGGTAATGGGAAGTGAAGTGACGCGAACGCCGACGGCGTCACGGATCGCGTTGCTGAGCGCCGGCGGAACGCCGTTCGTCGGGAGTTCGGCGATCGACTTCGCGCCGAAGGGCCCGGTCGGTTCGTGCGTTTCGACGATAATCGTCTCCATCGGCGGGTGATCGGTCGTCCGTGGCATCCCGTACTGCCGGAAGCCGAGCACCTCCGGATTCCCTTCGTCGTCGAACTCGAGTCCACCGCTGGTGGCGTACTCGAGGCTCATGTGCTCTCCTCCCTCGATCTGCCCCTCGACGAGCGCGGGATTGATCGCGACGCCACAGTCGGCGGCGAAGGCCATGCGGTTTATCTCGTACTCGCCGGTTTCCTCATTTACGGTCACGTCGACGAACTGGGCACCGTACGGCGGCGGACTTTCGTCCGTCGAGTGATTGCCCTTGCCGAGGATGTGCTCGCGGTCGTCGTGGCCGTAGGTCGCCTCGTATCCGATCTCCTCCAGCGACACGCCGTCACCGCTCGTCTCGCTGTACACCCGTCCGTTGCCCGTCGTCAGGTTCTCGACGGGTTCGTCGAGCATCTTCGACCCCCAGTCGAGGAGCCGTTCCCGCGCATCCTCGGCGGCTTCCTTGACCGCCTGACCGCTGATATAGGTCGTCGAGGAGGCGTACGCGCCGTAGTCGAACGGCGTCAGGTCGGTGTCCGAGGAGATAACGACGATGTCTGTGGGTTCACAGCCCAGCACCTCCGCAGCGACCTGACTGAACATCGTATCGGAGCCGGTGCCGGTGTCGACACCGCCGACCTGCAGATGGAACGAACCGTCCTCGTTCATCTTGATCTGGGCCGCGCCGAGTTCCCGCCCGGCGACGCCGCTGCCCTGGGCGATCATCGCCATTCCGACGCCGCGGTGGCGGTGGGGCTCCGCGGGCTGCTCTACGTCGTCGTAGCCGATGGCTTCCTTCCCGCGCTCGATGCACTCGCGGAGCCCGCACGACCGTATCTCCCGGTCGAACCGATCGCCGTCTTTCAGAATGGTGACGTTCCGGTCGATATCGCCCTCACGAACGGCGTTGCGTTTGCGGAACTCGATCGGATCGAAGTCCAGACGGCGCGCGATCTCGTCCATGTGCGACTCGACCGCGAAGTGGCCCTGCGGGGCGCCGTATCCCCGCATCGCCGCACCCATCGGCAGATTCGTGTGGACGACGTCGCCCTCGAACCGGACGTTCGGAACCCGCGGATACAGCGGGAGCGGTTTCGTTCCAACGTTGTTCGCGACGGTCATCCCGTGGGTGCCGTACGCCCCCGAGTTCGACAGCGTGTACAGCTCCATCGCCTCGAGCGTGCCGTCCTCGTCCACCGCCGTCCGCATTCGCATCTGCATCGGATGCCGAAAACGGAGCGCGTAGAACTCCTCGCGGCGGGTCATCTCCAGTTTGACCGGCCTGTCGGCCGCCAGATGAAGCGCGAACGCGATCGGTTCGATCGCCATCTCCTGTTTCGCACCGAACCCGGCCCCGATGCGAGGTTTCGTGACGCGGACGTCACGAATGGGAACGTCGAACAGATGCGCGATCTGTCGTCGGGTGTGGAACGGAACCTGCGTCGCGGTGATGAACGAGTACCGGTCGTCTTCGTCCGTGTGGGCGATCGTCGTGTGGGGTTCGGGGACGCAGTGTGACTGGTACGGCGTTTCCCACTCCGTCTCGATCACACGGTCGTCGTCCGCTCGATCGAACGCCCGCTCGACGTCGCCTCGCTCCCCCTCGAAGTGCGACTCGAGGTTCCGCTCGTAGTCGGCACCGTGCTGTTTGTTCTCGACCTCGTCGGGATCGAACAACTGCGGCGCGTCCGGATCCGTCGCCGCCTCGGGATCGAAGACGGGTTCCAGTTCCTCGTATTCGACGTCGATCGTCCGCGCGGCGCGGTCGGCCGTCTCCGCGTCCGTCGCGGCGATCGCTGCGATGGGATCGCCGACGTATCGAACGTGTTCCCGGAGCACGCGCAGATCCCAGGGGCTCGGTTCGGGGTAGGACTGGCCCGAACTCGAATACGCTTTGTCGGGCACGACGTCGTCCCACGGTGTGATCACAGCGTACACGCCGTCCATCGCTTCGGCCTCGCTCGTATCGATGTCACGGACGTATCCGTGGGCGATTTCGCTCCGGACCACTTTCCCTTCGGCGAGTTCGGGGAAGCGATCGCGGTAGTCGGCCGTGTAACGGGCCTCCCCGGTGACGATCTTCCGAGCGTCGTCTTTCTCGACGTCCTCGGTCAGATGCTCACGCTCGTCCCGGGACTTCCGATCGGTCACAGCCACCTCACTCTCCCCCGGAAACGCGTCCGCTTCCGTGGCCTCCTCCTCCGCCCGATCGCCGTCGGGTCTCTCGTTACGTCCCGGTGTCTCTTCCAGATTGCTCATCGCGATCGCCCCTCCTCGCGGGGACAGGGCGAGGAAAACTCCTCGCAGCGGCTTCCCCCGCCGTCTGCCGCCACGGGCTGCTCACCGTCCATCCGGTCTGCGGCGTCGAGAACCGCTTCGACGATCTTCTTGTAACCGGTACACCGGCAGAGGTTGTCCGAAAGCGCTTCCCGTACCTCCGTCTCGGTCGGATCCGGGTTCGATTCCAGCAGCGCCTTCGAACGCATGATCATGCCCGGGATACAGAACCCACATTGGAGCGCCGAGTTGTCCACGAACGCCTGCTGGAGCGGGTGGAGATCGCTCTGTGTTCCTAGCCCTTCGATCGTTTCCACCGTCGATCCGTCGACTTTCGCGACCGGCGTAACACAGGACATCGCCGGATCACCGTCGATTTGGACCGTACACATCCCGCACGCGCCCGTATCACAGCCGCGTTTCGGGCCGGTGTAGCCGTTTCGCCGCAGCACGTCGAGCAGGACGTCCGATTTCTCCGCCTCGAGCGTCCGATGTTGGCCGTTTAGCTCTAGTTCGAGTTGCATGAGTCTCATCGTGGGAGAGAGACCCTCCCTTCCTCCGAGTATCGGTCTCGAGAACCTAAATAGCTACTCCGGAATGTGGCGATAGCGGCCGGAGAGAAAGAGCGAATCGCCGGGGAACGGCGGTATCACGGACTAACAGCTTTCCGCGAGTAAATCGGCGGCTCGGGCGGGCACACGCATCGAATACGCCGAACTACCAAACTCGAACGCAGCGCGGCAAGATCGCGTGGAACGAGAACCAAGTCGTCCACAGCGGGCAAACGCCGCCACATATTCCACGCGAACGTGACACACCAGTACGTTAATCCCGAACCGTAGAAAACCCGAGACGGTATGCCGAGCGACGATCGAACCGATCTGACGGAACTCAAGCGAGGCACCGAACTCGTCAAACGGGGGTTTGCCCGCATGCAGAAAGGCGGCGTCATCATGGACGTCGTGAATCGCGAGCAGGCACGAATCGCGGAGGACGCCGGCGCCGTCGCGGTGATGGCGCTCGAGGCTGTCCCAGCGGATATTCGCAAACGCGGCGGCGTCGCCCGGATGCCCGACCCCGCCGACGTCGAGGCGATCCTCGACGAGGTGTCGATCCCGGTGATGGGGAAAGCGCGGATCGGTCACACGATGGAGGCGCGGATTCTGGAGGCGGTCGGCGTCGACATGATCGATGAGAGCGAAGTACTGACGCCCGCCGACAACCGATACCATGTCGACAAGCGAGAGTTCACCGCCCCTTTCGTTTGCGGGGCACGCAACCTCGGCGAAGCGCTGCGCAGGATCGACGAAGGCGCGGCCATGATCCGCACGAAGGGGGAGGCTGGGACCGGCGACGTCAATCAGGCGGTTCACCACCAGCGCAACATCAAGTCCTCGATCCGCAAATTGGCAGGGATGAGCCACGAAGAGCGCGAACGGTGGGCCCGTGAGAACGACGCGCCTGCGGAACTGGTCCACGAGACGGCCGGCCTGGGACGGCTGCCGGTCGTCAATTTTGCCGCCGGCGGCATCGCGACGCCCGCCGACGCCGCGTTGATGATGCATCACGGCTGTGACGGTATCTTCGTCGGCAGCGGCATCTTCGGCGCCGAGGAGCCGGCGTCCATGGGCGATGCCATCGTCCAGGCGACGAACAACTGGGACGACCCTGCCCGACTCGCCGAAATCAGCAACAACGTCGGGAGCGGGATGCGCGGCGACGCGAACGCGTCGCTCCCCGACGAAGAGAAACTGCAAGATCGCGGCGTGTGAGACGGTCCCTCGACACGACGTATTGCGACGATCACCGGTAAGCGTATCGCACAGACTGCAAATACGGCGCGTCGCACAAATCACCCGCCGACGATCACGGGGACAGTTCGCCGGAGGAAATCGAAGCGAAGACGAACGGTTTACTTCTCGTCGAGCGCCGCCTTGATCTTCTCGGCAGTGACCGGCATCTCGTTGATGCGCACGCCGACGGCCTCTCGAATCGCGTTACTGAGCGCCGGCGGCACAGTATTGGTCGGTACCTCCGCGACGGATTTTGCGCCGAACGGACCCGTCGGCTCGTGGGTCTCGACGAGAACGCTCTCGATCGGCGGCGTCTCCGTCGCCGACGGAAGTCCGTACTCGTCGAAATCCGAGACCTCCGCGCGACCCTGCTCGTCGACGGTGATACCTTCGCTTACGGCCATCTCGAAGCTCATGTGATTGGCACCCTCGACCTGTCCCTCCGCCATTCCGGGATTGATTGCGACGCCACAGTCGACGGCGACGACGAGTTTGTTGACCTCGAACTCGCCCGTCTGTTCGTCGACGGTCAAGTCGACGAACTGGGCGGCAAACGGCGGCGGGCTCTCTTCCGTGGAGTGCGTTCCCTTGCCGAGGATGTGCTCTCGATCGTCGTGGCCGTACACCGACTCGTAGCCGACGTCCTCGAGCGTGACCGCCTCACCGCTCTCCTCGCTGTACACCTCGCCGTCGCGGGTCTCCAGGTTTTCCGCGGGTTCGTCGAGCATCCGCGACGCCCATTCGAGGATGCGCTCTTTGGCGTCCTCGGCGGCCTTTTTCACCGCCATCCCGCTGATGTAGGTCGTCGAGGAGGCGTACGCGCCGTAGTCGAACGGGGTGTTGTCGGTGTCCGAGGATTTGACGATGATGTCGTCCTCGTCACAGCCGAGCACCTCGGCGGCGATCTGGATGAAGGCCGTATCCGCGCCCGTGCCGATGTCGACGCCGCCGACCTGCAGGTGGAACGAGCCGTCCTCGTTCATCATGATCTGTGCGGCGCCGAGTTCGTCACCGGCGACGCCGGTTCCCTGTGCCGACAGGGCCATGCCGATACCGCGGTGGCGGTGTGGCTCCGAAGGTTGCTCGAGGTCGTCCCAGCCGATGGCTTCCTTGCCGCGCTCGATACACTCGTCGAGTCCGCAGGAACGGATACGACGCTCCGCTCCCTCGCCGCCCATCATACCGGCGATCTCGTCCAGATCGCCGACTTCCATGTAGTGTTGCCGGCGGAATTCGATCGGATCGAGGTCGAGGTCTCGCGCGATCTCGTCCAGGTGACCTTCGAGAGCGAGCGTCCCCTGGGGGGCGCCGTACCCTCGCATCGCACCGGTCTGTGGCGTGTTCGTGTGGACGATGTCGGCTTCGAAGCGAGCGTTCGGGACCTTCGAGTACAGCGGCATCGGCTTGCTACCGACGTTCCCGGCTACGGTCATGCCGTGGCTCCCGTATGCGCCAGTGTTCGACAGCGCGTAGAGGTCGATCGCTTCGATCGACCCGTCGTCGGTGACCGCCGTCCGCGCCCGAACCTGCATCGGATGGCGCGAGCGCATCGCGTAGAACTCTTCGTCGCGGGAGGCCTCGTACATGACGGGACGGTCAGCCGCGAGTGACAGCGCGAGCGGGATCGGTTCGACGACCATCGCTTGCTTGCCGCCGAAGCCACCCCCGACGCGCGGTTTCTTCACTCTGATGTCCCGGATCGGGATATCGAACAGGTGCGCCAGTTGCCGGCGAGTGTGGTTCGGGACCTGGGTGCTCGTGATGAGCACTTTCCGGTCGTCCTCGTCGGTGTAGGCGAGCGACGTGTGCTTCTCGATCTGTGCGTGGGACTGCCGGATGGTTTCCCACTCGGTCTCGTGGACGTGTACGTCCTCGCGCTCGAGCGCGGCCTCGACGTCCCCGATCTCGCCCTCGATGTTGGACATCCGGTTGCGACTGTAGTCGTGACCGACGATCTTGTTCTCGACCTCGTCGTCGGCGAATAGTTGCGGCGCGTCCTCGTCGAACGCCTCCTCGGGATCGACGACGTGGTCGTACTCCTCGTACTCGACCTCGATGGCGTCGGCCGCGGCCGCAGCGGTGGACGCGTCCTCGGCCGCGACCGCCGCGATCGGATCGCCGATGTAGCGGACGTGCTCGTTGAGCACGTTCATGTCCCACGGGCTCGGTTCTGGGTACGACTGACCGGCGCTCGTGTACTTCGCGGCCGGTACGGCGTCGGACCACGGTGTGAGAACGGCGTAGACACCGTCCAGTGCCTCGGCCTCGGTCGTGTCGACGGCCGTCACGCGGCCGTGTGGAACCTCGCTACGGACGACCGCGGCGTGAGCGAGATCCGGGAACCGTTCCTCGTAGTCCGCAGTGTACTTGGCTTGGCCCGTGACGAGTTTTCGGTCGTCGAACTTTTCGGCCGGCTGAGAAACGCTCTTTCGCTCGTCTGGTGCCTTATTATTGTTCTCCGGTTCGTCCCACTCGAGGGGATGTTCTTCGAACTCCGGTGGCTCTTCCGAAGTCGGCTTCGACGCGGTTCCACCGTCGGGCTGTGGGTCGTTCGTGTCGTCACTCATCGGAATCACCGTCGCGAGCAGCGTCGCCGGGTCGGCATGAGTCGATCCGCGAGCCGCCGTCGGCCGCGACCGATCGATCGCCGTGCATTCGATCGGCGGCGTCAAGGATCGCGTCGACGGGTTTCTGATAGCCGGTACACCGGCAGAGGTTATCGTCGATTGCCTGGCGGACCTCGGCTTCGGTCGGATCAGGATTGTTCGCGAGTAGCGATTTGGCCTCGATTATCATGCCGGGAATACAGAAGCCACATTGGACGGCGAAGTGATCGACAAACGCCTCCTGAATCGGATGGAGATCATCTTGCG
>SDGW01000166.1_pt1 | contig 27938 bp, 24 predicted proteins | sample 2873831 | NCBI WGS metagenome assembly SDGW01 (sample SAMN08132700, study PRJNA421101) | hypersaline lake metagenome | isolation source: celular fraction 0.22 microns magnesium sulfate-rich crust from ephemeral... | place: Spain: Penahueca Lagoon, Toledo | collected 2011-07 | reverse complement strand
GCTCGCGCTCCACAAAATCCAAATCTATCCAGTCTCTATGTCCGCTGAGGCGGCTGATTTCTGGCATAGGCACCAAGAAATCCGTCCGCCTCACTTTTCACGCTTAACTAAACACGACCCGTGCGACACAGGTGTGTCGAACGTCACGAGCACGTCCGAGGAGGAGGAGGAGGAGGAAACAGTCCTGACAGGCTATTCCGGTCGACTGTTACAGCTGCTCCTCGCGGGGACGCTGGCGGCGTTCGTCGGACGCAATATCTTCGGGCCGCTGCTATCGTCTATCATCGAGGATCTCGGGATCACGAGCGGCGAAGCTGGAGTTGCCCTCACAGTAATGTGGGCTGCGATTGCGATAACGCAGTACCCCGGCGGGCTGTTGACAGACCAACTCTCATACAAGACGGTGCTCGTCGGTGCTCTGGCGGTACTGTGTGTCGGCTTCGGAGTCCTCATCGGGACCACTACGTACGTCGGATTCCTCTTCGGGCTGGTCGTAATGGGGCTGGGGGCCGGGATGTTCATCCCGTCTTCGTACGCACAGATCGCCGACCTGTTCGAAGCGCGACGTGGACAGGCGTTCGGGCTCTACACGTCGTCGATCGACGTCGGGACCGCGCTCGCGGGTGCACTCGCCACCGTCGTGCTCGGGGTTTCAACGTGGCGCGTCGCACACTACGCGGTCGAGTCGACGTGGCAGGTTTCCTTCGTCCCGGTCGTAGTGGCCCTCGCCGCAATCACCGTGGCTATGCACGTCTTCCACCGAGGGACGTACGAACTCGACGTAAAGGGGTGCTCGCCCGACGTCAGGGGCACGCTCGCGCGCGTCCTACGGGATCCACACGTCCGCTGGTGTGTCACCGCGTACATCTTTACGAGCATCGTCTTCCAGGGGTCCTCGGATTTCTGCCGACGTTTCTGAACGTGGGGAAGGGATTTTCCTCGACGTTTGCCAACAACGCGTTCGCCGGATTCTTCCTCATCGGTGCCCTCGCCCGTAACGTCGTCGGCTACCTCGGCGACAGATTCACACACCTCGACGTCGCGATCGCGTCGGCGGTGTTCGGTACCGTCGGACTGGTCGTCCTCGCAGCCTCGCAGTCGCTCGTTCCCGTGGTGGCAGGACTGGGAGTTCTGGCCGTCGGTGTCACCGGGTTCCCGCCGGTCATGAACGCGTATCTCACGAACTACTTTCCCAACGCGAGCATGGGCAGTGACTACGGGGTGACGCGGACCCTGCTCATCTTCCTCGGGAGCGTCGGTCCGACGTACATTGGATTCCTCGCGGGGACCTTTACGTACAACGTCGCGTTTATCGCACTGGCGCCGTTCTTCACCGTGAGCGCCCTGATTCTAGTCTGGCTCCGCCGCCAGTGAAGGGGTCGTGCTCCCCGTCGAGACACCGACGCGGTCGTTTGGAGACGGTGCCGCTTCCGACTCGTCAACGCTCCGGGGTTCGTACGGACGGCCACTCGTCGTACGCGGCGTATCGCCCGTGGCGTTGGCGGACCAAAGACGGTAGCCACCCGCACCTCAAACGAGAGTGTGATACTCGATCAGACTACGACATCGGCCGACACCTTGTACGACCGGTGTTACTCAGAACTGAAGAAGTATTAACTATTTTTCCCTCCTACAAAGACCTAATCAATAGTTATGTTTATATACCGAAGGTTCGTTGGTGCCGTCGAAGTGTGAACAGTTAACGACCAGACTGGTGATGCTGCCCCCACGAAACGGAAGAAGCGTTCCACAAAGGAATCAAAACCAAACCTATGACTAAGCGATCCGATTCAGCGGACGATCCGACGAACAGCTCTGATGGCAACACCGAGGAAGGCGGAACAGAACGTCGCGACTTCCTGAAGGGCGTCTCCGCCGCTGCGGCGGGCGGCGCGACGATGCTCGCCGGCTGTAGCGGTGACGGCGGTGACGGCGGTGGCGGCGGTGGCGACGGCGGTGACGGCGGCGGCGACGGCGGCGAACCCACAGACAAAGGGGGCACGCCCGAGAAAGGTGCAGTCCACTTTATCTCGATGGAGCAGTCCCCGAAGTTCCAGGAGTTCTGGGATAAGACCGGGAAGCAGTTCGAGGAGGAACACGGAACAGGGTTCGACGTCACGTACGCGTGGGAGACGGGCTACACCAAACGGATCGCCCAGCTGCTGCAGGCCGGCGATCCCCCGGACATCATAAACCTCGAGGGGTTCAACGCTGGCCAGTACGTGACTGAAAACCTGCTGGCTGACACCACCGACATGGTCAAAGAGTTCCAGCAGAAGGTCGGCTTCCCGGACCAGTTCCGGATCCAGTACAACGACGCCGACCGCTGGTTCCCCTCGTTCGTCGGCCCCGACGTCCGCTGGTACCGGGGCGACATCATGGAGGAGATCGGGTTCGAGGGCTCGAGTGACATCGGTGCGCCCGACACCTACGAGGAGTGGGGCACCTTCATGAAGGATGCCAGTGATCAGACTGACCTCGAAGGCAGTACTATCGGGACGGCGGCCACGTTCTACGGCACGAACACGATGTTCTGCCACCTGTGGGCGAAGGGCGTCCAGATCACCCGGTGGAACGACAACGACGAGATCGAGATCGCCATCGGCGACGACCGCGAGACCATCGGCGAGACGCTCCAGTGGCTGAAGGATCACTACCAGTACTCCGCCGACACGGGCAACTGGAGCTGGACCGAGTCGATCGACGCCTTCGCGAACGGCAACACCGCCGAGGTGTTCTACGGCGGTGCCCGCCCACAGGTCCAGGCTCACGAGCGCGAACGGGAGTGGTCGAAGCAGGTGCTGCCGGGTCCGTACCCCAACGATCCCGACGTGGAGAACGACCGGAACATGACGTTCCCCTCCGGCTGGGGCATCATGAAGGGCGGCGACAAGACCGAAGCCGCCAAGAAGTACGTGTCGATGATCATGATGGACGACGAACTCCTCAACGAGTTCTACCAGCTCGTCCCGGTCCACAACGCACCCCTCGACAAGGAGCGACGCGACCCGAGCCACCCAGTCTGGGACGTCGAACTGGTCAACGAGTCCATGACCGAGGAGCAGCTCAGCTACTACCTCAGCCAGATCCCGGCCGGCCGACCGAGCTTCCAGGACACCGATCCGGTGAACTTCAAGATCTCCAACGCCTTCATGTCGTTCGGCCTGGGGAACATGGCGTTCGAGTTCATCAACAACGATGCGTCAGTCGACCAAGCCGTCGACACGGCCATCACCGACATGGAGGGTGCACTGTGAGGAAAGGACCTGACAACTACCGCGTCTGAATTTCTCCCGAAATTTTATGATGCACTTGTTTGATGAGCATTGTGTACGGGAGACACAGAACGAACAATGATAACCCCAATCAACTAATACAATGAGTACGATACAAGACACGGTCAACGAGTGGGTCAGAGTCCCAAAGCGGTCCTCGGCGGACCTGCTCAAGGCCCTGTTCGAGAAGGACGAGACCCTCATCGGTATGACGGTCGGGCCCGCGCTGTTGCTGATGCTCTTCGCATCGTTCCTGCCCATTCTGTGGGCGCTCAATCTGAGCCTCTACGAGGCAGGGGCCCTCTCGCCGACGTGGACATGGGTTGGAATCCAGAACTACGTTGAGGTACTGAATGCGCCGGACTACTGGAACGCGTTCTGGCGGAGTATGACCTTCGGGTTCGGGTCAGTCGCGCTCCAGCTAGTGGTCGGCGTCGGGACGGCGCTGATGCTGTCGCGGGAGTTCCGGGGCGTCGTCCTCGCGCGGGCACTGATCTTTCTCCCGTACCTCATCCCCACCATCGTGGTCGGGATGGTCTTCCGCCTGATGCTCAACGGCAACTACGGGATCATCAACGTCTTCCTCATTGACGTCGGCCTCATCAACACCCCGATCGGCTGGCTGACGGAACCCGATCTCGCCATGCTGACTTTGATCGTCTCGAACTCCTGGAAGTTCGCCATCTTCATCACCATCATGGTGCTCGCGCGACTCCAGTCGATCCCGGACGAGTTCTACGAGGCGGCGACGATGAGTGGTGCCGGACCGCTCCGGAAGTTCCGGGACGTCACCTTCCCCCAGATCAAGGGCGTGATCCTGCTCACGCTCCTGCTGCGCGGGATCTGGATGTTCAACAAGTTCGACATCATCTACATCATGACCACCGGTGGTCCCGGTGACACGACGACGACGCTACCGATCCACATCTACGAGATCGCGTTCCTCGAGTTCAAGCTCGGGCAGGCCGGCGCTATCGCCGGGACGCTGTTCGCGTTCCTCGGGGTCGGTGCGCTCGTGTACTTCGCCGGGTTCAAGCCCGCCGAGGAGGTGGGTCGATAATGGTGTACACGGACCGACTCGCGAACCGGGTCCAGTCGTTCGTCGGCGGACTGATGTCCTATCAGGACCGCTTGCAGGCCCGGAAGATCGGGCTGTACGCCGTCGTCCTCGTGACCAGCTTGCTGATGATGTTCCCGATGTACTGGATGCTGGTCGCGTCGATCCAGCCCTACGACAACATCGTCCGGAACCCCACATGGTTCCCATTCGACGTCCTATTGGCCCTCGACATCAACTCCTACATCAGCGTGTTCGTCAACCGTAACTTCGAGCGCTGGTACTTCAACAGCGTCCTCGTGGCGACTATCACCATCGCCGTGACGGTCATCACGTCGACGCTGGCCGGGTACGGACTGACTCGCGTCCAGTTCCGGGGCCGGAAGACCTTCGCCCGGCTCATCCTGTTCAGCTACATGTTCCCGCCGATCCTGCTTGCGTTCCCGCAGTACCAGATCTGGCGGCGCATCGATCTGCTGAACAGCTACATCGGGATCAGCATCGCTCACATCGCCATCTCGCTGCCGTTCTCGATGTGGATGATGTGGAAGTTCTTCCAGACGGTCCCGATCGCCTACGAGGAGTCCGCCTGGATGAACGGCGCCTCGCAGTTCGAGTCGTTCAAGGACGTCGCCATCCCGATGGCGAAGCCGGGGATGGTCGCCGTGGCCATCTTCACGTTCGCGGTCAGCTGGAACGACTTCACGATGGCGACGATCCTGCTACCGAACAGTTCGATGCAGACGCTGCCGCCCGCAGTCCAGACGTTCGTCGAGCAGAACTACGTCTACTGGGGGCAGATCATGGCGGCGTCGACGCTGATGTCGATTCCGCCGTTCCTGCTGGTGTACAAGCTGCAAGAGAGCATCCTCGAAGGATTCCGCACGGGAGGCCTGTAACTATGAGCAAGACCGATCAGACCGATTCCACGTTCCAACCCGAACAAGGCGCACAGACGCAGATCTCGCTGCAGAACCTTCGCAAGGAGTTCGACGTTCCCTCCGGCGTCGAGGTCGCAGTCGATGGGATCGACCTGGACATCCAAAAGGGCGATTTCGTCACGCTCGTCGGTCCGAGCGGCTGCGGGAAGACGACGACGCTCCGGTGCATCGCCGGTCTCGAAACGGCGACCGAGGGGGACCTGTACCTCGAGGGCGAGGAGGCAATCGATACCTCGCCGCAAGATCGAGACCTTGCGATGGTGTTCCAGCGGATCGCACTGTACCCCCATATGACGGCCAGGGAGAACATCGAGTACCCACTCAAGCTGGCCGGAATGTCCCGGGAGAAGCGCAACGAGAAAGTCGAGCGGGCCGCCGAGATCGTCCAGATCGACGAACTCCTCGACAAGTACCCCGCGGAGCTTTCCGGCGGCCAGCAACAGCGGATCGCGATCAGCCGCGCCATCGTCAGAGATCCGGTCGCGTTCCTGATGGACGAGCCGATGAGCGATCTGGACGCGAAGCTCAAACGCGAGATGCGCAAGGAGCTCAGCCGGATCCACAAGGAGCTCGATGCTACCATCGTCTACGTCACGCACGACCAGGAGGAGGCGATGACGATGTCGGACAAGATCGCAGTGATGAACGACGGTGAGATAGAGCAGGTCGGATCGCCGGAGGAGGTGTACCGGATCCCCAACAACACGTTCGTCGCCCAGTTCATCGGTTCGCCCGAGATCAACCTGCTGGACGCGTCCGTCGTCGACATCTCGGACGACCGCGCGGTCGTCGACATCGACGACGGTCCGACGGTGTCCTTCGACGTCGGCGAATACCTCCACGATCGGGCCAGCGAGGACGTGCAGATCGGATTCCGGCCCCGGAAACTCAAGGCTCTTACTGACCCCAATGCCGAGGGCATCGAGGTGACGGTGGACCTCCACGAACCGCTCGGCGACGAAGTCCACATGTACCTCGACGGGCCGCAGGGCGAGATGCGCGCCGTCGTCCCCGTCGACGAGAAGATCACGACCGGTAAACGGGCGGCGATCCAGCCGGAAGTACCGACGCTGTACCTCTTCAACAGCAATACCGGGGAGCGGTTCGCTCGCGGTGATCCGGACAGCAGAGAGAGAGTTGACATAGAATCCGCGTAGACGGGGATCGACTCCGAAAACCCATCGAATCGAGCCCGGCGGGCGACGGCTGGTCGTCCACCCAGATACTGGAGCTTTTCTCGCGGACGCGTGAGACGTCGGTTACACCAGGAAGCGAAGGCCCCAGAACACCACCATCCCGGCGGCGATGGTGACGAAGAGGTTCTCAGTTATCCACGCGGCGGCAAGCGCAGCGACGCCGGCGATGAGACGATTGTTCGCGAGAGACAGCGCGATTTGCCCGTCTTGGACGAGGAGGTTCGGCAGGACCAGTGCGGAGAGGACGGCGGCAGGTACGAACTCGAGGGATCGTTCGAACGCGGCCGGCGGATCGCCGATGCGACTGTACAGGAAGATGAACGAGCCCCTGAGCGCGTAGGTCAGGATGCTGCCCGCGACAACGATGGCCCAGATCACCCAGTCATTCAACGCCGTCACGCTTCGTCCACCTCCGCGGCTACCGAACCGAAGAGGACGCCTAGAACGGCACCGACAATCAGTCCGAGGTTCATCGGGAGTCCGGCGCCAGCGACCGCGACACCGCCAGCCAGAGCAGCTGCCCCCGTTTTCACGCGGGACTTCAACTCGGGGACGAGGATAGCGAGGAAGGTGAGCGGGATGACGAAGTCGAGTCCCCACCGATCCGGAACGGTCGCACCGAGAACGACCCCGACCAGCGTACAGATCTGCCAGACCGCCCACATAGTAACGCCGAGCCCCAGCATGTACCACTTGATCGAGCGGTCTTCGTCGACAGCCGAGATCGCCAGTGCGTACACGTGGTCGGTGAGGAGGTAGGAGGCGAGCGACCGCCACTTCGCCGAGTACTCCTGCAGGTGAGGAGCGATCGACGCGCTGTACATGACGACCCGGACGTTGATGACGAAGATCGTTAGCACGATCACCCAGACCGAAGCGCCCTTCCCCAGGAGTTCGATCGCCGCCAGCTGTGACGTCCCCGCATAGATAAACACCGACATCCCCATCGCCTGAAGCGGCGAGAAGCCTACGTTGACGGCGGCGACGCCGCTCACAAGGCCGAACGGAGCGATACCGAGCAGTATCGGCGCGATCGTCTTGGCTCCGGCCACAAAATCGCGTCTGACGTCCATTGAAGACCCGATTCGTAACGACGGACAATAACTCCTCTGACCACCCGTCGTCTCCGGATGGACGGATACCGGTCCACGCGGCATCAAGGCTGTCTCATCCGTCCCCGATTGACCACCGGCCGTACACGCCGTAGAGCGAGTCACTACTCGACCGGGGACGACTCCGGAACCAGTGGCAGTTCCGAACGGTAAGGATGACTCACACGGCGACCCGGCGATGATCAGCCGGCACAGACGACCCGCCTCACGGAGCGGCTGTACCGAAACGCGTCGCTCTGCGGCCCCGGGGCCGCTCCGTCGGTTCGCCCGTCTGTTTCAGTGCCCGTACTCGTCTTCCCAGTCTTCGATTTCACCGTAGCGAGCGAACTCCTCGAACGCGTAGGGCAGTTCGTCGAACGCGTCGACGAGCGATCCGACCGGCTCGACGCCTCTCTCCTGGACGTCCACTGCCCGACGGTACGTTTCCAGAACGGCCGCCTGGGTACCGAGCAGGGGGAAGATGACCACGTCGTATCCGTACGCGTCGAGTTCGTCGAGCGACAGGCGCGGATGGACCCCGTTCCAGTCGTAGACGAGACGACCGTCCACCTCGCGTCCGACGCGTTCCACTTCGGCCGGCGACTCCTGACCGGTGACGAACCCCAGGTCGGCTCCGGCGTCGAGGAACGCGTTCACGCGGTCGACGGCGTCGTCTACGTCGTGGTCGGACGATTCCGGCGCATCAGTGCGGCCGATGACGACGAACTCCGGATCGCGTTCGTCCCGGACGTCAGTCGCAGCACGGATCTTCTCGACCGCTTCGGCCGTCGGCACGACCTGAACGTCGCCACCGGGACCGACCTTCGGATCCCGCTGATCCTCGATGTGGATGCCAGCAACATCCGTCTGGACGTACTCCCGGACTGTCCGGACGACGTTCTTCACGTCGCCGTACCCGGTGTCGGCGTCGCAAAAGACCGGGACAGATACCGACTCCTGGACCGCACGGGCGTTCTCGATCATCTCCGGCATCGTAATCAGGCCAACGTCGGGATAGCCCGTACGTGCCAGCGACGTACCGTACCCCGTCATGTAGATGGCGTCGAAGTCAGCCGCCTGTGCCGCACGGGCAGTGATGGGGTCGTGAACGCCCGGGCAGACGACCAGCTCGTCGCTCTCGATCAGGTCACGGAACTGTTCGCCGTAACGCATAGCGGAGACAGGTTCACGCGCCAGACTGTAAATTCTGGGGTGGGCGCCTGACCTGACAGCGGCCCTCGCAGTACTCCACCGCTTCACTTTCGTGCGGACCCCTCTTGCGGTCCTACTACACCGGGACTTGTCCGACTCACGTCTCAGACAGACACGTCACAGTCGCAGTGACAAGATCGGACAGTGGGTCCCGGCGGTACCTCGGAACAACTTTTTTGTTACTGATGCTTGATAGGTAACATGTTGATACATGAGTACAGGTACCAAGGACGGTGCTATCGTACACATCGTATCCACGGGCACGTCGAACCCAGCCCGGGGCACGTGGACAGCGACCAGGAGCAGTGAACGTGACCGTTTCGAGAGCGCGGTCGCTAGACCGGTGAGGAGGTCCGAATAGGTATGCCGGATTTGCAGAGGGACGTCCTCGTCGTGGGCGGGGCGGGGTTCATCGGCCGTGTCCTAACCGACAACCTCGCCTCGCGCGGGGTCCACGTAGACGTCGTCGACGTCACTGCTGATCCCATCGACGAGCGAGACGACGTGACGGTGATCGAAGGCGACGTGACCGACTACGACGCACTGGCGGAGATCTTCCGGGATCGGTCACCGGACACCGTCGTCAATCTCGCCTACCTGCTCGGGGCCGAAACCGAATCCCGACCGAGCCAAGCACTGGACGTCAACGTCCGCGGGGTCGACAACGTCTTCCGGGCGGCCGGAGAGACGGGCGTAGACCGGGCCGTGTTCACGAGTTCGATGGCCGTCTACGGACTCCCCGAGAGCTTCGACGAGACCGTCGCGGAAGACGCCGTGGCACCGGCCACGTACGCACAGTATCCCGTGATGTTCTACGCCGCGACCAAACAGTTCAACGAATACCAGGCCAGGCTGTACGCCGATACCTACGACGACCTCTCGGTCGCGTCTGTCCGGCCCAGTACGGTCTTCGGTCCCGGGCGAGAGGCTGGCTTCACGTCTTGGACATCCGACGTCGTCACCGAACCCGCGACCGGAGGGACTGCCTGTATCCCGCACCGGCCGGAAAAGCGTCTCAGCCTCGTTCCGCGGTTCGACGTCGCCGAACTGTTCGCGGCGGTATCGCTCGCGGACACCGTCGACCACCGGGCGTACAACACCGGTGGACACTGCGTTACTGCCGGAGAAGTGGCTACGATCGTTGAGGCTGAGCTCGGCGGCGAAGTGCGATGTGACCCCGACGAACCCGGAGCGTATCCCCATGTGGCCGACGTAAGCCACGCGAGAGCACGCGAGGAGTTCGGCTACGACCTGACGCCGCTCGACGAGGCGATGCGACAGTTCGGCGACAGCGCCCAGTGACCTCTCGGCCCTGCGCTCCCTGGCTGGTGCGAATCGATCCCGATTCGCCAGACGGTCCCGGTAATTCGTCGTCCGACTCGGGTGGTTTCCACGCTGGTTCGTCGACCGGGCAGTGAATCGGTAGCAGAAGGAACCACGACGGGCGGCCAGCGAGGGGGTAGTCGGATGTCGAACGGGCCAGTCGCATCCGCTGGGCCAGTCTGTCTCCGTGTCGATCCGAAACCGCCGCACGCTCCGTGGAGAGTTAGCAGCGGTGCTCGGTCGAGGGTTACGTTCCGTTACCACCAACGTGTCTTCCACTGGCGCCGACACATAATGTATTCTACACCATTATTAACTAGGCTGATGTTTCACTTGTACCACGTATGCGCTACTACAGAGTAGCTACAGACAGAAGCGTCCACCTCGTCACAGAGGACGACAAGGGCGCCTACGACCTGACAGCGGCCAAAGGACGGATCGACTCGTTCACGACGCTGGCCCGCTGCGCCGACGTGGCGGGGACCGGTATCGACGACCTCGCGCGACGGTATCTCGACGCCGCACCCGAGGTGGACCTGGCCGAGGCCGACGTACGCGTACCGGTTCGCCCGCCCGAGGTGTGGGCTGCCGGCGTCACCTACGAGATCAGCGAGGAGGCCCGCGAGGAGGAGAGCGACACCCCGAACCTCTACATGGAAGTGTATCGCAGCGAGCGGCCGGAGATATTCCTGAAGGCGACGCCCTCCCGCACGGTCGGCCCGGGCGACGACGTCGGCGTCCGGGATGATTCGGACTGGGACGTCCCGGAACCCGAACTGGGCGTGGTCGTCTACGACGGCGAGATCGTCGACGACACCATCGGCAACGACGTCAGCAGCCGCGAGATCGAGGGCGACAACCCGCTGTACCTCCCGCAGGCGAAAATCTACGACCGCAGCTGCTCGCCCGGCCCCTGCGTCGCCTCAACGGAGACCATTCCCGACCCCCACGACCTGACCATGACGATGACTATTGAGCGCGACGGCGAGGTCCTCTACGAGGAGAGTGCCGACACAGGCGAGATGGTCCACAGCTGCGAGGGACTGGTCTCCTACCTCGAGCGCCACAACGAGCTGCCGGAGCTGACCGTCCTGCTGACCGGGACCGCGCTCGTCCCCGACGACTACACCATGGAACCGGGCGACGACGTCGCCATCGAGATCGAAGACGTCGGGACTCTCACCAACGGCGTCGTCGACGTCTGAAACTGTAGATTGCGTGTCCGCAACGATGTCGTCGCGGGATCCTTCTGCCGAGCCGACGGCAGGCAGTGTAGATCCGCCTTTGTCGGATCAGCGTGTCAGTGAACGTGTCGCCGCCGCCGTCTCCCCCGTGGATGGGGGCGCCCGTGTGTCTACCATCGCAGGCAGACCCATCGGTACACCGGGATCCCAATTTTCAGAACGGCCGTTTCCGATAAAGCCGGAAATTTTTTCGTCAACTGAGCCGATACTTGGACTATGCCCGAAGCAGTTCCGGTGAACACGGCCAGGATCTCGTTCGAGATCGTCGAGACGCTCCGTGAGTGGATGGAGCAGCGCCTCGCGGAACGCCGACCAGCTCGACAGCCCCACGATCACTTGCAAACCCTGGAGGCAGAGGAGTCCCTCGCCAAGGGGGGAAGCACGTACCACGCCGGCACGCGGTTCCTGCAGCTGGGTGAGCAGACCTGGTCACGGAGGAAGGTGTTTGAGATCGCCCGGGCGGAGACCGACGAGCGCGCGGAGGAGACCGGGCAAGCACGCCAACCTGATGATCGAGGACACGGATGGGCGTGTTCCTCTACAAGGCACGGGGACAGGATGCCGTCTAATTAGACACCTACGCGGGGACACGCGTCCCGCTCCAGACGACCGCCCTCGGGAAGACGATCATGGCCCACCGGCCCCGCGAAGAGGTCGAGGCGATCATCGACAGACGCGGCCTACTGGAGGTGACCGAAACCACGATCACCGACCGCGAGGGGCTGATCGACGTACTCGAGGAGGTCCGCGACCGCGGCTACGCGTACGACGAGGAACGGATCAAGGAAATGCGCTGCATCGCCGCGCCGGTCACGGACGAGGACGGGCGCGCCATCGCCGCCGTCAGCGTCTCCGGTCCCAAGAGCCGGGTGCGCGGCGACCGGTTCGAAGAGGAGATTCCAATTTGATCCGTCGGAGCGCGAACGTCATCGAGGTGAATCACTCCTGGGTGCATCGGTCCTGCCCACTCGTTTACTCGACAGTTAAATTCCGGGCATAAACGTCTCCATTCAAGGTGATTCGTCCGATACACGACTGGCGGCGCCCCGGAATAGAGTGTTCGATGCGACGGCGAGATTACTCGACCAGCTGGCCGACTACTCAAGCACCCGCCGAAGCATCCGATTTAGCTGCTCGCCGGATGGAGTCCGAATTCGAACAGTCGGCCAGAGACGATCCGACGATGTCGGAAGCATAGTGCACGGCTCCTTTTCCGTATCATCCTACGGTTCCCGGCGCTCAATACCGTTCCTGTCGAGAGTATCACCGTGAGACGAATGGGGCCTATCCACTGATATCCGATAACACCGGAATTATTCTATCAACCATGCTGTTGTTATCTAATTAGTAAAGATAAGATGGCCATTCTCAGTGACGCTTCACTGTGACCGGGTGTAATAATACGACATTCCCGGATTACCTTCGCGTAGGTCGTCCACACTCTCAGGGTCAATTGCTCCTGTCGGGCCGGCGAACCCGCCGCCGGCTTTTGGCATAACAGGAGTGCCATTATTATTCAGAAGCAGAATCCGTTCGAAACGCTGGAGCGGCATGAGGAGGCAGTCCAATAGGTAGCCGAACGGTACCACAGCCGATGCCCTGACATCGGATCGGTGGTCCACCGATAGTGGACTCAGATAGCGAACCGCGATTGAGGCCGTCCGCGCAGTTCACAGAGACGGTACCAGTGCATCGTTCCGCCGCGTCACTCGTAGGCGTACTTCACCTCGACGACGTTGGCGGCGTCGCGCAGCGCGGGCAGCAGGTCGTTGACGATGCGGTCGTCGTCGTAGCGCTCTCTCGGCCCGGAGAGCAAGATGGCCCCGACGACGTCGTCGAGACGATCGAGGGCGAGTACGACCTCAGGGGCTCCTACCGGTTCGCGGGCACCTATCCCGAGGCCCTCCGGGGCATCGCAGAGGGCCGGTACGACGTCGACGGCGTCGTGAGCTTCGAGGCGTCGTTCGCCGACACCCCGGCGGCGTTCGAGTGCGCCGACCCCGAGTCGGTCAAGGGCGTCGTCAGGGTCCACGAGTAGACCGTCACCCTCTGTCCGTCAAGAATGAATGCACTCTGCGGTAACGGTCGCCGTGCCTAATATAACAGATGTACACACGTTATGGCCACCCTCGGGGGACTCCCTGACGACGTGCTCCCGACACGTCCCGGTCGTCCCGCCGGACGCGTCGTCTGTATCTGGACACGCCGCCTCGCGACGAGTGCGGCCGACGTCGACGCGTTCAGCCGCGTCGTAGCTGAGGAGGTCGTGACACCGACGTCGTTACGGCTGGATTCGCAGTCCAGCTTGCAACGACACTAATAGTAACATATCTTACTAATCTCTCGTTTTGACTCTATGATAAGCTAAATTATAAGAGTCGGCGTTCCCGGATCGCTCTTCGCTCTCTGATTGCTGTGGTGAAGTGGGTCTCGTCGAGCACACCGCCGCTACCGGACTGCAGTCGCTTCTCCGCCCACGTTTCAGTTTCATTTCATCGTTTTTATCCCCGTTGTCATCAGGGGAACCGCGTAGTGCGACTGTCATTGGATTCGACCGCGCTATCCACCGGAAATCAGCCGATACTGAACCGAGGCATCGTCCTCGCGCCTCGCAACCAGTCCAGTGATCGTCTATCGGTCGACATCGAGTGACAGTATAACAATCAGTGCGGAATACATTATTAATATGTTATACTTCGGGCAAACAGGAGTTGTCACTGAGCTTCACTGACAGCTGTGGCATCGAATCTCGTTCCACAGAACGCGATCACAGCAGTCGATATCGGGTGCATCCGTCTCGCCCCCGATAGCGATCGCTGGAACATCGCTCCAGCGGAGTCGTCGGCTCTCGACAGAACAGGACCCGCGTGAACCGGCCTCACTCCACGCGGGCGACGATCTCGATCTCGACGCCGATTTCGATCGGGAGCCGCGACACCTCGACGGCCGCTCGCGCGGGATAGGGTTTGGTCATGTACTCGGCGTACGTGTCGTTGACCGCCTCGTAGTCGTCCATGTCGGTGACGTACACGTTCGCTTTCAGGACGTCGTCGAGGGACGCGCCCGCCGCCTCCAGAATCGCTGCGACGTTCTCGAGCGTCTGGGCCGTCTGTTCGCCGACGTCGTCCGAGACGACGTCCCCCGTGTCCGGATCGACCGGGCCTTGCCCCGATACGTAGACGCGGTCGCCGTCCCGAATGCCCTGTGAATACGGTCCGATCGCGCTCGGAGCGCGGTCTGTACTGATCTCCTCCATGTGATCGGTCACTCGCAGCACGGCATTATATTTGTCGGCCACCTATTCATTCAGACGGCGGATTCCCGCCGCGAAAGCCGACACAGGACGTCATCGATCGCTGGGGGCCTCGTCGGCCTGGTAGATGTCGTTCGCGAAGGACGTCGGGAGCCCGGCCGTGAGTCCGCCGTCGACGACGACGTTCTCACCGGTGATGAACCCCGACCGCTCCGTGGCGAGGAAGAGAGCGGTGTCCGCGACCTCCTCCGGGCGGCCGAAGCGGCCGAGCGGATACTGGTCGAGCCAGCGGTCGCGGGCGCTCGTCCCGTCCGAGCGGTCCTCGGTGTTCTCCATCTCCGCCTTGCGGTTCCGCGTTTCGATCGTCCCCGCCGAGAGGACGTTCGACCGGACGCCGTACTGCCCGTAGTGGGTCGCGACGTTGCGCGAGAGCGCCAAGAGACCGCTCTTGGCCTCGGAGTACCCGGCCAGCCCGATACCGAACAGCCCGTTGACCGAACCGACGTGGATCATCGATCCGCCGCCGGCAGCGATCATCGCGGGCAACACCTCGCGGGCCAGCAGATACGGTCCCTTCAGGTTGAGTTCGAGCATGTGCTCGAACGTCTCCTCGTCGCAGCGGTGCAGGAGGTCGGCCGACTCGTCCGCGCCGCCGGCGTTGTTCACCAGCACCCGGAGGTCGCCGAACTCCTCGATGGCGACGTCCACGAGGTCCCGGACCTCGTCGGCGTCGGTCACGTCGCACTCGACCGGAACGACGCGCCCGTCGTGGTCGTCCGTGATCTGTTTGGCGACCGGTTCGACGTCCTCGTACGAGCGAGAGCAGATCGCGACGTCGCCGCCCGCCGCCGCGAACGTCGTCGCAATCCGTCGACCGATACCTCTCGACGCGCCGGTGACGATCGCCGGACGGTCGGCCAGGGACAGTTCGGTCATAACTCTCTAGACGACTCCGTCGGGAATAAAGAAGGTTACCCCCGCTGGGAAGACAGGGGGAGAGAACGGGACCCGAGACCCAGCGCTCGTCGACTCGCCCTATACCCGGTACTCGTCGACGGCGTCCATATCGACGTCGACGCCCAGGCCGGGTTCGTCCGGGACGGTCATGCGACCTTCGGTGACCTCGAACGGCTCCGCGATGACGTCGCCCTCCCAGGCGTAGTACGTCGTGTCCGGCGGGAGCGAGAATCCCGGCAGGCCGTGGACTGCGTGCAGAATCGCGGCGGTTCGAACGCCGAGGTCGAACGCGCAGTGGTGCGTGTAGGAGACGCCGGCGTCCTCGACGATCGCGGCCTGTTGTCGGAGCCCCGAGATGCCGCCCGCAGGGGTCAGGTCGAGGACGGCCACGTCCATCGCCCCCGCGTCGACGAGCGACCGGAGGTTGTTGGGGATGTAGGTGTCCTCGTTGGGCGCGATGGGCTGTCGAAGGCGCTGTCGGAGCGTCGCGAGCGAGTCGTGGGCGTTGACCCGGATCGGCTGTTCCATGTACTGGAGGTAGACGCCGGACTCCTCGAGGGCGGCCCCCACGCGGACGGCCTGGTCGAGCGACCAGCCCTGGTTCGGATCGAGACGGAATTCCAGCCGACCGTCGACCTCGTCGTGCATCGCCTCGATGCGGGCGACGTCCTGGCGCCAGTCGCGGCCGGCCTTCGTCTTGAGGACCGAGAACCCCGCGTCGAGCGCCTCGCGCGCCTTCGCCCGGGACTCCTCGGGCGGGAGGATGCCGAGGCAGAACGCGAACTCGACCTCACGGTCGGTGGTCGACTCGGCGTCCGCCGCGTCTGCGTTCATCGCGGCCGTCTGCTGTGGCACCGTCGATCCGCCGAGGAGTTCGAAGACGGGCTTCTCCAGCGCCTTTCCGACGATATCCCAGCAGGCGGTTTCGACGGCGGCGAAGAACAGCTCGATGTTGGTGTACTCGATGAACACCTGCCGGCGGAGCCGCTCGACCTCGAACGGCGACTGCCCCTCGATCAGCGGGGCGATGCCGTCCTCGATGATCGACTCGGTCGCTGCGGGCGAGAGAAAGGTCCGCATCTCTCCCCAGCCGGCGACGCCCTCGTCGGTCTCCACGCGGACGAGCACCCGTTCCATCGAATCCACCTGCCCGTGGTTGGTGACGTACGGACCGATGCCGAGGCGTTCGTCGAGGTCGATCAGCGGCACGTCGACAGTGATCGCTGTCACGTCCGTTATCTCCATGGACTCTTGTGACAGTGACATCACAAATAACTTACCGCCGCGTCCCGCTGGTGCCCGTTGGCAGTCGTCGGGTCAGTCGGTCGCCGCGTCGATCCAGTCCAGCGACCGCTCGGGCAGGAGCCCGTAGTTGTAGAAGGAGACGCGCGGAACGCCAGCCGAGCGGAGTCCGTCGACGACGTCGACGACCGTCGCCCGGTCGTGAACAGCGGGGTGACCCGGGAGGACGCCGACGTGGATCGGGACGTCCGGTGTGAGCGCGTCGACGGTCCGATAGGCGTCGAGGACGGCACCTCGAGAGGACTCGTAGGCCGGCAGGCAGTAGTAGTCGACGTGATCCGCCAGGCGATCGACGTCTGCCCCGACCAGCCACTCCCGGCCGGCCTCGGGCATCCCGACGTAGTAGCCCAGGGGCGTGTCGCCCGCGGCGTCCGCGAGATCGGCGTATAGATCGACGAGGGTGTCTTCCCGGACGTCCACGTAGTCGGCGACCTCGGGGTGACCGCGGAGCCACCGTTCGGGCGAGAGCCCGTGCGGAACGTCGCCGGCGACGACGGCGTCCAGCGTGTCAGCGGCGGTCTCGCGGGCACTGGCGACGTCCACGTCGGCGGCGGCGGCCGTCGAGCGACAGTGCTCGCAGAAGCACAGGCCGAGCAGGAACTCCCCCAGCGTCCCGAGGCGAGCGTGAATCTTCTGGTGGTGCCACCCCCACCCGGTGCCGTAGAAGTAGTCGAACGTCTCCAGTTCGATCCGGTCGAGCTGCTCCCTGTCGGCGAGATCGGCGACGAGCGCGACCAGATAGGTCCGCACGGCGGGGTTCGACGGACAGAGCCCGAAGACCAGGTCGTCGCCGTGGGGCGACTCGATCGTGACGTCGGGGTTGGCCATCCCCAGCCGCGAGTTGTGACACCCCACGGTCCACGACGTCACCGTCAGATCCCCGAGGCTGCCGGCGACGTCGGCCACCCAGTCGCCCTCCATGCCGTCGTAGGGGACCGGTTCGAGCCGCCCGTATCGATCGCCGGGCCTGAAGTAGGCGCTGGCGCGTGCGAAGTGGGTCCGGCGTTCGGGATTCCGCGGCGCGAACGCCTGGACCGCGTGGTAGTTCGTGGCGAGGTTCACCTCTCCGACCCCGATACCGCGGAGCCGGTCGGCGACACGGTCCGGTCCCTCGTCCCGGACGTCCCACGGGTAGGCCCAGACGGCGAACTCCATAGACCCAGTGCGAGTGGGGAGGTGGTAAAGATCGGGGCCAACGTTCCCGCGAGAAGTGCGATCGTCCTATCGATTTTTGATGATGGACGTCGAAGCGAACGATATGACGGCCAGTACGAAGTACACTCAGTCCCCCAGCAGGGGTCGTCGCGAGACCGCCCTCGATAGTGGTATCGCGCCGGTTCTCACGACGGGCAGCGTGGTGACGTGAGATGCGTGCGATCGTCGTCGAGCGGGGTGAGTCCCAGCCACGAGTCGTCGACGTTGAACGACCGTCGGCTGGCGAGAACGAAGTCCTCGTGCGGACGCTCCGGGTCGGTATCGACGGGACCGACCACGAAGTCGTCGGGGGGAGCCACGGCGGCTATCCCGAGGGGGCGGACTACCAGATACTCGGACACGAGGCCGTCGGCGTCGTCGAGGAGGCGACCGGAACGGACCTCGAGGCGGGACAACTCGTCGTCCCGACGGTCCGTCGCCCGCCCGACGGGCAGTCGAACGAGTACTTCGATCGCGGCGAACCGGACATGGCCCCGGCCGGAGCGTACGTCGAACGCGGCATCGACGGCGCGCACGGGTACATGGCCGAGTACTTCACCAGTGCGCCCGAATTTCTCGTCCCCGTGCCCGACGAGCTGGCCGAGACAGGCTTCCTCGTCGAACCCATCAGCAACGCCGAGAAGGCGCTCGACCTGGCCGACGCCTCCCGGTCGACGTTCGAGTGGTCGCCCGAGAGCGCGTTTGTCCTCGGAAACGGCCCGCTGGGCCTGCTCACGCTCGCACTGATCGAGCAGCGCGACGTCGACAGGACCTACGGTCTGGGTCGTCGAGATCGCCCCGACCCGACGGTCGACATCATCGAACGATTCGGCGCCACCTACGTCGACTCCCGGGAGACGCCGGTCGACGAAGTCCCCGACGTCCACGAGCCCATGGACCTCGTCTTCGAGGCGACCGGCTACGCGAAACACGCGTACGAGACGATCGACGCGCTCGCGCCCAACGGCGTCGGCGCGCTGCTGGGCATCCCCGAGCCCTTGGCGTTCGAGATCGACGGCGGACGTCTCCACCGCGATTTCGTCCTAGAGAACAAGGCCCTCGTCGGCAGCGTCAACTCTCACGTCCCGCACTTCGAAGCCGCCACCGAGACGCTGCTCGCCTGTCCGGACTGGTTTACCGAGGCGCTGATCACCGACGTGTACGACCCGGGCGACGTCGAGGCGGCCTTCGAGGACGGCGACGACCGCATCAAGACCGTCGTCGAGTTCGACGCGCCCTGAGCCGGCCGTCACTGTCGATCGGCCCACTGGCGGGTCAGGGGATCTCACTCGACCACCAGCGAGAAACCCCGCGACGGGAGCCGCGGGACAGCGTCAGACGGAGTGGCCGCTCACTCCTTGACCGCACCTGCTGTCATGCCGGCGACGATGTACTCCTCGAGGAAGGCGAAGAGGATCAGCAGCGGGACGATCCCGATCACCGACACGGTCAGCATCATCCGCCAGTCGGTCTGGAGCGCTCCGACCATCGAGAAGACCCCGCGCGGGATGTTGTACTTCTCGGAGTCGGTGAGGAAGGTGAGCACGAACAGCAGGCGGTTCCACGCGTAGAGGAACGTGTACGTGACGCTGGCGACGAGCGCGGGCTTGGTCAGCGGTAGCACGATCTTCGTGAGGATCTGCAGCTGGCTCGCACCGTCGATGCGAGCGGACTCCTCGAGCGACACCGGAATCGTCTGGAAGTAGCCGTACAGCATCCAGACGTTGAACGGCAGCGTGAACGCGGCGGCCGGGATGATCACGGCGAGGTAGGTGTTGTAGATCCCGAAGCCGGTGATGACGTCGAACAGGCCGACGATCAGCACCACCGGCGCGAACATCTGGACGACGAGGACGGACAGCAGGAAGGAGCGCTTCCCGACGAACTCGTTGCGTGCGCAGGAGTACGCGGCCGGAATCGCCAGCAGTAGCGTCAGTGCGACCGTCCCCAGCGAGATGATGAAGCTGTTCCCAATCCACAGCAGCACGTCGGTCTGGCCCCAGACGGCGAGGTACGCCTCGATCGACGGCTCGGCGGGGAACAGCGTCGCCGGACTAGAGAAGATCTCCGACTCCGGTTTGAGCGTACTCGAAAACATCGTGTAGAAGGGGAACATCATGATCCCCAGCAGGGCGATCAGGACGCCGTAGATGCGGACCTTCCTGAGTCCGCTCCGCTGCTGGCCGGCCATCGTCATAGCTCGTCACCTCCGCGGGTGTAGATCCGGAGATAGATCACGGCGAACGCCATCAGGAACAGGAACCCGATGACGCTGTACGCCGCGCCCTTGCCGAGGTTCCCGTTCTCGAGCCCGACCTGGTAGATCCAGATCACGAGCGTGGCCGTGGTGTTGATCGGGCCGCCGCCGGTCATCGTCCAGATGACGTCGAAGCTGACGAACGTCCAGATCGTCGACAGCAGCGTCGCGATCAGGATGACGCTCTTGAGCTGGGGCAGCGTGATGTAGCGGAACTGGTGCCACTTCTCGGCCCCGTCGATGGCGGCAGCCTCGTACAGTTCCTCGGGGATCGACTGCAGTCCGGCGAGGAAAATGATGGCCATGAAGGGCGTCCCGATCCAGATGTCGGCGACCACGACGCCGAGCCAGGCGATATCGGGACTCCCGAGGACGCCGATACCCTGGTCGATCACGCCGAGTTTCAGGAGGATCGCGTTGAGGTAGCCGTACTGCGGGTGCTCGATCCACCGGAAGACGACGGCGGAGATGGCGTAGGGGATCCCCCAGGGGATGAGGAACGCGGTCCGGAAGAACTTCCGCCCCCGGATGTCGCCCTTGAGGTGGACAGCGATCAGCAGTCCCAGTAGCGTCTTGCCCGCGACGCCGACCAGGACCCAGCGGCCGGTCTGCCAGAGCAACTGGTAGAAGATCTCGCTGTTGAGGATCTCGACGTAGTGCTGAAAGCCGACGTAGGTCTCGGTCGCGGCGTCTGCCGGTGATCGATACAGCGACAGGCGAAACGTCTCGAAGATCGGCCACCCGACGACGCTCAGCAGGAAGATCGCGGCCGGTGCGATCAACAGGTACGCCAGCCTGTTCTGCCACAGGTAGTGCACACCCCGCTCGATGCGCGAATCGGCCGACGGCTCGGTGTACTCCTCTACAGTGCCCATCTGTCGGTGTTACTGCATCATCTCCTCGAGGTCGGCCTGCGCGTCGTCCAGCGCCTGCTGGGGCGACTTCTGATCGCCCAGGGCCTCCTGAATCGCCTGGACCATGCGATTGTTGAACTGGTTGAAGTTCGATAGCTTGGGCCGGGCACGCGCGTACTGGCCGGCCTCGATGAACGGGGCCCAGTTCTTCGACTCCTGGAAGTAGTCGCGCTCGCCGACCGACTCCACCGTGGGCATGAAGCCCTTGTTGCTGGCGTACTCGAAGTGGCGGTCCTCGTCGAAGTAGAACCGCAGCAGGTCCCTCGCGAGGTCCTCGACCTCGGTCTGGGCGAAGATCGAGACCCCGTCGATCGTGTTCAGGCTGTAGCGACCGGCCGGGCCCTCCGGCACCTGCACGATGCCGTAGTCGAAGTCCGCGTCGCTCTCCTGGATGTTGATCCCCGTGTACACGTGGGCGATGACCATCCCCAGTGAGCCGGACTCGAACAGCTGGCGGATGTCCTGTCGCGTCGAGGACAGCGGCGACGACTGCGTGACGCCGTGTTCGAGGTGCAGGTCGGAGTAGAAGGTCAGCGCCTGGACCCCCTCGTCGGAGTTGACGACGGGCTGGCCCTCGTCGTCGACCAGGTCGGCCCCGTGTGACCAGTGGTAGTGGTAGTACTGTGACCCAGTCTCGATGGCGTCGGCGCCCGCGAGGCCGAGCGCCGGCGTGTCGGTCTCCTCCGTGATCGTCTGGGCCGCCGAGAGCATGTCGTCCCAGGTGTCGAGCGACGGGTTCTCCGGATCGAGACCGGCGGCCTCGAAGACGTCCTTGTTGTAGTAGAAGCACTTGTTCGACGCGGCCCACGGGGCGGCGTAGTACTCGCCCTGGTACATGCACCCCTCGGCCATTCCCTCGTAGAACTTCTCCCCGAAGTCGCCCTCCATCATGTCGGTGATGGGGACGAGGGCCTCCTTGCCGACGAGCTGCGGGATCCAGCGGGCCGGCCAGCGAGCGACGTCGGGCGCCTCCCCGCCGTCGACGCGGTTGTTGACGGTCTGCTGGGCGTTGTCCCAGGTGACGCTCGTGAACTCGAGGTTGCAGTCGTACTCCTCCTCGAATGCGGCGTTGTTCTCCTCGAAGAACGCCGCGATGTTGTCGCCGACGCCCATCGTCAGGAACTGGATGGTCTGCTGGCCGCCGTCGCCGTCACCGCCGCTGTCGTTGCCGCCGTCTCCGCCATCGCCGCCGCCACCGTCGCCGCCGCCTCCGCCATCGCCGCCACCGTCGCCATCGCCGCCGTTGCCCAGACAGCCCGAGATAGCGACGACGCCGCCCGCTCCAATCGCTTCGAGCATCCGCCGCCGGTCGATACTCTCTCCTTCGAAGGACGTTGATGGCTCGTTCGGCATATGCCATTATTGTTCGTCCGCCAATATATAAACCCATCGGTAATTAAAATTCTATCATTACATATACGCGGCGATTGTCGCCCGTCAGGCGTTGTATTCGTGGATCGCGACGAACACGGCTGCGAGTTCACGTGTGACGACGTCGTAGATACGGGCGCCCTTCTCGGCGCTGGCCAGTTCGGGCGAGCCGATGGCGCCGGAGTCGGAGTACTCGTCGAACGATCGATAAACGGAGAGTGGCCCCCCTTCGAGGAGGTCGCTGCCGCCCCAGTCGTAGTGTTCGTCCCAGACTGTCCCGTCTCGCTCTTCGTCGTCTGCGACCAGATCCGGCCGGAGGTGCAACATGAGCGACGTCTCGTACTCGCCGCCGTGGGCCATTCCACCGGTCTCGCTGTCGCGAAGGGCCTCGATCTCGTCCGTCGCGAGCGTGAAGTAAGTTGTCCCGAGCACCTCGGCATCCGTCGACGTCCCGACCGTGCTGACGACGGCGTCGACGAGCGCCGCGTTGCCGCCGTGGCCGTTGACGAAACACACCGCGTCGAACCCGTTCTCGAGACCGGTCAGCGCAACGTCCTCCAGGACCGCACGGAGGTGCTCGAATTCCAGGGACAGGGTCCCGCCGAACGGGAGGTGATGTGGCGAGAACCCGCTCCAGACCGGCGGCGTCACCAGGATCGGCACATCCGCGTCGACCTGTTCGGATCCGCCGTGGACGACGGCGTCGACGAGTATGGTGTCGGTCGCGACGGGGAGGTGGTGGCCGTGCTGTTCGATGCTTCCCACGGGGACGACGAGGACGGATCCGTCTTCCTGAGCGGTGTCCCGAATCGCCGCGTACGGTTTACCGGCCCACTCGCTGTCGGTCGATCCGATAGAATCGTATATCATCGCCCTCAGGTCGTCGTGACCGGTTCGTGTTCGTCGTCGAGCGGGACGCGCTCGCCGTCCACGTCGAAGAAGTGGGCGTCGGCCGGCTCGAAGTCGAGCGTGATCGTCTCGCCCGGCTCGGGGTGAAACCCGCTGTCGACGCGGGCGATGACCTCCCCGCCTCCGCCCGGCGGGAGCAGGTAGAGGAAGTTGTCAGACCCCATCGGCTCGACGACGTCGACGACGGTGTCGAAGTGGCCGCCGCCCGTCGCGACGGTCAGGTCCTCCGGGCGAACACCCAGCGTGTAGTGGCCGGCGTCCAGCGACACCGGGAGCGTCGTCTCGAAACCGTCACCGACCAGCTGAACGCCGCCGTCGGTCGGCGTCACGTCGACGTCGAAGAAGTTCATCGACGGCGAGCCGATGAACCCGGCGACGAACTTGTTGTTCGGCCGGTCGTAACAGACCTCGGGTTCGGCGACCTGCTGGAGTTCGCCGTCGTTGAGGATCGCGATCCGATCGCCCATCGTCATCGCCTCGGTCTGGTCGTGCGTGACGTAGATGGTGGTCACGCCCAGTTCCTCCTGAATGCGCTGGAGTTCGGTCCGCATCTGCGTCCGCAGCTTGGCGTCGAGGTTCGACAGCGGTTCGTCCATCAGGAAGACCGCCGGATCGCGAACGATGGAACGACCGAGCGCCACCCGCTGTTGCTGACCGCCCGAGAGCTGTTTCGGGTACTGGTCGAGGAGTTCGGGGATCTCGAGAAGCTCCGCGGCCTCGTTCACGCGCACGTCGATCTCGTCGTCGTCGTACTCGTCGGAGAGCCGCAGCCCGAACGACATGTTCTCCCGCACGGTCATGTGCGGATACAGCGCGTAGTTCTGGAACACCATCGCGATGTCGCGATCCTGGGGACGCACGTCGTTGACGACCTGATCGCCGATGGCGATCTCTCCAGCGGTGACCGTCTCGAGTCCGGCGATCATGCGGAGTGTCGTCGACTTCCCGCAGCCGGAGGGACCGACCATCACGAGAAATTCCCCGTCACGGACGGTGAGATCCACCTCCTTGACGGCGAGAAGGTCGTCGTCGTACACCTTCGTAACGTTCGAAAGCCGTACCTGGCTCATTTTGATGTATCAGTTCGGTGGTGCGAAGGACAAAAAGCTATCGGCAAACTGTGATTCCGGTGTTGTAGCCGCTCTACGATCCCTCGTCCGGGGCCAATCGGAAGCGCTGTCTGCGCCTGGAACAGGAAGGCCGCCCTCAGGGCGCGTCGGAGTAGTGAGTCCGATACTGGACTGCCCGCTGGTGATCCCGACAGGGAGAGCGCCGGCAGCGCGAATCGACGATCGACTCCATCCTCGTGAGAGGAGCCACGTTTGACTATACCAAAGACTCCGGCCACCGCTTCGATAACTACAGAACGGATACCAGCTCCATATTAGGTGATAGTCGATTGAATCAGGGGATGCAATCCTGGCGGGACGGACGGGAAGTATCAGCGGTCATCGGGCCGGACCAGAGAGCAGTTCCGGAAGCAATCCGGACTCGCGTCGCGGCGTGACTGACCCCGTGGTGAGGCATCGAGTTCGGAGGGATCAGTGGAGGGTCCCAGGACGGAGCGGTCGAGCCGCTCAATTGATCGGGGCCGCAAGCCAGGTAAAACAGGTGCTACTGCGAGTTCCACCGCGCGATCGGCGAACTGGGCCCCGTGAGATGGCGCTGCCCTGACGCAGCACGCGGGAGCCTCGACGCCACGCGGAGAAATCAGGCCGAGTCTTCCACTGTTAGGAGTAGTTAAACAGTATCTAACCACTTTGATATCACAGACGGCGTCTGGGAAACCGACGGATGAACCCGGAGGGTCACTAGCAGGACAGTTCCGGCCCGACGTCCCGACCGGAGTAGCGATGAGGGTCACCCCGGAGACGGACATACGGAAGAGTGTGCATTTATGGCACCGAGCTGTGGATTCCGGCGCGCTCTTTTTTACAGATACTAGATATGAACGGTTGGGATAGGGATCAGCAGCGAGAGAGATCAGTTAGAACCGTCGCAGTACCGATTAATACATCGCCGATCACGGTGGACTATTTGACCATCCCGAATATTTATCATAGATGGGTGACACTACCTGATATGGGAAAGAACAGACAACCGCGACGCATCAAATCCGTCGATCGGACACTCGATATAGTAGAGGCGTTGCGGGACAACGACTCAATGACGGTCACCGAGCTTGCGGAAGCGGTCGGCCTCTCTCCGGGGACTGTGCACACGTACCTGGCGACGCTGGAAGAGCGGGGCTACGTCCGCTCCGACAGCGGTGAATACCAGCTCGGCTTCTCCCTGCTCCCGATAGGCGAGTACATCCGGGCGAGCTCCGACCTCTATAGAGCCGCGAAGCCCGTCGTCGACGAACTGGCGGAGGAGACCGGTGAGGCGATCCACCTCATCGTCGAGACCAACTGGTACGAGATCCAGCTCTACGAGCAGTTCGGCTCGGGCGCTGTCGGCGAGGAACTGTACATCCAGAACAAGGGGATTCCGAAGCGGAACCTCCACTGTTCGGCGGCCGGCAAGGCGATCCTCGCGCACCTCGACGAGGAGCGCCGCGAGGAGATACTGGCGAACTGCGAGTTCGCGGAACGGACGCCCGAGACGATCACCGACCCGGAGGCACTCCGCGAGGAGCTCCAGTCAGTCCGGGACCGCGGGGTCGCCTTCAACGACGAGGAACAGATCCAGGGCCTGCGAGCCGTCGGAGCGCCGATCGTAACCGAAGGTACGGTTCAGGGCGGCATCAGCCTCTCGGCGCCGGTCAGCCGCCTCGAAGGTGAGCGGTTCCGATCGACGTTTCCCGATCACGCGCGGCAGGCGGCGAACATCGTCGAGGTGAATTTGCAGGCGACGTGACCCGGAGTGATACTGCTAGAATAACAGACGTACTGCCGTTACTATAGTCCGTATCGGTCGGTGCGACGGCAGTTGTCGGCTGTTTTGACAATACCAAACGTTCTGTTCGGGTGAGTCCAGGCTGTGGCGGCACTCACAGCGTGATACAGGATCTGTACTCCGGCGAAACAGGGTTCAATCGCGACGGAGAGCGGCTCAAATCCAGAGCGTCTGTAGCCGGTAAACGCGACGGTACAGTCGATCGCCCGCTCTCAGTGGCAATTGTTGTCATGCCATCGTACAATTTCAGCAATATTTATTATCCAACCCGTCAACAGTAGAGACGTACCATGCAGAGACGCAAGTACCTAGAGAGTATGGCCGGAGCTATGGGGATAGTTACCGTATCCCATACCGGGGCCGCCCGGCAACGAGGAAACGGAAACCCAGGAAACGGAGAGGGTCCCCCGGACGAGACGCCCCCGCGGAAGGGCGAATCCGTCATCGGCCTCACCGACCAGATCGACACGGTCGACGTGGGGATCATCGGCCTCGGCAATCGCGGGTCCTCGATGACCCAGCTCATCGACGCGATGGCCAACGAGGACAAGGGGCGGATACAGGCGATCTGTGACATCCGCGAGGAACCGGTCCGGGAGACGGAAAACTGGATCGAGGAGGAGGGTACGAACGAGGTCCCCGACACGTATACGGGGTCGAAGGACGCGTGGCAGGACCTTGTGGAACGCGACGACCTCGACCTGGTGTTCGTCTTCACGCACCATCGCGCACACGCGCCCATGGCGAAGTACGCGATGGAGCAAGGCAAGCACGTGGCCGTCGAGGTTCCGATGGCGACGACCGTCGAGGAGTGCTGGTCGCTAGTGGACACCGCCGAGCGGACCCAGAAGCAGTGCATGATGCTGGAGAACGTCAACTACTTCGACACGGAGATGTGGGTCCTCAACATGGTCCACCAGGGGGTGTTCGGAGACCAGCTGAACTACGCCTCGGGCGGGTACATCCACAATCTCGTGGCCGAGTACTTCTTCCAGGCGTACTGGAACGACTGGCGGTCGAAGAACCACCTGGAGTTCAAGGGCGACCTGTACCCGACCCACGGGCTGGGGCCGCTCGCCTTCTACATGGGGATCAACCGCGGCGACCGACTGGAGTACATCGTGAGCCAGGAGAGTCCCGAGAGCAGGCTCACCCAGCGAGCACAGGAACTCCCGGAGGACCACTGGGCGCACGGCATCGACGACTGGGCCAACGGCGACACGACGCGGTCGGAGATCCTCACGAACCAGGGGCGGCAGATCCACCTCCAGTTCGACGTCAAGACCAACCGCGCCTACAGCCGGAAGAACGAGCTCGCAGGGTCGGACGCCTATCACGAGGGCTTCCCGAGCGAACTGGCCGTGGACAGCGAGGGCCACGGGTTCGTCGACGACGAGACCTACGACCAGTACTACGAGGAGTACCGCCACCCGCTCTGGGTCCAGATGGAGGAGATCGCCGAGGAGTCCGGCGGACACGGCGGCGGGGACTTCCTGGAGATCTACCGCCTCTTCGACGCGTTCAACCAGGGGCGCCCGCTGGAC
>SDGW01000165.1_pt1 | contig 27982 bp, 28 predicted proteins | sample 2873831 | NCBI WGS metagenome assembly SDGW01 (sample SAMN08132700, study PRJNA421101) | hypersaline lake metagenome | isolation source: celular fraction 0.22 microns magnesium sulfate-rich crust from ephemeral... | place: Spain: Penahueca Lagoon, Toledo | collected 2011-07 | reverse complement strand
CCCGAACAGCGCGACGAGAAAGAGACTCGCGACGGTCAACAGCTCGAACAGCGTCGCCTCGTCGATCCGAACGACGTTCCGACTCATCGCATCCCCTCCCACATCCGGGTGAACTTGTCGGCGACGTCTTCCTCGCGATACGTCAACTCGAGTTCGAACGACCCCTCCTCCAAGGACAGTTCGAGCTGGTCGAGGTTCGCACTGTAGACGCTGTAGTGGTTGCCGTCGGGTGCGAGTTCGGTCTCCTCGGTGACGAGCCGACACTCCTCGAGGCGATCGAGTCGGCGATAGATCGTCGGGAGGGAGGCATCACACCGTTCGCTCAGGGTACTAGCAGACATGGGTTCGACGCTCGTGTGGGTGAGGATTTCCCGCGCGTACTCGTCGTCGAGAACCGAAAGCAGGGTCGACAGGTCGGTTTCCTCACTCACTGGTATAGCAGTTCCTTCCGGCATGGCTATGAAAAGCGGTCCGGTTTTTCTGAGCCAGAAAACACGGTCGTCGCGCGGCGAGACGCCCGGGATTCGATATATCGGAATGTGATTTACCCCGAGGCTGAGACCGATCCAGCGTCGTTTCCCCCGCCGTCAGCCCACTCGAGCCAGTCGAACAGTCGCTCGCGCAGCCTCTCTTCGGCCGCCCGCGAGAAGCGATGGCCCTCGTCCGCGAACCGCTCGAGAAGGACGTCGGTCTCGAGTCGCCGCGCGGCCGCGAAGCTGTCGGCGGGGTCGACGACGTCGTCGGCCCCGCCGTGGAAGATCGCGACCGGAATCGCGAGCGATTCGACCACGTCGTCGAAGGGGTAGCGATCCAGCGCCTCGACGAACCGTCGATCGATCCGCTCGCCGGTCTCGAACTGCACCGCCCCGTCGCGATCGATGGTCGCCCGATAGTCGTCGAACGTATCGGCGGTCGTCACTGGCGCGCGCGTTGCGACCGCCCGGGTCCGGTCGTCCGTCGCGGCGGCGTGGAAGGCCATCTTCCCGCCGAAACTCGAGCCGAAGAGGACGTACGAGTCCGGATCGAAGTACTCGACGACGGCACGGAGATCGGCCAGTCGGGTCTCGAGGGTCGACTCGACGAACGCGCCGTCGGACTCGCCACAGCCCCGGCAGTCGAACCGGACGGCGTTGTACCCTTCCTCGACGGCCCGCCGGCACCGACCCTCGTAGCTTCCGGACTTGTCGCTGCGGAGGCCGTGACAGAAAACGAGCCAGTCGTCCGAGTCGGCCTCGTGGTGAACCGCGGCGACCTCGGGGGCCGACCCCGTCGTCGCCGTTTCGATCGGGATCCTGTGTGATTCCGGCATCGTCTCCGATGACGGCCGGCAGCGTCTTGATCCCGACGCTGCCCTCGCGTCGAGGGGCCGCGACAGCGATGCCGGCCCGAGCGCTCGACCCCCGGCCGGCGAATCGTTTATCGCTCCCGACGGGGTTGTCCCGTCTATGACCCGCACGACCTACCGGTGTCCGTGTGGCGCCCGCCTCGAGTTCAAACAGGACCTTCGGAAGGAACGCGGAACGCCGACGCCCGAGTGGCAGTGCAAGGACTGTGGAACGCCGGTGCCGGGGATGACGGCCGAGAAGATCCGCCACCAGCACCCGTCCTGACCGGCGACGCCGGTCGCTCGAGCGGAGTCACCGAACACGTCCCCGATATAAACCAAATGAGAATATACGAAATCCACGCTCTCGAACGCGAGAGGGGGTCCCGGAACCGCCGTCGTTGCCGTCTGGAGAGCGCCGTTTTTTCCGCCCCCGTGAGATCGAAACACAGATTTAGGGCCGTGGAACAGTACCACACGAACCGATGACCTCTGGCGTCTCCCTGGCGATCCGTGCCGACCGCGGCGGCGGTCGCCGCAAGCGAGCGATCGGCGAGCCGACCGGAAAACGGCGATCCGGGGCGACGGACACGGGCTCCGGACGGGTGATCGCGCCGTGACCGGCGTCGCGATCACCGACGCGGTCGACACCTACCTCCAGCGCAAGGCGGTCGGCGATCCCGACGGTTCCGGCGCGGGCACCTACGCGTCCAACGCCGAATCGATCCTGCGGCGGTGGGCCGAGTGGCTCGCGGCCGACCACGGGATCCGGTCGATCGACGCCCTCGCGGTCGACCACATGCGCGCCTACGCCGCGGAGCTTCGCCGCCGCACCGAGCGGGGACAGTATACCGCCTCGACCGCCGGCACCTACTACGCCGTGGTCCGGGCCTTCCTCTCGTGGTGCGTTCGCGGCGGCATCCTCGAGACCAACCCCGCCGCGACCGACCGCGCGGAGGCGGCGCTTCCGACCGCCGACGCCCGGCCCGCCAGCGACTCGTGGACGGCCGACCAGCGCCGCGAACTCGAGCGCCACGTCCGCGAGCGGGCGCTCGAGTCGGGCACCCGGTCGACGAGCGAGCGCCGAACCCGCCTGCGCGAGTACGCGATGGTGGCGGTCCTCGCTCACTCGACGGTCCGGGGGTCGGAGCTTTTCCGGGTGCCCGACGACGACCGCCGCACCGGCGCGACGTGGGACGACGTCGACTTCTACACGGGGACGATACGCGTGCTCGGCAAGTCCCAGCGCCTCGAGGACGTCCCCCTCCCGGCCCGCGCGCGGACGCCGCTGCGTCGCTACCGGATCGTGCTGGACCCGCCCGCGAACGACTGGCCGCTGTTCCCGACCGGCCACGCGCCGTCGATCGCCCGCCGCGTGCGGACGGTACTCGCCGAGCGCGGCCACGACGAAGCGGAGATCGAGTCGCTGCTCGAGTCCTCGACGGCCCGGGAACTCGCCCGCGAGCGCGCGATCGCACCCCCGGCGATCACCACGGAGGGGGCCCGGTCGGTGCTGCGACGGCTCTGCGAGGCGGCGGGGCTCGAGGTCGACGGCGACTACCTGACGCCGCGTGGCGTTCGCGGGGGTCGCTCCGGGGACGAGTACCGGCAGGAGGCGACGGCATCGAAGCCGACGCTGCGGGCCTCGGTCCTGGAGCAGTCGATCGCCGTCCCCCCGGAGGAGCCGCTGGTCGTCGACGCCGAGCCGGTCGACCGAGACGAGTCGGCGAACGGGAACTGACCCTGTTCGTACGTCCTTGCGCCCATTACGAGCGCCTCGACGTCCGCGAAAAACGTCTCGTAGCTCCGTTCGCTGCCGACGATTGAAATTCCTCGAGCCACGCGACGCTCCCGTCTTCGGCGGCGACGAACCCGTCGACGCTCGCAGCGATATAGAGGACGATCTCGCCCGTAGTCATACGGCACCGTCGTGCCGGACGGGATTGAAACTACGCCCGGCTGTGGCGATCAGACGACGAGCAGCCAGAGGATCACCGTCAGGACGAGCGTCAGCAGGAGGACGGTCGTCCCGATGCTCGTCCGGAGGTGGATCGTCGACGGCCGGCCGCCGTCGGTCGGCCGTCGGTCGCCGGCGTCGACCAGTGGGAGCCGCCGCGCGGCCGCGTCGACCGCGAGGACGGGGTTGTTTCCGATCCAGTAGCAGCGCTTGACGCCGCCGACGACGGCCCGGTCGACGGCCGCGTAGGTCTCGGTCACGCCCAGCATCGTCCACCGGCTCGCGTAGTAGGTCGCGGGGTAGACGACCATCGCCGGATCCCCGAGATCGAGCTTCGAGAGCGGCTTGCGGACGACGACGAAGGTGACCGCGGCGACGCCAGTCAGGATTCCGGCCGTCTCGAGGTGGCTCGGGCTGTAGGGGTGGAGATGGCCGGGCTCGCTGCCGCCGGGGTAGGCGAACTCGAGGTTCTGGATCGTCGGCGCGAGGTCGGCCAGCCCCTGCCACCAGACGCCGAAGAGGAGACAGGCCCCGCCGAGTCCGAGCATGGCGACGGTCTGGCCGGGCTTGGCGTCGGCGACCTCGATATCGCTCTCGCCGTGGAAGAAGACGTAGTAGCCGAGCTTGATGAAGGAGAGCAGCGTCCCGATCGCGCCGAGCCAGAGCAGCCAGTACAGCGCCTGGTACTCGGGCTGGCCGTAGTAGCCCGGGTCGGCGGCGTCGAAGATCATCCCCTTGCTGACGTAGCCGTTGAAGCCCGGAATGGCGGTGATCGAGAGGGCGCCGAGACCGAATCCGATCGCGGTCAGGGGCATCTCGCGCCAGAGGCCGCCGAGGTGGTAAAGATCCTCCTCACCGGTGCGATAGATGACGACGCCGACGGCCATGAACAGCAGGCTCTTGAACAGGACGTTGTTGAACAGGTGGGTCATCGCGCCGGCGGCGGCGAGTTCCGATCCCGTCGCGGCGGCCATGCCGATCCCGGCGACGATGTAGCCCAGCTGAGCCTGAATGTGGTAGGACAGCAGCGCCCGCATGTCGTGTTGCAGCAGGGCGAACGTCGCGCCGTAGACGGCCATCAGACCGCCCATGTACGCGATGTAGATCCCCAGGTCGCCGCCGGCGTCGACGGGGAACGCCCGGTAGAGGACGAACGCGCTCGTCTTGGTCGTGTAGACCGAGAGGAACACCGAGGCCGCGATGTGGGGACGCGGGTAGGTGTCTGGCAGCCACGTGTGGACGCCGATGAAGGCGACGTTGACGCCCATTCCGAGCACCGCGAGTATCGCGGGAATTCCGGCGGCGATCCCGGTCCCGTCGTAGACGAAGGTGCCCGTCTGGACGTAGTGGGCGGCGACCGCCAGCATCACGAGGACGCCGCCGGTGCCGTGGAACAGCGCGTACCGGAAGCCGGCCCGGACCGCGTCGCCACCGTAGTGCCAGACCACGAGGGTGCTGGTCACGGCCATCAGCTCCCACGTGAACAGCAGGACGAGCCAGTCGCCGGCGAAGGCAGCGCCGACCGACGAGGCCACGTAGACGAGCGCGAACGTGACCAGCGTCTTACTGGCCTCGCTCGAGTAGGCGTAGATCACGCTACAGACCCCGAGGAAGCCGAGCCCGAGCCCGACCATCCGGGAGAAGTCGTCGACGTAGTAGGGGACGACCTCGAACCCGAGGAAGGTCCCGGCCAGGTGCTGGCCCGCCGGCGCGACCAGCGAGATCGCGAGGACGGCCGCGAGGCTGAGGGCACCGGCGGTAAAGCCGGCGACCCGGGGCAGGACGAGGACGAGCAGCGCCGCCGCGAAGATCAACAGCGGCGGGTACGCGAGCGACAGGAGTTCGAGTTCCATCAGTCGTTCACCTCCGTCATGAGTTCGTCGAAGGGGACGGTACCCAACTCTTCGAAGGGCATCCCGAAGACCTCCTCGACGATCCGCGTCGCCAACTCGAGGAAGATCGCGTAGTCGGGGCCGACCCCGAGCACGACCGCGCCCGTCGCGATGACGGCGATGGGCGCGAGCATGAGCCACGTGCTCTCCGTAAACGGCGAACGACGCTGCCAGACGGCGGCCGGCGGGCCGCCGGTGAGGTGATCGTCGTGGTCGCCGTGGTGGTCGACGGCGTCGACCTGCCCGCCGGCGGGAACGTCGGCGTCGCTCGGGTGTTCGTCGACGGCGTACTCGTAGTCGCCGTCGTCGGCCGCGTCCCGGTCCGACTCGGCACCGTCCGCCTCGGCCCGATCGGCCTCGCCGTCGGTCGGGCGGCCGCCGTCGGCGGCGACGTCGTCCTCGGCGTAGGACCGGACGAGCCCGCCGGCAGGGAACTCGAGCAGCGGTTTAGCGTCGTGGGCGTCCTCGCTCTCGAAGAAGGCGGTGTAGACGACCGGCCAGAAGTACGCGATGTTGAGGACCGCCGAGAGCAGCAGTGCGCCGGCGAACAGCCAGTAGCTGCCGCCGACGTCGGCGCTGCCGATCAGCATGTAGAACTTGCTGACGAAGCCGGCGACCGGCGGGAGCCCGGCCATGCCGGCCGCGCCGATCGTGAACGCCGACATCGTCAGCGGCATCCGTTTGCCGATGCCGGCCATCTCGCTGATGTAGTCGGTGTGGGTCTCGACGTGGATCGCGCCGGCACAGAAGAACAGCGTCAGCTTCGCGAACGCGTGGGCGGGGATGTGGAACAGGGCCCCGACCACGGCGTAGGGATGCAACAGTGACAGTCCGAGGACGATGTAGGAGAGCTGGGCCGTCGTCGAGTAGGCCAGCCGGCGCTTGAGGTGGTCCTTCCGCATCGCGATGATGCTGGCCGCGGTCAGCGTGAACGCGGCGACGATCGCGACGGGGACGTTGAGCCCGACCTCGCCGATCCCCGGGACGTCGAGCGGGAGGTCGTAGATCAGCCCGGGGCCGTAGACCTCGAGGATGACCCGAGCGATGCCGAACGCGCCGGACTTGACGACCGCGACGGCGTGGAGCAGCCCGGAGACGGGCGTCGGCGCGACCATCGCGTCGGCCAGCCAGGAGTGGATCGGCATCAGGGCAGCCTTGACGCCGAAGCCGGCGATCAGCAGGAAGAACGCGGCCTGGGCGTAGACCGGCTCGGCCCCGGCGGCAGCGGCGAGCGCCTCCATTCCGCCGGCCTCGAAGGCCAGCGTCGGCTCGCCGACGAGGCTCGTCAGCCAGTAGATCAGCACGGTGCCGGCCAGCAGGAAGACCCCGCCGCCGAAGAAGGTGTAGGTGAGGTACTTCCGGCCGGCGATGCGGGCCTCGTCGTCCTCGTTGTGGGCGACCAGCGGGTAGGTCACCAGCGACAGCAGTTCGTAGAAGACGAAGATGGTCACCAGGTTCGCGGCGAAGGCGATCCCGACGGCCGTCGAGAGGCTGGCCGCGAAGGAGGCGAAGAATCGGGTCTGGGCGTGCTCGTCGAGCCCGCGCATGTAGCCCGTCGCGTAGAACGAGGTGAAGATCCAGAGGAAACTCGCCAGCAGGGCGAAGAAGATCCCCAGCGGGTCGGCCCGCAGGGCGAAGTCCAGCCCCGCGAGGAACTCGATCCCCGTCGACTCGGCGAGGCTCCACCGGAAGACGGTGCCGTCCATGACGGCGGGAAGCATGCTGACGACGATACCGAACTTCGCGAGGGCGGCCAGCACGGACCACCCCTCGCGGAGGTTCGGCCGGCGATGCGACGCGACGATCAGGACGATCGCGACCGCCGAGACGAGGACGGCCGCGAGCGGGCGGAGATCGGCGACCATCAGTTGAACACCTCCGTGAGGAACGGCTCGAGCAGGTCGGCGAACGTCCCGCCGGCGAACCCGAGCGCGACGGCGGCGACCGCGGCGAGGACGACGACGGCGATCATGCCGACCGAGACGGGGTCAGCGGACGCCTCGCCGCGGATGGCGGCCGCGGCCTCGGCGTCGGTCGTTCCGCCGTCGGTCGCGGCCGGCCCCGGGTGGGTCGCGTCGGCCGGGGCCGACGGCGTGAAGTACATCTTCTCGAGCAGGCGGGCGGCGTAGGCGAGGGTGAGCATGGTGCTGAGGAAGATCACGGCGGCGACGGGCCAGAGCTGGGACTCGACGGCGCCGACGGCGATGTACCACTTGCCGACGAAGCCGACGCCCGGCGGGACGCCGACCAGCGCCAGCAGGAGGACGGCCATCGAACCGGCGACGAACGGCCGCCGCTTGGCGAGGCCGGCGTACTCGTCGACGGTGCGAGCGCCGTAGCTCGTCGCGACGAGCGCGGCCGCGAGGAAGAGCCCGGCCTTCAGCAGGCCGTGGCCGACGAGGTGGATCGCGGCGCCGATCAGCGCGGTTTCGGAGCCGCCGGCGACGACGACGCCGTAGGCGGCGATCACCAGCCCGAACTGCGAGACCGACGAGTACGCGAGCATCCGCTTGACCTCGGTCTGGATCACCGCGAGGACGGTGCCGGCGAGGACGCTCACGCAGCCGATCGTCAGGACGATCCGGGCCAGGTTCGGGACGGCGGCGAGGTAGTCGACGCCGAAGACGGTGACGATCACGCGACCGAACGCGTACGCGGAGGCCGTCGAGACCAGCGCCGCGATCAGCGGCGTCACCCCGTCGGGGGCCCGGTGGTAGGCGCTTGGCTGCCACGTGTGCAGGGGCCACTGGGCCACCTTGACGGCGAAGCCGACGATCATGAACCCGATGCCGGCCCGGATCAGGGTCGCGTTCGCCTCGGGGATCGCCCCGGCGAGTTCGACCATGTTGAGCGTCCCGGTCGCCATGAAGACGAACGCGACGCCGATCAGGTACATCGAGGCGGCGACGGTCCCCAGGATCAGGTACTTCAGGGCCGCGACCGCCGCCTCGGGGCCGTCGCCGCTGGCGACCAGGGCGTAGGTGGCGATGCTCGTGATCTCGAGGAAGACGAAGAGGTTGAACACGTCGCCGGTCAACGAGATGCCCAGCAGACCGCTGACCAGCAGCAGGTAGGCGGTGTAGAACGTGTTCCCGCGCGGGCCGCCGCGTCGGGTGAACGCGAGGACGCCGACGGCGACGGCGGTCACGAGCAGCACGATCAGGGTCGAGAACTCGTCGGCGACGAGCTGAATCCCGTACGTTCGCGGGTAGCCGCCCAACTCGTGAGTTAGCCGCCCGCCGGTGTAGACGACGCTCGCGAGGGCGACGGCCCCGGCGAACAGGCCGCTTGCCGTGGCCGCAGCGACGGGCCAGCCGGTCCGATCGAACCAGAGGCCGAGCGCGATCGGCAGCGTCGCCGCCAGAATCGGGGCGGCGATCAGCAACGGCAGGAGCAGATCGGCGCTACTCATCGGCACGCACCTCCCGGAGGGTGTCCTCGCGGAGGGTGCCGTACTCCGCGTAGATCCGGATGATCAGCGCCAGCCCGACCGCGGTCAGCGCGATGCCGACGACGATTGCGGTCAGCACGATGACCTGCGGTAGCGGGCTCGCGACCATGACTTCACCCGGCGTGCCCTCGTGGGGGACGATCGGCGCCGAGGCGCCGTCGACGTCGATGTAGGCCATCGCGACGAAAAACAGGAAAATGGCCGTCTGGAACAGGTTGACCCCGATCAGCTTCTTCACGAGGTTCTCGCTGGCGATCACCATGTAGATCCCGAGCCCGAGCAGTACGAACGTCAGCACGTAGAGGTAGTGGCTCGTCAGTAACTCAATCATCGTCGCTCACCTCCGGCTCGACCCCGTCCGGGGCGTCGTCGACGTCGACGCCGCTGACCCCGCCGGTGCCGCCCGGCCGGTCGGGCGCGAAGCCCGCGGCCATCGTAAAGAAGAGGCTGATGATGACCCCCGAGACGATCAGCGAGATGCCGCCGATCTCGACGGCCTCGAGCCCCCACTTGGGCTTGATGCCGAAGACCTCCTTGAGCTTGTAAAACTCGAGGAACTCCCCGCCGAGCGCGACCATACCGAGCCCGATCGCGCCGAAGATGACGACGCCACCGGTGACGATGCCGGTGATGACGGAGTTGCGGAGCCACTGGCGGGTCGGTTCGATCCCGAATGCGAAGGCGAGCATGAGGACGGTGACGCCGACGATGGTGCCGCCCTGGAAGCCGCCGCCGGGGGCGTCGGCCCCGTGGAAGGTCATGAACAGCCCGTAGGTCATCGTAAACGGTGCGATGATCTTGACGGCGGTCATGATAACCTGACTCTCGGTGTAGGTATCGTCGTAGTCTGCCATTCAGGCGAACACCTCGCGTTTCAGCACCAGCAGCGTGGAGACGCCGGCCGCGAAGACGACGACCGCCTCGCCGAAGGTGTCGAACCCGCGGTAGGCGGCGAGGACGGCGGTGACGGCGTTCTCGACGCCGGTCTGGTCGTACGTCTCCGTGATGTAGTGTTGGGTCACCTCGGGGTTCGACCAGACGGGTGCCTCCGTGCTGCCGACCGCGTACATCTCCGGCAGGACCGCGGTACACAGCAGGAGGACGAACGCGCCGACGACGGCGACCGCCGGGACGTGGATCCGTTCCCTGAGTCGGTCCGTCGTGGGCCGGGTCGTGCGTGCGATCGTCAACAGGAGCAACAGCGTCGTGACGCCGGCGCCGATCGCGGCCTCGGTCATCGCCACGTCCGGGGCCAGCAGAAACGTATAGAGGATCGCCATCCCGAGGCTGTAGGCCCCGAAGACGATGATCGCGGACAACACGTCGCGAAACAGCGCCGTCGCCACCGCGGTCGCGAGGACGAACGCGACGAGCGAGTAGGCGAAGAGGCTCATCGCGTCTCTCCCTCCGTCTCGGCGGTCGCCTCGTCCGTCTCGCCCTCCTCGGCGAGGATCGGCTCGACGCCGGTCTCGGCCGCCGACCGCGCGATCGCGTGTGCGGCCGTCGGGTTCGTGACGAACACGAAAAACAGCAGCAAGACGGTGTAGACCGCCGCGTGCTGCCAGCCGAAAGCCAGCGCGACGCCGGCCAGGGCGAAGCCCGCTCCGAGCGTGTCCGTCTGGGAGGCGGTGTGGGCCCGCGCGTAGATGTCCGGCAGGCGGAGGATGCCGATCGTCGAGACGAGGGTAAAGAACACCCCCAGCCCCAGTAGGGCGATGATCGCCCAGAACCGGACCGTCTCGAGGGTCGCCTGCAGCGGGGTCGGTTCGATCACAGCACACCACCCCGCTCGACGGTGAACTTCGAGATGGCGACCGACATCAGGAAGTTCAGCAGGGCGTAGATCAGCGCCACGTCGAGGAACCACGTCTGGTCGAGTCCCGCCGCCAACAGGGCGAGGACGACGACCGTGTTCGTCCCGAGGACGTTGACCGCCAGTAGCCGGTCCTGCGTGGTCGGCCCGACGACGGCCCGGTAGAACATCGCGATCGCCAGGACGACGAACAGGCCGGCCGCGACGAGGAAGACGTCCTCGAGAGAGGCCGGCGTCACAGTTCGTCACCTCCGACGATCTCGGCGTCGTCGCGCTCGCGCGGCGAGGGGATCGCGGCCGATGCCCGGCCGTAGAAGACGAACCGGATCGCCCGCTCGAGGCCGCCGTCGAAGAGGTCGTCGCGGGCGGCGGGGATCAGCGTGTGGACCAGCAGCCGCTGGTCGGTGGCCCGGACGGTCAGCGTGCCCGGGGTGAGGGTGATGCTGTTTGCCAGCGCGGTCAGGGGGAGCCCGCTCCTGACTCGCGAGTCGACCTGCGTCAGCGTCGGCTCGATGGGCATCGACGGCCGGAGGATCACGGCCGAGACCGCGACGTTGGCCTTGACGATCTCCCAGAGCAGGTAGGGGACGTAGAGGGCGAAGCGGACGACCCGGATCGGCGACTGGACGCGATCTAGCGGCACCGAGAACGTCACCCGCGCGAGCGAGACGGCGACGATACCCGCGACCGCCGCGCCGGTGACCAGATCGAACCAGTAAGTGGGGTCGCCCAGGACGAGATAGAAGCCGTAGGAGATCATGAACGTCGCGAAGAGGCGATCGAAGTCCTCGCTCCCGGTGAGTCGTCCGCGGCGGGTCGAGCGCTCGACCGGCGCCTCGTCGTAGGCCAGCCCGATCCGATCGAGTTCCCGCTCGAGGGGCTGGAGGATGCGCGCGGTGACGCCGGGCTCGTACTCCGGATCGAGGACGACCCGATCGATCCCCGTTTCCGCGGCGTAGGCGTCGAAGATCTCCGCGTAGTCCCGGGGACCGAAGAGGTACTCGTCGGCACCCAGCGTCGCCGTCTCGATCGTCACGTCGGCGTCGCCGGCGTCCTCCTCGATCCAGTTTCGCGCACGCGACAGCAGTTCCTCCGCGTCCTCGCGCTGCCGGTCGCTCTCGGGGACGTCGTCGTCGTAGGGAAGGGCAACGACCAGGTGACACTCGAGCGAATCCGCCCGCTCGAGTCCCGATCGGACGGCGTAGCCGACCGTCTGCCGGACGGTCACCGTGTCCGACAGCGGGACGAGCAGGCGTTCAACCGCCACGGCCGTTCCCTCCGGGTGACCGTCGTTGGATGTGCATGACTCTCGTTGGTCGACTCAAGCGTCAGCCGTTGGAAAACGATTTCGTTATTCCCCAGCAGTCACCGGATCCGGCGAACTCGTCCGGCTCGTTCGTGACGGTTCGGGTTCGTTCCCGTCGCCCGTGCGACGGCGGTGAAATCCGGTGCCGTCGGCTGACGATCGGTAGTTTTACAAGCGGAGTTTCAGTAGAGAAAACTGACTTGCATGACGACGACCGACACCGTTCACGACCGTATCGGGTCCGCGCGTGACGACCTCACGACCGCACAGTTGCTCGCCGTCTTCGCGTTCGTCGCGGCGGCGACGTTCGCCCTGCTGTTCCTGCAGGAGCCGCTGGCCCACGACGCGATGCACAACTTCCGACACGCGGCCGGCGTCGTCTGTCACTGATGCTCGCCGACTACCTCCAGCGGGGCGTCCTCGCCGGGGCGGTCGCCGGGATCGCCTACGGAGCCTACATGACGCTGGCCGCGAACCCGCTGGTCGGCTACATGGAGACGCTCGCTCACGGCGGTGAACATTCCCACGGTGGTGAGCATTCCCACGCCGGTGAACACGCACACGAGGCTGGTGAACACGCACACGCGGTTAGCGAAGCGACGACCGCCGCCGTCAGCGTCGGCAGCGGCGTCCTCTGGGGAATCCTGCTGGGCGGGGCCTTCGCGCTCGCCTTCTACTTCCTCGAGCCGGCGCTGCCCGGCCGCGGGCGGGTCAAAGCCTACGTGCTGGCCGGGGCCGGCTTCCTGACCGTCTCGGTCGCCCCGTGGCTGGTGCTGCCGCCGACGACGCCGGGGGCCGAACTGGCGTTCGACCCGACGCTGCGGAGCGCGATCTACGCGGGGATGATGGCCGTCGGGGCCGCCGTCGCCGCGGCGTCGATCTACGCCTACGGTCGCCTGTCGCCCGAAAACCGTCCGCTCGGGGTCGGTGCGGCCGCGGTCCCGATCGTCGCGCTCGTCACCGTCACGACGGTCGCGGCGCCGACGATCGTCGAGGCCGGTACGCTGTCGACCGAACTGGTGACCGCGTTCCGCGGGCTGACCGTTCTGAGTCAGGCCGCGCTCTGGGCGCTCGTCGCCGCCTCGTTCGGCTGGCTCCAGGCGCGAGCCGGCGTGCTGTCGGCCGCCGAGCGCCGCGACGACCTGCTGACGAGTCCATGAACGATCGGACCGACCAGCACACCGAACGGCTCGACGCCCACGTCTTCGTCTGCACGAACGACCGCGAGGGCGAACACGCGAGCTGTGGCGCGGTCGGTGCCGACGAGACCGTCGCGGCGGTCAAGACGTGGCTGCGCGAGCGCGACGCCTTCTGGACCGCCGTCTCCGTCAGCGAGACCTCCTGTCTCGGCCTCTGTAGCGAGGCCGGGACCGCGATCACCGTCCAGCCCCGAAACCGCTGGTTCTCCGACGTGACCCCCGACGACGTCCCCGAACTGCTCGAGTCGGTCTTCGGGCCGGACGCCGAGCGAGTCGGCGAGGCCTGATACGGTTTGCTGTAACGATGTGTCGGTGCAACCGCAGGACGGTCGCGGTTGCACCGGTAACGACTTACAGTAAACCGTATGAACCGGACGGTGCTGCGGAGCCGGCGGGACGCAACCGTTTTATCCGTGGTTTGTGATACCACGCCTAGTACCGATGCTCGCGTGGCCAGACGAGACCGTCTACGAGGGGATCGCGTCGGTCGCGGCCGATCGGCCGGATCGGCGGGCCGTCGTCTTCGAGGGAACCGAGTGGACCTACGACGACCTGCTCGCCGAGAGCCGGGTGCTCGCGGCCGGGCTCGCCGAACTGGGCGTCTCGGACGGCGACGTCGTCGCCGTCTGGCTCGGCAACCGCCCCGAGTGGATCGCCTGTCAGCTGGCGACCTCGATGCTGGGCGCGGCGACCGTCGCGGTCAACACCCGCTACCGGACCCACGAACTCGAGTACATGCTCGCCGATTCGGGCGCGTCGGTGCTGGTCACCGAGGACGCCCTGCTCGGGCGGGACTACCACGAGATGCTCGAAACGGCGGTTCCCGAGGTCGCGGACGCGTCGCCCGACGCGTTCGACCCCGACTCGATTCCGACCCTCGAGGCGGTCGTCAGCCTCGAGCCGTCGGCCGAGCTACCGGCGCTACGGGGCTACGACGCCGTGCTCGCGAGGGGACGAGCGCGGGGGAGCGACGACCTCGAGCCCGCGACCGATCCCGAGGCACCGGCGGCGATCTTCTACACGAGCGGGACGACGAGCGATCCGAAGGGCTGTCTCCAGTCGAGTCGGTCGCTGTTGAACCACTCCGCGCACGTCGCCGACCACCTCGGGGTAGACGGGGACGACGTCGGCGTCGCGACGCTGCCGTTCTGTGGCATCTGGGGCTACAACACGCTGTTCAGCGTCCTCGCGACCGGCGGTACGCTCGTCGCGCAGACCCACTTCGACCCCGGCGAGACGGTCCGGCTGGTCGACGAGTACGACGCCACCTACCTCACCGGGCTGGGCGTGATGTTCGAACGGCTGCTCGAGGACGAGGCGTTCGACGCCTCGCGGGTCGAGACGGTCGAGCGGGGCGTCGTGGGGTTCATCAGCAAGGGGTTCGACGAGGCCCTGTTCGAGCGGATCGAGGCCACGTTCGGCTTCCCGGTCGTCCAGCCCTACGGCCTCTCGGAGGCCAACAGCCAGATATTCGTCGGCGACCCCGACGATCCCGCCGAGCGGCGCAAGCGGGTCGGCGGTCCGCCGATCCACCCCGAAATCGAGGCGACGATCGTCGACCCCGAGACGCGCGAGGAACTGCCGGCCGGCGAGGAGGGCGAACTCGCGATCCGGGGCTACCCCCTGGCCGACGGCTACCTCGGGAAACCCGAGGCGACCGCCGAGGCCTTCGACGAAGACGGGTGGTTCTACACCAGCGACCTCGCCGAGATCGACGCCGACGGCTACGTCTACTACCGCTCGCGGCTCGACGACGCCCTGCGGGTGCGTGGCTTCCTCGTCGCGCCCCGCGAGATCGGGGCCGCCGTCGAGGCCCACCCCGCAGTCGACGCCTGCGAGGTCGTCGGCGCGCCCCACCCGCGCCACGGCGAGGTGCCGGTCGCGTTCGTCGTCCCCGCCGACGGCGACGTTCCGGCCGACGACCTCGAGGCGTTCCTCGAGGCCCGCGTCGCCGATTACAAGGTGCCCGAGGCGGCCGAAGTCGTCGAGGAGTTCCCGACGACCGAGGGACCGAACGGGGAGAAAGTCCAGAAGAACGTGCTGCGAGAGCGGGTTCGCGACCGGTTCGAGGGCTGATACGCGGCCAAATCGTGGGGGGTCGACCCACGGCATCGCATAACGTTTTTCTTCCGACCGGGAAACTAACCCTCAATGGCCCGACTCCTCAGCGACGCGGTGGCACTCACGGAAAGTCAGCGGCTGGTGCGATCCAGCATCCGGGACGTCTGCTCGGACTTCGACCGCGAGTACTGGCGGCGGCGGGCCGACGAGGGGGAGTACCCCCGCGAGTTCGTCGACGCGCTGGCGGATCACGGGTGGATGGGAATCCTGCTCCCCGAGGCGTACGGGGGCGCCGGGATGGGCACGCGAGAGACGGTCGTCATGATGGAGGAGATCGCGGCCAACGGCGGCGGATTCAGCGCCGCACAGGCGGTCCACGGCGGCGTATACAACTCCGTCCCGATCGTCGAGTACGCCAGCGAGGAGATCAAGGCGGACCTCCTCCCCGACGTCGCGGCCGGCGAGACCTCGATTCAGGCGTTCGGCCTCACCGAGCCGAACGCCGGGTCGAACTCGCCGGCGATCGAGACGCGCGCGGAGAAAGACTGTGACGAGTACGTCGTCAACGGCCAGAAGATCTGGACCTCCCGCGTCGACGTCTCCGACTACATCGTCCTCGTCGCGCGCACGACCCCGCTCGAGGAGGCGGACAAGCGCACCCGCGGCATCTCGATGTTCCTCGTCGACCTCGAGGACGCGATTGACCAGGGCGCGCTCGAGATGGAGTCGATCCCGAAGTCCGCCAGCGACTTCGTCCACTCCTTCGAGCTCTGGTTCGACGACCTGCGCGTCCCCGAGGAGAACCTGATCGGCGTCGAGGGCGAGGGGTTCTACCAGGTGCTGGACGGGCTGAACGAGGAGCGGCTCGTCATCGCCGCCGAGTGTATCGGCCTCGGACGGCTGGCGCTCGAGCGGGCCGTCGAGTACGCCACCGAGCGCGAGGTCTTCGACCGGCCGATCGGGAAGAATCAGGCGATCCAGCACCCGCTGGCGGAGGCCTACGCGCGGCTGCAGGCCGCGAAACAGCTGACCTACAACGCGGCCGACCGGGCGGCGTCCGACGAGGACGTGGATCTGGGCGCGTACGCGAACGCGGCGAAGTTCCTCGCGGCCGACGCGGCCTACGAGGCCGCCGACGCGGCGGTCCAGACCCACGGCGGGTTCGGCGTCGCGACGGAGTACGACGTCGAGCGCTACTTCCGCGAGGCCCGACTGACCCGGCTGGTGCCGATCACCCAGCAGCTCGCCCTGAACTACATCGGCGAGAACGCCCTGGGGCTGCCCCGCTCGTACTGACCGACGACCGCTCTCCACCACCACCAATGACGGACGACACCGATACCGGCGACGCGGACGAATCGACCGACAAGCGACTCGTCGAGGGCTGGCACGGCCGCTACTACGAGGACTTCGCGATCGGAGATATCTACAAACACCCCTTCGGCCGAACGGTCACGGAGACGGACAACGTCTGGATGACCAACGTGACGATGAACCTCAACCCGATGCACTTCAACGAGGCCTACGCCGCGGAGACGGAGTTCGGCGAGCGCCTCGTCGACGGCACCTTCGTCATCGCGCTGGCCGTCGGGATGAGCGTCATCGACGTCTCGGTCAACGCGACTGCCAATCTCGGCTACGACGAGGTTCGTCACCACAGCCCCGTCTTCCACGGAGACACGATCTTCGCCGAGAGCGAGGTCCTCTCGAAGCGCGAACTCGAGTCCCGCGACCACGTCGGCATCGTCGAGACCGAACTCCGGGCGTACAACCAGCACGACGACCTCGTGCTCAGTCTCGAGCGCACGCCGATGGTGCTCAAACGCGAGTACGCCGAACCCTCCGCCGCGGAGCCGCCGGGCTGGCCCGAAGGGATCGGCACGCAGCCGGAGGAACTGTAGATGCTCGCGCTCGAGGATATCACGGTCGTCAGTCTGGAGAGCGGGATCAGCGCGCCGCTGTGTACCCGAATGCTCGGCGACTTCGGCGCGGAGGTCATCAAGGTCGAACGGCCGGGCGTCGGCGACGTCAACCGCCACTGGGACACGGCCGTCGACGGCGACTCGTCTGCTCACGTCTGGGTCGATCGGAACAAGTTGAGCGTCGAGCTGAACCTGAAGGCCGAGGAGGGACGCGATGTCTTCCACGAACTGGCCGCGGAAGCGGACGTGATCGTCCAGAACTACTCGCCGGGCGTGGTCGAGCGGCTCGGCGTCGGCTACGAGGACCTGGTCGAGGACAACGAGGACGTGATCTACCTCAACATCTCGGGCTACGGCCGCGACGGCCCCTACAGCGACCGCAAGGCCTACGACATGGTCATGCAGGGCGAGACCGGCCTCATCCCGATGAACGGCTCGCCCGACGCCCCGGCCAAGATCCCACTGAGCATCTGCGACATCAACGCCGCGACCTACGGGACGATCTCGACGCTGCTCGCGCTCTTTCACCGCGAGCGCACCGGCGAGGGCCAGGAACTCGACGTCACGATGTTCGGCGGCACCCTCTCGTGGCTCGGCTACTTCCCCCACAAGTACTGGCACAACGACGAGCTCCCCGAGCGGATCGGGATGCGCCACCACCTGCTGACCCCCTACGGGCCCCACGAGACGGCCGACGATCGTTACGTCAACTTCGCCATCCTCAGCGAGGCCCACTGGGAACTGCTCTGTACGGACGTGCTCGAGCGGCCCGACCTCCTCGAGGACGACCGGTTCGAAACGAACGAGAAGCGCGTCGAGAACCGCGACACCCTCGAGCCGCTGCTCGAGGAGTTGATCGCCGAGCGGCCCCGCGATTACTGGGCCGAGCGGCTGGCCGAGGCGGGCATCCCGTGGGGCGACGTCAACGAACTCGACGAGGTCCTCGAGCACCCGCAGACCGAGCACCTCGACCTGGTCAAGGAACTCGACACCGAGGACGGGCCGATCCCCTACGTCGACACGCCGATCGACGCGAGCGAACTCGAGTTCGCGGCCGAACCGATGCCCGACCTTGGCGAGGACACCGACGACGTCCTCGGAGCGCTCGGCTACTCGAGCGCGGAGATCGCGGAGTTGCGCGACGCGGGCGTGATCTGACGCGTCGCCGCCTCGAGGGGGCTCTCGCTGCCAGGAGCCGACCGCGATCCGCGGTACGCCGCGGCCCTAGTCCTTCTCGACGAGTCCCTCGAGGTCCGCGGTCAGGACGACCGCGCCGTCCTCGTTCTCGCAGACGACCTCGCCGGCGAGGTCGTAGCGGTCGTCCCGCTCAGTGACGGACGTGAGCGTCAGCGTACAGGCGATCGTCTCGTCGGTGTAGACCGGCCGAACGAACTCGAACGACATCGTCCTGGCCAGGATCTCGAGGTCGCCGCCGATCTTGGTCGGCAGCGTCGCGGTCAGCAGGCCGTGGACCAGCAGTCGGCCGTCGGCGTCCGGTTCGGTGTGACGGGGCTGGGTGTCCCGCGAGAGTTCGGCGAACTGGCGCACCTCGTCGGTCGTAAACGCACGTTCGAAGGTGTGTCGCTGTCCCTCCGTCGGCTCGTCCATACGGGTACCCCTTCGGTCCGCGATACTAAACTCTCCTGCGAACGCCGGCGCGCTCGCGGGGCCACCGTCGCGGCGGTGGCCGAGCCACGACCGGGACGGACGACGGTCGCGATCGACCGGGCGGGGCTACGATTATGGTCCTCCTCGAGAGACGGATACGACATGACGGACGCAGACGCTGATGGGGTCGCAGCCGACCTCGCGACGTTCGTGAGTTCGCTCGCCGCCGCCGACGTTCCCGAGGACGCGCTTCGACTCGCCGAGCGGGCGATCCTCGACACCGTCGGCGTCACGCTCGCGGGCGCGGACGGCGAGGCCGGCGCGATCGCCGCGGCGACGGTGAGCGGCGAACGCGGCGAGACGACGGTCCTCGGTCGCGACGAGCGACTGCCGCTGTCCGACGCCGTCTTCGCGAACGCGACCGCGGGTCACGCGCTCGACTTCGACGACGTCGCGCTGGCCGCGATGGACGGCCACCCCAGCGTGCCGATGGTCGCCCCGCTGCTGGCGGTCGGCGAGCGCGAGGGCGCGAGCGGCCGGAACCTGCTGACGGCGTTCGTCGCCGGCTTCGAGACCCAGAGCTCCCTCTCCGCTCCGATCTCCCCCGGCCACTACGAGGGCGGCTGGCACGCTACCTCGACGATCGGCCTCTTCGGTGCCGCCGCGGCGGTCGCGAACCTGCTGGGGCTCTCGGCCGAACGGACCGCACACGCGCTCTCGATCGCCGCCTCGATGCCGGCCGGCCTCAAGCGCAACTTCGGCTCGACGACCAAGCCGATCCACGCCGGGCAGGCCGCTCGCTCGGGAACGACCGCGGCGCTGCTGGCCGCCGAGGGCGCGACGGGGGACACGACGGCGATCGACGGCGAGCGCGGCTTCTTCGAACTCTACCGCGGCGACGGCGAACCCGACCCGACAGCCCTGCCCGACCTCGGCGAGCGGTGGTCGATCCTCGAGGACGGCATCGACGTCAAGAAGTATCCCTGCTGTTACTACACCCACGCCGCGATCCACGCGGCGATCGGGCTCGCCGAGGACCGGGACCTCGAGCCGACCGAGATCGCCGACGTGACCGTGACGGCCTCGCGGGGCGCGGCCGACGCGCTCGCCCACGACGACCCAGAAACCGGGCTCGAGGCGAAGTTCTCGATGCCGTACCTGATCGGGCGATCGATCGCCGATCGCGAGGTCGGACTGGCCGCCTTCGACGCGGACGCCATCGACGAGTCGGCGGTCCAGACCGTCCGCGAGCGGGTCACGCTGACCGTCGACGACGAGTTGCCCTACGACTCCAACGCGGCCCGCGTCGCGGTGACGACCCGCGACGGCGAAACCCACGAACGCACGCGGGAGCGGCCGCCGGGCACCCACGAGGATCCGCTCCCGATCGACGAACTCCACGCGAAGTTCCGGATGTGCGCCGGGTACGCGCCGGGCACCGTCGCCACCGACGACGCGCTGGCCGCGCTGGACGACCTACGGTCGGTGTCGGACGTGAGCGCGGTCCTCGAGTCGCTCTGATCCCGAGTTGCATCTGGATCGGTCGGGCGCGCCCGCTTCGGGACGTTTACCTGTCGCCCGCCCCCACGTCCCGGCAATGACGCTGTACTCGCGGGTTCGCCCCCTCGCGTTCAAACTGCCGGCCGAGACGGCCCACGACCTGGGCAAACGGACGCTCCGGGCGGCCCAGTCGACGCGGCCGACGCGGGCGGCGCTCTCCTACGCGTATCGGTACGACGATCCGGCCCTCGAGGTCGATCTCTTCGACGCGACGTTTCCGAACCCGGTCGGGGTCGCTGCCGGCTTCGACAAGAACGCCGAAGTGACCCACGCGCTCGCGGCGCTTGGCTTCGGCTTCGTCGAGATCGGTACCGTCACGCCCTACCCGCAGGCGGGCAACGACCGACCCCGGCTCTTTCGCCTGCCCGAGGACGAGGGGATGATCAACCGGATGGGCTTCAACGGCCAGGGGATGGAGCGGGTCAAGTCGCGGCTCGAAGAAGACGGCGCGCCCGCGGTCCCGCTCGGCGTGAACGTCGGCAAGATGAACTCCTCGAGCGAAGACGAGGCGATCGAGGACTATCGCCGGGTCTTCGACCGGCTCTCGCCGTTCGCCGACTACGTCGTCGTCAACGTCTCCTGTCCGAACACGCCCGAGGAGTTCGACGAGGGATCGCCCGAGCACCTGCGGGCGATCTTCGAGACGCTCGAGGCGGAGAACGACCGCGACGTGCCGATCCTCGTGAAGATCGGCCCCGACGAGCCCGAGGAGTCGATCTTCGACCTCGTCGACATCGTCCGGGAGTTCGACCTCGACGGGATCGTCGCGACCAACACCTCGACGGGCCGCGAGGGCCTCGAGTCGCCCGCACGGGAGGAGTGGGGCGGACTCAGCGGCAAGCCGATCGAAGACCGCTCGACGGCCGTGATTCGGGCCCTCGCCGAGTACACCGACGGCGACCTGCCGATCGTCGGCGTCGGCGGCGTCGACTCGGCCGAGAGCGCCTACGAGAAGATCCGGGCCGGCGCATCGCTCGTCCAACTGTACACCGGCTTCGTCTACGGGGGGCCCGGGACCGCGAAACGGATCAACCGGGGACTGGTCGAACTGCTCGAGCGCGACGGGTTCTCCTCGATCGAGGACGCGGTCGGCGCGGCCCTCGACGACTGATCGGCCTCGAGCGCCCGGCGCCGACGGTTACGATTTGCGGACGATCGTCGGCCCGGCCATCGTCGGGACCGCGCTTTCGCCCGCCCAGACGTTACGCTCCTGTCGGTCTTCGATGGGATCCTCGAACGCCGAAATCCCCGACACGACCGCCTGTTCGGGGAGATCGTCGGGATCGATCATATCGAGACCGCCCGCCGTGGGCGAGTACGCCCAGAGCCGAACGGCCTTGCGGAGGGTGTTGAGATCGATACTGACGAGGCGGTTCGCGATCGTGACGCCGCCGTCGTAGACGTCGTCGGTCGTCTCGATCAGGTTCTCCGACTCGAGCAGTCCCTCGTTCGGCGTCGCGAACTCGGTCTCGTATCGCTCGACGCCGTCGGCGATGTTCGAGTCGCTGAAATCGACCTCGAGTTCGAGGTACGTGGGTCGGAACAGGTTCGACGAGAGGCCGGTTTCGGTGTGATATTCGGCGCTGAGAGAGCCGACCGCGCTTTGACTCTCGACCGTCGTCTCGGTGCTCTCGATCGTCCAACTCCAGCCATTGTTCTCGTAGGACGTCCCGGGGGTGTTGGCGTCGAGTCGGACGTAAACCTCGCCGACGTCGCTCGGATCGGCGTCCGTCGCCCAGCTGATGACGAACGGAATGTCGACGGTGTAAGAGTCGCAGTTCCCGCCGAACCAGCCGCAGTTACGGAGGGTCTCGTTACGGTGCATGCAGATCGCGTCCGCGTTCCACTGCCCGTTGACTACGCCGGCCTGTTCCGGACTGAGCGGCGTGTCGTCCTTCTGGAACAGCGTCGGAACGTCGACCGAGCAGAGGAATCCGTCGTCGGCCGCAGCGGCACCGAAACCGGGGATAGTCGCCGCCGCGAATCCGGTCCCGCCGACGGCTTTCAGCACTGTTCGTCGCGAGCGGGTCGATCGACCGTCCGCCTGATCAGTTCTATCGGACATTACGATATCCACTACCATAGTATTGTAATTAAATTTTTTCTAGAGAAAACTAGTATGTTGCTCGAATCATTGTCTGTGAAGAATTGGAGAAAATAGCCTACAACCGTTCGGTCGGCGACAAAACAGCGTCGATCGTGGAACGGTACGTCGATCCGGAAAGGGACGTGTCAGTCGGCGGGCTCGGGGTCGTCGATCGCGTCGTCGAGCCCGTGGAGTTCGGCCGGCCCGACGGCCTCGTCGGCCCGCGCTTCCTCGAGTTCCCGGCGGCTCGAGTCCGCCCGCTGTGACTCGACGACCGGCTCGGCCTCGCCACCGGTCACGGAGAGATACAGCGAGCGGAGCTGTTCCGTCTTGTCCGTTCCGTCCGTTTCGTCGCCTGCGTCCGTCCGAGAGTCTGAATCGGTCATAGCGCGGTCCCTGTCGGCACCGGAAGGGCGGAGCGGGCATATAAACGTGCCGCCGCTTTCACTCGCTGAGAATCGTCACGTGAAACGACACGTTTCGATTCGACGACCGTCGAAAGAATATCGCCGGCGGGCCGTACCGATCAGCCGTCGACGTCGACGCGGGTTCCGTAGCCCGACTCGCCGACGACCGCGCCGTCCTCGGCGACGACTTCGCCGCGGACGACCGTCGCGACCGCTTTGCCCGTGAAGGACTCGCCCTCGAACGGCGTCACGCAGTTCTTCGAGTGCAGTTCGGCGGCGTCCTCGAGCGTCCACTCGATGTCGGGGTCGACGATCGTGAAGTCGGCGTCGGTGCCGACCTGCAGCGACCCCTTCTGCGGGTACATCCCCCAGATTCGGGCCGGCCGCGCCGAGTGCCGTCGGACCCACTCCTCCATCGTGAGTCGACCCTGATCGACGAAGGTCAACATGACCGGGATTTCGGTCTCCAGGCCGACGAAGCCGGAGATGGCCTCCCAGGTGTTGCCGAACGGGTCGTCGACCTTCTTCTCCTCGGGGGTGTGGGGTGCGTGGTCGGTCGCGATGGAGTCGATCGCGCCGTCGTCGATCCCGACCCGCCAGAGCTTCTCGCGCTCTTCGGCGTTTCGGATCGGCGGCTGGATGCGGGCCGGGTTCCCTTTCTCGCGCATCACCTCCTCGGTGAACCAGAGGTAGTGAGGCGTCGTCTCGGCGGTGACGTCGACGCCGCGGTCCTTGCCGCGGGCGACCGCCTCGGCCGCCGATCCCGAGGAGACGTGGAACATGTGGATCTTCGCGCCGGTCTCCTCGGCGAAGGTGATCATCCGCTCGACGGCCTCGCGTTCGGCGATGACCGGCCGGGAGTGGGAGTGATCGATCGGGTCGTTGCGGCCCTCAGCCTGGAATTTCTCGGTGTAGTGGTCGATGATCTCGCCGTTCTCCTCGTGAAATCCCAGACGCTTGCCCGTCTCCCGAATCCGCTCCATCGCCTCTACGATCTCGCCGTCGTTCGGCGGCGGGACGTCCCCGACCGTCGAACCGAGGAAGATCTTGAACCCGAGCGCGCCGGCCTCGTCGATCGCGGGAATCAGGTCGAGGTTCTCCGACGTGACGACCGCGTAGCTCTGGAAGTCGACGTGAGCCGACGCCTCGCCGCGCTCGAACTTCAACTCGAGGTGCTCGGGCCGGTCGATGACCGGGTCCGTGTTGGGCATCCCGACGACGGTCGTCACGCCGCCGGCGGCGGCCGCTCGCGTCGCGGACTCCCAGTCTTCCTTGTACTCGAGGCCGGGCTCGCGGTTGTGGATGTGGCCGTCGACGATGCCCGGCACGAGGACGTTTCCCTCGCCGTCGAGGACGCGGTCGGTGTCGGGGAGCCGATCGCTCCGCCCGACGGCGACTATCTCCCCGTCCTCGACGGCGACGCCCGCGTCGGGCGTCCGCCCCGCGGGCGTGACGACGGTACAGTTGCGCACGACGAGATCGACGGTCATTGCCGTGGGATTGCCGAGGGCGGCGCATATAGCTTCCCCAACCGGGTCGTCGGGCGGACCGAACCGGCCCCGCTGTCGTCGAACGGAGCCTCGCCGCCGAGATCGATCGTGACGAGGCCGTGAAAGCGACATTCGAAGGCCCTCGAGAAACGCTCCCGGGAACGGGCGATTCCCGCCCGCGAGGGCGGCGAGTCGGAGCGCCAGAACAGATACGTTAGCGGTTTCCGTGCCGGGCGTCGTCGGGCAGGTCCTCGAGCGTCCGTTCGGCGTCCCGGCATCGCCTGTGCTGGGGCGAGACGATCGCTTCGCCCGAGCCCTCGATGCGCTCCTCGGGATCGTCGACGGCGATCCACTCGCGGAGCCGCGACGGGGCGGTTCGGAGCATACTCGAACTAGACTTCTCACCAGCCAAAATTATTATCCCAAAATCATTTGCCGTGCGAAAAACGGTGCCGCGTCCTCGGTCGGATGACCGTCGACCACTCGCGGGAACCACCGATCGGACCCCGTAAGCACTGCCTTCCGCTCGAGCGGCCGCGACTCTGCGGGGGTACGAGCGCGATACTAAACAGCGAGGATCCGGTCCCCTCAGGGGATGAACTCCCCAGCGATCCGCGACAGCACGGTACTCGTGACCGGCGGGGCGGGCTTCATCGGCAGTCACCTCGTCGACGCCCTGGTTCCGCACAACGAGGTCAGGGTTCTCGACGACTTCTCGACCGGCGACCGCGCCCACCTGCCCGACGACGCGACGGTGATCGAAGGCGACGTCGGGGACCCGATCGCGCTGCAGGAGGCCGCTCGCGGCGTCGACGTCATCTTCCACCACGCCGCCGTCGTCAGCGTCACCCGGAGCGTCGAGCAGCCCCGGCAGAGCAACCGAACGAACCTCGAGGCGGGGCTGCTCGTCCTAGAGCAGGCCCGTCAGGAGAACGCCCGGGTCGTCGTCGCCTCGAGCGCTGCGGTGTACGGCCACCCCGAGGAGTTGCCCGTCTCGGAGACGGCACCGACGAACCCGACCTCGCCGTACGGCGTCCAGAAACTGGCCCTCGACGAGTACGCCCGCCTCTACGCGGAGCTGTACGACCTCCCGACCGTCGCCCTGCGGTACTTCAACGTCTACGGGCCGCGCCAGCAGGGACCCTACAGCGGCGTCATCTCGACGTTCCTCGAGCAGGCCCGGGCCGACGAGCCGATCACGATCGAGGGCGACGGCCAGCAGAGTCGCGATTTCGTCCACGTCAGCGACGTCGTCCGGGCGAACCTGCGAGCGGCGACGACCGACGCGGTCGGCGAGGCCTACAACGTCGGGACGGGCGAGCGGACGACGATCCGGGACCTCGCCGAGACCGTCCGGGACGCCACCGGCTCGTCCTCGTCGATCGTCCACCGCGAGCCCCGCCCCGGCGACATCAGACACAGCGGCGCCGACACCGCGACGGCCGCCCGCCAACTCGGGTTCGAGGCGCGGGTCGGCCTCGAGTCGGGGATCCGGTCGCTGGTCGAACGCGACGTCGGCGTTCCGGCCCGCGGGGACCCCGGGACGGCGGTCGAACCGACCGGAGAGTGAACCGGAGTGCGATAGCTGCCCCGCGGTCCCACCGACGGGCCGTTCGCCGGAGACCGCGGCCGTCGGAACTGACCGGTACGATGTCGTATTGCCGGCAATCTCGGGCCGCGACCGGCCGTGTTCGTTCCGCGGAGAGTCACGCCAGTATCGGATTACCGTCTGAATCCAGAGCGAATCCGGGCTAGCCGATCGAAACGTCCGGGCCGGTTTATTCCTCCCCTCGAGCAACGGCTGGCCATATCATGACTCGGGAGTGTCAATCGAAACCCGGCACCGACAGGACCGACGCGATTCCCCCACCGGGGAGTGTCGATCGACGATGACGCGTCCGTCCGGAAGCGATCGAACGCGCGGACCGTTCGGTCGGCGTGAGAGACACCGAGGCGACTAACAGCATATGGGTTATAAAAAACGATTTGTGGGACGGTCACGAGGGTACAGGACATGAGTCATCGAAATACAACACCTCCGGAGTCATGACTATCCGACGACGAGCGTCCGCGGTCGTCGATATGGTCGGACCGTCGACCAGCGGGGCGGTCGCGACGACGGTCGGGTTCGGGTTCCGGCCCGGAATTGCGGACGCCGCCGGACCGCTCCAACTGGAGGGAAGCGCACATCTCGCGGCCCTGTTCGGGATGGTCGCGCTCGCGCTTCTCGGTGGCGTACTCGTCGCTCGGAACCGTTACGAAGGCACTGGGTCCGGTCACGAGACGGAACCCGATCGGGAGGAGTTCGTCACCGACCGGGAGCGGGTTCGACAGCTGCTCCGGGACAACGGCGGTCGGATGAAGCAATCGAACATCGTCGACTCCGTCGACTGGTCGAAAGCGAAGGTCAGCCGACTGCTCGCAGACCTCGAGGACGACGGCCAGATCACGAAACTGCGTCTCGGCCGGGAGAACCTCGTTTGTCTTCCCGGACACGAACCGACCGCGTCGAAATCGCCCGAACAGGCCGGCGACGACTAGCGGTGCCACCGTTCCTATCAGCAATCGTTGGTTTCGAAATCAGAACGCGAGACTGAATCCGCCGCTGTTGGGGCGTAGTTTCCGATTTCTCAGCGTAATGGTTCTGCCGGTTTATCCGCCGAAGCCACGACGAGACGGATGCCATTACGGCAACCATGAACGCACGCAAACAGGTACTGGTCGTACTCACCGCGCTGATGGTGGTTTGCTCCGGCGGGGCGATGGTCACAGCAGCCTCCGGCTCTGGGACCGTCGATTCGGGCGACACCACCAGCGAGGGCGAATACGACTCGGCGAACGAGACGAAGAGCGACGAATCAATGACAGACGAAACCGGTGCCGAGGCGGACAACGACACGACACCGGTTATGGACGATGCTGAAGTGACGGACAACGAGACCGGTCTCGAGGAAGATGCGACCGGCCAACAGTCCGCGTACGTGACGTTCGAGGACCAGGAGACCGACGGGCAGACGGTCGTGGTCGAGAACGTCACGCTGGCCAGCGGCGGCTTCGTGACGATCCACGACAGCAGCCTCCTGGTCGGTGACGTCGTCGAGAGCGTCATCGGAACCTCGGCGTATCTCGAGGCGGGGACCCACGAACAGGTCGAAGTCACCCTCGACGAACCGCTCGAGGAGGACGAGACCCTGATCGCGATGCCGCACCGGGATACGAACGACAACGAGACGTACGATTTCGTCGAGACTGAGGGCGCGGCCGACGGTCCGTACCTCACGGCCGACGACGAGCCGGTGACCGACCAGGCCGTCATCACGGTGCAGGAGACGGCCACTGACGAGCCAGCCGACGATAACGTCACCGAAGAAGCGCCGACTGACGACAACGTGACGGAAGAAGCGCCGACTGATGACGTCACTGAGGAGGAACCGACCGACGACAACGTCACCGAAGAAGCACCGACCGACGACAACGTCACCGAAGAAGCACCGGCCGAGGCTACCGTGACGTTCGAGGATCAGACGACCGAGGGCGAGACGGTCGTCGTCGAGGAGGTCACGCTACCGAGTGCTGGCTTCGTGACGATCCACGATAGCAGCCTGCTCGAAGGAAACGTCGTCGGGAGCGTCATCGGCGTTTCTGACTACCTCGAGGCCGGCACGCACGAACAGATCGTAGTCACCCTCGACGAACCGCTCGAGGAGGACGAGACCCTGATCGCGATGCCGCATCAGGACACGAACGACAACGAAGAGTACGACTTCGTCGAGACGGAGGGACAAGAAGACGGACCGTTCCTCACGTCCGAGAACGAACCGGTGACTGACGAGGCCAACGTCACGGTCGAAGACGCAGTCGCCGACGAGCCGGCGATGGAAGACAACGTCACCGAAGACGAGCCGG
>SDGW01000253.1_pt1 | contig 28020 bp, 33 predicted proteins | sample 2873831 | NCBI WGS metagenome assembly SDGW01 (sample SAMN08132700, study PRJNA421101) | hypersaline lake metagenome | isolation source: celular fraction 0.22 microns magnesium sulfate-rich crust from ephemeral... | place: Spain: Penahueca Lagoon, Toledo | collected 2011-07 | reverse complement strand
ACATGGCTTCCGTACTGGCTCTACGGGAGCAGTCGCGGATCTGATGTTCTGACCATCAGTCCGCTCCGTTTTGGGAACCCTACCTAATGACTGGTAGGCCTACCTGTAGCTTCCGTACAGGGCATTTGGATACCAGCCATTTATAATTTGGCAGTCTAAACTGCCATTATGATTGCCTATGGTGTTAGAGGTCAGACAAACCAAACTCGGTAAGTGCCATGTGGGACTCGATTCACCAATGGCACGGCGAAAGCGGGGCCGCTGGATGAATACTGCGACCGACCCCGTCTTGGAGTTTCTAGACCATCACGAGATTGCCGTCCCCATCGGTGTCCTCGACAACGAGCTAGACCCCGGCTATCGCACAATAAAACGAACCCTCGAAGAACTGGAGAGCCGAAGATACGTCGAACGAGATGACGAGTACAGCTCCTTCTTCTTCATTACCGATCGAGGCCAGGCATATCTACACGGCGAGCGAGACGCAGACAAGGACTAGATCACAAATCTATCTACTGCGTTACTATTCACGGATGAAATACAGCTGAGGACGAGCCCTATGGGTGCCGAGGCCGAACTATTACCGACCCTTCATTTCCTCCGCCCATCGTAGAGAGACGCTCTCGGAGTTCATATAGCAGAGCAATTTACGGAAGAACGCTGAATCAACTAATACAATGGCCAAAGTAGAGCGGGGATCAATACATTGGCTGTCAGCAGAGTGGAAGAAACACGCGCTCACTGGACGATAAGGCGGTTGTTCGAACGGCGAGGATTCTCTATCGGGTGCAGGAAAACCGGTTCTCACGTGTAGTTCACCGCTGTCAATAACGTTGAGCAAAACTTTGCCGAAGGAAGGCTACTTGTAGCTGGAAAAGTGCCTGTCTTAGATAGTGTTTTTAGCACGTATCAGTAGCAAGATGGAGAGTTGACAGATAGTGGCGGAAGATATATTGCATCAAGATGACATCGAAGTGTATGGCCCACACTCCTCGTGAAGATGTTCGCGAAGCGTACCAAGACCTGAAGGAAATTGCCGAGGACCAGAACATCGATGCAGATCGATTGGTGGAAAACGCTGATTCCTTCCGTGAGTTCTTCGACACTTTTTATCACGTCCTTCCCGACGAGTATTCCACTGAAGCGGCAACCGAGGATGATGATTCGGCACTCAGCACCCTTACCAGAGGGCTGAGCGGCGTGCAAGAGAAAGTCGATAACGCATTTGATGGCGTCCGAAACACGGCCAAGAATGCGGATTCAAGGCAGGCAGCCATCTGGGGGATCGGCGTTGGCTTGGCCTTCACGGGGACTGGGATTCCGGCTGCAGCGACGTACTCAACCGCCTCCTTAGTCTCAGGATCGGTTCTTGGTGGTGCCGCGGTCGGTGCGTATTCGAGCGCGAACGAAGACACGATTTTCGACGACATTGACCCGATGGAGCTCGCGGAATCTGCGTTTTTCGGCGCACAACGAGGCAAAGCGGTCAAGGGGCAGGCTGGCCAGCAAATCGGTGCTGTGCTCGGCATGTCTTCATATATGGCTGAAACGTTATCGCCTGAGGAGTACCAGCATTGGATTGAGGAAGCGGAACCCGATCGCATTATCGAGGGTGCAGTGTTAGGCGCTAGAACCGCAGGCCCAGATGAATCCGGCACCCATCGAGCGTTAGCTGGTGGGGGTCTCGGGTTACTGTACGGCTATTTGGATACCGAAGATCGGCAGTCATTCGAGGAGCTCGTGGATGAAGATTTGTATGCCGAATACGTCGAGCGAGTAGAAAACAAGGCTGCTGACGAGGAACACGATGACGAGCTTTCGCAACTACTTGATGCGGATCTCTATCAAGAGTTGAGAGAGAAGACGAATGGTTCGTAGCCGCAAGAGGTTACGGTTTCTGATCAGTTATGACGATAGAGTCCGTTTTTGACAGAGACAGGTCAATACTTGCTGCAGTGGATGACTTAACGATAGATTGGATTCCTACAACCGAAGCTGAGCGAAGTCACCTCGGTACAACGTGGCTTGAACTGCGAGGGAGAGAACTATTCACCTTAGCACAGAATATTAGGAACGAGGAGCATTTTCAACAATTGAGAGACGCGCCTGAGAAGACAAAGAAACTGAGCATATCACAGCGTGTCTCAGTAACCTATTAAATCCCACTGAGGTACGGAACATCGACGATAGAGGCCAATAAGAGGAGGGCACCAATTAGTATTAGCCCTCCAATCCGAACCGATTTCGAGTATCCACTTCCCTTATTAGGCAGCATAAGACTGAAACCGCCAAATGAAACGAGTATTCCACCAATTAGTGTGATAATGAGCGACCTCGCTTCGGAAACCGAACTCGTGATTTCTGTAACTTGAACAGAAGTCACTACGACAGCAAGAAGGGCTGTAAAGAAGCCAATGAACTGTAACGTCTGAGTGCGATATTTTTCTACTGCTTCCTCAAGTTTAGATTCTATACTATTGTATTTCTCATCCAGGGATTCGTATTGCTCTTCGAGTGAGTTGTGCTTCTCTGAGATTTCTTCAAGTTGGTCCTGAGCCTCTTCGAATTGGGATTCTATCTTCTGAATCTGCCTTTTCGACTTGATTGTTCTCAGGATACTCCTAAAAGAGGCCGTATTGGGTTGTCTTTGTGTTTCCTCATCTAGTCGGAGTTCGATGGCTCGTTGAACATTCCGCTCAGCTTCGTCCAACTCTCCACGAAGAGAATACACCCGTCCCAGTGTCGCATAGTATTCGGCTTCGGTTGAATCCTGCCGAACAGCTTTCTCGGCGTACTCTAGTGCGAGTTCGCTAACATCACTATCGTCTATGTCCAAATCGATGGATTCGATTCCAAACTGTTCGTCAACTTCGACTACCTGAGCTGCAAAGTTGTCGTAAATAGATGGATTCTCTATTTGTGCATCTACCGCCTCATATGCTAACTGAATCCCTGTCTGTCGATGTCCACGCTCATACCCGTAGCGATACAGTAGTGAGCGAAAGTACGGCTTCGTGGGCCTATCTGGAACTGAGTCTCGATACTCTTCATCTAGCCCAGAGAGCGTGTTGAAATCGGAGGGGTCTGGGTGTATTGCACGCTTTATCATCAAGACGAACAGCCCAAACCTGATGTCGTCCGTATCAGCGTCTGTCTGAAAAGAACCAGTATCTAATAAGTCTTCAACTGCTCGCCAATCTGTGTCCGTTGCATACTTGGTAAGATAGTATTCATATTCGTAGTCCCCTTCCTGTAAGATGTCCTGCTCAACAAGTTCGTAGATATCTTCGAGGAACTCAACGATATCTTCGGAGTCATCCCAAAATACGAGCCCAGGATAATCGAAATATTTGTCTTCTAACTCTTGGATAGGCCTTACTGACATATGTTTTCTCGTATTAGCTCAGAAACTCCACTATAATGTATTTATCCTATGGATGACTAACTGGTGTATAATACCCACATCGGTACCAACAATCGGTAGCCCTACTTTTTCATAGCACCCCGCCACAGAGGGTGCATCTCGATATGAATCCCGCGCTATCTCTCGGTTTGGGTATGAAGCTACCTCTTCAATGAAATAGTTTGGTAAGTCGATGATATTTACTGGTTCGAGTGCATGTTCGTCCAAGAAGCGCGCAATTAGCGTTACTTCGTTTGCTGACTGCGTACTCTTTCCTTCACCAATGAGGGATTTCACTACAGAGGGCGCAATACAGTGGAGTATTCGCTGTCTTGTAATTTGGAAAAAGAGCGGAAGCTCGTACCCTCTCTATTTCAGGAGTGCGTCAATCACTCTGTGCTCGTATGAGCTGACCGTATTCGTCTGCTAAGTACTGTTCAATATCCTCAACGAAGCGGGTTAAATCGCTATAAGTATATTCATCATCGCTATCCGTCGTTCCAATAACTTCGAGGGCCTTAACAACCCACGTAGATTTCCTGCTTCTGTCAAGATCCATCCAGCCCTCCAGCTCCCCAACGGGAACAATAAAAAGACCGTACTGCTTTGCCTCCTCGATAAGTTGTTCTGGATAGTCCTCTTCCTCTAATTCCTCTCGAGGTATTCTATCGACACCCTGTTCTTTCACTTCCTTCCATTCCGAGAACCCAGAGCCCAATCGGCCTAACGCAGCGTCGGCACCAGATAGGGTATGTTCCCCGTTCTCCAGTTGCTCTAAGAATCGCTCTACCTCTGGAATCATCTGCTCAATCACTTCCTCATCTGAAATCCCTTGAATTGCCTGCTCGATATTACTTCGGGCCTCCAGTATATTTTCGAAATCGCCGTCCGCCAAGGATTCGAGCAGATACTTGAGGGTGTGATGATTCCGGAGAATGTCTATATCTGTTATTGTAGCAACGGGGATATTAGCTTCTTTCAGTACCGTGGTGATGTCTTTTATACTGTGCTTGCCATGAGCGTTCACGAACAACAACTGATCGTTCTCGATCTCATTTACAGCGATAGAACGGTAGACAGCTTTGTCGGAGCCCCCTTCACAAACGATCACGCCTTCGTGGAAAATCGCTTCAAGAACTCGCTGACTTGATAGCAGGGGATCGTTCGCCAATTTCTCCGTGATATCGGAGGATATTCGATTATAGACTGTGTGATCCTCCCGTCTGTTCAACCGGTAAATATCCACCTCTGTCCCTTCGCTAAGAATCCCTGCTATGAAATCAGCGTCGTGGGTAGCAATAACGATCTGGCCAGTTGTATCTGACGAATGGTTTGATACCCATCGGCCGAGTTCTCTTGCCTGTGCCGGGTGTAGAAATGCCTCGGGTTCATCCAAGAGTACAACACGGTTCTGAGAGAGTAGGAGACTGAGTACGACACCAACGAAACTTCTGTAGCCATCACCCTCCTCATCCAATATTCTGTACTCCTCCATTACATTTCCTGCTTCTCGTGGATTGCTTGGAATGTTCTCAAACTCCTCTGCCACTCGCAAACAGAGTTCCGTCATTCCGCTAATATCAAAGGCGATATCTCTGGGTTCGTCAGGTCGCGAGAAAACGTTCTGAAACGCCGATCGAAGCTCTTCATCTACTTCAGGACCGGCTTCGAATAGAGCTTGGAGCAGGTTGCTCGGTGCTTCCTCGTGCATATTATGTGCTGGACCGGAATCAACAACCTGGAGCCGTGAGGAAGTATCGAGATGTGCGACTTTAAACGCTCCAAGGGTATTCAGAATCGGCTGCTGGTTGCCCTGTTGGAACTGTTCCTTTAATCTCTCAAGACTTGCACGATTAACCTCGTGATCTAAAAGATTAGATCCGATACCACGAAGAACTTCATGATCATGCTGGTCAGTTGTTTGCTCAACTCCCGTTTTCAATTTATCAAATTGATTCGGTAGTTCGACAGTGAGTTCGTCGATAATTGTGCTACCATTATCATTTCTTAATTCAAGACGAATATCGTCGAGCGTCTGTGACTTCCCAGTGTTATTTGGTCCAACTAGGACTGTGAAGTCCCCGAGTTCGACTGTTTCACCGTTCTTTGTAGTGAATGATTGAATCATCACGGTTTGCCATTCCGATGGTTCGGTAAGTCAACAAATAATGCCTCTGATTCCATTTGCAACTCGTATTGTCTGAATCCATAGTACGCGATTCGCTTTACTTCTTCGTAGCAGGTCCGACTGCCTTCAGTCGAGAAGAATCCCGCCTCATAGGACGAAACTCAGAGATACCGCCATGCAGTATTGCGATTTGAGCATGGGCTAGATTGAATATATAAATAGTTTCGTGAGTCGGTAATATTCACTAGTTCGAGTGCGTGTTCGTCCAAAAAGCGAGCAGAAGAGTCTGCTTCTATTGGGAAGCAAGTTCAATTGTAGGTAGCCGTCGAGCATTCCACAACATAGGTCACATCAGAATCCAGGTGCGGTCTTAAGCATTTAAACCGCACACAAACACCAGCGGTATTGAAAATACTTATTGCTTAGAGAGGATTTCTGAATTCTACTGGCATGGCTAGTATAACTACACTTGCATCCTATGTTATTGTCATCTCTCTTGGATTAGCCATTCTCTCGAATAGACCGGGGCCGATAGTAAAGAGAGCAACAATAATTCAGAGAACGCCAGAAAGTCTTCTGATTAGCAAAACAGTTGCTCGAATTCTATATATCCTCGTACAAGGGATTCGGGCTACCGGTCTCTTAGTTGGTCTCATTTTCGCGGTAGCACTCCTGTTTGCAGAGCCGAACACCGGTTTACCTTGGTTTGATTCAGTTGCAGCAGCATTCGTAGCAATCTGGACCGCACTTACCTACTCATCATCAATCGAATCCAATTATCGTCGTCTTATAGATTGGGGAAGGAAGGTGCGAAAAGAGGCACTTTCTAAATATAATCGAGATGAGCCACCACTGAGTTCGGTTTATGTTGCAATTAGTGAGATTGTTGTTTCTTTAGTTGTAATTGTAGGCGGATACAGCTTGTTATCTACGCTTGTCACTCTACCTTCATTTGAAAACCTCACGGGAGACCAAACCATGGCGCTTCTACTAATTGCATTTGCAGTGAGTATAACTTATAGTGCATATAAAACTGGTACGCACGCCTCAGAAACTCGTTAGTTTGACTCCGAATATAATGGTGAATTTCGGCGCGAAGGTTTTGGCGAGTAATCTGAGTTGCGAGAGCTGTCTTTTAGAGGATATCTCTGCGCGGCCTGTCGGTTTCGGTATGAACCTGATTTCCTTCTATGAATAGTTTTGTCAGCCGGTAATAATTACTGGTTCGAGTGCCGAGGCTGTCTATCCACTAGTGAATGAATCGCCGATTTCCGAAAATCTTTACGCCGTATTCTCATTCTCGGTAGACAAATGTCCAAGCCGGGATTCACGTCAACTAGACTGTTATGCTGAGAACGGCGAGGTTACAGTATGCGGGTCGTGTCGACAACTGCTGGCGGAGTACGGGTCAGACAGATTGACAGTTCGCGGTGTTGTCGACGGTGAGCCGGTGTTTGAGCGGCCAATCACGGACCTGTTGCCAGACGCACTGTAGCAAACCAGTCGTCCTTGAGGGCGTATAGAGCGGGGAGGCCGAACTCTACCTCTACGACGACCGCGATGAGATCTTCCTGTACGAGTCGGCAGAACGGGAAGAACGTGTCGTTGACATTTTTTATCCGCTACGATAGCGCCGTTCACGCTGATCGCTCTACCCAACGCCAGAAAAACAAAAAGTGGGTGCGCCGGTTATTCGTCAAGTAACGGGTCGTACTGCGGCTCCCGGTGCAGGAGTTCTTCCTGGGCGTACGGCGCAAGGGCGTCACCCTCCGGGACGGCGCCGCCCGGTCCCGGCGTCGGGCCGATTACGCCGTTGTGGTTGTCCACCACGCGCCGTAGCTGTTGGTCGGTCATCTGCTGTGCCGTATCGCGTAGGTCGTTTTGCATCGTCATAGTACGGTCCGGTCGGTCATGTTTGTGAACCGGTTCCCCGACATGCCTGTTCGTCGCGGCCGGACCAGGTCTCATACGGGTGGTCTGTTGCTGGTGTTCTGGCGGGACGCGATTCTTTATCATCTTTAGTAGCAAATACTTCGGTGGTATGGGATTCCGCACCAATCAAGGCGTTAAATGCCATAATATACGGGTCGGAGCTGGTCTAGGTGATTAACCGCGGCGTCCAAAGGAGTCATGCATTACCTGCACGGCCTGTCGTTCTAATCGTCGCTCAGGGGCAGGAGAAGCAGTAACTGTTTTAGACTGGCCTCTAAAGGCACAGATAAGAACATGACCGATTCTACCACGTCTGCACCGGAGGCGTTCAAGGAACGACTCTTCGGTGACGCCGATGCGGCGGACGGCGCATCATTCGGCCACGCGTCCAACACGGAGTATCCTCCGATCACGTTGAATGTTGCCCGTAACCTGCTCAACCATAACCAGTTAATCGTCCCTACAGAGTGGTGGGAAAAAAGAACATTCCTCGAGGAAGCGGCAGAACGTGGCGACCAATGGAACGCCGAGATCCGGTTCGGCGGGGCGCAGGTGGACTACGGTGAGGGCCCACAGGCCCACATCGATACGGTGTACTTCATTAGTGACGGAGAATTCTCGCGGGAGACACTCAAGGATATCGTGGAAACCGCGGACATGGATGCAAGCGAAACGACCATTGAGGAGATCGACGGAGCTGAAGCACTCCGGCTGTGGTGGGACGACTAACCGTTCTATAGCTCACACCGCCATTAGAACGTCTTCTAACTTTTTTCCCCCGATCCGGCGGGATGTCCTTTGGCGCTGCATTCTCCTGAAACACGTCGATGTCACTAGTACTGGTATCCAACAAAACTCTTATCACGGCTCCAAAACACTTTGTGGGAAATCGATGGCACCCGAACGAACAACCTTCGAGGACCTCGACCTCCCTCGCGTCCTCAACACCTCCACAACCGACTTCGTTGAGGAATTCTACGAACCCCTCCTCTCCCGATCTGTTGAATACCACCGCGGCGTCGGGTTCTTCACCACCAACTGGATTCGATCCGCTGCACGCGGCATGGCCGAGCTCGCCGATAACGGCGGCACCGCCAAATGGATCACCAGCCCCAAAATCTCCGAAGAAGACTGGGAAGCCATCAAGAAAGGCGACGAAGCACGCAGCAACGAAGTCCTCCGAGAAAACCTCAAAGAAACAATCACTAAACTGCGCTTCGACCTTGAATACGACACCCGAAACGCAGTCGCCTGGATGATCGCCGACGGCCTTCTCGAAATCAAATTCGCCGTCCCCACAGAATCCCTCGAAGGCGGCGACTTCCACGACAAATTCGGAATCTTCTACGACACAGACGGCAACCGCGTCGCCTTCCACGGTAGCCAAAACGATAGCAAACAAGCCCTCCGGAACTACGAAGCCTACAGCGTCGACTGCGACTGGCTCGGTGAGCGCGACGCTGAAGGCGTCGACAGCCACGAACAACGCTTCGAAGACCTCTGGAACGACCACGACCCGAACGTCGAGACCTACTCAATCCCCGAAGGAATCAAAGAAGACATCGCTGAACTCCGCGACTACGACAACCGCCCCTACACCCCATTCGACGACCCAGACGAACCCACTACTACCGAAGGCGCTGAGAATGAAATTACTCTCCGCGACTACCAACGCGAAGCCGTCGACAACTGGTTCGACAACAACTGCCACGGCCTCCTGCGCATGGCCACCGGCACCGGCAAGACCTTCACCGCCCTCGCAGCCCTCGACGAATACCTCCAACATCGCAACGAACCCACCCTGTGCGTAATCGCAGTCCCAGTCACCCATCTCGCAAATCAGTGGGCCGACGAGATGGGCATCTTCGGGTTCGACTCACCCCGGTTCCTCTTCGGGACAGCCAACAGCGACTGGAAATCCGACCTCTCCCGCGTCGTCTCGAACATCAAGCTCGACATCCGCGATCAGGACTTCATCGTCACCACGCACAAGACACTGAGCGAGGAGTACTTCCGCGAGAAAATCAACACCATCGACGGCGACGTCATCCTTATCGCAGACGAAGTTCACGGACTCGGCTCCGAAGAACAACGGAAAGGACTCCTCGAAAACTACAACGCCAGAATCGGGCTGTCAGCCACACCAGAACGCTACTACGACGAAGAAGGCACCGAGTACCTGCTCGACTACTTCGGGGAGATCGTGTACGAGTACTCGCTCAGCGACGCGATCCCGGAGTATCTGACGCCCTACAAGTACGAGCCCATCATCGTCGAGATGACCCCGGAGGAACTGGAAGAATACCACGAGGAATCACGCAAGCTCGCCACTACTGCGGCGAGCGACGACATCAACGAAGAAGTCGTGGAGCACCTCGCGATGAGACGCGCGTCCATCGTCAAAAGCGCCGACAATAAGTACCGACACCTGCGGCGTATCCTCCGCAAAATGGACGACCCGGACCATCTGCTCGTGTACACCAATCCGGACCAGATCGATGAGGTGCAACAAATCCTTAACGAGGCTGGTATCGTCCATCACAAGTTCACCTACGAGGAAGACGAGGACGAGCGAGACGAGTTGCTGGAAGGGTTTGACGAAGGGCGTTGGGATGCACTCGTCGCGATGAAGTGTCTCGATGAAGGTGTCGACGTGCCGGCCACCAAGCAAGCAATTTTGATGTCGAACAGCGGCAACCCGATGCAGTTCATCCAGCGTCGCGGGCGCGTGCTCCGGCAAGCCAAGGGGAAGGATAAAGCAACCATCTACGACATGGTTGTTGTCCCGACCAAAACCCCGGGTGAAGACATCCCACAGTCCGAACGCAGGCTCCTGGGGAAGGAGTTGGATCGGTTTGTTGAGTTCGCAGAAAACGCCAAGAATCGCCATATGGCGCTAAATGTCGTTGACAGCATCAGAGTGAAATACAGGATATAACTATTTGGTAGTCATTCGTCGAACGAATGAATTATCACACCCTAGTTTCATGTATCGGTCGTCATGAAGGACTCCGAGGTCCACTCGCTTATCTTGGACAAGACTGACGAGATCGAAGAAGACGAATACAGGTCTTTTATCCGGGAAATTCTCAAGCACGAGCGAACCAAGCTCGACCAAGAACGCCCGAAGTACACCGAGAAGTACCACCAACTCGTAGAGGACTACGCAACCAATGAATCTCTCGATGAGTACGCTGACCAATGAACAACATCCAGATCTTCCAGATCGAACTCAAAAACTACCGGCAGTACCAGGGCATCGAGGAAATTCCGCTCAAAACTGAGCCCGGAAAACACATCAACGTCATCGAGGGTCAGAACGGTGCCGGGAAGTCGAATCTCCTCAACGCAATCACGCTATGTTTCTACGATAAGGAACCGCACATCGACGAGCAAGACAACCAAGGACTCGGTGCTGACCCGCTCGTCAATCTCAAGGAACTCGAGAAAGCTGACGTTGGAGACACCGTGCGCGGCTATATCGAAATCACACTCGGGAAAGACGAACCGCAGTATGTCTTCACGCGCAAGTTCCAGACCGCGAAAGTCGGCGACGACGAGTACAACAGCGTAACCGAAGACCTCCAACTCCGGCAACGATTCGGCGCAGACTGGCAGAACGTCGAGAACCCCAACACTCGCCTACGCGAAATCCTCCCAACGCGCGTCCACCAATACTTCCTCTTCGACGGCGAGGCACTCGACCAGTTCTTCGAGGAAGGATACACCGAACGCGTCCAAGATGCCGTCCTCGACGTCTCACATATCCAGCTGTTAGAGCGCGCAATCGCCCATCTCGACTCGGTACAGACCGATCTGGAACGCGAGGCATCTGACGTTGAAGGGAAACCCCAGGAGCTGCACAACGAGTACGAAGCCGCCCAAGAAGAGCTTGAGGACCTCAAAGTGGGCGAAAAACAGCTGGAAGACAACATCGAAGACGCGAACAAGCAAATCGACGATATCGACCAAGAACTAGCCGACAGTACCGACCCGGACGTACGGGAGAAACAACAACGCCGCCGGTACCTGAACGAACGCCTCGAAGACCGCGAGGAAGAACTACAAAACGCACGCGAAGACGCTGCGGTATCTCTCGCACGTGCCGGGCCAGTCGCCTACAACAAAGATGTGCTCGAGTACACGATCCAGCAGTTCCGCGAGCGCGAAGCCAGCGGACAAGAACCACCGGACATCCCAGAGTGGTGGTTAGACCAACTGCTGGAAGAAGGCGAGTGCATTTGTGGGTCCGATATTCATAGCGAGGAGGAAAAACGCCAGCACCTCGAAAAGTTCAAGCGGAAAATCTCCGACGCAGCATCGGAGAGCGTCAACGGCAAACGGAAGGTCCAACGCGCCCTCAACCGCGGCGATGACCTCGTTGACGAGTCAAAAGAACGTAAACGCCGCGTCGAAGACATACAGGACGACATCGACGATATCAACGAGGAACTCCGCGAGATTTCCGCCGAACTCGAATCCAAGAACATCCCGGACGACGTTGACGTGGCCGAACTGGAGAAACAGCGCAAGCGCATCGACAACCGAATCAAAGACATGCGCGAAGACCTCGGGCAGCTACGCGGGAAGATCGAACAGCAAGAAGACGAGGTCGAAGAACGCAAAAAGGCGTGGCAGCGCGAGGTTGAGAAGGAAAAGAAACACGACGAACTCCTAATGAAGATTGCGTTCATCGAGACCGCCCGCGAGAAGATCGAAGCCATCGAAACTGAGATTCTGGAACAGGTGCGGACCGAAACCGAGAACTCCCTCGAGACGTTCTTCAACGACCTCATCTGGAAGGACGAAACCTACGAGATTGAACTCACCGACGACTACGAAGTGCACCTGTACGGCCCGAGCGGCGAGAAGAACCTCGGATCACTATCTGCCGGTGAGCGCCAAGTGCTGGCGTTGTCGTTCATGAGTGCACTGTCGCAAATCAGCGGGTTCAGCGCCCCGATCGTGATCGACACGCCGCTCGGTCGCATCTCCAGTAAACCGAAGAAGCGCATCGCGCAGAACGTCCCGAACTACCTTGAAGACAGTCAGGTGACGTTCCTGATGACCGACGAGGAATACACCGACGAAGTGCGGGCGTTCCTGAAAGACAACGTCGCCAACGAGTACCACCTTGACTACGCTGATGAAGTGACGGAGGTGCCCACTGCATGAGCGAACAACAGAAAGAACGCTACGAAGAGACCGATCCGCGCCGTGACGTGCACATCGAGAAGGAGAAACGCGGGCTGTACGAAGACCTTCGCACCAAGGAGACGTCGCCCTTCTACGAGGTCGAATTGCACGACATCTTCATGTTCGCCATGAGTTACGGACGACGCAAAGCCGGTCGTGTCGAACTCGAAGGCGACGAACACGCGTTGTTCGGTCGGTCTGCTGCGCTGCGCGAGGAACAGGAGGGTATTATTGAGTCCGTTGCTGTCTGGGAGGAGCGCTCGCTTGACGTGCTTCGTGACCGGCGGCTTGTCTACGAGATTGCCGAGGAGTACGCAAATGGTGGTATCGAGAAATTGCACGGGCGTGTGTTCGGCCCTGAAGATGACGCGTTGAGCGAATTGACGATGGAGGTCGCTGAAGAGTATGGATCAAAATAGACATCTTTCGACTATGTCGCCTACAGCGCAACGAATGCGAAGTGTTCATGTTGCTAGGCTAGGCGCGTTTGCACAATGAGTAAGGATGATACAGGAACTTCGGAGGCACAGTTAACCATGGACAGGCTCGACCCAGGCGTGCGGGAAATCATCTCCATCATCAGCGAACACCTCGATGAAATCGACAACATCGCCAAAATCGAGGACTTCGCTGACGGCACCCACATCGACAAAGACCCTACCGCACCTGCCGTCTACAACTACCTCGCGGCTAACCCTGAGCTGGCCAAAGACCTCCACGGGGAACTGAAAGACCAACTCGAACACCACGGCGAAGTCACCATCGAAGATATCCGCGCCGAACAAGGCAAAATTCCCGAACTCGATGATCTTCGCGCGGATGTCGAACGTGCCAACGCCACCAAAATCATCCCGAAAGACGCGGACGAAGACGAGGCCGACGAAGATGTCGACCGCATCGATCTCCCGGCGAACTCAGTTGACCTCATCGTCACCTCGCCACCCTACTGGCGGAAACGCGACTATGGCATTGAAGACCAACTGGGCCAAGAATCCGACCCAGACGATTACATCGACCATCTCGTTGGTGCACTCGACAAGTGGCGAGTATTCCTTCGCTCGCACGGATCTATCTTCATTAACCTCGGCGACACCTACCACAACAAGAGTCGTGTCGGAATTCCCGGGCGCTTCGTTCAGAAAGCCCAAGACACCGGGTGGACCATCCGGAATGACATTATCTGGGCAAAAGACAACGGCATGCCATCGCCCGCAAAAGACCGGCTCGTCCCACGCCATGAGCACATCATCCATCTTGTCTGGAACGACGACTACTACTACGATCTGCATGGGTACTCCAACGCCTTCGGAAACGGCTCAAACCCCGGCGATGTGTGGAAGATGAACCACGATCGCAACACCGGCGGGCACCTCGCACCATTTCCTGAGGAACTCGCGCAGCGTGCAATCACGGTCGCTTGTCCGCCGGCAGTCTGCCAGGAATGCGGTGAGCCGCGTGAACGCATCCGCGAGCGTGGACTCGATAACTTGGATACTAGCCGACCACAGGCGGAGCGAGCGCTTGAACTCTATCGCCAGTCCGACCTGACTGAAGACCACCTGCGCGCGATACAAGCTGTCGGAATCTCCGATGCCGGGAAAGCCAAAGAGATTCAGGACGGTGCCGGGTCAAACGACGAGAAGGTCCAAGAACTCGCTGACGAGGCCAAAGAAGTGCTCGGCGGGTACTTCCGCGAGTTCACCTTCCCACAGTGGACGACCGCTGGCTGGACCGAATGCGAGTGCGACGCACCTGAATACGAGCCGGGACTTGTGTTCGATCCATTCTCCGGGTCTGGAACCACAATCAAGGTCGCGAACGAACTGCGCTACCACGCATGGGGGACTGACTTGGACACGTCGAACTTCGACAAGAACCAGTCCTTAGCCCGCTACCAGTAACAATGACACAGTACGTCCTGAAACCCAGCGTCGTCAAGGATTGCTTCTGGCGGCTCGTCGAGTCGCCAATCCACCGGTTGTTCCCCGGGTATCTCTGTCTGCAACAGCAGGCTGGGTTAGACGGACGAACAACTGGGCTGTCGTTCCCGTACAACGAGTTCTTCGATTCCTACTTCCGAGTGCTGGACGGGGACAAACCCTATCTCGTCCCGTTCACACAAGCCGAGAACCCGGCGGAATCGTCGTTGTGGTTCAACGAGAATGTGGCCGGAACGTATGCACCGTCGTCGATCCGGTCGAGTTCCCCGTTGATGCAGGTCGCATCTCTCGAAGAAGGCGGGCACAACTCTAAATGGGGACTGGACACCGATCACTGGAAGCTTGCGCGCCTGAACATTTGTGATGGCGAGCAGGTCCCTGCTGAGTCGCTGGCAGCGTACCTGTTCAGGGATTTCGCGTTCGAGACCGATGACCCGTCGGCGTACACGTTGGTGTCGGCGTTCACTGAGGAGTTCGGGTATGATCTCGGTGGGACGGCGTTCGCGCATCTGTACGAGACGGGTGATTCAAACATTACTGCGGAGGCGTTCGTGGAACATGAGTGAACAAAGACAGATTCGGCTCGGTGAAGAGAACTTGATCCTCTCCCACGCGAAGGTCCGTCGGCTAGCGCCAGACGATCTCGGGATTAGTTCCTCTGGGGAGCCCAAGGAGCAGTTGACGGAGTCAGAGCAGGCTGAGGGACTCCGGACTGCGGCGGTTGAGGCTGCGACAGCTGGTGTTGGTGCGGCAGTGTTGACGTTGGAGAATCGGGTCTACACTGGAAGTCCGGTCGACGGAGATGGCTGGGGTGTGCACGCACTCGAGTTGGCAGTTTCGCAGGCTGTGTCTGAGGGTGCTGACGCGATTTCCGAGGTTGCAGTGTATGCGGAGGATGGTCAGTCCGGTCTATGTGGTCGGTGCCTTCAGGCGGTTGAGGACTACCGTGATGAGGACGTGATGGTGCAAGTGGTTGCTGGTGAGGATAGCGTGAGCGGGTTCAAGTTCAACGAGCTGTATCCTGCGCCGTGGCTGTCGTAGCGGGGTCAGTCCGCATTCGCACGAGTCTCTTGGTCGTCGAATTCCTCCATGAGTTTCTCGGGTGAGTCGACTTGTTCGCGTACGTCCGCGATGTACTACTCTCTCGGTTACGAATCGACACCATCGTGCCCTAGTTCATGCCGGTTTCTTCTTCGATCTCGGCCCACGTCCACTTTAGTACCGGCTGCTGGCCGCTAGGAGGCCGAAATCAGCATGCGACAAATGAATATCAAAAGAGGCAGGACAGAGTCACAAAGCTACCTGCCTCAAGGAAGTTCATATTCGACGACCTCTGTTGGACCACAGTAGGGACAGGGGTCCGTCTGCGAATCGATGGTCGTCCCACAATGCCGACACTCATAGACGGTCGTTGATTCGTTCTGCCTTGTGAAGAGTCGGTGTAGAAGCTGAGGAACACTCATCGACGGGTCTGTCTCCATGTCGAGTGCTGACTCTCCTGCGACGGCTTGTCCCATGAGCGTGGGATGACGCCGCGGCGCTCAATCACGTCGGCGTACTCGCGTAGGAGACCGACGAGCACGAGTTCGGGGACACCGGCTTGCGCCTGTCGGAGGAGCCAGCGTTCGAGGTCTTGTTCGACTGCGTCGATACGACTTCGGTCAAACGAACGTCTAGTGTTCTCAGTCATTGGTGTGACGCGACCGACGAGGTCGCGCCTGCACCCCTGCAGGCGCACCAGAAACTCCCCTGTACGCCACACATCACAACACGCCGTCGTGGGGCACGATGACCTCTACCTCCTCACGACTCCACGCTCGGAGTTTCTCGACGATGTACGACCGTGCCTCCCTAAGCGCGAACTCACCGTCGTCAACGCGGTCACCGACCACGTCTTTGAGCGCTTGGAATTGACCGTGGCTGTACTCCTCGTGACGAGGTTCACCGTCCTGCCAACTGACGGACTGGAGAACGCCATTACCTGTCGTCTCTGAGGACTCGACAGCCTCACAGTCATATTCAAGGCCGAGCCAGCGGGTGCGGTACGCCGTCACTTCGAAGTCTTGTGAGACCCCGTAGAACGCTTCGTGATGGAGGAAGTCAAGGTACTCCGAGTAGACCTCGTCCAAGGAGACACCCACGGCAATCGGGTCTGGGTTGACTGGTGTCTGTGACTGTCGGTCCACGGCGTATGCGTCCGCGGTCGTCTCGGTACTTGATTGCAGGGCTTCGAAGTGGTCGTGAGTCCATTGGGTTGGATGGTCGCCACCAAAAGGCGTCTCGGGCGTGAGTTGGTGTTTCAGCTGGTAGTCGAGGGCTCCATTGTGCGAGTAGTGGAGGGTGTACAATGCGTCTGGTCGTTCGTAGGCGATGAGTGCGCGATATCCCATTCGGAATCAGCGGGCCACCGAGGTGCGCCCGCACTCCTGTCGGGCGCACAAAAAACACGGCCAATCGTTCTTATCGAAGGCACGCTCAGACCGCTAGTGACCCAAGCTACTGTGCGAAGGTACTGACTGCTCTGTTAGTCAGAGTGTGTCAGTGAGTGGTTGATAGAAGGCTGGTAAGCAGACGGCCGTTGCGCACATATCGGACAGAGAGTACAGCAATCGGCCGGGATTGGTGGCTGGGTGGGAGTGAACGGGGCCGGTGCTCGCGTCCGAAGGACATGGTCGGCTCTGCGAGCGACTGTCTGTGCTGACCGGTGCTAGGAGGATGTTAATCGGGAATCTGGCCCTCGTTTTGTGGGATTTGACGGGCAGGTTCGTTCTACTGACTTACCTACGGTTCAAATGGGTTTGTTGCGGTGTCAAGTCGAGTGATACCGTCGATTGCCTCGAAGTCGGTGTCGAAGCTATACAGATACTCGATTTCTTCTCGCTTCAGATAGGCCGCAATGGTCGCGTCACCGAACGAGAGGCCGTCATATTGTTCAAATAATTCGACGGCCTGTGAGAAATCGGCTTTTGGTGAATGCACTAACTCGAAACCCGCTGCTTCTGTAAGCCGTTCGTAGAATTCAACCGCGACCCGGTGTTGTTGGCGCTCGTGGATGTAATTCAGGGTTTCAGTCAGAACATAATTTGTCACCCGCATCGTGGGTAACTCTCCATGATCTGCCGCATCCACGATTGCGCAAGCAGCGTCATGGTTGGCGTCCCGTGCACTCACTCGTGCGACGAGCACATTCGTATCAACTGCTGCGACAGCCATTACTGCTCCTCACCGAGTTCTTGCTCGACGCCCGCAACGTCGTGGTCTGCTGCGACGTCAGTGTCGCCCATATCGACCGCTTCGAAATCGTCGAACGCACCGAACCGTTGTTTCACAACTTCGATTGTCAAGTCCCCCTCGTCAGTTACTTTCCACTCGATTTTGTCTCCCGGTTCGATGTCGAGTCGGTCACGAATCGCCGCCGGGACGGTAACCGAGTAGTGGTCGTTGATCGTCGTTTGCTCACCATTCGTAGCCATAGCTCATTGTTTGTACGCAACACTCTTAAGCCTCATGTGCGTTCTCATGAGAACTCGTGATATGTGTCTGCGGTCGTCTTGGTGCTTGGTTGCAGGGGTTTCAACTGATAATCGAAGGCTCCATTATACGGTGAGACGGGTGACAGACACACCGTCTCGCAAGTGTAACTGGGTAATCGGATGCCTTTCGCTGTTTCCACCGACTCTTTGATCTACATCTCCTTTTTCCATATTCGCGTAGTAGAGGAGTCCTATAAGGTAATAAACGCATGTTTACACTTGCGAATCGGTGTAGCTACACTACCTAACAATAGTAAATTTGTCTAGGAATAGGCGTAGTTACACTTGCGAGACGGTGTGTGCTCTCGTCCAAACAAGCAATCTCTGATGCTACTTAGTTCGACTCGCGAGCGAAGCGAGGCACGACCGAAGGGAGAGCCTCGGAGCGAACGGTGAACGGAGTGAGCCGTGAGCGACGCGGAGGGGGGCATGCTGCGCGCGGGGCGTGCCGGGAGCGAACAGCAGGAAGGAAGTGCGAGGCTAGGCGACCCAGACCACCGGCCTGATGCCGTTTCACTCAACGGCGGCAGTGGGCGGCCCAGTTTTCTCGAGCAATGCCTGCATCTGAGATTTCTGTTGCTCCGAACAGCATGCTGTCTGCCCTCGCTGCGAGTGGAACGGGATTTGTGACGTACGCATACCCTCGAAAAGGGCGAGTTGGTTAGTGACTGATACCTGACGCGCCACAGATTGTGCAGTCGACTTCAGCGACGCCCGATGCCGATGCGATCACAGGGCACGCGAAGTGTTCATCGCAACTGTCCTCGGGTTCGTAGGTCCATTCGATTGCCATACCCCGGCCCCGGTGCTCTCGGTTGTAATGCTTGCCCGACCTGGCCGGCGACCGAAGGGAGCCGCGAGCGCCTGTAGCGCGAGCGGGCACGCTTTACCATCGAAAGCACCGGTTTCGGGTTGGTAATCGAGGTGGGCCGGAGACCCGAGGAGCGTCCGTGAACGCTTCGCCGTCCCGAGAACGCATCCACTAGCGGAGCAGGTCGAGTACCTTGGGAGCAAAGGGGATTCAGGAGAGTTCCGGGATGATGAGAGGCCGACGGTCGCTCGAACTACTTGACTAGGTGAAGGCCGGAAACTGCCAGACTTAACCAACACCACGAGAAAGGAGGTCTTTCTGTTGGTTAACCATTAACGCTCTTATGCAGAATTACGGAAAGAGGTCGCCTGCGTATAGTGGCTTCAAGATACGCGACTTCGGTCGCGTTCAAATCGCCATAAGACAGCAGGGCCGGTTCCTGCCAGATCGTCTCCCAAAAGCTTTGCATACGAACGAGTCCTCTTAACCAACATCTGCCAGCGGGTGTCACCGTGTGTTGGTTAACCATTAGGCCTGTTGAAACCGTCTGCTCAGAGGGGTGACTTGGGGTGAGCAATGCAGTTCAATACACACGTTTAAATAACGCGACCAGAACCTATCGAGGTGTGGGATACCCTAGTTTTCCCCAAATCCCCCATTCCGGGTATCCCACGCCTGAGCCTACTCCGATAGTCTGCCTTACGTATTGAGTCACACCGCCGAACCAGTTGCAGGCCATAGACTAAATAACGAAATTGCACTCTCACCGACGGGCATCATCCTGTACAATGGAAGTCTGGTGGCTACTCGTGTCAGGCCGAATGAACGTACTGCCACAGCCAGCCGGGTTCGATTGATTGAATATCCGCGATAAGTTCGTCCCAGGGATGGTCAACCCAGAATACACTGCTGTAGGAATCGGGGACGTCCATAGCCTCACTGACGAGGAGGAGGGAGCCAAAGCAGTCGACGCTCTCGACCCCGCCACCGACCGGAGATCGTTCTACCGGTCGACGGTCTCGTTGCCCGCCGCCCGTACGAGGATTTTCCCGCCCGAGTCCGGCGCAACGACAGCGGTGTCGTTCAGGAACGTCGGGGCTCCGGCGACGACGGCCACGGTGTCCGGCGTCGGTCTCGTGACGTCGAACGCCAGCCCGTTGTCGGTCCTCTTACGCGCACTGCGTCGGTCGAGGTAGGTTTCGAACCCCGCGGCGAACTCCGAGGCGTTTGCCTCGTCGTCCCACCGGAGTAGCCAGACGTGTCCTGCATCGGCGCCGCGGTAGTACGTGAACACTCGGTCGTTCCCCCAGCCAGCCGCGACCCCTTTCGCCCGTTCGGCCGAAAGCTCCGCTTCGAGGACGTGTCTGATGAATAGTTCACCCTTCACGTCCTCCGTCGTGAGGTCCCACTCGGTGGCTGGCGTCGTCGCGTTCACGGTCAGGCGGCGGCGGGGTTCCTCGTCCGGGGCGAAGCCGTGGAGGACCTGCTCTGCCGTCAGCGGTGGGTTCGCGTAGACGTCCCCGAGGGTCGCCCCGGACGCCAGCCGCGTCTGAACGTACCGCTGGCCGTAGTAGTAGGGCGCCCAGTAGGAGCGGAGTCCGACGGACCACCCGTCCCACCTGTCGCGGAGTTCCGCGGTGCGAGTCGTTGTGTTCGGGAGATACGTCTCGGCGTACTGGTCTGCGACGTGGACGGCCACTCCTTCGACGACGCTCGTCCGCGCGAACTTCGCGCCTGTCGTCCGCCGGTAGGTTGGCTCTATCCGGTCGGCCAGCTTCGAATTGAGGCGGTCAGGTTGCAGGACGTGCACGAACTCGTGAGCGAGCGTCCGTTCGATTTCGCCCGGGGAGGCGGCGTCCGTGTAGACGAGTTCGACCGAGGACCTGCGGGTTCCACCCGCCACCCCGTCGACTGCCGGATACGTCACGTTCGCCCGCATCAGTTCGTTGAACTTACCTGACCGGACGTTCTCGCGCGGCGGGCGGGGTTCAACCTCGCGGACGCGGACCGTCGGAGCGGACCCGTTCGTTCCAAGTAACCGCTCGACGCGTCTAAGGGTTCGGTCGGCGTCCACTGGGAGCTCGTCGCCTTCGACTGCGACGCGGTCGTCCGTCGAGGACGTCGAAGTCGTTTCGGGTCGTGGCCCAGCGTCGGGCGGGGCACCGCCTCCGCATCCCGCGACGACTAGACAGATGACCAGCCCGAAAATCCCGAAATGGAATCTTCGCACGGCCTCGTGTAAGCCACCCAACCGTAAAAACCTACTCCCTCTACCATATTTATATCTAGTTTATACTAGAATAGATTTAATTTAGAACAGATGCTAAATATATGTGGGTGTCAAACCCATGACTGAAAACAACAGTCCGAAAGACGGAACACGACGACGAAACGTCCTCAAGGGAATCGGGGCCGCCGGGTTCGCCGGAACGCTGTCAGGAGTGGCGGGGGCGGACGGGCCTCCGGACCGGGACAGTCCCGGACTCGACCCCGACACGAAGCAGGAGCTACAGCAGTTGGCCGAGAAGTACAACTCGGTCGGCGAGGTCCGCTCGGCGTTCGCAGCGACGGGCGCCCCGCTCCTCGATACTCTCCAGCAAAAGGGCTTCATCCAGAACAGTTCGCTCGAAGCGCTCCCCATCACGGAACTCATCACCCCCGACGAGCACGAACCGGGTGAGGAGGACGGGGTGATGGTGGTCGGGGTCTCCACTCCTCAGGGACCGACCGCGCGGATTCAGGCGGTGAAGAAGACCGAGCGATACACGACCGTCATCACCGTGGACGCCGACCACGAAGACGCTCGCGCGCTGGTTCGTGACCGGCGAGACGAATCGCAGGCACCGCGAATCGTCTACCCCGACGGTTCCACGGAGGTGATGGAGTGATGTGCATCTACGGTTCGTTCTGTAAACACGTCATCGACCCGAGCGGCGCCTCGCCGTGTTACACGGTCGACGTGAAGTGCTGCAGGTCCCAGGAGTACTGCGAGGAAGTCGGCGAACTTGGGAGCGAGTGCAGGAGCGGGACGTGCTATGACCACTGCCTGTTCGCTTGCGGGTTCTGCGAGGACGGCTCCTGTTGACCTGCCGCTTCCGTTTTTTGCAGTCCGCGGACGCAGGCACCCCGAACTACCGTGGCCCCTGCTTGTCCAGCACTACCGGCACCCCGCGCTTGGCAACGTCGGCGGTGAACGTACCAGAGTCGGTCTTCAGCGCCTCGAAGGTGTTGTAGTGAATCGGCAACACGAGGTCGGCGGCCTTCCGGCAGTCCATCGTGAGCGAGCCCTTCAGATCGACTGCAAGTTGAATTGTTTCACGCATCTCGATGATGTACGCCTACTCGTCGATATATCCCTGTGTAAAAGGCGAGATAATCAAGTAGCAAAGTAGAGCGAGTAGAACGGGGAGAAATTCGTTACGTACACCAGCTGAGCCAGTATTGTGGCTTTGACATTCATGCATCGAGGCCCCACAGGACATCATCCTCAACAGCTTCGACTTCGCGTTCTACACGCTTGACTCGGTCTCGACCGACAAGTTCGATTGCGGTCATAAACGCCATCGCAACTGTCCAACAATTTTGAAATTGGTGGTTAGTCTGCGCTCGCAGGTGTACTCTCTGTATCCCCGTCCTCGAGGAGGGGATAGTCGATGTGCATCTCGATCTTGCCGAAGGGCACAACTGGCTGGATTGCGCCACCCGGACCACCCTCTTTGAGTTCGAGAATCCCGAGTACCTCCAAGTGCTTCAAATCTGAATGAACATCGGATACATCCCGGTCGACAAGGCGGGCGGCCTCACGCATGCTCTCGGGTTGTTCGTTCGCAATCGCTTTGATGAGTTCAAGGCGGAGTGGCGTGAGGCTGTCGACGAAATCATCGTAGGTGCCAAACTGCAGGACAGCACGTTCGTCGCTCTCTTCTAACTCGTCTTCTTTGGCGTGTTGGATGAAGTTGAGGGTGTCCTCACGGAGCTGTGCTCGGTCGCGTGGAGTGCCGCCGATTGTTTCCCAGTACTCGTCGGCACTCGCCCAGAACTCAACGATGAGTTCCTCCATACCTGGAAACTCCACGTCAGTATCGCCAGCGGCGGTGTGGAGTTCGTGGTCGTTAGTATCCTTGTACGTCTTCAGGCTAAATCAGCCGCATTGAGCTTCCAGCATCATCGCCGATGATGTCTGAGAGTCCGCATACGGTGATTGCGTCCGTATAGCCCTGTGCAGTTACTGCATTTTTCAATCCTTGTCTCGCTGGCTTATCGTCCGTGAGGACAACAACGTTTGGCTCTGGGCGATCGCGAACGTACTGGACGACAAGCCCTGCAAGAATCGCATCTGTCTTTTCAACTTCATGTTCGGCCTGCCCAGTTTCGCTCGCAATTGTTCGCTTGGCAATATCGCTTGCCGCAACAGCATCCCCATCCGTCGGGTCTGGCGCGTCAATGATTTCTGCCCATCCTTCCTCAAGTGCTGTCTGTACGCGGTCTGCCTGTGGTCCACCGAGTTCACCAATCACCCGACGTGGTAGTTTCAGCACAACGTTAGCCGTCCGAACTGTCTGTCGGAATTGGCTATACTGTGGTTTCGATGGGCGACCAAGCGCGATGAACACGTTCGCGTCGACAAGAACAGTCGTCGCATCCGACAAGGGAGTATCCTGACCCATTCCTCGTCTTCACTCCTCATTCGCGGGGTCCGCTGGCATCGTCTCCGTCTCCTTGGGGTCGGGAAGGTCCATCTGGTCGTGGACATCAGGGAAGAGATACTCGAAGTAGGGGTCGTGGTCACGTCCCACTGCGAGCGCGGGTACCAGCGCGTACACAATCAGCATCGCGTCGGCGTCCCGCACGTCGATATCGCTCGCGACCATCCGTTGGGTGGTCTTCCCTGCGAAGGCCGAGTCGACTCATCACGGTCGACAAGCCCGAGGTCAACCAGCCGATCGACGTATTCGTAGGTGGTTGATTTCGAGAGGTCGAGATCATCCATGACCTCTGGTGGCGTGACTGGCCCCCAATAGCAGACGTACACGTACACACGAGCGAGTGCTGGCTGATTGAGAAGCTCGACAACTGTCTCTAATCCAGGGGCGTTTCTGGCAAGCGCTTCTGGTGTCAGCGTCTCTTCATTCAACATGTCGGTTGGGGGTGGGTCTCGGATGTCGATTCCTCCGTCTGGAAGAACGCGGTTTTGCTGTGGTGGGTGAGTCATATCTACTAGTTCAAAGTCCATGAACTTCAGACTACTGGTGGTCAATGGTATTCTCTCTACTGTCGTACTATTCGTGTTCTCAAGCTATCGTCGTTCCCAAAGTCTCGTCCAAGGTGTGCCTCACCCTTCAGGCACACAAAAACCATCACTCAGAGTCGTTTCCGAACAATCGCTTCGTCCGCCCCCAGACAGATTCCGACTGTGACTCCTCATTATCCGGACTCCCGTCAACAACCTGCTCCTCGTGAGTCTGATTCGTCGGTTGGTCATGCTCCGTGAGTTCGGCCGTGAGTTGCTCAACTTCTGCTTCGAGTTCCTCTATGCGCTCGTTCTTCCACTCAAGGAGCGACTCAAGCTCTTCGACACGCTCAGTCAACAGCCGATTCTTCTCAGTGAGATACGCTTGACTCCGCTTAGTCTCGTCACGACCAGCGTCGGCAGAAGAGTCCCTCGTCGAGGCCGAGTCCTGAGTCTGTTCCTCTCTCGGTCCTGGGTCGTAGAACGCTGACGTATTCCCTACTGCTCGCTCAATAGTCTTCTCCCCGTACGTCGAACCGTCCGCATAGTGGACTTCATCCCATTTGTCACGAAGCAGCCCTGACTGACGGAACAACTCGTCCATCCGGGTTTGGTCGCCGCCAGTCCAGAACGCCAGCATATTGCAGAGTGCCATATCCGCTTCCGACTGACTATCGTATCCACCTGTGTTCCCCTTCCAGAGGCGCTCGAACTTCGCGCCATTCGACGCGTTCATCGCCTTCTCCAGTAACTCCTCATCCGCAAGATCCACATCGACGCTGGATGGTCCATCCGTCGCGGACTCCTCGTCAGCGCTCTCACGTCGGTCTGGTTCGCCCTCCGAGTCGTCGTCGGTGTCTTGGACGTACTCACGATGGACTGCCGTGAGCGCGTCCTGTCGCCGTGCAACACGCGTCGGTGTCTCCTCAACGTGGTCACCGGTGACGGTGAAAAAGCGCGCCGTCTCATACAGCTCGAAACTCCCACGTCGATTCCGACCATCAGGGAGGTCACCCTTAATGAGCACGTGGTAGCCCGTGCCGGACGGCGATACCTCGGTATACGAGTCGAGACGCTCGATAATATCGAGTGCCGCATCGTCGGTATCCCCGGTTTCGGAATCGCGGCAGTCGTCGAGGTCCACGCCGACGATTGGATCGTCGTCAGTAAACACGAACCCGACGCCATCAGCGTTCCCCGATTCGACGTAGTCGAGCGCGGTCTCGACTCCCGTCCACGTCTCCGAGTCCGTCGAAGACGCAAACCCGCCTGATCCTGGTGTCACCGGAATCTTCGTCGCCTTCCCATCCCGCTGTTCCTCTTTCCAGCACACCCATTGCTCGCGTTCACACAAGTCCTCCGGAAGCACCGATACCTCAATTGGTGACTCAGAATCCATCCTCGTCTCTCCTTGTATAATTCTCTTGGAACATCGCACATCCACTATCACGACGATGATAAAACGGTTCTCGACTAGTAGACTGACCGTTACCCTGTCCAACGGGTGCAACCCGTTCTATAGTAGTTGGTCACCCTGAACACTAGGTTTACCCTGAACAGACTCGGACAAAACTCCGAATTCGGAGTTGAAATGGCTGTATACGCTCGAATTCCACGTTCGGAGTTCAGTTAGATTGTCCCGGTAAACACGCCCTCTTTTTCTAGCTAGATTTCTTATGATTTTCATTGATTGAGTAGCTTGTGACTCTCTGTTGTCAGGTCAATTCCAGAGTAAACCGTCACTAGATTATCGTCTGTCCGAACACGACCACTCTCGTAATCAACGACGTTCGCTAGCTTCCGACCGAACCAGACTTGGTTGGTTCCGTCGATGTCTTGAATATCTGTCCAGTTTGAGTACATCTGAAAGAGGTCATCCTTTGGAATCTGTGCTCCATCGACCTCCCTCACATACATCGCTGCGAACGCCTCAACACCGTCCCCACTCGGATCGATTTCCACCGGCTCAGCAGGTGGTTGGGAATCAATATCCTCAGGGGAGGAGGAGGTTTCTTCACTCTGAGCGTAGTTCTCCGACTGCTCTGAATCTTCAGTCGAAGTGTCTGGCCATAGTTCGTCAGGAGTTTCCGAGAGCGCATACGTCTCGCCTTGCTGGAAGACCGTTGGATTGCCGTCTGCTGGCAGAATTAGGACGACATAGCTATCTCGGGCAACGGTTGCCTCCGGCAGTTCGTTACTGGGGACGAATGGTCGCTTGATTGGCGTCCACTCCGCCTCAAACTCCTCTTTCGAGTCGTATGTCTGTGTTTCGCCGGGTTTGTGGACGGTGTACTGGCCGGTTTCTCGGTCATGACTATAGTAGGCCGGAACCACATCTTTTGAGAGTGTTCCCTCGTCTGGTACACAAGCGAACTCTGTCTCGCCGTCAGAAAGTACGCGCTCGTCACCGTCGCGCGTCCAGACTGTCCGGTTCGTGTCGGAAGTACGTGGCCGAACAGCAGTCACGCCACCATGTGCTGTCGCGCCACCGCCGAACATCATGACCTCATCGCAGTTGTAGAACTGCTCAGTCCCATCGGCGCGCTCACGGAGTGGCGGCGAGAGGATATTCTCAACCCGTGATGCCCACTTTGTCTCCGACTCACCTGGCCGAACTACAAAAATGGGTATTCTGTCTGCTTCGTGGGCACGCTTGAGATTCTGCAAGACCTTCACGGGACGATCCGGTGTCGTGGTCTCTGCTTCGATATTGAATACGGCGTCGTGGTCCGGATGGGTTGCGACGGCGTCGGGCTGTTCACTCCCATCCTGTTCGACAATCTCGACGCTAAATCCGCGCTCAGTCAGTACTGCCTCAGTCTCGACGAGGACTGCGTCATGGGTTTCACCACCCGCAGAACGAACAGGCCCAGTCTCCGGTTCGACCATCGCCTCCCCATCGTCGGTGAGGCGAACCACGATGTCGTCGTCCTTCAGTTCGACTTCCATCAGTCCCGAGGAGTCTCGTACGTCGGGCAAGTCCTCGGGCGCATACTCGATATCGGCATCCTGATTGTCGAGGCGGACCGCGAGTTCGTCGTCCACCGCGGTGACGTCCACCCAGCCGTTTTCTGCGCGGACACCCTCCCGAATCTGGACTGCACGAATCGCCTCTGCCATCGTCTTGTCCAGTATCCGCGTCGGATTCGCCGCTTCATTCGAGTCGCCATAGATGAGGTTCTGCATAATTTCGGCGTCAGTCAAGGGCTCGGAATCGCTTCATCAAGAGCCGAGCGTCGTCCACGCTGTTCACTGAGAACGCGATGAGATTGTCGCAGTTATTCTGCACTGCATCGAGCGTCTCTTCTTCGAACTGCGATGGATACTGTGACGCAAGCGTCACGGAGAGACGCATCGAGCGAGCGCGAGCGAGCATCGACTCGATGTCGAGGTTGTCGCTGGCGATCTCGTCGAACTCGTCAACGAGCACAAAGTAGGGGTCTGGGTCACGGTCGAGTTCGTACGACCGGCGTTGAATTACACTCCAGAGGTTCCGCATCACGCCGAGCGTGATCATCTTCTTGATGTCCGTGTTCTCGACCGGAGTGCGAACGATGACGATACGGTCGTTATCGATGATATCGCGGAAGTCGATAGTGCTCTCACGGTGGGCGATGATTCGCCGGATAACCGAGTTCTCGACCCACGATTTAATTCGCTTCAGGATGGGTCGCACCGTCTCGTCCTCCATCTTCGCAATCTCGATGCAGAACTCACGCACATAGGGGTCCTCGACGTTCGCCGCGAACTCCTCGCGGCGCTCGGCGTTCAACAGCGTGAAATACAGATCAATCACCGAGAATGGTTTCTCGGACTGCATCATCGCCCGCCCCATCGACTCGGTAAT